>Ga0316217_10001234_pt1 | contig 34141 bp, 23 predicted proteins | sample 1anoAmetaG_FD_203633 | JGI IMG/M metagenome (GOLD analysis project Ga0316217, IMG submission 203633) | Freshwater microbial communities from Trout Bog Lake, Wisconsin, USA - 1anoA | ecosystem: Environmental > Aquatic > Freshwater > Lake > Hypolimnion/Profundal zone | place: USA: Wisconsin...
GGGGGGGTGGGGAGGCGGAGCAGATCGAGGTGCGCTGGCCCGGGGGCAAGACGACGGTGAGCGCGGTGCCGGCGGGGGCGCGGGAGATCCGGGTCAACTCACAGGGCCAGATCGAAAAGGTGAAATAGCAAAGCCGAGGCTTTCAACAATTACGAATAGGAATGCCAGAGCTGCGGCTGGGGATTTCCATAGGCTCTGGCCACGCCACGCACGTTTTGGACGGTTTGGAGGGACCGTTGATACTCGGCGCGGTTATGCTGCATCTTGGCGTGGAGAGTGTCCCGATTGGCTTTCTCCAGCGCGACGAGGTCTTCGACCATCGCGGCCATGCGACTTTCATACTCCTCGCCTTCGGGGCCGGTCTCGGGCCGCGCGGCGCGGAGCTTCTCGAGGGCCTGGGAGATTTGCGAGCATAGACCGGCCTTGCCCGCTTGCTGTTCATGAACCCGCGGCCAGTCTTCGTTACGGATCGCGCGAGTTTCTTCGACCGTGAGCTGATGCCATTCGTGGAGAAGCTGAGTGATTATTTGGGTCGGATCCATGGGCCAGGAGTTAAGAACAGGCCGCAAAGGCCTCGTAGGGCTGCTGGCGAGTCTGCGCCTGATCGTGGTGGTGTTGAATCTCGTTCCAGGCGTCACGGAGGACCGAAAGCCGGCGGATGGTGTCGTGGATGCCTTCAGGCGTCTTGTGGATGTTGCTCAGGGTGAGCTGGCGGTTCATGTAAGCGTACAGGTTGCGAAGGGTGCCCGCCAGTTTACCGCCGCGATCCAGGTCGAGCGAGTTGTTAAGTTCGACGAGGATTTCCTGGGCGCGCAAGATGTTGTTGTTGATGGTGCGGTTGAATTCGAGCGGGTCTTCGTGCTGAAAGCCGCCCAAAGCTCGTTCGAGAAAACGAATGGCTCCATCGTAGAGCATAACCACCAATTGTCCGGGAGACGCGGTCTGGGTGGCGACGGTCTGATAAGACTGGAGCGGATGCGCAAAAACCGGAGTTTGAGGGCTGGAGTACATGGGCGAAGTGAGGGGCTATTGGTCGCTGTTTTGGCTGCTGACATCGAGATGAATGGCGAGCAGGCTGGAGAGCTTGTGGATCAACACCAGCGGGGGATAGGTCGCATCATTTAGCAGGGCGCTGGCGTTGGCGACGGTGTCCGCGCGCGAGTCCGGAGTTTGCCGTAACGCGCTGTCCAGGCTGTCGGTTTTGCTCAGCGATAGGTCGTCCTGACCGATCACGACTTCGCGCGCTGGCGTCCGTCCTTGAGCCTCGGGGGGGCTCGCTACTTCGCTGTTCGGACTAATTCGCATACTCAGGGTATCCGTTTGTGGCAGGCGGTCACTCTTGAATGATTTATCGGCAGAATGCGGGGCGACTTTAGCGTAAAATCAATGGTGGGGCAGGGTGGCGGCGAGGGTATAGGCGGTGTACTGCCCGAAGCGCCGGGGGGAATGGAGGACGCCGGTATCCTCGAGCAAAACGTTGGGGAGATTAAGATTGGCGCGGGCGTAGGACTCAGCCCCGGAGATCACGGAAGCAGCGCCCGCATCGAATAAGTCGTCCACCGCCCACCAGGTATGAGACTCGACGCAATCCACTAAACGCGCCCTCCAGCCAATCCGCAATGGCGGAAAGGCCTGGTAGGTTGTGAGGCTGATGAAAAGGACCGCGTCGCACCCTGTGGCCTGACTGAGGCGCCGGAAAAAATCCAACGGCAGCTTGTCCCCGGCCGCCCAGGAGCTGGCGCCGGTCAACGCGCGCAGTTCATCGGGAGCCACGGATACGAGATCGGCGACGTTCTGCTTGCTGATCTCATCCAGGAAAACCGGACCGAGCAAATCCACCCCCGAGTTCAGGTTGGCGTCGGTTCCCGCGCGGGGCACGGGGAGCACCGCGACGCGGCGGATGGACTGGGGCAGTTTGGGTTGGCGAAGGTAAACGTTGGCCGGTTTGTAGGCCGGGGCCATAGCGCGACGAATCGACGGCGGCGTGTAGCATCCCGCTAATAAGACGCAGAAGAGGACCCCGGTGAATGTAGTTCGGACGATCACACCCTCATTATCGGCCAATAAGGGCGAGGACTTTAGCGCCGACGAGGATCGAACGCGTCCGACCAAGCGCCAAGGCCTCCACGAGGAGATTCTCTCATCGCACCAGAGAAAGAGGACGGCGCCGGAGCGCCGTCCCTGGGTGCATTCTACCCGGAGCCGTCAACCTCCGGGAAACTGCTTAGGCTAGCAGCTTCAGGACCGATTGGGGCATGGTATTGGCCTGCGCCAACATCGCCGTGCCCGATTGGACCAGGATTTGCATCTTCGCGTAACTGGTGCTCTCCTGGGCAACGTCCACATCCTTGATGGCGCTATTGGCCGAATCAATGTTAGTCTTTTCCGTGGATAACTGGGCGCTGGTGTAGTTCAGCCGCGAGAGGGAGGCGCCGATGGTGGAGCGATCCGAGGCCAACTGAGTGATGGCGGATTTGACGCTGGTCAAGGCCGTGGCCGCCGTCGCCATGGTCGAGATGGTGGCGGTGGTGGCGGTGGTATAGGCTGATCCGCCCAGGTTGATTCCACTCATGTTCCACGTGCCGGCCTCGCTGTCGATCGTGACACTCTTGGACGAGCTGTTGAAGAGGCTCACGTTGTTGAAGGTCTGGCTCGCAACGTTGCTGATATAGGTGCTGAGTTGGCGGAACTCGGCGTTATACAGACTGCGTTGGCTGTCCGTCTCGGTGGGGTCCTGCGCCGAAGTGGCCAGTTGGCTCATGCGATCCAGCGCGCTTGACACCTGTTGCAGGAAGCCGTCCTGCGTTTGGGTGTACGAGATGGCGTTGGTCACGTTGTTTGAGACCGCGGTGATCCGGTCCGATTGGGCGCTGAAGCCCATCGACACGGCCAGTCCTGCGGGGTCGTCGGCAGGGCTTACAATTTTGGACCCGGACGAGAGACGTTGCAGTGATTGAGTCAGGTTCGACTCCGAAGATCGCAGCAGTGCAGCACTGCTTTCAGCCGCGACGTTTGTATTAATTACCATATGACTCCTTCCATGAGCCACCCCTTGCGGGGCTTTGTTTTATTTAACGGCATCCCTGCCGCGAGGCGGAACTTGAGGCATCCACCGTTGTCCTGTCGGCTGTTCCCGGCCGTCGACTGCCGCATGCTAACGTTATAATTATCGGCAGATGCCTTATAAACTTGAGGGATATGCGCAAAAGGATTACGGAGTTGACCTTCGGTGGCTGGAGCTTTCCTCAATCGCAGAGTCCCTTTCGGAGCTGGGTGAATGGTCCGGCATCCCGGATCGAGGCGGAGCGCTTGCCTGCCGGCGGCACAGAAGTACATCAAAAGCCGGGCGGCGCTTTCGCGCCGCCCGGTGGATTTCGATCTCAGCTTAGGAGCTAAGCGAAGACAAACTAAGCCAGCAACTTCAAGACCGATTGTGGCAAGGTATTGGCCTGCGCCAGCATGGCCGTGCCCGATTGGACCAGGATTTGCATCTTCGCGTACGCGGTGCTTTCCTGGGCCACGTCCACGTCCTTGATGGCGCTGTTGGCCGAATCGATGTTGGTCTTCTCAGCCGATAACTGGGCGCTGGTGTAGTTGAGCCGGGAGAGGGAGGCGCCGATGGTGGCGCGATCTCCCGCCAGTTGAGTGATGGCGGATTTGACGCTTGTCAGGGCGGTGCTTGCGGTCGCCATCGTGGAGATGGTCGCCGTGGTGGCAGTGGTGTAAGCGGAACCGCCCAGGTTGATCCCGTTCATGCTCCACGTGCCCGCCTCGCTGTCGATGGTAACGTTCTTCGACGTGCTGTTGAAGAGGCTAACACCGTTGAAGTTCTGACTGGCGACGTTGCTGATATAAGTCGCGAGTTGGCGAAACTCGCCGTTATAGAGGCTGCGCTGGCTGTCGGTCTCCGTCGGGTCCTGCGCCGAAGTGGCGAGTTGGCTCATCCGATCCAACGCGCTCGACACCTGCTGCAAGAAGCCATCCTGCGTTTGGGAGTACGAAATCGCGTTGGTGACGTTGTTGGAAACCGCCGTGATCCGATCCGATTGGGCCGAGAAGCCCGTCGAGACCGCTAAGCCCGCCGGATCATCGGCCGGACTGATGATTTTGGACCCGGACGAAAGACGTTGCAGTGAGGTGGTCAAATTCGCCTCTGAGGATCTCAGAAGTGAAGCACTGCTTTCAGCCGCGATGTTTGTATTAATTACCATAAAGACTCCTTCCATGAGTCACCCCTTGCGGGGTTTTGTTTATATCGCGGCATCCTTGCCGCAACCCGGAACTTAAGGCATCCGCTATTGTCCTGCCGGCCCTTTAAGGCTGCCGGCCGCCAAATTATTACAGGGTGTGTATCGGCGGTTCCCGCCAAGACTTTAGCGCATGCAAGTCGGAGGTCCGAAAATGGGGATGGCCGCGAGGGCCGAGCCCCGGTCTTGACGCGGACTTTGGTTGCGGCAAGCTCGAAGTCGTTCTAGTGTTGTTTGGTTATGAGCAGATCGGATGCCATCTTGATAACCGGTTCCCGCGCCGCCGTACCGCCGCCGTGGCGCCTGGACGTGGAACGGGTTCTGATTACAGAGAAACAGCTCGCGCGCCGCGTCCGCGGTTTGGCGCGGGTTATCCAACGTGATTTCGAGGGGCGTGAGTTGGTGGTGGTCTCGCTGCTCAACGGCACGGTCCTATTCGTGGCGGATTTAATCCGCCATCTCTCCTTTCCCATGCGCCTCGATTTTATCGGCGTCTCCAGCTACGGCGACGGCGTCCAATCCGGCCGGTTGGCGTACACCAAGGAACTGCGAATCAGTGTCACAGGACGGGACGTGTTGCTGGTGGATGATGTCCTGGATACCGGCAAAACGCTTTCACAGGTTCGAGCCAGAATCCTGGCGCTGCGGCCGCGACGGGTTAAAATATGCGTCTTGCTCAACAAACCCGCGCACCGAGTGGAGACGGTCAAGGCGGACTTTATCGGCTTTGAGATTCCAGACGTGTTCGTCGTCGGCTATGGGTTGGATTTTGCGGAGCGGTATCGGAACCTGCCTTTCGTGGGCGTCTTGCGCCCTCGGGTGTTTCAGGTCGCGAGCAACCGCCTCATCGATCGGGGTAGCGGCCAGAATGCGCAGCACCCCTGAATGTGGCGACAAAAAAACCGGACGGCGCCCAAGCGCCGTCCGGCAAACCTCAACCTTTACCTCTACCTATGAACTTCGAGGAATCAAGTCGATGTAGCTATCGGCAGTTCTCGAGGGGACTTTAGCGAGTTTTTTCAAGCGCCTCGGATGCGTTCGAACGTGGAGGCAGCAGGCGGCGTAACTCCTCGGCCGCCTGCCGGATGATCGGTTGCCAATGTCCTGGCTCGGTCTGGCGAAACAACCGCATGGTCGGATACCAGGGCGATTCGGAGCGACCCAGGAGCCAGCGCCAATCCGGGGAGTGCTCGATGAAGGTCCAGGCGGGCTTGCCCAGCGCGCCCGCCAAATGAGCGACCGCAGTGTCGACTGAAATCACCAGGTCCATTTCGTGGATGATCGCGGCGGTGTTTCGAAAGTCCTTGAGTTGCGCGGCAAGGTTCGCCAGTTGGGGCGTCGAGCGGAGTAGGGGTTCGTCTTCCGACGGCACCGGCACCTGCAGGCTGAAGAAGGCCACTCCCGGGACCTCGAGGATCGGGGTGAGTTGTTCCAGACGCATGGACCGAGTCGCATCTCCGTCATGGGTCGCATTTCCCGCCCAAGCTAATCCCACTTTCAGGCGGCCCTCCGGCGGGTGGGGGATATCCGGACCGCTGGGTGAGCGCAGGTAAGTAACGCCGCGTGGAATCGTTTCCAGCGTGGTCTGGAAAAGGCGGGGCAAGCTCATGAGCGGGATAAAGCAGTCAAACGGCGGCGGGGGTTGGCCTAAGCCAATCACGGCGTCGGCGCAGCCCGATTCCTCAAATAGACTCCTGAGGGGCGAGGGTGTTTCCAGGATGACGCGCGCGGCGCGGCGACGCGCCAGCCACAGATACCGCACGAATTGGATGGCATCGCCAAAGCCTTGTTCCGCGTGAATGAAGAGGGTCTTCCGCCCCAGGGGCCGGCCATCCCACAAGGGTTGAGGATAGTTGCGAGGCGGGAAGATCGGGCTGCGCATGCGCCACCGCCACTCGTATTCCTGGAACCCCTCCTGCAACCGGCCCGCTAGCAGCAAAATGATCGCCCGGTTCCAGTGGGCCAGGGCGAAATCGGGTTGGACTCTCAAAGCGCGGTCGTAGGCGGCGATCGCCTGGTCGACCTGGTTTAGTTCCTTGTGCAGCTTGCCTAGGTTGGTCCAGACTTCGTGGTCCCGCGGGTTCAGTTCCAGCGCTCTATTATAGCACGCCAGGGCTTTTTGGAATTCCCGCAGCCGCTGACAGGCGTTGCCCATATTATAATAGGCGTCCACGTAACGCGGGTTAACTTGGATGGCGCGGGCATAACATTCGGCGGCCCGCCGGTGATCCCGCAGATCGCTGTAGGCCGAGCCGAGCCCGTTGAGAACCTCAGGCGAAGAGGGTTGGAGCCGGGCGGCTTGTTTCAACCAGTGGACGGCTTCCTCAGCGCTTCCGCGTTTCCGCAGTACCATGCCCAATAAGAAGCAGGCTTGGCTATGAGTCGGCGTCAGCGACGCCACCTTCCGGCAGATCGCTTCCGCCTCGTCGTTTCGGCCCGCGCGATAAGCCTCGAATGCTCTACCGACGGTTTCGTTGATGGAAACCACAGGGCAGCATCACGCGGGGCATGGGTCGCGGCAAGCAGAAAAAAGGACGCGCGCGCGACTGCCGGGCTAACCCGCAGACCGGCGCGGTTGGAAGAAAAACGTCTCCGCCGTGAGGCAAGTCGCGGCGCTCAGCGCTTCAAGCGAACACCCTTTGACCCGGGCGGCGGTCTGCGCCGTCTCGAGGACGTGGACGGGCTCGCATCGTTGTCCGCGATACGGCGACGGGGCAAGGTAGGGGCAATCGGTCTCCAGCATGAATTGGTCCAGCGGGGTCGCCGCCAGAACGTCGCGGATGTTTTGCCCGTTCTTGAACGTCAGAATGCCGGTGTAACTGACGATGGAACCGAGCGTCAGCACGCGCCGCAAGGCCGTCGCGTCATTGGCGAAGCAGTGAAAAACGCCGCGCACACGGTTGGCGAAGGGCTCCAATTGAGTGAGGGCGTCCTCCAGGGCATCCCGTTGATGAATGACACAATTAAGCCCCAGCTCCGCGGCCACTTCCAAGTGTTGGCGGAAGAGGTTGGCCTGTTTCTGCTTGTAGGGCGCATCGTCTTCCACGGTAAACCCGGGTCGGGTGCTGGGTCGGCGATAATAGTCCAGACCCGTTTCTCCGAGGGCGACTACCTTGGGGTGTCGGGCCAAATCCCTTAGAGCTGGACGCAGGTCGTCAGGCGCCTCTGGGGCATCGGAGGGGTGCCAGCCCACCACGGCATAGAGGTCCGCGTATTGTTCGGCGAGTTCGATGCACCGTTGGCTGGTCCTCAGATCGGTGGCGATGCAGAGGATCCTGGCGACGCCCGCCGCGCGCGCCCGCTCGATTACCTGCGGCAATTCCTCCGCGAAGCAAGGGTCGCTCAAGTGGGCATGCGTGTCGTAAAAGCGGAGGGGCATGGTCGGACGCTACAGGGTCGAGGGGGCGGTACCCGGGGCGCGCGTCGCCTCCCTGGTCGAGGACGGAGGGGCCGCCTGGCCCTTCTCTTTCAATGGCCTGAAATTGCCTCCTTCGCAACAGGCGACGAAGCTCTCGGTGACGGTTTTGAGTTTTTCCCATCGCTGACGGATCTGCTGGGCTTCTGTGTCCGTGATCTGGTTGTCCGCGGCGGCGGTGGCGATGACCGCCAGGAGATCGGCGAATTCCTGCACTATTTCGTTCGTGGCCGGGATCAGGAAGGACGGATGCGGCCGGTTGGTCTTGGGGTTGAGGATGAAGAAGCCGCCGCCGCGTTCACAGACCCATTGAATCAGCCGGGGGTCTTTGGTGCAACGGAGCAAGGCATCGATGCGGTCCAACGGATTGGTGCTCCCGCTGCCGGCCGTGGGGTCGGGCGGTTCGGACCATTTGTAAATCATTGAGAGCGAGAGCCCAAGCTGAGAGGCCACCTGTTTGGGGCTGCACTTCTGGAACACTTCGCGCAGAAGTTCGTGTGATTGCATGAGCGATCATTGAGTGAAGCCCGCTTTGTTGGCAAGGCGGAAGTACCCTCGCGAATCGCCTCCCTCCAACCCGTCCGAGCGAGGATCTCCTTGGTCAAAATGGGCGCTTGCCCTGTCAGGGGCGTGCCCTACACTGCGTCTCGTCGCGCCCGAACCAACGCGAGCCGTGGCGGGCAGCCAGCCATTGACATGACGCCAACCGTAACGCCGGAAGCCAAACACTCATTCAGCCGGGCTATGGAGAGCCTTGCCCGGCATCAACCGATCGAGGCGGCCCGCTATTTATTCCAGGCGGTTAAGCTCCAACCTGGGTACTTTGACGCCCTGTATAACCTGGGTCTGGTTTTGCAGGAGATGAATCAGGTTGCTGAAGCGGTCGCTTGTTACGAACAGGCGCTCCGGATCAACCCGGATTACGTCCCGGCCTGGAATAATCTCGGCGTGGCCCACAAGACGAGCGGCCGGCCAGCGCAGGCGGCGGAGTGTCATCGTCGCGCCATCCGGCTGGAACCGAAGGGATCGAGCTCTTACAATAACCTGGCTAACGCCCTGCGAGCGATGGACCAGCCTGCGGAGGCGATTCGCGAACTGCAAACTGCCTTAGGCTGGGATGCCTCCTCCCCGGTCCTTTGGCACAACCTGGGCAATGCTTTTCGGGAGGCGGGACGGGTTGATGAATCGGTAGCGGCGTTCGAGCATTCGTTGCGCGCCGAACCTACCTTGGTCGAGGCTCATTGGGACCTGGCGTTCTCCTTGCTCCTCAAAGGCGACTTGGTCCGCGGTTGGGAGGAGTATGAGTGGCGTTGGCGCCGAAAGGACCACCCGCCACGCGAGTTCGCGCAACCTCCCTGGCAAGGCGAGGATGTCAACGGGATGCGCCTCTTCGTTTATGCGGAGCAGGGGGCTGGAGATACCATTCAATTCGCCCGGTATCTTCCCGAACTGGCGCGACTCGGCGCCCGGGTTGTTTTGGAGTGCCCGCGATCGCTGGTCAAATTGATGGGTGCCGTCCAGGGGCTTGAACAGGTCATCGCCAAAGGAGATGCCCTTCCCGTCTTTGACCGCCATTGCGCCTTGATGAGTTTGGCGCGCGGGTTCAAGACTACCGTTGATTCTATTCCTGCTTCGGTTCCGTACCTGGGATGTCGCGGCGATGCTCGCGAGTTGCCCCGAGCGCCCCAAGCCAATCCGAAGGATCTGAAGATTGGTTTGGTTTGGGCCGGTAATCCCACGCACCAGAACGACCAGCGGCGTTCGATCCCGACGGAACTCTTGCAGCCGTTGCTGGCTCTCGCCGGTGCGACGTTCTTCAGTCTGCAGGTTCGGCAAGGGGGGGCGGCGCGGGCTCCCGGCTTGGAATCCCGCTGGGTGGATCTCTCAACCTCCATCCGCGACTATGCCGACACGGCCGCCTTCGTGAGCCAGCTCGACCTGGTAATCTCCGTCGACACCTCGGTCGCCCATCTGGCCGGGGCATTGGGTCGTCCGGTCTGGCTCTTGTTGCCGTGCGCCCCGGATTGGAGGTGGCTACTGGGGCGCGTGGACAGTCCCTGGTATCCGAGCGCGCGCTTGTTCCGGCAGCCGCAACCGGGCGATTGGAAGACTGTGATCGCGCAGGTGGTTGCGGCGTTGGTTGGATTTAAGCCAGCAAACCGTTAGGAAGGCCTGATCGATCGCAGGGTCGCGGAGGGGATTGCTTCAGTGGCGGGCGACAACCCCCGCCTCCCTGCCACGAGTGACGAATAATTGCCACCGCAACGAGCTTTCGCTAGAGTTCGGGCATGGTGTTGAGCGCGGATTACAAGCCGGAGTTCGAGTCCCTCAGAGATCAACTCCTGGAGCTGGCCCAAGTTCGGCATGTGGACGAATTGATGCGGCGGGTGGTGAATCTGCTGGCGGAGCGGCCGCACGTGGGCCTGGCCCGAATTTGGTTGCTGGATCGCGGAGATTTGTGCGAGACGTGCCACCTGTCGGGACGCTGCGTGAACCGGCAACGGTGCATGCATTTGGTGGCCAGCGCCGGAAAGCGGTGGTCTGAACACACGCCGGACTGGTCGCGCCTGGACGGTGAATTCCAGCGGATGCCATTGGGGGTCGGGAAAATCGGGCGGGTAGGCGAGCGCGGCGAGGCGGTCGTGGTAAAGGATCTTCAGGTGGATGCTTCCTGGTTGGTGCGTTATCCGTGGGCCACGCAGGAACAAATCCATGGTTTTAACGCTCAGCCGATCAAATTCGCGACCGAATTATTGGGGGTCATCGCCCTCTTTACTCGTATCCCAACGCCGGAGGAGGGCCCGGTGTGGATGCGTATCTTTGCCGACCAGATCGCCGGCGCGCTGATCAATGCGCGCGCTTTCGAGGAAATTGAGCGGCTGCAAGCTCACCTGGAGATCGAAAACCACTATCTCCAGGAGGAAGTCCGCGAGGCGCGGGCTTTGGGTGAAATGATCGGCCAGAATCCGGCCATGCGGGAGCTGCTAGGCCAAATCCAGATGGTCGCGCCCACCGATGCCACGGTGTTGATCCTCGGGGAATCAGGCACCGGCAAGGAGTTGGTCGCCCGGGAGTTGCATCGCGGCAGCCGGCGCGCCGAGCGGCCGCTCATTCGTGTTAACTGCGCCTCCGTCCCCCGCGAGCTTTACGAGAGCGAATTTTTCGGTCACGTCAAGGGCGCTTTTACCGGCGCCATTAAAGATCGCGCCGGTCGGTTCGAAGCGGCGGACGGCGGCACGTTGTTGCTGGACGAAGTGGGCGAGATACCCTTTGCCCTCCAAAGCAAGTTCCTCCGCGTGTTGCAGGAAAAGCAGTACGAAAGGGTAGGCGAAGAGCGCACCCGCACAGTGGATGTGCGCATTATCGCCGCCACCAACCGGGACCTGAAGCGTGAGGTGGAAGAGGGCCGGTTCCGGCAGGACCTCTACTATCGGCTCAACGTCTTCCCGGTGACCGTCCCGCCTTTGCGCGAGCGCCGGGACGACATCGCTCTGCTGGCAGCGCACTTTCTTGAGCAAGCCACCCAACGGCTTCGTTTACCCCCGCTTCGGTTGACGGATCCCCAAGTTCGACTCTTGCAAGGCTATGATTGGCCGGGCAATGTGCGCGAATTGCAGAATGTGATGGAACGGGCGCTCATCCTGGCGCAGAAGGGGGTGTTGCAGTTCGACCTCCCGACGCGCGGCCTTCCGGTCGCCTCGCCCCTCCTTGGAGGATTCCCCCCGGCCGACGAGGCCAACGGCCAGGTGCTTACGGAGGCGGAGATGCGCGAGCACGTCCGTCGAAACGTCCTTGCCGCGCTGGCCAAGGCCCGCTGGAAAATTCACGGTTCCGGCGGGGCGGCCCAATTGCTGGGTATAAAACCCACCACCCTCACCTCCCGCATCAAAAAACTCGGCTTGAGGCGGTCGCATTAACCACTCGATCGCCGTCGCCGACCGGGGCGCCGCTGCGGAAGGGACGGTGGCGAGCCGCCGCCCGACCGAATTGGGGAATTACCCCCAGCTTCGTGGGCAAACCCACCCAAACCCGAACGGCCCGGGACCTGTCGAGCTCCGGCGCGGGTGGTCGCTTGGACATCAACGGCATTTCTTTGTCATCGTTAACTTACTTGAAATCAAATGGTTATATACGAATAGCTCCTTCATGGGAGCGCCAGGGAGCGCGCATCGGCGCTTTGGCACGGCGATTGCGTTGATCCTCATAGATTGAACCGAGTCGCGGTTCGGTTGAGTTGTGTTAGCAACGCTTGATTACGACAGAACGTGAAATTGAACCGTCATTGACATCCAAAACTTAGGCACTCCGAAAAGGAAAATGTATGAAAATTAAACAAAAAATCAGCAGCATCGCCCTGGGCTTGATCGCCAGCGTGCTTGTGTCCGTCGCCACCCTCCAGGCTGCAACCCCGCCGACACCGTCCGATCTTCCGATGGTTACGCTGTTGGCCACCGATCCGACGGCCCTCGCGGGAACCAGCTCGGGCGCCTTCACCTTGATTCGTAGCGGGGCCTCGGATACGGCGTTGTTGGTGTTTCTGGGCATTTCAGGCACCGCTTCCAACGGGGTTGACTATGTAACGATTACCAATGAAGTCACCATCCCGAAGGGCTATCTGGCCGTCGACATTCCGATCCAGCCCATCGTGGTTCAGGCCCGTCGGGGCAACAAAACGGTGGTACTGACCCTCCAGACCAACGCGGATTATCTCCTGAGTTCCGGCCGGCGCGGCACCGTTCAAATCGTGGATGACAGCTATAATGTGCTGCCGCCCACCGTCTCTCTGACCAGTCCGACCAACGGGAGCGTCTTTGATGCCCGCTCGACCATCACCTTGACGGCTGACGCCAGCGACGTAGATGTCGCCATCAAGAGCGTGAGTTTCTATGCCGGTGACGATTTCCTCGGGAGCACCACCAATAAACCCTATTCCTTGAGTTGGACGAACGTCCCCGTTGGAAAGTACGCCCTTTTTGCGCGCGCTGTGGACCAAGTGGGCCAATCCACCTTGTCCGCCGCAGTCAATATCTCGGTTACCAACGAAGTGCCGACGATCAAGTTGACCAGTCCCACCAACGGCGAGAATTTCGTCGTCCAAAGCCCCATCCCGTTCGCCGCTGCCATCAGCGCCGACACCGTAAGAGTGCAGTTCTTTGCCAACGGCCGCTTGGTCGGCTCCGTCACCAACAGTCCCACGCCCGCCACGTCCGCCACCTTCACCTGGACCAACGCTCCCGCCGGCCTCTACTTCCTGCAAGGCGAAGCCTTCGATGCGGCGGGCACGCGCGGCATCTCCAAGCCGGTTACTATTAACGTCTCCCGGCATTGATCGAGTTGGTTAGAAGCGTGTGGCGAATGGGTGATACTCCAATCGTCACACCCCTGTAACGAAGCGGGCGCCAGTGGATTGCCACTGGCGCCTTTCTGTTTACTTACGACCATAGCGGTTCGATTGCCCGCATTTTATGGCTGCCGGGTCTTACGGAACCTGGAGCCTATAAAACCGACTCGGCCCGCTGGCGGACGTGATGTCAGTGAACAGGGCGCTGCCATTGGTCACGGACACCGATTGCAATGATTGCCAGGTCGAGAGGTTGGTCGAGCTCAGCACCGTCACGGTCGCGGCCCCGGGCGCCGTCAACTGAAACTGAACCTGGCCAGTGGGCAGTTGCGCCACCGAACTGGAAACGATCGAGGGAGCATCAACGAGGCTAAACGGTCGTTCCGAAGCGGCAAAGAGGGCGCCGTTGGTGGCGCTGCTGACGCGGATAGAATAATCGCTGCCGGGAACCAGACTGAAGGGAATCGACCACTTGCGAACTCCGGTGGTTGATCCCGCGCTCGAGACGTTCGATGCGAGGTTGCCAACGATCGATCCCCCTTTGTAAAGGTCAACCGTAACGCCTTCAGCGAGGTCATCATTCCATTGGACGAAGTACGAGAGCCCTCTGCGCCAAGCTTCTCCCCCTTTGGGCGAGACGACCTGAACGAAAGGCGCGACGGTCTGGAAGGCGCCGACCGCCCAACCACCCGCGCCTCCGTCGTTGGTCGTTTGAACGCGATAGTAATAGGTCGCATTGGGAGCGGCGTCGTTCCAGACGTAATAGGCGTTGGTCAGAGACGGCTCATCCACCAGTAGGCTGCTGAAATCCTGGTTGGCGCCAATTTGTAGCGCATACGATGCCGCGAAGCCCTTTGGCGACCAGGACAGGGAGATGGGCAACTCCTGATTGACGCTGTAAACCGCGCCCGTCGTCGCCGCGAGTGGGGCGATAATTTGGTCCGACTGGAGAAAGTAGTTCGCCACGGCGTTCAGCACCGGGGGGAAAGGCGCTTGAGCGACATCCGGATAGCCGAAAACAAACTCCCCAAAATCACCAGACTGGCTGGTCAGAGTCAGGGAGACGCTCAATTGGCCGGTGACGGGGTTGTAAGCGGTCGTCTGGGGCGTGAACATACCCTGGCCGGAAAGCTGGCGGTAATACACCGTGATGTTCGTCGGGACGTTCAAGCCAAAGGTCGCCGCGTCGAAGTAGATATTGGCGCCCATAGTATTGATCTCCGTCTGCCCCATTTGCACCCGCATCGGGAGAATCCGCGGCGTCGCGCCTTTAAACAGGGGATAGACCGGAGCGTAGGGTTCGCTGGCAACGGTCATCGCGTTATAGCCACCGCCGCCGGAAGTCACTTCAAGGGAGACGCCCAGATTGCCAAACGCGTAAGTATTCCCGACCGACAGACCATTTTGGAGCACCAGTTGCGCTTGGGATAGCACGGGATAAGGAAACCGGAAGGCGCGATAGCTGTTAACCAGCGGATTGTCGAATGACATCTCGAACACCACCTGACCGGAAGGCGTCACCTCTGTGCAAGCGGGAATTTGCGCGTTGGTCGTTCCGCCGATGCCGGGCATGATGTCGGCGCCGCCCCAGCCGATGAGGGTATTACCGTTGGGCAGGCGCTGCGCGCTGCCGGCGTGCCAGCTATAGCAAGGCGCGACCGGCGTGTAGCTCCAGACCAAGGTGGCGATTTTGTTGACCTCATCCAACCGGTACTCATACACCTTGGAGGATCGCGTGGCCTGCTGGTCGGCGTTGCAGAAGATCAGAATGTCGCCGTTGGCGAGTCGACTCAGGTCATGCCCCGAAAAATCCCCCACCGCCTCGAGCGGACTCACATTCACGAAAGAAAATTGATTGCCAAAACCGCCCAGCCGCCACATCACCTCGCCGGTCTGCCGATTGATCTTCTCCACATCCACCATGAAATTTGAAATCAGCAGGTTCCCGTCGGTATCCATCGTCACGGTGTTGAGGTGAAATGAATCCACGACCGGATTGAGGGCAAGGGCCATCTGTTTCAGCACGGGCGCGTAATAGGTTTGGAATGCGTAATGATCCCAGGAACGCCATTGCCAGACCACTTTGCGGCGCGCGTCGAGTTCCTGGACGACTGCGCCGGCGACCAACGCGTTTGGATAAGCACCTGGCACAAACGCGGCAAGGTCCATGTAGGATTGATAGTAGCTCAACGACAGGACATTTCCGTTCGGCAGCATTTGGAGGTCGTGCATTTCCGGCAAATATCCATTGCCGGCGGGAACCGTCTCCAGGAGCTTGTAGTTGCCATCCAAGATTTGATGATAAACATCCCCGCCCCCGGTCCACGAAAAGATGTGGTAAAGCTGACCCAAGTGGAGCAGGCCGTTAGGCAGCACTTTGAGGTCGCCGACAGCGTTCGTTGCCTTTTGGTACCAGACGGGCGTTCCGTCATTTTTCAAAATCATGGAGTAATACCCCACATTCGTCGATGGGTCGGTCTGTGTGACCGTTAGGAACACATAGCCATCCGCCACGGCATTGGTTTTATAGGTGGTCACCGTGAACGCCGGAAAATCGGGCGGCAGTTGGGCCTTGGCGCCGCTAGCGGCGAACGTCAGCGCTGCCAGGAAGCCCGCGAGGGGCCAACGGACTGGAGTTTGCGCGTTGGCCGCGACGCCGACGGCTGAAGCCGCGGAGGTAGAGGAAGGGTGGTTTTTCATTTTGCTTGTTGTTTTTGATTCTGTGAGATGAGACCTAACGAGGCGGGGACTCAGACCGTGGCGGGGGCATCTTGCCTGCCTCCCGACATGTGACTTGTTTAAAAGCTCACTCGTAATGCAATAACTTAAGCATGTCAAGGGGGAAATAACAACGAGCGGCAATTCCCACGCTGCTAAAGCGGGGCAGGCCTCTGGCCTGCCGGTTGGCGGAGCCTCCGGCTCCGCCCAAGGGACCGAAGGCCCCTCGAACGGGCACGCCGGAGGTCTGCCCCACAGTTGGCGTCCAAAATGAGAGAGGCCGGTCACATGGTCGACCTTCTGACTCTTGGGTGCTTTGGTCATTTGCAATGGCACTCAATGGCGGGTAAGACTAGCCGTGGAAGCAATTGGTTTCAGAAATGTGGCGAATGCCACGCAAAGTGGGATAAATGCGCTACATCCTGAGATGAGCCATGATCAAATGTGAAAAAAAGTCGCGCTCCGGGGCGGAGCGCGACGTCCATCGCATGCCCGAACCAAGTCAGGCTTGAACATCCAGCAGGCTAGTCACCATTGGCGTGGCCGTGTCGCTGGATGTGGGACTCGTCGTCTGGGTAGTGTTGCCCGAGGAACCGCCAGCGTGATGGTGGTGACCTGTCTTGCGGGCGCCCGCGCTTTGCATATTCTGTTGCATCGTGGCGAAGGCTTGCTGAGCGGCGGACAGATTCCCTGTGCTCAGGGCGCTTTGGAGGGCCTGAAACGCGTTGGCGGTCGGGCTGTTTTGGCCCGCGCTGCCGCCAGTACCGCTAGTGCCAGGCTGAGAGGAGTTTTGCTGACTTTGCTGCAACGACGCGAAAGCCTGTTGCGCCCCGCCGAGGTCGCCTGACTGCAGGGCGCTTTGCAGCGTTTTAAAGTCCTGGGAGATCTGCTGCCAGGGGCTCTGCGAATTGGTTTGGTACGGGTTGGTGGTTGATGACACACTATTTATACTACTCATGATGCTACAATCTCCAGTTTCTTTTGTTGCTGGGTATGTTTTTTGGCGCTGTGTTATTATCGGCGAATAACTGAAATGACTTAAGCTTACCAGTCCCCGAAAGTCGCCGGTTCATCCCGGTTTGTTCCCTATCCGTCACATTAGCGAAATCTTTTGTTGCCTGAATCGGTCTTAAGGCGAAACGGTCAGTCACATGCCTGCGTCACTCTGCGGGCGGAGTAGCGGGATGGTGTAACCAAACTTATATAGTATATGAACGACCCCGTGGAAATGGTAATCAGTTATGTGGAGCGCCTGTTTAGCGCGTGTTTTTGCCTGGCGCTGTTGACGCGCTTCGTGTGGAGATTGTCAAACTACTGCGTATCGAAAGCGACCGCCAAGAGAAGTCCTCGGCTTTAGCCTTTGCTTACTGCGTAACGACCCTGTAATAGAGAAGGGGTCCGCCGGCCGATTCAAGGTCGGCGAACTCAAAGTTCCCGTTTCCAGTGTCCTCGGCGGTCCCTATATCTTCCCACTGCGCCAAGTTGGGCGAAGCTTGGACCGTGTAGGCGCGGGCCTCGTTTGCGGAGAATGTGAGCAAGGCGGCGCCTTGTCTGAATTGCACGGCGAGGTCTGCCACCGGCTGCGGCAGAATAGAATACAAATCGGGAATACGGTGGCTGCGATAGGCGTAATAGCCAAGGAAGTTCGTGGCGGTGTTGCCATAGTCAAAGAAAGCTAGATCGAACACCACCTGAGGATCGGCATCATGGGTCACTTCCTTAATTCGGAGCATGGTGGCGCCGGGGGCGATCGGACTCGGGTAAGCCCCATTCTCGTACAGAGTGTTGGCAAAGGTGATCAGCACGTTCCCCTGCTGGGGAAGCCAGTCGGCATTGCCCGCGCGATCCGTGTAAAGGCGATCGGCGTTAGTCCGACCATAATCCCACACCTGGGTCACCTCCATCGTTTGCTCGTTGATGGAGTATTCGACCGCGCGGCTGTAGTTGTCGGCGTCGGGCACGCCCGGGGCAAAGGGGCTGGCTCGGAAGTTGCCGTCGTCGAACAGCAAGAGCGTGCCCTGCGGCGTGAGGATGGGGGCATGCTGGCCGTAGCTCCACTCAAACGGCGTTCCCACGGGCGTCAGCAGGTAGGGGCGAAACTGGGCGTACCAGTTTTCGTGCGGTCCGAGGATCCACTTGAGCTGCCCCGAGCGTGAGAATTTGATCACCGCATCCTGGTGACGCATCGAGACGATCAGGGAATCATCACTCGGGTCTTCGATAACGGCGTTCGCGTGCTCGGTGTCGATGTCGCCCAGCGAAAAGGTAAGATAATTGATGCGCGTGGGCTGAAGCATGTCGATAAGCGACCAGTCGTTCAGAAGCGCGTTGTTGGTCGACGACATTTCGATGACGTGGTTGCAAAGGACGAAGGTGGTCAGCAGGGGCGCGTTTGGATGGGTCGCATTACTTGGAAAATTGGACACCAGTTGGTAATTGTCGCTCAAGTAAAGGATGGAATTGCGCGAAGTGGGGACGCCATCGTGAAAATCAATGTTTATTCCGTTGGGGACTCCCCAACGATTGACCGTTTGTCCGAGCATGTTTACCTCCGCAAAGGCCACCGTCAATGGCAGGAAGAGGTTGCCATTGGGAAGTTGGCGGACATCCAAGGTGGATCGGAGGGCGCTGTACCAGACGACCTCCCCGATATTGTCCACGATCGTCAAATAGGCCGCTCCGTCGTCATAGTTTTGCAGGCGAAATAGGGTATAGCCGGGCTCCATCTTGTCCGGTTGGCTAGCCAGCAGGACGCTCTTGGGAAAGTCGCTGGGCAACGGGGCCGTGGTGAAGATCATCGGTTGCCGGGCGGTAACTGCGTTCCGAGAGCGATCCTGTACGGTGACCGTGATGGCGTTCGCGCGGTTGGCTTTAAACCCCAGCAAGGGCACGGAATGGGTCGTACTGTAATCATAAAAGCTCCGTTGCCAGCGGTTCGTCCCATCATTGACCGACACGCTCACCCGCGAAGCCACATCCGTGGCAAGCTCCAGAACCCCCGCCAGGGGCGCAGCGGCAGATGGAGCAAAGGTCGGGCCGGCCGTAATGGTCAAGCCAAGAGAATTTAGAGAGCCCGTCACGGTCATAATCAGGCCCGCGGACAGCATTATTAAGCGCAAAAAGATGATTTTCGCGGACAATAGCGGTCGGTCACACGGTTGACTTCCCGGTTCCTTAGCGCTTTGTTCGATTGAAATAGTTCTCAATGGGGGGGTAAGACTACCCGCGGAAGCAATCGGTTTCACAAATGTGACGGATGTCGGGCAAAGTGGGATAAATGCGCTAAATCTTGAGATGAACTATTATGAAATGTGAAAAAAGTCGCGCTCCGTGGCGGAGCGCGACGTCTATCGCGTCGGGAGCAAGTTAGGCTTGACCATCCAGCAGCTTGAACGACTTTGGCGTGGTGGTGTCGCTGGATGTGGGACTCGCGGCCTGGGTAGCGTTGCCGAGGAACCGCCAGGAAAAGCCCTCGCCCTTAGATCTACTCTACAGGGTAACGACCCGGTAATAGCGGATGGGTCCGCTGCCCGGTTCAAAGTCGGTAAATTCGAAATTCCCGTTGCCCGTGTCCTCGGCGGCGCCTACGTCTTCCCACCCCGCCGAGTCGAGCGAAGCTTGGATGACATAAGTCCGCGCCGGATTTGCGGAAAAGGTGAGCGAGGGGACTCCCTCTTTGAAATGAAGAGCCAGGTCTTGCACGGGCATCGGCAGGACAGAATAGAGATCGGGGATGCGGTGGCTGCGGTAAGCGTAATATCCCAGGAAATTCGTAGCGGTGTTGCCATAGTCAAAGAACGCCAGATCGAACACGACTTCGGGATCGGCATCATGGGTCACCTCCTTGATTCGGAGCATCGTGGCGCCGGGGGCGATCGGACTCGGGTAAGCCCCATTCTCGTACAGAGTGTTGGCAAAGGTGATCAGCACGTTCCCCTGCTGGGGAAGCCAGTCGGCATTGCCCGCGCGATCCGTGTAAAGGCGATCGGCGTTAGTCCGGCCATAATCCCACACCTGGGTCACCTCCATCGTTTGCTCGTTGATGGAGTATTCGACCGCGCGGCTGTAGTTGTCGGCGTCGGGCACGCCCGGGGCAAAGGGGCTGGCTCGGAAGTTGCCGTCGTCGAACAGCAAGAGCGTGCCCTGCGGCGTGAGGATGGGGGCATGCTGGCCGTAGCTCCACTCAAACGGCGTTCCCACGGGCGTCAGCAGGTAGGGTTGAAACTGGGCGTCCCAGTTTTCGTGCGGCCCGAGGATCCATTTGAGCTGCCCCGAGCGCGAGAACTTGATTACCGCGTCCTGGTGCCGCATCGAAACGATCAGAGAATCATCACTTGGGTCTTCGATGACGGCGTTCGCGTGTTCGGTGTCGATGTCGCCCAAGGAGAAGGTAAGATAATCGATCCGTGTGGGTTGAAGCATATCGATGAGCGACCATTCGTTCAAAAGCGCATTGTTGGTCGCTGACATTTCGACGACGCTGTTGTAAAGCACAAAGACGTCCTGCAGGGGCGCGTTCGGATTGGTCGCGCTGGTCGGAAAGCCGGTCACGAGTTGGTAATTGTCGGTTAAGTAGAGGATGCTGTTGTGCGGGGTGGGCACCCCGTCGTGGAAGTCGATGTAAACTCCGTCGGGCACCTCCCAACTGTTGACGGTTTGTCCCAGCATGTTGATCTCCGCGAAGTTCATTGTCAGCGGAACGAACAAGTCGCCATTGGCGAGTTGGCGGACGTCCAATGTGGATCGGACGGCGCTGTACCAGACGACCTCCCCGGCGTTGTCCACGATGGTCAAATACGCCGCCCCATCATTGTAATTCTGCAGACGGAACAAGGTGTAGCCGGGCTCCATCTTGTTGGGTTGGCTTGCCAGCAAAACGCTCTTGGGAAAATCGCTCGGCAGCGGGGCCGTGGTGAAGTTCAGCGGCTGGCGGGCGGTAACCGCGTTTTGAAAACGATCCCGCACCGTGACCGTGATGGTGTTCTTACGGTTCGATTTGAAGCCCAGCAAGGGTACAGAATGGGTCGTGCTATAATCATAAAAATAGCGCTGCCAGGTGTTCGTTCCGTCGTTGACCAACACGCTGACTCGCGAAGCCACATCGGTTGCGAGTTGGAGCACCCCCGCCAGCGGCGCATTCACCGCCGGGGTAAAGCTCGGAGCGACCGTGATCGTCAAGGCGGGGCAGTTCAAGGAAACGCCTGCGGCCATCGTGAACGCCGCGGAGAGACTCGCGGCGCGGAGGAGTGAACGGCGGCGCAGGGTCGTTGACCGCAAGCGTGGCCGGCCACAGGAATCACCGCCCGGCTGGGTCGTGGGTTGGTTCATTTTCATCGCGCGTAATTTGGGGATTAGACGGCCTGAGAGAGCAAAAAGTTTCGGGAATGTTAAGGATAAAGAAGAAAATGTCTTCAAGGCGTTGTTGGTTGAGAGGAATAGCGACCCTCGCCCTTAAGGAACACGCAGGCAATAGAAGCGCATGGCGGAGCCTGGAGCGGCGTTATCGGTGAAAACGCCTTTATCCCCGGTGAGCGGGATTACCTCCAGCGCTTGCCAGACGGATAAATTGGTGGAACCCAGGACGGTAACCTGAGTCGCGCCCGGAGCCGTGAGCGTAAACCGCGCGCTCCCGTCGGGCAGGCGGAGCAGAGAGTTGGCGTTGATTACGGGAGCATCAACGAGGCTGAACGGGAGGTCGCTTAGGCCCGACACGGAGGCATTAGTTACGCTTCGGATTCTGATGGAGTAATCCCTTGCTGGAGGGAGATCGAGCCCAACCAGCCATGGGTAGCTGACCGTGCTCGGCGTATTTGTGGCAATGGTCTTGACCAGGGCCCCGGCCTGGTACAAATCGATGGCCACATTTTCCTGGAGGTTCGCGTCCCATTGGATGAAGTAAGGCATCCCTCGCCGCCAGTTCTCGCCTCCATTGGGTGCGGTGACTTGGATCATGGGGGGAACGGTCGCGAAGGCATTGGTGGACCATTCGCTCACGCCCGCGGTATTCGCCGCATTCACGCGCCAGAAGTAGGTCGTGTTGGACAAGGCGTTCGAAAAGGCATAGCGAGCCTCCGTCAAGGTGCTCTGGTCCACGTCGGGCGCGGAAAAATCCGCATTCCGCGAAACCTGCAGGTAGTAGTTGGTTGCGAAACCGTTTGGGGTCCAACTCAGGGAAATGGGCAGGGACTGGTTCACGGTGTACCGTTCGCCCGGCGCAACCACCGGAGGCGTCCGAGTCGCAAAGGCCGCAGAGGGGAGGCTCTGCGGCGCAATCAACGATGGCGGGATAACCACATCAGCGACGTCGGCGACCCCAAAGGCGTACTCGCCGAACCCGTTCTGGGTCATCTCCGCGACCAACTGATGAGTTACCCAGTTGTACGACGAGGCGACGGGAGCGAACACGCCCGCCTGGTTCGGTGTGGGGCGGTAATAGACCGTGGTGTTGGTCGCGTCGGCCAACCCAAAGCTGGTGGCGTCGAAAGAGATTTCGCCTGTGAGGATCTGGGCCCCGGCAAGCGGCGCCATATTGATTCGCACCGGAAGCAGACTTGGGGCTTTGGCCGCGAAGAAGGGGTAGAGGGGAGCGTAAGGCTCGCGGGTGAGCGTGGCGGAACCGTAAGAGTCTCCACCAATCTCAGTTGCCACGTCGATCGTCACGCCCGTGTTGGCGAAGGAGTAGGTGTTGCGACCCGTCAAGTCGAACGCCGCCGCCCCGATGACCTGGGCGTCGGGCGGGTAAACGAAGCGGAAGGCCCGGTACGAATCCATCAGCGCGTTGGTGAAGGACAGATCAAAAACGACTTGTCCGCTGGAGGTCACCTCGGTGCAGGCGGGGTGATTGCCGCCATTGGAGGCGCCCCAGCCGATGAAGGTGTTCCCGTTGGGCAAGCGTTGGGCGTTGCCCATAGCGCAGGTCGGGACTGTGGTCGCCGGAACATACTGCCACACGTGGGTGGCCACTTTGTTCACCTCGTCGAGTTGGTATTCATGGACCTGGGAGGTGCGGGATCCGTCCGCGGCGCCATTATTGAAAAGGAGGACGTTGCCGTTGGGCAGGCGGTGGAAATCGTGTCCGGCGAGCTGGAGCAGGGCCTCCTGGGGAGCGACGCCCGCGAACGTGAATTGGTTGCGCGCGCCGCCCAGCCGCCACATCACGCGCCCCGTTTGGCGGTTAATTTTCATGGCTTCGCCGGTGGTGGCCACCAGGAGATTCTGATCCATCGGGTCGAGCCGCACCGCATCGACATGCCAGCCGGCGATCAGGCTTCCGGTGGATCCAGAGCCCCAGTCAGAAAAATCCGTCCAGTTGAAATGGTCCCAAGTTCGCCATTGCCAAACGACCTTCCGATTGCCATCCAGCTCCTGGATAACCGCGCCGGAGACTTCCGTCCTCGGATAGGCGGCAGGCGCCGCCGACCGAATGTCCGCCAGCGTCGTGTAGTAACCCATCATCAAGACGTGGCCGTTGGGCAGCAGTTCGAAGTCGTGGCCTTCCGCCTGATACCCGTTTCCCATCTGGAGGGTCTCCACGAGGTTCAGGTTCTCGTCCAGGAGTTGGTCGATCACCGTGCCGCCGCTGATATAACTGAACCAGCCGGTGTATTGCGCGTTCAGCAGGAGCCCGTTCGCGAGCACTTTAAAATCACGAGGATAATAATTGTCCCCGGGCTGCAAATACCCTGCCAGCTTGTAGGCGTATGGCAGACCGGCGTTATTCATGATCTGCAGGAAATAGGGCCCTTTATCCCCTTTCTTGCCACTGGAAGCGAGGAATACGTACCCGGGCGCGATCGAATTCGAGACGTAAATGTGGGTCGTCACCGCTGTGAAGTTCGTCGGTAATTGGGCTCTGGCCCCGGCGCGGGCGAAGCCTACGGCTGCCATACCCAGAACCCAGACCGGCAAAAGCGTTCTCCGATTCATGACGAACATTCTTTCTTCTTTCGGGCGGCTCTCAGGGCGCGCTCAGGCGGTAGAAGCGCGTGGGGAAGTTGGTGGCGGTGGGGTCCGTGAAAACCGCCGAACCATTGGTCAAAGGCAGCACCTGGAGCACCTGCCAGGTGCTCAGGTTGGTCGAGGTCAGGACGGTGATTTGAGCCGCGCCATTGGCGGAGCAACCGAATTGAACGGTTCCGCCCGGGAGGACTGAGACGGAGCTGGCATTGAAGACCGGGGCGTCGATGATGCTGAAGGGCAGGGCGCTGGTCCCAAACACCGCCGCGTTGGTCGAGCTTAGAATCTTGATCGTATAATCGCTGCCGGGAACCGTGGACACGGGGATCGACCACTGGTAAGCGCCGATGTTTGGAGCATTAGTGGTGATGGTGGCGACCCGCGCGCCCGCTTTGTGGAGCTCGATGGCGACCGTTTCAGCGAGGTTGTTGCTCCACTGGATGAAGGCCGGCAGACCTCGCTGCCAAGCCTCACTGCCCTTGGGGGCCTTCACCTGAATCATGGGCGGAGCCGTTAGAAAGGAGGCGGTGGCCCAGTCGCTGGCGCCGCCGGCGTTTGACACGTTCACGCGCCAATAATAGTTCGTCCCGGCCCGTGCGCTCGGAAGGGTATAGGTCATGTTCGTCAGACTGGGTTGGTCGGCAACCAACGTGTTGAATGCGGCATCCAGGGCCACCTGCAAGTGGTACGAGCGGGCAAAGCCCTTTGGCGTCCACTGAAACACGACGGGTTCCGCCTGGTCAACGGAACCTTGAGTGGCCGGCCCGTACAAAATGGGCGGCAGGGGAACCTCGGGCAGGTCGGGATAGGCAAAAATGAACTCCCCCAGTTGGGTGGTGGAGGTTTTCAACGTCTGGGTGGCCGGATCATAGACCGTATTGGTCAAGGGAACAAACACCCCGCTGCCGATCGCGGCGCGCTGATAAATAGTCAATGCGGCTGGGTCATGATACAGGGGGGTATCGAAGCAGTAGTCATTCGGCGGCAGAATGAAGCTCAGATCGGCCGCCCAGGCATCGATGCCGGTGCCCGCGAGGGTTACGCGTTGAACGAGGACCTGAGGCTCTTTCCCGGAAAACAAGGGGAATCGCACGGCATCGTCGTGCCGGCTGACAACCAGTTGATCGCCCGAACCGCTCAGACTATTCACCGTCACCGAGACGCCGGCGTTGGTGGCGTTATAAACCTGGCCCGCGCCAAGAGCTTGATTGGTGTCCGAATGAACCAGGTCCGGGCTGTTCCACACGAGTTTGGACAGAATGGACTGGGCCTTGAAGCCTGGGATGGACAGCTCAAACATGACTTGGTTCTCGGCATTGACCTCGGTTAGAACCGGGCCCGTGCCCTGCTGGGCGGCGGACACCCAGCCGACATAAGTGTCCCCGTTGGCAAATCGTTTGACCACCCCCTCGGTGGGCGTCAGGACGTCGGGCGTATGCCGATATTCCCATACCAAGGTCGCCGTCATGTTCGTCTCGTCCAAACGATATTCGACGGCTCGCGAGTAGGCTCGCCCCGGCAGCGCACCCTGATTCTGAAGGCTGCCGTTGTCGAAAAACAGGAGGTCGCCATTGGCCAGACGGTGAAGGTTATGCTGGCCGATGAAGTAGTACGGGGCGTTTTCCGCGTGCTCGCCGACAAACGCGAAGTCGCCGGAGTTGCCGCCCAGGCGCCAGATGACGTCCCCCGTGGCGCGGCTGATTTTCAAAATCTGGCAAAAGCCGCGCAGGGAGATCAGATAATTGTTATCCAGCGGGTCCATCGTAATCCCATTGACGTGCGTCCAGTCCACGCTCGCCAAGGTCAGAAAATCAAGCGAGTCAGTGATGGCCAGGTGGTCCCGGGCCCGCCATTGAAAGAGGATCTGCTTATGGGCGTCAATTTCCCAAAAAACCAGGCTCTTGAGCACCGCATCGGGCCTTCCTCCCGCGACATATTGGCTCATGTCCACTGGCCAATTCTCGTTCGACAAAATGAGGGCGCGTCCGTTGGGGAGCAGCTTAAAATCGTGACCGTCGCCACCGGGGAAGGTATCCACCACCGCGAACGTTTCATCCCGGAGTTCCCAATTGGCGTCGTTTTCAGCGATGAGCCCGTTGGGAGTCACCGTCCGCCACAGCGCCGTCGAATTGGTGTAAGCGATCGGGTTGCCCCAGCTATCAAGAACGACGTTGTAATTATTGGTCGTCGAGCCCTTGACGCCCAAGGTGCCAATCAGATCCCCCGGCGCCACCGGTCCATTGCTGACGATCACCAGGGGGGGGAAGTTCGGTGGCAGGGCGGCATTGGCCGCGGCGCAGGTAAAACCGATGATCGTTGTGATCAGCGCCCGATGGCGTCGCGTTTTCGTAATGTTCATTTGACGTTAGGTTATCCGTCGTGAGGTGTTGAGTTATGGTGTGGTTAAGGCGAATCAATCGCCAGTATGGCTACCGGTTGCCGGCTTATAATGGAACTCCGCGCGCTTGCCGGCCAACCGAGCCAAGCGTTGCTCCGCTGGCTCAGATAGAAGCGTTGCCATGGTTCGCAACAGCGTTGGAATGTCCATTGGTTTCTCCAGCAGGGCGCCGGCGCCGGCTCTCAAAGCCGTAAATAATTGGTTTGGGCGGGCCGTTATTATGATGATGGGAATAAGCGGGTGCTCGCGGGTGATTTGCTCAAACGTGTCCCATCCATCCTTGACTGGCATGTTGAGGTCGAGCAAAGCCAGGTCAAACGGTAACTGGTTGGCGAAATCCACGGCTTGCTGGCCATTCTCGCTGGGTGTTACGGTGTAACCTTCGGCTACCAGCACGTCATTGAGGGAATCGCGTACGGTTGGATCATCGTCCACCAGCAGGATGCGCTTTGATTTCATGGTTTTGAACAGCACTGCGGCTACCGTTATTGTCCTCGCCTAAGCCCAGGGTCTTAGCAGAGGAATGAGCATGCGCCGTGCCACCCCATGCGTAGGATGTTTCGTGGGGGGCGAGGGCAAGAAGTCGGATAAACAAACACCTTGCTGGTAAGCGTCTGACCATCCGAGTGGAAACTGACTGGCCACTTTAGCGGCTTCCGCGAGCGCTCGGCGACCCAGCATCAGTCTCTCAGAAGTCTTTGCAGCCCAGGGTCAGTCATGCAATGTATTTGTATGAAGGTGAAATTGCCGTTCGGGCTTCGGCTGTGGAGTTTGGTCGCCGGTCTGCTTCTTGTGGGTGGCGGGATCATTTACGGGCTTTCCGCCTCGTGGCGCTATGTGGTGCAGATTGAAGCCACGCTCAGCAGTTCCCAGGTCGAGCGATTCCAGATCGCAAGCGAAGTGCGACGCGAGTTGCTGAACTTGAACAATTCCATGATTAGTTACGTCCTGGCGAGGGATCCTCAGGAGTGGGCGCAATTCGAGCGGGCCAGCAGTGATCTCGATCATTGGATTGATGCTCGCGATCCAAGTCTGAACCCGCGCTCGCCGCTCAGCACGGAAGCCGAGCGCCAGGTTTTTAGAAAATTGAATGCCGCCTATGATGATTACCTCAGTTCTGCCTGGTCGGTGCATTCCAACGGGCTTCCCGCCATGGTAGATGCCGGACAACTTTCGCAGTTGAGCGGCTTCAATCTCCAGGCGGAGCGAATGCGGCGTCTGGTCCGGCAGTTGGGCGACGCCCATCGAGCGGCGGAGGCGGCGTTTCTTGCTGGCGCAAGCGCCTCTTTGGGCAGTCTCCGGCAAGTACTGATCGCGGGCGTCGTGATCCTCCTGGCCTTGGTGGGAGCGATGGGCTGGGTGATCTACCGCGAAACCATCGCGCCGTTGCGAATCAAATTGGTCCAGAGCCAAACCTTGCTCGAGCGCCAGCAGAACCTCGCTACGCTCGGCACGTTGGCCGCTGGCATCGCCCACGAAATTCGCAACCCGCTCACCTCTCTCAAAGCCCGGCTCTATACCCTGCAAAAGCATCTCAAAACCTTGCCTGCCGCGCGAAAGGATACGGATATGATTGGCGCCGAGATTTCCCGCTTGGAGCGAATTTTGCAGGACATGTTGAGTTTTGCCCGGCCCTCGGAGCCCAGGCCGGAAACCATAGCCACGGAGACGCTTCTGGCCGAAGTGCATGGGTTGATGTCGCCCTACCTGGAAAGTCGAGAAGCGCGGTTGGTGGTGGAACCCGGTCCCGCCTTGTTCATTCGCGCCGACAGCGGGCATTTAAAGCAGGTGCTCATCAACCTCATTCGGAACGCCGCCGAAGCCGTTGACGCGAAAGGCACGGTCACGTTGCGCGCGCGGGTCGCGAGCCTCCTCTTGGACGGGCGCGAGTCTCAGGCCGCGGTTCTTGAAGTGGCCGACGACGGCGAGGGCATCCTTCCAGAAGTCGAGAAGCGGCTTTTCGACCCGTTTTTTAGCACCAAGGACACAGGCACCGGCCTGGGCTTGCCGATCGCCGCCCGGCTCGTTGAACAGCAAGGCGGCCTGCTCCAATATCAAACCCGGCCCGGCCACGGGACGACCTTTGGAGTTGTATTGCCCCGCGAAATCAAGGACAGTTCGGTCATTGCAGACGGCGACGCGAACATCCAAGCGGGAGGTGGTTAATCCAGCCGGTGAGTTTGATTCGTTTCAACGGATGGCGCGCGCGGTCTTGCTCGCGTTGCTGGGGCCCGGTTTAGATCGATCTTCACCACCTTCAGGGTTACCTGAGGGTCTATCCCAGGAGCGCAAGGCCCTTCGCCCGTCGTGGCGAACCTGCTGATGCCCACTGTTGCTCACATCCTCCTCGTGGAAGACGACCGCAGCCTGGCTGCAAACCTGTGCGAAGTGCTCAAGCAGGACGGCTTCAAAGTCACCGTGTGCTACCGCGGCGACGAGGGGTTGCGCCGCGCCGGAAGCGAAGAGTGCGATGGGGTCTTGACCGACCTGCGGCTGCCGGGGCTTGGCGGCCTGGAACTCGTGCGGCAACTTCACGAAATGCAGCCGCGCCTGCCAGTAGTTTTGATGACCGCTCACGGCACGATTGAGACCGCCATCGAGGCCACCAAGCTCGGCGCTTACGATTATCTGCAAAAACCTTTCGAGATGCGGGGGATGCTCAACATGTTGCATCGCGCCGTGGAGGCTGGGCGCCTGATGCGCGAGCCGGTGACTCTGCCTGACGCTCCGGTCGAGAGCCGCGCGGCGCTCGTCGGCGCCAGCCGCGTGATGCAAGAGGTATGCAAGAATATTGGTCGCGTCGCCGCCAAGCCCGTCACCGTCCTCATTCGCGGTGAAACGGGCACGGGCAAGGAGCTGATTGCCCGCGCTCTCTACCAGCATAGTCTTCGAGCCGAGGCGCCGTTTGTGGCGATCAATTGCGCCTCCATCCCCGAGAATCTGTTGGAGAGCGAGCTCTTCGGCCATGAGCGCGGCGCCTTCACCGGGGCCGACCAGCGGCGCATTGGCCGTTTCGAGCAGGCGAACAAAGGCACGCTCTTCCTTGACGAAATCGGCGATCTACCGCCCAGCGCGCAGGTTAAACTGCTGCGCGTTCTACAGCACCAATCAATCCAACGAGTGGGGGGATCGGAGGAGATTTCCGTGGATGTGCGCGTCCTCGCCGCTACCCACCGGAATCTGGAAGCGATGATCCGCGAGGGGGGGTTCCGCGCAGATCTTTTCCATCGACTCAACGTGGTGTGTCTTCAGCTTCCCCCTCTGCGCGAGCGCCGTGAGGATATTCCGGTATTGGCGCGGCATTTTCTCCGCAAGTACTCCGCTGACTTTGGAGTTGAAATTCCGCCCATGTCAGCCGACGCGGTGGACGTGCTCCAAGCACACTCGTGGCCGGGGAACGTTCGCGAGTTGGAGAATATGACTCGCCGACTGTTGCTCGGCGCCCGCGGACTCGCGATCCACGCCGACGCGGCGCGCCAACTCCTGGCCGTCCATTCGGAGAGCGCCCCGGCCGGCCAATCCTTGACTGCTTTTGCGAGTGATTTGTTGGCAGGCGCCCAGAAGGGGGAAGTGGAGGATTCTCATGCCCGCATGCTTGCCGAAGCCGAACGCGAAATCATCACGCAAGCCATTACCCTGGCTGCGGGCAATCAATCGAAAGCGGCGCGCTGGCTTGGAGTGTCGCGGCTTACCTTGCGCGAGAAACTCAAACTGCTCCGTCTGCATCCCCGCTCCAACTCAGTCGAGTCGGAAATGGACGGCTGAACTTATCCCTGTGGCCAGACGCTGCCCCTTTCGCCGGCAAACCGTTGACCACCCGGCAAATCGACAGGCCAACGACCCTGATCCAACGGTCTGAAACTCAGCTAACGACTAGCGCTTGCCGTGGGAAGCGCGATCGCGCGATGAGTCCTTTCCCACTCCGCCAATCGCGAGAATAGTTTTCTTCCTTTCTTAATGTGGTCTTAAGGAAGTATGCTGTAACTTTGCGCCTATGTTTAGGAACCTGAGCAATCTGCTGTTGGTGAAAAAATGGGCCCGTTCTTGGGGGTTCGCCCTCGTCGTCGTGGCAGGGATCGCGCCGGTCCTGGGAGTTGACGCCGGCTTGAAAATGCTGCCGGGGCATGTGCCGGCGGTGGTGGCGAGGCTCTCGGCCAAGGGCGACCTGGCGCCCACCCACCGCCTGAGCCTGGCCATCGGTCTTCCGCTGCGCGACCCGCGGGGACTTTCCAATTTCCTGGCGGCGGTGTATGACCCGGTCAGCGCCAATTATCGCCAGTACCTCACCCCGGAAGCGTTCACCGAGAGATTCGGCCCGACGGCGGCCGATTACGCGGCGGTGATCCAATTCGCCGAAACCAACGGCCTGACTGTGACGGCCACTCACGGCAACCGGCTGCTGGTCGATGTGAACGGTTCGGCAGCGAACATCCAGCGCGCCTTCCATATCGCGCTCCGTACCTACCAGCACCCCACCGAGGCCCGCGATTTCTACGCGCCGGACGTAGAACCATCGGTAGCGGCGGCGCTGTCCGTCGCGGACGTCAGCGGATTGAACAATTTCACGCTGCCTCGTCCGAAAATCGCGCGCCGCGACTCCACCCACCTGGCGAACGCCGCGCCCAAAGCCGGCTCGGCTCCCGGCGGCGCTTATATGGGCAAGGACTTTCGCGCCGCCTATTTGCCCGACGCGACGCTGACCGGCGCGGGACAAATCGTCGGGCTCGTGCAGTTCGACGGGTTTTACGCCAGTGACATCGCCGCTTACGAAGCCGCCGCCGGTTTGCCCTCAGTGCCCATCGAAACCGTTCTATTGGATGGTTTTAACGGGACCCCAACCACCGGATCGACCAGCGGCAACGGAGAGGTCTCGCTCGATATAGAGATGGCGCTGTCCATGGCGCCAGGGCTGTCGAAGATCCTGGTCTTTGAGGCCGGCCCGCAAGGACTTCAAAATGACATTCTCAGCGCCATGGCCGCGAGCAATTCGGTCAAGCAATTCAGTTGTTCGTGGGGTTGGCCCGGCGGTCCGAGCGCGACCACGGACGCCCTTTTCCAGCAAATGGCTGTGCAGGGGCAATCCTTCTTTTGCGCCTCAGGGGATAGCGACGCATTCACCCTCGGATCGAATTCGTCAAACGGCGTGGATAATTCGTCCTTGCAAAATGCCCCGGCCAGTTCGCCGTTCGTCACCCTGGTGGGGGGAACGACCTTGACGACGACGGGCGCCGGCGGAGCTTGGTCGTCGGAGACCGTCTGGAATTGGGGGCTGCAAAAGGGTAGCTATTCCGGGAGCAGCGGCGGGGTCAGCTCCTATTACTCGATTCCAGCCTGGCAATCGGCGGTAAGCATGTCTGCCAACGGCGGTTCGACCTCCCATCGGAATATTCCCGATGTGGCCCTGACGGCGGATAATGTGTACGTCCGCTATGGCAACGGCGCGACCGAAACCGTCGGCGGGACGAGCTGCGCCGCCCCGTTATGGGCGGGATTGGCCGCCCTGATCAACCAGCAAGCGACCGCCGCCGGGAGGTCGCCCGTGGGATTGATTAATTCGGCTGTTTACACCCTTGGCGCCAGCGGACTCTATGGCGCTTGTTTCCACGACATCACCACGGGCAACAATACTTGGAGCGGCAGCCCAAGCGAATACTACGCCGTCGCCGGTTACGACCTGTGCACCGGTTGGGGCACGCCCGCCGGCCAGAGTCTGATCAACGCCCTGGCCGGTCAGGCGGATACCTTGGTCATCTCGCCGACCACCGGATTTACGGCGAGCGGACCGGTTGGCGGACCCTTTAGTGTGACTTCCCAGAGCATTTTGCTGACTAATAGCAGTTCCTCTTCGCTGACGTGGTCGTTGATCAACACCTCGGCCTGGTTGAGCGCCTCCTCAACCTCCGGGGCTCTCGCGGCTGGGGGCGCGACCCGCCTCGACGTGAGCCTAACCCGGGGGGCTGCCAACTTGTTCGCCGGCGCATATACGGCGACCATTATCGTCACGAACTGGACCTCGCACGGGGTGCAAGGCCTGGTGGTCTCGCTGGAGGTGGTTGGACAAGAACTCGTGCAGAATGGTGATTTCGAAACCGGCGATTTCACCGACTGGACGTTGGTCGGACACACCGTTGTCAATACCCGGCACGGCGCCACCATTTATAATGCGGTCGAGGCCTCCTCCACCTACCCGTTGTCCGTTTATTCGGGAAACTATGGCGCTTTCTTGGGTGATAACCAGGTCGCCACGCTCTCCCAAACCCTCGCGACTGTTCCCGGCCAGACCTATCGGTTGTCCTTTTGGCTCGATAATCCGGCGAATGGGGGAACCCAGGAGTTTTTGGTTCGCTGGAATACGAATAGCCCGTCGGCGAATACCATCTGCAGCCTGGTCAGCCCGCCGGTTCTGACGTGGACCAATCTGCTTTTTATGGTTACCGCTACGGGCGCCAGCACGGTGCTTCAATTCGCGGTGGAAAACGACAACGGCTACTTCGGTCTGGACGATGTGAGTGTCACGCCCCTCGCCGAGCCCAGGTTCCAAACCGCCTGGGTCAGTGCCACGAGTTTTAATCTCGCCTGGATCGCCGCCGCCGGTCTCTCCTATCAGGCGCAGTATAAAACCAATTTGCTCCAGGGTAATTGGCAAAATTTAGGCCCGGCTGTTACCCCGAACTCTGGCGCGTTGACCGCTTCCGACCCCAATGCGCTCCAGTCCTCCCAGCAGCGTTTCTACCGCCTGGTGGTCGCGCCATGATACGCAAGTTTGAATCGACTAAAGCTCGCTCATCTCAGGGTTTAACTGATTCATCCCTCGTTGACCCGGCTCCATCACATTTGCGTAATCTTCTGTCGCTCACCGGAGTCTCTGGATGGTGGAAAGTGTGATATTGTGCATAAGATCCTCCTCAAGCTGGTTCACCCGTTGCAGGCGGGCGATGGGGTTAAGCGCCTCGCGCGCTCCCTTTTCACTCCGAATCGAGCCTGCGACAAGCTGGATACGGCCTTTAGAGATCTGTGGGTGTCGCAGGAGCCGGGTTTTCGATTCAAAAAGCAGCGGCTCTTGCAAATGAACCATGAAGGCTGATCTCATCGAGGCGGCGACTACGTCACCCAATGCAATGAAAACTGGCTTTCAAATGAAATCTCCTGCGATGCGAAACCTCCGCCAACTTGGCGGCGCCTTTTCTATCACGACCTTGTTGCTGACTTGGCTGCCGGCGGCCCCGGCCCAGGCGGGAGGCACCAATTTTACCACGGTGGCCTCTTTCGGCAACGCCTATAATGCCGGCGCGGATCCGCTGGCGGAGTTGACGCCGGCGCCCGACGGGACGTTTTTCGGCACCACCTACGCGGGCGGGGCCAATGGTCTCGGCACGGTGTTCAACCTCAATGCCTCCCACGCCCTTGTGACGCTGTTTTCGTTCGACGGCGCCAACCATGGCGCCAATCCTCTGGGCCCGCTGACGTTTGGACCGGATGGGAACCTCTATGGGACCACCTACTCCGGCGGGGCCAACGGCCTCGGGACGGTATTCATGATCACGCCCTCCGGAATCTGCTCCAACCTGGCTAATTTCTCTGGAGCCGATGGCGCCGGCCCGCGCGGCGCGCTGATCTACAATACGAACACGGGTAGATTCTACGGTACCACGGCTTATGGCGGCCTGGGATATAGTGGCTCTGCCCTCAGCGGCAACGGCGCCCTCTTTACCATCTTGCCCAACAGCACCAATGGGGCGCAGTTTCTCGCTTCCTTTGACGGCACTAATAATGGGGCGCGGCCTTACGGCGGGGTCAGTTTGGGACCGGACGGCAATCTTTACGGGACTACTTTCATCGGCGGCACCAACAATGGCGGCACGATCTTCATGTATGGGCTTACGACCGGGTATGGAGCCTCGCTGATGTCGCTTTATTCCTTTTCCGGCGCCGATGGCACCAACTCGCAGGCCGGCCTGGTTTTGGGCCCGGATGGGCAGACGTTTTACGGCACCACCCTGAGCGGTGGAACTTACAACGCGGGCACAATCTTTAGCATTTCGGCCATAACCAACTCCGTCTCGACC
>Ga0316217_10001236_pt1 | contig 34122 bp, 27 predicted proteins | sample 1anoAmetaG_FD_203633 | JGI IMG/M metagenome (GOLD analysis project Ga0316217, IMG submission 203633) | Freshwater microbial communities from Trout Bog Lake, Wisconsin, USA - 1anoA | ecosystem: Environmental > Aquatic > Freshwater > Lake > Hypolimnion/Profundal zone | place: USA: Wisconsin...
TATCGTTTCAATATGGCCCCCTGTGATATGATTGATCAATGCACCAAGAGCCGTCGTTGGTGGAAAAGGGGTCAAGGCCTGACCAATCACTTCTGCCCTTGTAAACCGTCCAGCAGCTAATCCGATGGCAGCACTCTCGACATAGCCTTCGCATCCGGTAATTTGTCCGGCGAAACGAAGCCTCGGCATGGCGCTGAGTTGCAGGGTCGGGTCGAGGAGACGGGGCGAATTTAAATAGGTGTTGCGATGCAGTCCGCCGAGCCGTGCAAATTCAGCGTTCTGTAGGCCCGGTATCATCCGCAGGACCTTGGCCTGTTCGCCATATTTCAGCTTGGTTTGGAAACCGACGATATTATAGAGCGTTCCCAACGCATTATCCTGCCTGAGTTGAACAATCGCATAAGGTTTGACCATCGGATTTCTTGGATTGGTCAATCCCACAGGCTTCATCGGTCCATGGCGCAACGTCTCTCTTCCGCGCTCCGCCATGATTTCGATGGGTAAACAACCATCGAAATAGGGGGTGCCTTCCCATGCTTTAAAATCAGTCTTTTCGCCGTTAAGTAATGCATCGACAAACGCGTCATACTGCTCGCGGTCCATTGGGCAATTGATATAGTCGGCACCATTGCCGCCGGGGCCTACTTTGTCGTAGCGGCTTTGGAACCATGCGATGTCCATATCAATGGTTTCCGCATGTATAATCGGCGCAATCGCATCAAAAAAGGCGAGTTGGGTTTCGCCCGTCACGCTCCGAACGGCTTCGGCGAGTGCAGGCGAGGTGAGCGGTCCAGTTGCGATAATGACGCGGCCCCACTCCTCTGGCGGGAGACCGGAGACTTCTTCACGCTGAATTGAAATGAGCGGATGCGTTTCAAGCGCTTCCGTTACCGTTTGCGAGAAACCGTCGCGATCAACCGCCAAAGCGCCACCGGCAGGCACTTGATTGGCGTCTGCCGCGCGCATAATGAGCGAGCCGAGTTTGCGCATTTCAGCGTGGAGCAGCCCTACGGCATTGGTGGAGGCTTCGTCAGAGCGAAACGAGTTGGAACAGACAAGCTCGGCCAGCCCTTCGGTTTTATGCGCATCCGTTTTGCGAACAGGCCGCATTTCATGCACAATGACCGGGACGCCGCTTTCAGCAATTTGCCAGGCCGCTTCCGAACCAGCCAAACCGCCACCGATAATATGAATGGGTTTTGCTATCGTCATGCGCTGGACCATAGGCCGCGCGGTTATCTACCCGCAAGATACTTTTATAAACAAAAACGCCCGCCGGGATGGTGGCGGGCGCTTTCTGTCAGCGGGAGGGAGGAACGCTGAACTTAATCGAGATTAACGAGCAACCGAACGCTTGGCTACGAAGCGGATATCGCTGCGTGAAATGCCGAGATCATTCAGATCGCGATCACTCAAGGAGGAAAGCTCGCGGATCGTGTTGCGGATGCGAGCCCAACGGCGGAAATTGTTCTTCAGTGTCGAAATCGTAAGCATGACATAATCCTTTGCAGTGGGTGTTGGCTTGATGACCGCCTCGCGATCAGGTCCAACCGAATTTGTTGCACTGCATATAAGATGGAAAATAGCCGCTAGCCAGAGGATGAATAAGCATCCTGATATGCATTATTTGCATAGCAAAGTTAATATTTAGCTAATGTCATGTATTTTACACATACTTGCCACTATTCTGCCGCAATTTCCCGCTGTCCTTTCTTTTGCAGTTCAGCAGGACGGCGCTTCATCACATCCTTCAAGAAGCGCGCCGTATGCCCCGCCCCAGATAGGATGACATCTTCTGGCGTGCCTTGGGCGACGATCATTCCGCCGCCATCACCGCCTTCGGGACCCATATCAATGATCCAATCGGCTGTTTTAATCACTTCGAGATTATGTTCGATGACGACGACCGTATTCCCTTGGTCGACCAATTCGTGCAGCACTTCCAATAATTTAGCGACATCGTGAAAATGAAGCCCGGTGGTTGGCTCGTCCAGAATATAAAGGGTACGTCCTGTGGCCCGCCGCGATAATTCCTTCGAGAGTTTAACGCGCTGCGCCTCACCCCCCGATAGGGTGGTCGCCTGCTGGCCTACTTTGACATAATCAAGCCCAACGCGCGCCAAAGTCTCCATCTTTTCGCGAATCGAGGGGACGGCTTTAAAGAGAATCGCTGCTTCTTCGACCGTCATATCCAGCACGTCTGCAATCGATTTATCGCGAAATTTGACCTCTAAGGTCTCGCGATCATAGCGTTTGCCCTTGCAGACATCGCAGGTCACATAAACATCTGGCAAAAAATGCATCTCGATTTTGATGACGCCATCGCCTTGGCAGGCTTCGCAGCGGCCACCTTTGACATTGAATGAGAAGCGCCCCGGCTGGTAGCCGCGCGCTTTTGCTTCCGGCAAACCGGCAAACCATTCGCGGATCGGTGTAAACGCGCCCGTATAGGTGGCTGGATTCGATCTCGGTGTCCGCCCAATCGGGGATTGATCAATATCGATCACTTTATCAAGATGCTCCAACCCCTCAATCCGATCAAACGGGGCTGGTTGTTCAAACGCACCGTTTAATCGGCGGGCAACGGCCCGGTAGAGCGTATCAATCACGAGCGTTGACTTGCCGCCGCCGGATACGCCCGTAATGCAGGTAAAGGTCCCGAGCGGAATTTCCGCCGTGACATTTTTAAGGTTATTGCCCTTCGCGCCGATGAGTTTCAACATCCGGCCCTTTTTCAGCTTACGCCGCTTTTCGGGCATAGTAACGCCCAATTCGCCCTTCAAATAGCGGCCTGTGAGCGATTTAGGATCGGCCAGGATATCCTTTGGTTGCCCTTCGGACACAATCTGGCCGCCATGAATGCCGGCGCCGGGTCCAACATCGACCACCCAATCGGCTTCTAAAATGGCATCCTCATCGTGTTCAACAACGATAACCGTGTTTCCAAGGTCGCGCAGCCGCTTCAACGTCCCCAAAAGCCGCTCATTGTCGCGTTGATGCAGACCAATCGATGGCTCATCCAGCACGTAAAGCACGCCGGATAATCCCGATCCGATTTGGGAGGCGAGACGAATACGCTGGCTCTCGCCGCCGGAAAGCGTTCCAGAATTACGCGATAAAGTCAGGTAATCAAGGCCGACATCGAGCAAAAACGTCAAACGATCGCGGATTTCCTTTAAAACGCGTCCGGCAATCTCGTTTTGCTTATCGGTCATGTGCTCTGGCAGCGTACCAAACCAATGATGCGCGTCACGAACCGAAAATGCCGCCACATTGGCAATGTGTAAGCCATCGAGTTTTACCGCCAAGGCTTCCGGTTTCAGTCGAAACCCTTTGCAGGTGGAGCAAGGGGTCGCCGACATGTAGCGCCCGATTTCCTCGCGCGCCCAATCGCTATCGGTCTCTTTCCAACGACGCTCCAAATTGGGAATAACGCCCTCGAAAGGCTTGTTCACTTTATAAGCGCGTGATCCATCATCATAGGAAAACTGAACCGCCTCCTCGCCCGTGCCAAATAGAATGGCATTTTGGGCCTTGTCGGACAGATCGAAAAAGCGCTGGGTCATTTTATAGCCAAAATGGGCCCCCAAAGCTTGAAGCGTTTGAGCATAATAAGGAGATGTCGATTTGGCCCATGGCGCAATTGCGCCTGATTTCAAGGGGATGGAGTCGTCTGGAACCACGAGCGCCGGATCAACCCGCATCTCATGCCCCAAACCATCACAAACCGGGCAAGCACCGAACGGATTGTTAAATGAGAACAGCCGAGGTTCAATTTCTGGGATGGTAAAGCCAGATACGGGGCAGGCGAATTTTTGCGAGAATGTTACCCGCTTGGCCTGGTCCTTATCCTCCTTATCGTCAGCAAATTCGATGACCGCAATACCATCGGCCAATTCGAGAATGGTTTCAAAGCTCTCCGCCAAACGCGCCCCAATATCGGGGCGCACCACAATACGATCAACGACGATTTCAATATCATGCTTCAGCTTTTTATCGAGAACGGGCGCTTCAGAAATTTCATAAAAAGTTCCATCGATTTTGACCCGCTGGAAGCCGCGCTTTTGAAACTCCGCCAATTCCTTGCGATATTCACCTTTTCGACCTCGAACCACAGGCGCCAAAAGGAAAAGCCGCGTCTTTTCAGGCAAAGCTAAAATGCGATCCACCATTTGCTGGACGGTCTGGCTTTCAATCGGCAGGCCCGTGGCAGGCGAATAGGGAATGCCGGCACGCGCAAACAAAAGCCGCATATAGTCATAAATCTCGGTAACGGTTGCAACCGTTGAGCGCGGATTTTTCGAAGTGGTCTTCTGCTCAATGGAAATCGCAGGCGAGAGACCCTCAATCTGGTCCACATCCGGCTTTTGCATCATTTCTAAAAATTGCCGTGCATAGGCGGAAAGCGATTCGACATAACGACGTTGCCCTTCGGCATAAATCGTATCAAAAGCCAGCGATGATTTGCCGGAGCCGGAAAGACCTGTGAAAACCACCAGCCGATCCTTGGGGATTGTTAAATCCACATTTTTAAGATTGTGCTCGCGCGCGCCACGGATACTGATGACCCGACCATCCCGTCCCTTGGATGGCGCTTTATCAAAGAGCGCATCGAGCTTTGCCATGATAACCTTAATCCTTCGATGAACGGGAAGCTCTTTACCTAATGTGGTGACGGTAAAATTGCCATGCTTTCCATAAAAACTTCAGTTGACTTACGCATGATAATGGGTTTGGATGAGAACATAAAGCGAACATTTAGTCGCTGATGTGGATAACGCGCTTGTTTGGGAAGTAATTTCGAACGTTTGCGTTATGGTCCCCGCGCGAAAAGTAAGTTCGGAACGAAGGAGAGCGGATATGTCAGGCAGCGTGAACAAGGTAATTCTCGTGGGTAATGTTGGTCGTGACCCCGAAATTCGTCGCCTCGGATCGGGCGAACCGGTTTGCAATTTCAGCCTAGCGACATCGGAAACCTGGCGCGACAAGGCGACGGGCGAGCGCAAGGAGCGAACAGAGTGGCATAATATCGTTATTTTTAACGAGAATTTAGCCAAAATAGCCGAGCAATACGTTAAAAAAGGCTCGAAGCTTTATCTGGAGGGGGCGCTGCAAACCCGTAAATTTACCGATAAAAATGGTGCTGAACGTCAAACAACCGAAGTGGTTCTACAGCGTTTCCGGGGGGAGATGACCCTGCTCGATGGCCGCTCGGGCGGTTCGTCAGATATGGGCGAGGGCGGTGGCTCGGTTAATTATGGTGGCGGTAGCTCATCCGGCTCGCGGCCCGCGATGACGGCTCCCGGCGGGCGCAGCGATATGGATGATGATATTCCGTTCTAATTTTAAACAGGTCGTCATGACATTTCACTTAGATATTAAAGCAAGAATTACGTCGATACTTGCCCCATCTGGGGAGGATAAAGAGGCTGAGCAGCTTCATCAAGCGTTGGTATTACTGGCCAAATGGCGCGGTGTTCTTATTAAAAATACCGTCTTAGCGAGAGAGGGCTTACGGGTTCAAAATGGGCCGTTTGCTGGGATGGAGTTTTTACCAGAATCGGCTGAGGGATGCCATGTGCCGAAGCTATTAGGATGCTATGAGCAGCCGCTTCATACCTTGATTGAAGACGTGGTTTTAACGAATTATTCGACAATTCTAAACATTGGTTGTGCGGAAGGGTATTATGCTGTTGGTTTAGCACGGCGTATGCAAAATACGCGCATTATCGCCCGAGACAGAGCAGAACATGCGCAATTATCCTGTCGTAACTTAGCCGATAAAAATGGGGTCTCAGACCAAGTGGTGGTCGGTGGCGCGGTCAGTCCGGAGGATTTAGGCGGACTTTCGGATGGCAAGACCCTTCTGCTGTGTGATATAGAAGGTTCCGAGTTTGAACTCCTTGATCCGGTCCGTGCCCCCTGCCTTCTCGCAACCGACATCATCGTCGAGGCGCATGACTGCTATCGCCCCGGCCTCTCTGGTGAGCTACACCGGCGCTTTGACGCTACCCACGACATTCGTTTGATTGCTGACAATGGGTGTCGTACCTTGGCTATTTCGCCAGAATGGTTTGGCGCCCTCTCTCATCTGGACCAATTACTGGCCACATGGGAATGGCGAATTGGCGCAACGCCTTGGTTGTTTATGCGTTCAAAGTCTTGATGGTTCTGATGGCTTTCAACCAAACACTGGTATATCTGAAATGATCATAAAGCTCTTGAGTATTTGACCCACGAATAAATTTCGATAATAGTTTTTGCGTATTTAAGCGACCTACAAACGAAATGGTCGCAATTGGGGGAACAACATTATGTCAATCGCACCGAGCGGCGTTAAGAAGCCGCTTTATCAACGTCTCTATTTTCAAGTCCTCGTGGCCGTTGCCTTGGGTGTCTTGGTTGGCTGGCTCTCACCGGATTTTGCCAAAAACGATTGGATCAAGGCCTTAGGCGATGGGTTCGTCAAGCTGATTAAGATGGTCATCGCACCGATCATCTTCTGCACGGTTGTATCAGGGATCGCCCATATTTCGGATGCCAAGAAAGTAGGGCGGGTGGGCGTTAAAGCGCTCATCTATTTTGAGATTGTCTCGACCTTTGCGCTCATCATTGGCCTACTCGTTGCCAATATTGCACAACCGGGCGCTGGTTTTTCGGGAAAACCCGACGCTAACGCTGTTGCGGGGTTCCTAAAACAAGCGGGCGAAATGAAGGCCACGGACTTCGTTCTCAACATTATTCCCGATAGCGTCGTTGGCGCTTTCGCGAAGGGCGACGTCTTACAAGTGCTCCTCTTTGCTGTTCTTTTCGGCTTTTCATTGATGGCCTTGGGAGAGAAAGGCCATTCGGTTCGGCGTCTTGTTGATGATATGGCCCACGCTGTATTTGGGGTTATTGCTATCATCGTCAAAGTCGCGCCCATCGGCGCTTTCGGCGCGATGGCGTTTACGATTGGTCGCTATGGTCCGCAAGCCTTAGGCAATCTTGCTGGTCTTATCGCTACTTTCTATTTCACTTCTATCCTCTTTGTGGTTGTCGTGTTGGGCATCATTGCGCGCATAGCGGGTTTTTCGATCTTTAAATTTATTTCCTATATCAAGGATGAGCTGCTCATTGTGCTCGGCACAAGCTCGTCCGAATCCGCTCTGCCGCAATTGATGGAGAAGCTGGAACGTCTGGGGTGCTCAAAGCCCGTTGTGGGCCTTGTGGTGCCAACGGGCTATTCGTTCAATCTCGACGGCACCAATATCTATATGACTTTGGCGACATTGTTCATCGCGCAGGCGCTTAACGTGCCACTCACCTTTAACGAGCAGCTCATTATTTTGGGGGTCGCAATGCTAACCTCCAAAGGAGCCAGCGGCATTACCGGCGCGGGGTTCATTACGTTGGCCGCAACATTAGCGTCTATTCGACCTGAATTGGTACCGGGCATGGCAATCGTCCTCGGCATCGATAAATTCATGAGCGAATGCCGGGCGCTGACCAATCTGACGGGCAATGGCGTTGCTTGCGTTGTTGTGTCCTGGTGGGAGGGTGAATTGGATCGTGCCAAACTCACGCGCGGGTTAAACCGTGAGATTGATCCATCCGACATTCAGACGGCGATCACGACGGGCTAATCTTTTTATTTACATCAAAGGGCCTTTCATTAACCTCGCGATTTGGAACCACTTGGATCGCGAGGTTTTTTTATGAAATGCACCACGGCGATCGTATCCCCCATGCATGGACCATGATCTCGCTCACCATCTTTGCACTCTTCATTCCCGGCGTTTTTATACTATGGCCGGGCCGAATAATGAACGCGGTATTATTTGGCCCATAAGCAATTCAACGACTACGCTTAAATCCATGAAAAATCATCAGATTTGTCCAGTGGATGAAGGGGTTTTAACGATAGTACCTTATCCAGAAATCGGCTAGAAAAAGGGCGGTGATTCTGCCTATTTTCTGCGAGCCTGTATTTTGTCCGATAAGACGCCTGTGCCCCCCATACCCGTTCCGCAAGATATTCGTCCGGTTTCGATTACCGACGAGATGCGGCGTTCCTATCTCGATTATGCGATGAGCGTGATCGTTTCGCGCGCTTTGCCCGACGCGCGCGATGGTTTGAAGCCCGTGCATCGTCGTATTCTCTATTCGATGATTGAAAACGGCTACACGCCGGACAAGCCCTACCGCAAATCGGCCCGCGTGGTTGGCGACGTCATCGGTAAATATCATCCGCATGGCGACCAATCGATTTATGACGCGCTGGTGCGTATGGCGCAGAGTTTCTCGATGCGACTGCCTTTGATCGATGGTCAAGGCAATTTCGGTTCGGTGGATGGCGATCCAGCGGCAGCGATGCGCTACACAGAAGTGCGGCTTGAGAAAGCCGCCATGTCTATCGTCAACGATCTTGACGAGGATACGGTCGATTTCCAGCCCAATTATGATGGCAGTGAGCATGAGCCTGTCGTTTTGCCTGCGCGTTTTCCCAATCTATTGGTGAATGGCGCAGGCGGTATTGCCGTTGGCATGGCAACCAATATTCCGCCCCATAATTTAGGCGAGGTGATTGATGCGTCATTGGCCTATATCGCCGATCCAACGATTTCCATTGATCAATTGATCGAAATCGTTCCCGGCCCTGATTTTCCAACGGGTGGAACGATTTTGGGACGTGGCGGTGTGCGCAACGCCTATCATACGGGACGCGGATCGGTGGTTGTGCGGTGCAAATCCTCGATTGAAGAACTCCGCCAGGGCCGTGAGGCGATTATTATTACGGAAATTCCGTATCAGGTGAACAAATCGACCTTGATCGAAAAAATCGCTGAACTCGTGCGCGAAAAGAAGATCGAAGGCATTTCCGACATGCGCGATGAGTCGGATCGGGATGGGATGCGCATCGTCATTGAGCTTAAACGCGATGCGGTCGGCGATGTTGTGCTCAACCAATTGTGGCGTTTCACGCAACTGCAAGCGAGCTTTGGCTGCAATATGGTGGCGCTGAATGGGGGCCGCCCGGAAGTCTTTACGCTTCTCGATTTTATCCGCGCCTTTGTCGAATTTCGCGAGGAAGTGGTTACCCGCCGCACCAAATTCCGCCTCGGCAAAGCGCGTGATCGTTGCCACGTTTTGGTGGGACTTGCCATTGCGGTCGCCAATATTGACGAGGTTATTCATCTCATTCGCACCGCGCCGGACCCCAATACCGCGCGCGAATTGCTGATGACACGGCAATGGCCCGCGCGCGATGTGGCGTCCCTTATCGAGTTGATCGATGATCCGCGCCATAAAGTCTCCATAGATGGCACCTATCGGCTATCGGAAGCCCAGGCACGTGCGATTTTGGAATTGCGCCTGGCTCGGCTAACTGCGCTGGGGCGCGATGAAATTTCGGACGAGCTTAACAGTATTGCGGCCGAAATCGCCGATTATCTCGATATCTTACGTTCCCGCACCCGCGTGATGGCGATCATCTCGGATGAATTAAACGAGGTTAAAACCGCTTTCGCAACCCCACGCCGGACGACGATTACCGAATGGGATGCCGATCTTGACGATGAGGATTTGATCCAACGCCAAGACATGGTGGTGACCGTCTCCCATGCGGGCTATATCAAGCGCGTACCGCTCTCAACCTATCGCGCACAACGCCGCGGAGGCAAAGGCCGCTCGGGGATGCAAACGCGTGACGAGGATTTTGTCTCCCGCCTCTTTGTTGCTTCCACCCATACGCCGATCTTGTTTTTCTCGTCGCTTGGACAGGTTTATAAGGAAAAAGTCTGGCGTTTACCGGAAGCCGCACCGAACGCGCGTGGCAAAGCGCTCATCAATATGTTGCCGCTTGAAAAAGACGAGCGGATCACAACGATCATGCCGCTTCCCGAGAATGAGGAAGACTGGGACCGTTTAGACGTGATGTTTGCCACCGCCGACGGTAATGTCCGGCGCAACAAATTATCCGATTTCGTACAGATCAATCGCGCGGGTAAAATCGCAATGAAGCTCGATGAGGGCGACGCGATTGTCGATGTGCAGATTTGCACGTCGGAAGACGATGTTCTGCTCACCACCGCCAATGGCCAATGCATCCGCTTCTCGGTCGATGAAGTCCGTGTGTTTAAGGGGCGTGATTCAACCGGTGTGCGGGGTATTTCACTGGCTAAGGGGGATATCGTCATTTCAATGTCGATCCTGCACCATGTCGAAGCCAGCGCCGATGAACGTGCGGCCTATATCAAAATGCGCCGCGCTATAGCGGGCGAGGTGGGCATCGAGGAGCCGACGGATGAGGAAAACATCGCCGATGCCGCGATTTCACAAGAGCGCTATGCCGAACTCTCCGCGCGCGAACAGGTTGTTCTCACCCTTTCGGAAAATGGCTATGGCAAGCGCAGCTCGGCGTATGAAATCCGAATCACAGGCCGAGGGGGCAAGGGCATCGTCGCGATGGTCGTTAACGAGCGCAACGGCAAATTGGTTGCGTCCTTCCCGGTTGATCAATCCGATCAGATCATGCTCGTGACCGATGGCGGGCAGCTCATCCGTTGCCCGGTTGACGGTATCCGGGTCGCGGGTCGCGGTACACAAGGCGTCACGATCTTTGATACAGCCGTTGATGAGCATGTCGTGTCCGTCGAGCGGATCAGCGATGAGGGGCTAGAGGATGGCAATAGCGATGAACCCATCGGCGATGATGTAGCGGAAGGCTGAGGCGAGGGGCAATCAATGCCAGTCAAAACATCTCGAAAAGCCTTTTATGCCGGGTCGTTTGATCCGGTGACCAATGGTCATGTTGATGTGTTGCGTCATGCCTGCCAATTGGCCGATCATCTGATTGTGGCGATTGGTGTTCATCCCGGTAAAGCGCCTTTGTTCTCATCCGAGGAGCGCGCGGCAATGATTAAAGAGGCGTGCCGTGTTTTTGCATCCTCTTATCAGACGGAATTGCAGGTCATAACTTTCGACGGTTTGGCGGTGGAAGCGGCGAAATCCCATGGCGCAACCCTGCTTATTCGCGGATTGCGGGATGGCACAGACCTCGATTATGAGATGCAGATGGCCGGGATGAACCAGTCTTTGGCGCCCGATATCCAAACGGTTTTTTTACCTTCCTCCCCCATGGTCCGCCCGATTACGGCCACTTTGGTGCGTCAAATTGCTATGATGGGCGGTGATGTATCAGCCTTTGTGCCGGATTTTGTCGCTAAAGGGCTTGCGCATAAGCTTAAAATATTGCGCTAACGCGTTGAACTAAAAACAAATTTTGGAGTATTAAATGGTTAAATCTCTCTTGCTTGCTTTATTCCTCTTCATCGGCGTGAGTTATGCCCAAGCTGATACGCTTGATCCGGCCAATACCGTCTATCTCGATCTTAAAGATGGCCGCGTGGTCATTAAACTCCGCCCCGATTTAGCGCCCAAACACGTCGTCCAGATCAAGGCTTTGGTCAAGCGCGGCTTTTATGATGGCATTGTTTTTCATCGCGTGATTGATGGCTTTATGGCCCAAACGGGTGATCCGACGGGTACTGGTATGGGTGGGTCAGACCTCCCCAATCTGCCGGGCGAATTTACCCCGCAGCCCTTTAATCGCGGCACACTCGGTATGGCGCGCTCAAACGATCCAAATTCAGCCAATTCGCAATTCTTTATCTGCTTCGGCCCGGCCGCCTTTTTGAATGGAAAATATACCGTGTTCGGCGAAGTGGTTTCCGGTATGGAGTTTGTTGACAGGATCAAGCGCGGTGAGCCGGTAAAAAACCCGGATAAAATTATCAAAATGCAAATGATGGAAGATGCCAAATAAAGGAAGCATTCACAATGGCGAAAGACGTAAGCAAATCTGAGAAAAAGCCAGCGGCCAAAAAGGCTGCGGCACCGAAGGCAACACCTCCTAAAAAGAAAGCCGACGGTGCCGAGCATCTCGTGCTCGAAACCACAAAGGGTACGGTTGTTATTAAATTCCGCCCCGATTTAGCCCCTAATCATGTGGCGCGAATTTCGGAACTCGCCAGATCAAAATTTTATGATGGCGTGGTGTTTCACCGCGTAATCGACGGGTTTATGGCGCAAACGGGCGATCCGACTGGTACGGGTATGGGTGGTTCGGGTCAGAAGCTTAAAAGTGAATTTAATGCCGAGCCGCATGTTCGTGGTATCTGCTCGATGGCCCGCGCACAAAATCCAGATTCCGGCGACAGCCAATTCTTTATTTGCTTCGACAATGCCCGCTTCCTTGATCGGCAATATACGGTCTGGGGACACGTCGTTGAGGGAATGGAGAATGTCGACAAGATTAAGCGCGGCGAGCCCGTCCGCGATCCCGACAAGATTGTTACAGCGAGCGTTGAATTGCGCTGATTAAAAAAAGGACCGGTCGATGAACACGCCATCGACCGGCCAAGACTACACTTACTGAAAATGCCTGCCTTAAAAAACTGCTATGATCCCGTAATCGTCTCGGGCAGCAATTAGTGTGAAACAAATTCTGTGGCATGTTGCAACATACCGCTACACACTTATTGCGAGTAAAGTTAAGAAGAAGCAGGGGTTTGAATTAAAATCGAAAGTTTTTTTAGGCTTTCAATCCATAATCTTAAAAATTAATATTTAATTAATCGTTTCGTTAAGTTAAGTGGCTTGATAGAACAATATGCGTGTCGATGACTTTGATTTTCATTTGCCTCCAGAGTGCATTGCTCTACGTCCGGTGGAACCACGTGAAAGTGCGCAACTACTGGTAGTAAAGCCTAAGAGCGAAACTCTCTTCTTAGATTCTCATATTTCCGATTTAGTCCGTTTGTTACGAGCGGGTGATTGCCTTGTGGTTAATAATACCAAGGTTTTGCCTGCACGACTGGTTGGTACGCGGCGGCGCGGTGCGTCGATTGCCCGCATCGAGGCAACGCTTCATAAACGCGAGGATGGCGACACGTGGCGCGCTTTTGTGCGGCCCGCGAAAAAACTCTCGACTGGTGAAAAGGTCGCGTTTCGACGCTATGAGAATGGCGATACACTTATCGCTGACGTGATTGCGAAAGGCGATGCAGGCGAGGTTCTTTTTCGCTTTGAGGTGGCGGGTGAAACCCTGGACGCCGCTATTCGAACCGTTGGCGTCATGCCATTGCCGCCCTATATTGCAGCGAAAAGACCAGAGGATGATCGCGACGAGCGGGATTATCAAACCATGTTTGCCGATCGCTCTGGTGCCGTTGCAGCACCAACGGCGGGGCTGCATTTTACGCCCGATTTAATCCAAAACCTGCATCAAGCCGGTATTCGTTCTGCTGAAGTGACGCTGCATGTCGGGGCAGGAACATTTTTACCCGTGAAAGTCGATGATACCGATGATCATAGAATGCACGCGGAATGGGGTGAAATTTCATGGGCGACCGCTTCGCTTTTAAACGAGACAAAGGCAAAAGGCGGGCGAATTATAGCGGTTGGAACGACCTCGCTCAGGCTATTGGAATCGGCGGTCAATGACGACGGCTCCTTCAAAGCATGGTCGGGGGATACGGCTATCTTTATCACACCCGGTTACGGTTTTAAGGCCGTCGATGTGTTAATGACGAATTTCCATTTGCCGCGCTCAACCTTGTTTATGCTCGTTTCTGCCTTTTCGGGTCTCGACACGATGCAGAAAGCCTATAAACACGCGATTGAGAATGGTTATCGTTTTTATTCTTATGGCGATGCCTGCCTCCTACACCGTGCTTCTTAAAGGAAATTGGACTTTATGCCGTCCGATCACTTCCAATTCACCGTCACCGCCCGCGATGGTAAAGCGAGAACGGGGTATGTGGCGACCCCACGTGGCGATATCCGCACCCCTGCTTTCATGCCGGTAGGGACCGCTGGAACGGTAAAAGCCATGCACCCGGAAGAGGTTCGCGCCCTGGGTGCCGATATCGTTTTAGGCAATGTCTATCATTTGATGTTGCGCCCGGGTGCTGAACGGGTGGCCCGCTTAGGCGGGTTGCATCCCATGATGAATTGGCCTTATCCGATTTTGACGGATTCAGGCGGCTTTCAAGTCATGTCGCTTGCTAAATTACGCAAGCTGACCGAAAAGGGGGTGACTTTTTCGTCCCATATTGACGGATCGAAACATGAATTAACGCCGGAACGCTCTATCGAAATCCAAGGACTTTTGGGTTCCGACATTCAGATGCAATTGGATGAATGCGTCAAGCTTCCTTGTTCAGACCATGAGGCGGAACGCGCCATGGAATTATCGCTACGCTGGGCGGAGCGTTCTGCGTCAACTTTTGGTCATCAACCGGGCAAAGCGATGTTTGGCATTGTTCAAGGCGGCGCGGTTGAGGCGCTGCGCATTCGCAGTGCACAGGCGCTCGCTGCCATGAACCTCAAAGGTTATTCCATCGGCGGCTTGGCCGTTGGCGAACCGCAAGACATCATGCTGCGCATGATTGAAACGGTTGAACCTTTTCTCCCCCAGGAAAAGCCGCGATATTTGATGGGGGTTGGTACGCCTGACGATATTGTTGAAAGCATTCGTCGCGGCGTCGATATGTTTGATTGCGTTATGCCAACGCGCGCAGGTCGCCATGGTTTGGCCTATAGCCGCTACGGCAAAATCAATTTGCGCAATGCGCGCCACGCCGATGATCATCGTCCGCTTGATGCAACATCTAATTGGGCGCCGGCGCGTATCTATAGCCGAGCCTATCTGCATCATTTGGTGAAGGCGGAAGAAATTTTAGGTATGATGCTGATAACTGGTATTAACCTCGCTTATTATCAGGATTTGATGGCGAGATTGCGTCAAGCGATATCTATTGGCCGATTGGATGATTTTATTGCTCAAACAAAACAAGGTTGGGAGCAGGGTGATATTCCTGTTCTTTAAAGAAAATAATACGAAAGAAAACGATGACCGGAACCATACTTTCCAGTGCTGATCTTGATCCAAGACGGCGTAAAATTTTATTTCGCGCTTGGCATCGCGGTTTACGCGAAATGGATTTGATTATGGGGCAATTCGCGGATCGTTTTTTAAGCGCGATGAGCGATGAGGCGTTAGAGCAATTCGAACAGCTTATCGAACAATCCGACCGTGATTTACTGCATTGGATATTGGATGCTCAAGATATTCCGGCTGAATTTGATACCGCCTTGTTGAAGGCGATTCGAGACCATCACACCCACGCCGCACCAATCAATATTTGAAGAAGGATTAGACGAATAAAGCGATGTCTAAACTTCTTCAGACCTTAAACGCTGCCATCAAGGACCAGCGACACGTCGTTCTATCCTCCGTGCCGGATGGCTTTGATGCGATTGTAACGGCGGATATGGCCCGTGGCTTAGCCAGGCTTGGTCAGGGTAAAGCCGCAGCCTTGGTATTTGTCGCCCGCGATGGTCAGCGCCAAGCGGCCATGGAAATGGCGCTCGGTTTCGTGGCCCCTGATATCGAGGTGCTGAGTTTCCTAAATTGGGATTGTCAGCCTTATGATCGCGTCTCGCCAAACAGCACCATCACATCGCGACGTATGACGGTTCTGGCGCGCCTTGTTCGCTCGCAAACGAGTGAGGAAAAGCCCAGAATAGTAATCGTAACGGCCAATGGTTTGATGCAACGCGTGCCATCACGGGTGCGCGTTGCCTCGGACAGTTTTTCAGCCGCTCCGGGCAACCGCGTGGATACCACGTCTCTTGGCCTTTGGCTCGAAAACAACGGATTTATGCGTCAATCAACCGTTCGTGAAACGGGGGAATATGCGGTACGCGGCGGCATTATCGATTTATACGCCCCCGGCATGACCGGACCTGTCCGGTTGGATTTTTTCGGCGACACGTTGGAATCGATCCGCAGCTTCGATCCAGAGACACAAAGAACCATCGGTCAACTTCGCTCCCTTGATCTTGTACCGATGAGCGAGGTTCAACTGACAACGGAGTCGATTAAACGGTTTCGCCAAGGCTATGTCGCAGCCTTCGGCGCACCCGGCCGCGATGATCACTTCTATGAGGCCATCAGCGAAGGAAGACGGCCAGCGGGGTTAGAACATTGGCTCCCTTTGTTTCATGAGAGCCTTGATACGGTCTTCGACTATCTGCCCGATGTTCCCTTTATCCTCGATCCCTTGGTGGAAGAAGCAGCAAACGAGCGCCTTAAACAAATCAATGATCATTACGAGGCGCGGCGGGAAGCGATGTCGCACCCACAACCCGGAATCGCGCCTTATAAGCCGCTTGCACCGGATCGTTTACACCTCAAACTTGCAGATTTCGAAAGCGCCTTGCTAGCGCGTTCCGTCATCCGTTTAACACCGTTTAAGGTGCTTGAAACGAGCGCTTTATCGGTTATCGATGCGGGTGCAAGGCAGGGCCGGATTTTTGCAGCAGAACGCGCGGCGGCGGAAGGTGCTGATAAAAACGATGAAAGTAAAAACGTCTTCGATGCCGTGGTCGGACATATTGGCGAGTTGCGTCAATCGCACCGCCGTATTCTGGTTGCCGCGTGGTCCGAGGGGGCTCGCGAACGGTTAGGTCATGTTTTATCCGATCATGGCCTTTCGGGATTAACGAATGTCACAACTTATGCGCAAGCTTTGGCGCTTAAATCGGGTGAGGTCGGGCTAGCCGTCTGGGGCATTGAGCGCGGCTTTGAAACCGATACGCTGGTTGTTATTGGCGAGCAGGATATTCTGGGTGACCGTCTGGTGCGTAAAGCGCGCCGCTCCAAACGCGCGCAGGACGTGATTAATGAGGCGGGAAGCCTGACGCCGGGCGATCTTGTCGTCCATGTCGATCACGGCATCGGGCGTTTCGTCGGGCTTAAAACCATTGATGCCGCAGGTGCGCCGCATGATTGCGTCGAGCTGCATTACGCGGGCGGTGATCGGCTTTTTTTGCCTGTCGAAAATCTCGATCTCTTATCCCGCTACGGCTCTGAAGATACCGAAATTGCGCTTGACCGATTAGGCGGCGGCGCGTGGCAGGCGCGCAAAGCAAAACTCAAACAACGCATCCGCGAAATGGCCCATGCGCTGATTAAAATCGCCGCAGCGCGCCTGATGAAAGAGGCGCCAAAACTCACGGTTGCGCATGGCATTTATGAAGAGTTTTCGGCAAAGTTTCCCTATGATGAAACGGAAGACCAACTGACTTCCATTGATGCCGTTCTGGGGGATTTAGCGTCTGGACGCCCCATGGATCGCTTGCTCTGTGGCGATGTGGGTTTTGGAAAAACAGAAGTCGCGTTACGCGCCGCCTTTGTTGCCGCCTTGGCCGGAAAACAAGTGGCTGTCGTCGTCCCAACGACCTTATTGGCAAGGCAACATTACAAGACTTTTGCAACCCGTTTTGCGGGCCTTCCCGTCGTCGTTCGGCAATTGTCGCGTTTTGTGTCAACCCCTGAAGCCAAAGACACAAAGGCCGGATTAGCCGACGGTACTGTTGATATTGTGATTGGCACCCATGCGCTTTTAGGAAAAGCAATATCCTTTAAAGATCTTGGCCTTCTCATCGTGGATGAGGAGCAACATTTCGGCGTCGGTCATAAAGAACGGCTCAAAGAAATTCGTGCCGAAGTGCATGTGTTGACCCTCACCGCAACGCCGATCCCGCGTACGCTGCAATTGGCGATGACCGGGGTTCGCGATTTATCGATCATGGCGACACCACCCGTTGATCGCTTGGCCGTTCGCACCTTTGTTATGCCGTTTGATCCGTTGATGATCCGCGAGGCTTTATTGCGCGAACGGTATCGTGGCGGCCAAAGCTTCTATGTCTGCCCGCGTATTGAAGATATTGCGGAGGTTCAAACCTTCTTGGCGTCAGAAGTACCGGAAGCCAAAGTGGGCATAGCCCATGGCCAAATGCCCGCACAAGAACTCGAAAGCGTCATGACGGCGTTTTACGAGGGTCAATATGATATTCTGCTTTCAACTGCGATTGTTGAGTCAGGCCTTGATATTCCAAGCGCGAATACGCTGATTATTCACCGCGCCGATATGTTCGGTTTAGCCGCTCTTTATCAGCTTCGCGGACGGGTTGGACGCGGTAAAACGCGCGCTTACGCGCTTTTTACGGTCCCTGCCAACCGAACACTCACCGTCCAAGCCGAAAAGCGACTCAAAGTCCTGCAATCGCTTGATCGTTTGGGTGCAGGTTTCGAGCTTGCCTCGCATGATTTGGACTTGCGCGGTGCGGGCAATCTCTTGGGCGATGAACAATCGGGCCATATCAAGGAAGTCGGCTATGAACTCTATCAGCAAATGTTAGAGGAAGCGGTGGCGCAGCTAAAAGCCGGCATTGAAGCGGATGAGGCGGTAGAAGGTCATTGGTCTCCCTCCATCACCATCGGCACGCCCGTGATGATCCCCGAATCCTATGTGCCGGATCTGACACTTCGGATGCAATTGTATAAGCGTCTGGCGGGCTTGGAAACCGATGGTGATATTGATGCATTCGGCGCTGAACTCATCGATCGTTTCGGCCCGTTACCCGATGAAGTGCGGCAATTGCTTTCGATTGTTGGTATTAAAGCCTTGTGTCTTCGTGCCAATGTCGAAAAAATCGATGCCGGGCCGCGCGGGATTATTATCAGCTTCCGCGATAATTCCTTTGCCAATCCAGACAGTCTTATTCGTTATATTGGACAATACGGATCGCTCGCGAAAGTCAGGCCCGATATGCGGATCGTGTTTATTGATGAATATGATACCCCCAATGCAAGGCTCAAAGCATCGCAAGCTTTGCTGCGTGATCTTGTTAGGATCGCTGAGGAAAAGAAAAAGAATTGAGCGTTAGGGTAGGGGTGTGGACCGATCAAACCGCACCATAAACAGCCCCGCGATAATAACGATTGCCGCACCAATAAGTGTCATTTGATCGGGTACATCGCCAAAAACGATCACTCCCCACAGAACGGCCCATATCATCGCGGTATATTCAAACGGCGCAATAAAAGAGGCCTCGGCATGTTTATAGGCATACACCACCAGCGGCAATTGTAGCGATGAAAGAATGCCTGCTGTGATCATCATCAATAAATCCAACGAGGCCGGAAAGGTCCAGCCCCGTGTTAAAAAAGCGAGGCTCTTATTGCCGCCTTCACCGAGATCAAGCGCGTAAAAGATCAAAGCGATACCCGCATAAAACACCGTAAAGACGCCACTCTGCCACAGCGATGTGACCGAGGTTGGTAGCGTTTGATCAATCCTCCGCGTGAATACTTGCCCCAACCCATATAAAAAGGCGCAAGCCAAAGCCAATAATGCTTCCGGTTGAAAGACGGATGACCCCGGTCGTGTCATCACCAACACGCCCCCAAAGCCGATAGCGATCACAATCCATCGCAGCAACGGTACTTTTTCGCCAAGCATAAACGGCACGATACCTGCGACAAAAAAAGGCATCGTAAAATAAATCGCCACACCATCGGCGAGTGAAATCGTGGCTGCCGCCAACATAAACAGTAAATTACCGGTCGCGATCAAAAAGCCCCGGAGAAAAAGAGGTTGCCAATTTAATAGTCCGGTTCTTTTTGAACGAAGGGCCGACCACGCTATAACAATCCCAATAGGTATCGTGACCGAATATCGCACCAATCCAATTTCATGGATGGGATATCGCGCACTGAGAAATTTGGAAATCGTGTCGCAGGAGACGGCCAACACCATCGCCAGACATAAAAACAGAGCGGCTCGAATCCGCCGATCAAAGTGAAGCGCCATTTATGCAGCCATGACTTGGCGAATAGCGTCCCAGCGAATAACGGCATTGATTTCAGACATCATTTAATCCTCACGCCAGAGGGTTTCAGGAGCAAAGCCAAACAATGGTGTATAGTCCGGTCGTTTGACGAAGGCATTACGCACGATCCATTGCTCCGGCGCGTGAAACAGTGGAACTACATAAAATCCTGAAATCAGAACCCTGTCGAGGGCATGAACGGCATCGAGCCATGCATCCCGCGAAGGGGCTGCCAGCATCGCATCAATGGCGGCATCAATGGCGGGATTGGATGCACCCGCATAATTGAGTGAGCCTTGCCGATCCTTGGAGCGTGATCCCCATCGGTTATATTGTTCATTGCCGGGCGAGGGCGAGGCACCCCAGGTAAATTGGATCATATCAAAATCAAACGCCGAGACCCGTTGCCAATATTGCACGTCATCGACCAAACGAACATTCATTTGAATGCCAAGACGTTGTAAGGATTCCGAAAAATTTAAAGCGAGACGCTCTTGAACGCGACTGACAACCACGATCTCAAACGCAAGAATTTGCCCACTCGCATTTGTCATCGTGCCTTTATTTAAAGACCAACCGGCGGCTTGCAAAAGCTCCAAGGCCTTGCGCGCATTTTTACGGTCCCGACCTGATCCATCGGAGACGGGCGGATGCCATTGCCCTTCCATGATATCGCTTCGAACCGCATCCGGGTAGGGCGCCAAGATCGCCCTTTCCCCCATGGTTGCAGGCTTACCCGTTGAAGCAAGGTCCGACCCTTCGAAATAGCTGCCCGTGCGTTTGTAAACCCCCTCGAAGAGGACCGTATTGATCCATTCAAAATCGAACAGATAGCTCAGCGCCTCGCGTGTCCTGATATCAGAAAACACCGCACGGCGCGTATTGAACACCAATCCCGCCATGCCTTTTGGCGTCCGAACGGCGATGGGGTCTTTTACCACGCGTCCATCCGTTATTCTTGGGAAGTCATATCCCGTCACCCAACGGGTCGGATTATCCTCGCTTCGGACGTCATAAAGCCCCCCTTTGAAGGCTTCAAACAGCGTGTTTGCATCGCGATAATAATCGTAACGATAGACATCGGCATTATACATGCCTTTGTTGACAGGCAGATCAACACCCCAAAAATGAGGATCGCGGCGATAGCTGATCTGCTCGCCCGCTTTAATTTCCGACACGATATAGGGGCCTGATCCGATGGGGGCTTTTAAGGTCGTTTCATCAAAATGCTCGGCATCGGTTGCATGGTGTGCCAAGACGGGCATCAACGCTAAGATCATCGGTAATTCACGATCCTGCCCATCGGCGAGGTTAAAGGTCACGGTTGATGGATTGGGCGCGTAAGCCGAGACCACTTTATTGTAATAGCCTCTCACATTCGGCTTTCCCTTTTCTTTTAACAAGGACCAGGAAAAGACCACATCATCGGAGGTAAGAGGATGGCCATCGGAAAAATGGGCGCGCGGATTAAGGTTAAAAGTAACCGTGCTCATATCCTTTGAAATATCGATGGATTGTGCCACCGACGCATAAAGCGAAAATGGCTCGTCGGCTGAGCGCACCATGAGGCTTTGCAGAACAAGGCCCAAGGGCGGCGCAATGCCCTGCGCTGCAATTCCTCTGACCGAATAGGGGTTTAACGTATCAAACGTACCCATGACGCCGAAGGTAATGGTACCGCCTTTGGGAGCATCGATCTTCGCATAGGGAAAATGGTCGAAATCAGCGGCAAAAGAAGCTTCACTATAAAGCGCAATAGCGGTCTTTGGCTCAGCCCGGGCGATCTGAGCGCCAAAGGCGATTAAGGCCACCAAACTTAACATCACTTTGCGCATTTAAGGTCCAGACCTATGCTCTTTTTTGGATAGAGCGTTGATATATGATTCGACGCTCATCGGCTTATTTACAAAGCTGAGCCTATTTTTGATGGCAACGAGATTGGTAAAAGGGTATGAGGCGCGGATGTCCAAGGCCCTCGATTCTTGGAAAAGACATAATGACCGTCTAAATCGAACCTAAATGGGTTAAAGGATACGATAATGTATGTTGCGCGAATTAATTTAAGAATGTTTAGCCTGATAACGGCTTTGATATTGGCTCCAATGGTTTTAAGCAGCGCCGCCTCCGCACAAGCGGCCAAGAAACCCGCTCCGGCACCCGCTCCAGCGCCAGCCGTTGCTCCTGCGCCTGCACCCGCCCCCAATGTACCCGCCGCGATTGTTCAAGTTCAGCCTGAACCTACTCAGCTCGATTGGATCAAGATTTGCGGCGAGGATCAAGCGGCTAAAAAGACGATTTGCTATACAACGCGTGACTTTGTTTCGGATCAGAACCAGCCTGTTTTGGCCGTAGCCGTCTATGATATTCAAGGCGAACCGCAAAAAGTGGTTCGTTTCCTATTGCCTCTGGGTTTCATTTTGGCACCCGGTGTTCGCTTTTCTGTAGACCAAGGCGCTCCCCAACCCGGCAAATATGCGGTTTGCTTCCCCAATGGCTGTTTTGCGGAAGTTCCAATAAAAGACGATATCATAGCGGCTTTGAAAAAAGGTACGTCTTTGTCGATTAGCGTTCAAAACCAGTTTGCCAAGGAAGTCGTCTTCCAAGTGCCTTTGGCTACTTTTGGTAAAGTCTTTGACGGTCCGCCCATCGACCCAGCCGTCCTTCAGGCGCAACAGCAAAAGCTACAAGAGCAGATGCAAAAACAGGCTGAGGAAATGCGCAAAAAAATGGATGCACAGGGCCAAGCACCAGCAGGTCAAACGCCAGCAGGCCAAGCGCCAGCTAAACCCGCCGTTCCTGCGCAATAATCGCCTTTAACAAAATCAATCGCGGGCATGGAAATTTTCCGGCCCGCGTTACTTTAAATGGGCTAATTAAAAGTCGACCGACGGGTGTGGTAGCGGCCATCATTGCCTATTTCGAACATTTCGGTAATTTGTGGATGGCGGACGGGTTCGTCGGAGGTGTCGGGAATCAAATTCTGTTCCGACACATAGGCAATATATTCGGATTCCGCGTTCTCGGCGAAAAGATGATAAAAAGGTTGATCGCGCCTCGGGCGAACCTCTTCGGGAATGGAATTATACCATTCCTCGGTATTTGAAAAAATCGGATCAACGTCGAATACAACGCCCCGGAACGGATAGACCCGGTGTTTGACGACATCCCCGATTGCGTATTTAGCCTGCCTCGTTTCCATAAAATAGGGATAATGCGACCGTCATCGATCTGTCAATCATTTGCCGAATATCGCGCTCAATTTCCAGCCCCGCGTTGCATCATAAACCGACGCAGCGGCGGGATTGACGCTATGGTTAAAAGTCCGATGCTTCTTGCAAGATCGATGGGGAGATAATCGGCTAAAAGCGATTTATTCATGAGATCAACAGCCGCTGTCCGAAGTCTAACGTCAGCCTGCCGCGCCGCATTATATTTTGTAAGGGCCTCTTGACCATGCCGGCCCTTAAACGCCTCTAAAAGTGAGGATACATCCCGAAATCCGAGGTTTAATCCTTGCGCCCCGATTGGGGGAAACACGTGAGCGGCCTCACCGACCAGGGCGATTTGATGGTTTGCGTATTGATTAACCTTCAACCCCGCCATCGGTATCAAGCCCCGATCACCCTCCATCGACATCGAACCCAAAATGAATTGGGCTTGCTTTTCCACCTCTTGGGTAAGCGCTTTATCGCTTAAACGGGCTAAACGCTCGGCCTTTTTAGGCTCCATCATCCAAACAAGGCTCGAACGTTTGCCGGGAAGCGGGACGAGGGTAAAGGGGCCTTGTCGGGTATGAAATTCTGTTGAAATATCATGATGATCGCGTTGATGGTTAAAAATCGCGGTTAAGGCGGTTTGCGGATAAGACCATTCCTTGGCCTCAATCCCTGCAAAGGCTCTGACAAGCGATTTTCGGCCATCCGCCCCAATGATGATGGGGGCATCAAGCGTTTGTCCTGATGCTAGAATGGCAGCCGAATTGCCATACTCCGCAGACTTCAAGGTCAAGACTTGAGCATCAAAGCGCGTGATCAAGGCGTGGCTTGAGGCGATATTCGATAGGCACGCGACAAGATCGGCCAATTCGACATTATAGCCGAAGGCATCGAGTTTAAGCTCGGAGGCTTTAAACGTAACCGGAGGGGCTCGAAACAGGCTTCCGGTGTCGTCAATCATGCGCATATAGGAGAGCGGGGCAGAAAAGGGCTTTATAGCGTCCCAGCATCCTAAACGGTCGAGTAACCGTACCGATCCATCTAAAATAGCAACCGTCCGTCCATCCCGTTTAACGCTATCGGCGGAACCGATGAGCGCGACCTTCATACCCGCCCGCGCCAATCCGATTGCGGCCACATAACCGACTGGCCCCGTGCCGACGATCAAACAATCAAAACTCTGCAACATAACGGGGTGCCTTGGAGGTGTTTCATGGGGTGCGGTTTAAGTACTAAATTAAGTTTACAAGAAATTCGGGTTCGTGCGACATTCTTTTTGTCCATCGTGCCACCGTGTCGCATGAAAAGAGAGATTTTGATGGCGGAAGCGGAACATCACCCCACACCCCCCGAAAATCCGAAGGCAGGTTCGCGTTCTTATCGCTATAGGGCCTTTTCGGTTCATATCTTTACGGCATCGGGCGCGATGATTGCCTTTCTTTCTCTGACGGCGGCTATTGAGCATCAAATGGGTTTGGCCTTTGCCTGGTTGGGTCTTGCTTTGATTGTCGACGGTATCGATGGCACCTTTGCTCGCGCCTGGGCGGTTAAGACTTACGCCCCGCAACTCTCCGGTGATGTGCTTGATCTGGTTGTCGATTATGTCACTTATGTCTTTGTCCCGGCTGTTATTTTACTTATGAGCGGCCTTTATCCGCATGGGCTGCTCGCCACGCAAGGCGCGATTATTGTTTTATCGGCGGCATTGTATTTTGCCTCCAACACCATGAAGACCGAGGATTACTGGTTTCGCGGCTTTCCCGCAGTTTGGAACCTCGTTGTGTTCCTGATTTTGGTGTTTGATCCGCCCGCTTTCGTTTCGACACTGATTATTATCGGTCTGGCCTTGGCGCAGGCCTCAAACTTTACCTTTGTGCATCCGGTACGGGTTAAAATGTGGCGGCCTCTCACGCTCTTTCTGCTGGCGATCTTTACGGCCGCTGCTACAGTTGCCATTGTCGAAGATATGCAGGTCGATGGGGTGACACAAACCGTACTGGGCGTGATCAGCCTCTATTTCTTGGGCCTTGGGTTTTTACGCCGTGAAAAACCCAACTGAGCCAGACAAACCTCTGATAAGGCTTATGACTTCTCAACAAAAAGCCTCGGGTCAATGCCTGATGCGACGAGGACTTTGGCGACCGTTGGGGCGGCGTTTCGAAGGGTTACGTTGACGCCTGCGCGCTTAAAGTTTTCGATGACATCTTTGAGCGCTTTGGCCGCTGTGCCGTCACAAAAGGGCATGGCGTTCAAATCAAGTACGAGATTTTTCGGCGCATCGCCGATCCGTTCCAGCACATCGGCGATTTCGGACGCCACGCCGAAGAAGAACGGTCCTTCAATGTGATAAATTATAGTATCAAGCGGGGTATCGCCTTCCTCTTCCTCGGCCAGATCGGTGGGGCGCGTCACGCTCACCAAACGGGTCATGCGATGCATGAAGATGAAGGAGGCTAGGATTACGCCTACCGCAATCCCTTCGGTCAAATCCCGGAAAATGGTGAGAAAAAACGTCGCCAAAAGGATCACCGCATCGGCGCGGGAGCGTTTAAGAATGGCGATAAATTCGTGTCGCTCCGCCATATTCCACGACACAATGGCAAGCACGGACGCGAGCGAAGCCAGTGGAATATAGGATGCAAGCGGGGCAGCAAACAGCATCAGAGCCAGAATAACGAGAGAATGCGTGATGCCTGCGACGGGACTGGTGCCGCCCGCGCGCACATTGGTTGCGGTACGTGCAATCGTCCCCGTCGCGCAAATTCCGCCAAAAAGCGCGGAACCGATATTGGCCAATCCTTGCGCAATCAGTTCGATATTCGAGCGATGCCGTCGCCCCGTCATGCCGTCAGCAACCACTGCCGATAAAAGCGATTCGACCGATCCAAGAAACGCGATGGTCAGCGCATCGGGCAACAGGGTTTTGAGCGTTTCAAGCGACCAAGCCGGGATCGCTAATGGCGGTAAATGATCTGGAATGCCACCAAAACGCGTGCCGATGGTTTCAACCGCGATGGCAAAATAAGCGTGCGCGATAGCGGCTAGGAGAGAGGTTACCGCAATCGCGATCAGAAATCCCGGCCAATGCGGTCGAAATTTTCTGAGCAGGATAATCAGCCCAATCGAACTAAGGCTCACGACCAGCGCCGGTATCGTCACTGTATCGAGATGCGCGGCAATCATCTCCAGTTTCGGCAATAGCGCCGCAGGCTCGCGCGCGTTCAATGTCAGGCCAAAAAGATCAACCAATTGGCTTGAAAATATGATCGTGGCGATCCCCGAAGTGAAGCCAACAAGGACAGGGTGCGGAATATATTTGATATAGATCCCAAGCCTTAAGACCCCGATGAGGATCATTATCAATCCGGCCATCAGGGTTGCGAGTAGCAGCCCGTCAAAGCCTTGCCGCTCAATGATCGACGCAATGACGACAATAAACGCGCCCGCAGGCCCGCCAATCTGGTAGCGACTGCCACCGAAAATCGAGATCAATAGACCGCCGATGATAGCCGTGACCAATCCGCGATCAGGCGATGCGCCGCTCGCTTTGGCAATCGCCATCGACAAGGGGATGGCCACCATCGCTACCGTTATACCCGCGATCACATCCTTACCAAACCGCTGACGCGAATAGCCCTCGCGGATCAGGCTCACCAGTTTGGGCGTGAAGCCCGTGAGCGCGGAGGGCGGTGGGCGGGAATGATCCATTTATTGGCTCTCCGGCAAGACGACTATCCAATGTACAAAGCAAAAGTGTAGATTGAGTGTCGCTTGCGCCCGGCAAAAAGACAACTACGATGTTTCGCTTATCAGGATTCGAAATGAGCGAGACGGGGAGGAAGCACCATGACCAAAGCCATTGTCATTCATCAAACCGGAGGGCCGGAGGTGTTGCGCTATGAAGATGTGACGCTGCCGCCGCCCGGCAAAGGCGAAGTCCGCGTTCGCCATACCGCGATTGGCGTCAATTATCTCGATATCTATTTCAGGACGGGCCTTTATCCTTCGCCCTCCTTGCCATTCACACCCGGCAGCGAAGGGGCAGGGATCGTGACGGCGCTCGGTGCCGATGTGACGGGGATTAAGCCGGGAGATCGCGTCGCCTTTGTTACTTCACCGGGGTCTTATTCGGAAGAGCGCAACGTATTGGCTTCCGTACTGGTCAAAATCCCCGATTCGATCAGCGACGCAATCGCCGCCTCGATCATGCTCAAAGGGCTGACCGCGCAATATCTCTTGCGCCGCACCTATCGCGTAAAGGAAGGCGATATCATCCTCAACCATGCCGCCGCTGGTGGCGTCGGTTTACTTCTGGGCCAATGGGCGCGGCATCTGGGGGCCACGGTGATTGGTACGGTCGGCTCGGACGAGAAAGCCAGGCTCGCCACATCCGAAGGCGGTTGCCACCATGTAATCAATTACCGCACCGAGAACTTCGTCGAGCAGGTGGCGAAAATCACCAAGGGCGAGAAATGCCATGTCGTCTATGATGGCGTCGGCAAAGATACGTTTTTAGGCTCGCTCGACTGTTTGCGCCCGCTTGGGATGATGGTGAGCTTTGGCAACGCGTCGGGTCCTGTTGATCCGATCAGCCCGGCGATTTTGGGGCCGAAAGGTTCACTCTTCCTGACCCGCCCCAGCTATTTCGCCTATTTCGCTAAGCGCGAGGATTTGGTCAAAGGCGCGCGGGAACTCTTTAAGGTAATCGCCGACAAGTCCATTAAAATCCAGCCTCCAACCAGAGCCGCACTCAAAGACGCCGCCGACGTCCATCGTGCGCTGGAAGGTCGTCAAACGACGGGCGCGACCGTGCTTATTCCCTAGATGTCAGCTAGCCCGCATTGTCGCTCGTGACCCGTGCCGCGTCCAAAAAACCGGGACGGCTCGAATCGAGTGAATCATTGAGGGTAAAGGTTGTTAAACCGGATATTATAGAGGGCTTATGTACCTCTATAGGGGTGTTATCTACACATTATACTGGCCTTATATAGGCGAAATCATCCCAAAATCAGATCAATATCTCGATCTTAAGCCGGAATCTGCGACCGGATCGGTATAGTGGTCTAACAAATTTATCTTTATTTTCAATAATTTAAATTGGATTACGAATATTATAGGATTTGTTTCATATGAAACCAATCGATGTTCTTCCAAATTTTTCGCTTCCCTCACAATTTTTTTCAAAAAAATCGTCCAAAAAACACAACAAAACGCCCGCCAAAAAGGCGGGCGTTCTCGTCATCCTATCCTGATCGACTTAGGCGCTTTGGATGCCTTTGACATACCAGTCAATGGTCGCAAGGTCGCCGAGGCCTAGTTTTTCGCCTGCCTTGACCTTCAACGTGCCTGCTTGATCATAAATCGGGCCAGTGAAGACGTCATAGGAGCCAGCCTTATAGCCTTCGATGATCTTGTTGGCCGCATCTTGCACGTCTTGCGGCAGCGAAGCATTATAGGCCGACACCTTAACGGCACCCTCTTTGATACCATCCCAAGAGTCTTCTGACTTCCAGCTACCATCAATTGCTGCCTTGGCGCGCGCGATGTAATGCGGCCCCCAAATGTCTTCAATCGCGGTCAAATGCGCTTTTGGAGCGAATTTCGACATATCGGCTCCCTGACCAAATCCAAAAACACCCTTCTTCTGAGCGTATTGAAGCGGGGCGGGGCTGTCCGTATGCGTGGCGATAACGTCGGCACCAAGATTGGCTAAGGTTTCCGTCGCAGCCGTTTCCTTGGCGGGGTCGAACCACGAGTCGATCATGACGAGCTTGGTTTGGATTTTGGGGTTCACGGCTTGAGCCGCCAAGGTGAACGCATTCACGCCCATCACGACTTCAGGGATCTTGAACGAACCGAGATAGCCGATGACGCCCGATTTTGACACCTTGCCCGCAATGGTACCGGTCACAGCACGGCCTTCGTGGAAGCGTGAATTATAGGTGGAAACATTCGCCGCGCGCTTAAATCCTGTGCAGTGCTCAAACTTTACATCAGGAAATTCTTTGGCAACTTCGAGTACCTGATCCATATAACCGAAGGAGGTTGCGAAAATCAGCTTGTTGCCCTGGCGTGCTAAGTCACGCAGAATCGGCACAGCGCTCGCATCTTCCTTGACGTTCTCCACATAGGTCGTTTTAACGGCACCACCGAGAGCCGCTTCCAATTCGAGGCGGCCTTTATTATGCGCCCATGTCCAACCGTAATCGCCGACGGGTCCCAAAAAGATGAACCCGACCTTCAGCGGCTCCGCGGCCTGCGCTGACGCGCCGATGAGCGGAAGGGCTGAGGCAGCACTCACCGCTTTAATAAAATCACGTCTCGTAAACTTGGTCATGAATACCCTCCTAGAGTTTTTACAAAAAATCAGCCATTCGGAATGAACGGCTTACCAAGACATGCGGGGGCTTTACCGTCTTTTCCGTCCCGCGACGAAATAAGCGCCAAGACGATAACCGCAATGAGATAGGGCATGGCTGCCCAAAACTGAGATGGAAAAATCGCGTGGCCAGAGGCTTTCGCATAAAGCTCAAGCGCCATGAGCACACCGAAAAAATACGCACCCGCTAAGAGGCGACCCGCCCGCCATCCAGCAAAGACGACAAGAGCCAAGGCAATCCAGCCCCGTCCCGCCGTCATCTGTTCGGCCCAGAGCGGGCTAATCACCATCGAGAAATCGGCCCCCGCGATACCGGCAATCGCGCCGCCGAAGGCCACGGCGGCATAGCGTATGGCAATCACCGGATAGCCAATCGAATGCGCGGAAAGATCATTCTCGCCAACCGCCCGCAAAACAAGTCCAGCGCGGGTTTTGTTGATGAACCATCCAATAGCGAGTACGAGTATTATGGCAAAATAAACGAATGGACTATGGCCAAAAATAATTCGCCAAAAACTTTCATTCGCAAGCGCTGGAGGGAAGGGCGATTCAACAGGATCAATCGCTATCCCGACATAATTTGAGCCGATCAAGGATGAAAGCCCAATGCCAAAGATTGTTAGCGCCAATCCGGTTGCCACTTGATTGGCGCCAAGCGATAAAACCAAAACTGCAAATATGGTGGCCGCTCCCGCACCCGCAAGCATTGCGACCAAGATACCCAGCCAAGGGTTCCCCGTCTCAAACGTAACCGCAAATCCGGCAATCGTGCCAACAAGCATCATGCCTTCAACGCCGAGATTGATAACACCGCTTTTCTCGACCACAAGTTCGCCGGAGGCCGCCAGTAAAATCGGCGTCGTGATGCCGATAATCGTGACAAGAACGTCGATGATAAAGGTGAGGGTCATCCACGTGCTCCCTTGTTGGAGGAGGCTAGGCTGATCCTGATCCGGTACCGCACCAATAAATCGCTTGCCAGAATGGCAAACAGCAAGAGGGCTTGGAACAATCCGGCCGTGGCATTGGGTACGTGCACCACAGTTTGCGCCACTTGGCCACCGACATAGGTAACGGCCAACACAATCCCCGCAATAAATACGCCAATCGGATGCGAACGGCCAAGGAGTGAAACGATAATCGCCGTAAACCCATAGCCCGATGGATAGCCTAGATTAAGCCGCGTAAGCTGCATCAATTCAAGAACACCCGCCAACCCTGCCATTGCACCGCTGATCATCAGCGTGGCCCAAACGATACCGTTTGAACTGAACCCGCCATAGCGCGCCGCGTGTGGTGCCTCGCCAATCGCACGTACCGAGAAGCCGAAAACCGTGCGTGAAACAATGATATAGAAAAGAGCGGCAGCTATGAGCGCCACCAATAGGCCGGGCGGTATACCGCTATCGCCCAATTCTCTAGGGAGTAATTGAGCAGTCGTTAACTGCGCCGTTTGCGGAAAATTATGACCATCCGGATCTTTCCAAGGCCCTGTGATCAAATAGCTTAAAAGTTGCAGCGAGACATAAACAAACATCAAACTCGACAGCACTTCGCTAACGCCATAACGGGTTCTAAGAACAGCGGGAATGGCAGCATAAAACGCGCCACACATCATCCCTACAAGGATCATAAGCGGGATAATCCAGAATCCGGTCATGGATTGGGTCACAAAGCCAACGCCCGCGGCACCAATGGCCCCTAGAATATATTGACCTTCAGCACCAATATTCCAAATCTTGGCCTGATTGCCGAGTGATAAGCCAAGCGCAATGATGATAAGCGGCGCGGCTTTAGAGGCGACATCGCGCCATTTATAAACATCCAGAACAGGCGTGAAGAACAATTCCCATACCGCTTGCGGCCCGTCATATCCAAGCCCGTCAAAGATGATGATACCCAACATCATGATGGCGATAACCGATAAAACGGGCGTTAGCACCAGCATGGTTCGGCTTGGTTCAAGCCTTTTCTCAAGCCAAAGCCGCATGGATACCCCCTGCATCCATAGCGGATGTGCTGTGACTGCCACCCATGAGCAATCCTAATTCCTGCACGCTGACGTCGCCGACTGGGCGCGGCGTAGAAAGTTTGCCCAGATTAATGACGGAAAGCCGATCACAAAGCCGCAGCAATTCATCGAGATCCTGCGAGATCACCACAATGGCGGAACCTTGCGCTGCCAAATCAATCAGAGCTTGATGGATAAAAGCGGCTGATCCGGCATCAACGCCCCAAGTGGGTTGGCTCACCACCAATACGCCGGGCGATTGCATAATCTCGCGACCCATCACGTATTTTTGCAGATTACCGCCCGATAGTGAGCCTGCTAACGCTTCTGGTCCTAGTGTCTTTACCGCAAATGTCTTAATGACTTTTGCCGCAAATTCATCAGCTCCTGCCTTATAAATAAAACCGTGGGTCTCAAATCCCATGCGGCTACGCGCCGTTAAAATCGCATTATCCGACAGCGAAAAGGCACCAATGGCTGCATGTCCATTGCGTTCTTCCGGTACGGAGCAAAGTCCGAGGGTACGACGTCCCGATGGCCCCAAGCGACCCACCGGCGCGCCATCCACCTCAATTGTTGTGGGATGATCCGCCAAATGCTCGCCGCAAAGGGCTTCTAACAATTCGTTTTGGCCATTGCCTGCAACGCCCGCTATCCCAAAAATCTCGCCGCCTTTCACTTGGAAATTGATATTATCTAAAGCTACGCCAAAATCATCGGGCTTCGGAAGCGAGAGATTACGAACCGAAAGACGAATAGGTCCCTCGACGCTGACTTGTCCGCGCGCCGGATCACGAAGATCGCTGCCAATCATCATCTCGCCCATGCTGCGAGCAGTCTCTTGCCGAGGATTGCATATGGCAACCACTTTGCCGCCGCGCAAAATCGTGGCGCGTTCGCATAGTTCAACAATTTCGTGCAATTTATGGGAGATATAAAGGATCGAGCACCCCTCTGACGCCAAGCGACGCAGTGTTTTGAAGAGATCCTCAACTTCTTGCGGCGTCAAGACCGAGGTTGGCTCGTCCATGATAAGAAGGCGAGGGTTAAGCAATAAGGCCCGGACGATTTCAATCCGCTGCCGCTCTCCGACACTTAAAGTTGAAATTTGACGGCGCGGATCCAGTTTTAACCCATATTTCTCCATCACCTGCCGAATTTCCGCATCCAATTGCTTGCGCGAAACGGCACCATCGAGCCCGAGCGCGATATTTTCCAACACATCCATCGCTTCAAAGAGCGAAAAATGCTGGAAAACCATGCCAATCCCCAACCGCCGGGCGGCACGGGGATTGGGGATGCGAATTTCCTGCCCCTCCCACAGAATAGACCCGCTATCTGGCGCTTGAATGCCGTAAATCATTTTGACAAGGGTGGATTTGCCAGCGCCATTTTCACCCAAAAGCGCATGAATTTCGCCCGGTTTGACGGAAAGGCTGACCCTGTCATTGGCAAGAACGCCAGGGAAGCGCTTTGAAACATCCATCAATTCAAGTCGCGGCGTTACGCTCATCAGTTCGTCAAGTCTCTTGGTTCCAACTTTAGTCGACAACCGATTAAGGGCGACTATTTCGAACGGTATATGACGGAAATTTACAGTGCAACTGTCGAAACGGAGCGGAAGCCATATCATCCACCTTTCAGGTGCATAATTTTCCATCATGCTTGAATTTAGAGCAATTGGTGGCGTTAATGCTTAGAAAATCGTCACGTCCAAACTCAGCGATTCCAAGGAGTAAAGCATTATGGTTCACCCCTCCAAGCTACGTTCTTATGACGAAGCGCTTCTTCGAAAGGCCTTTGACGTCGCTAAAAAGGCACGGGATGGTGGTGATCATCCCTTTGGCTCGGTATTAGCGGACGAAAATGGCGTTGTTTTAATGGAACAAGGCAATGGCTATAGTGCGGAAGGCGGGGACCGTACCGCCCATGCCGAACGCCTCCTAGCCTCACGTGCGGCCAAGGCCTATAGCCTTGAAAAACTTGCAACCATGACGCTCTACACTTCAGCCGAACCCTGCGCGATGTGCTCGGGAGCAATTTATTGGGCGGGTATTGGACGCGTTGTCTACGGCCAGACCGAGAAAGGACTTAAAGAACAAACCGGTGATCATGAAGAAAACCCAACGCTCGATTTGCCGTGTGAGATTGTGTTTGCCGCCGGGCAACGCCCTACCGAAATTGTGGGCCCCTTGCTCGAAGATGAGGCTGCGCAATTACAGGCCGATTATTGGGCGGGGAGGGGATAAATACCCTAAGCCGCGTTCTTTTCGCTGCTTTCGTAGACAGCATTTAAGGTCGGAATATGCGTAACATCGATTTGAGCAGCATACCAGGCATCGTGTTCGGCTTGTAAGCGCAACCAGATGGCCGGGCCATTACCGCAGAGCTTGCCCAATCGCGCGGCAAGATCGCGGGTGACTGCTTGATCTTCACGCAAAACCTTATAAAGGGTCTCACGCGAAAGGCCCAAGAGGCGCGCGATCTCTGATTTGGAGCGATTGAGCGCGGGGAGAGATATTTCACGAAAAATGGCACCTGGGTGGCTGGGTGCCCGAGTAGCAAACCGTTTAGCGCCCATGATAATCCTCCAAATCAACGTTAATTACGTCTATTCCATCAAATGAAAATGTAAGTCGCCAATTACGCGATACGGTATATGCAAAACGTCCACTCATACCCCCTTTTAACGGATGAAATCCGGAACCTACCAACGCTAAATCTTCAACGCTTCTGGTGGTATCCAGATAATCGAGTAAAAGTATAATTTTTGCGCGCCAATCTGCACGAAT
>Ga0316217_10001238_pt1 | contig 34109 bp, 20 predicted proteins | sample 1anoAmetaG_FD_203633 | JGI IMG/M metagenome (GOLD analysis project Ga0316217, IMG submission 203633) | Freshwater microbial communities from Trout Bog Lake, Wisconsin, USA - 1anoA | ecosystem: Environmental > Aquatic > Freshwater > Lake > Hypolimnion/Profundal zone | place: USA: Wisconsin...
GATCTCCCAACCCCAACCCCAACCCCAACCCCAACCCCAACCCCAACCCCAACCCCAACCCCAACCCCAACCCCAACCCCTTATAATCCTCAAATTTCAATTTATGATAAAGTTTTTAACAAAGCATATCAGACCGCCCAAACTAGCATATAACTATCATATGTTAACCCTTCTGGAGAGCAAACATCCATAGGAATTAGTAACTATTAACCCGACACTCTTTCAGCTCTATCTTCATAAACTTTTGCATTCACCCTTCAACTAAAGATACGCTGTCCTCATGATTGTTGATTGCTATCGTTGCTCTTAGAGCAAGGATCGATTTAGTGTAATAGCTGATTATGCTCTGAAGCATTTAAACGAATTCAGGAGTCGGATATCTTTGGTGCACCTTTTGCAGCAGATGCACCATTATAAATATAACAATAAAGAAGCAGTGCTAAAAGTTACAAGAAAGGCGTTATAAATCAAAGAAGAGTAGAATGCTACTTTTTCTTACTATAATCTGAAGCTTCTTATCTCAATTGATGAACTTGTGGGGTTACAGCACTTCTAATAGCGTTTGCTTAGAGAAATTTAGTACAAAAAGTTCAAGCCTTTGCTGCTAGCTATGGCAATTGAGCTATTTTACGTAAGATAGCTACAACACAAGATGAAGTTGGTAGAATAGTTAGTAGAAATGTTTGTGGCGTGTTAATCTTTGGTTCCTTTCAATGATATGCACCACTTGGGCTATTCGATACGCAAAATAAACAGTTAAAAATTTAAGTAAAATGTTGTTTATCAAGACTTTGTTATTACCGAATGCGTAAGCGCCTACAATTGTAGGTAAATCAAAGACAAGATCTCTAAAAAATTTAGACTGGAGAAGCTCTAAGTGAATAGAACTTACTACAGGTTTTAAGACAGGCCATTTTGGATGATTACTAGACTGATCCTTGATCGTTTTAGCTAGCGTTTGCGAATGGTATTTTTGGATTTGCTTTATTATTATTAAAGAGTCGATAAAAATCAGTAAGAACTATCAGAAAGGCCTGTTCATATAGTAGCCGCCTAGAGGGAAGAAAGGGTTGGGGCCATTCCAGTTCATCATAAATTCGGCATGTTTGAGTTTCTAAATTTCTGAACAATGATTGAGCCATTTGTAATATTAGTTGACTTGCTAAGGTTGTAGCAAAGGTTGGTTAACACCTTGGATTTATGTCTGGCAGCTCATTGACTTCATCGAAGGACGTTCTTTTTGAGTTTTGGTTGTCTTTTGCTCAACTTCAGTAAACATGTTCAGACTTGGGACTGTGGGCGCAGTGACCAGCGAAAGAGAGGATTTGATAGAGTTATAAAGTTCTGGGTCGAGTTTCTCTTTTTCTTCGCGTATGATTTTGTGTGGGAATTTGTAGCGGGTTTCGAATTTTGTATGGTGGCTCCTACACTGTATTCCATTTTTTCCTTTGATAAAGGCCGCCATCTCTTTATAAAACGAGTTGGATCTAAATGATTCTAAGAATACCTGCGGATGAGCTTGGACTTGATTTTATTCCTGTTGGACTCTAAAAACAAAATATAGAGGACATGTTCTTCGTCAGTCCACTTTTTGTTTTTTGTCTAACTTTCTGGCTTTTCCTAACTAAATGGGGGGCAAAGCGGGGAAGCAAGTGGTTGGAATTATCCAGAGGAGTTCAATGCATCGTGGTCGGCCTAAACGATTTACATCTTGGATTTTTAGAATTATATATTATGAACTTAATCTTCACTTTGCCTATATTAGCAGGCAGCTTTACTTAAAACCGGACAATCTTCTGGCCATGGATTCCACGGAGAGAGGCCTGTTTGCCTTATTATCTCACGGCTTATGCCCTTATTTTTTCAACTCTTCTTAATACATATTCTTACGGAAAAAGGTTTCCTAAACAAAAAAACGCTAACGGACAATCTTTCAAGCCAAGGACGTCGAGGAGAAGGTGGGTTCATCACTTTTTGCCAGTTCCAGCGCACCCTAATTTTTAGCATTTAAATTTGTAGCGAGAAAAGGGGCATAAAACATATTTTAGTGACATCAGATCGCTTGAAACTGCAGACCTGACTGAACTTTAAGTAACCGTCCTTAAATAAGCCGAGAACTATTTTCCTGTGTTTTTATTAGCTATTAAGTTATGTTATAATATCACCTTGAGATAATTTATTGTTACTAAACCCAGCTGAAATCCTGCTAAGTTTTTTAAATTCCGATTTGAGTTTGCTCACCAAAACATGACTAGATGAATATTTGCGATAAGTATGAATTTGTTCTCAACTGTAAGGTATCTTTTTTCTTTTTAAACTTTTAAGTCAAAAAATCTTTATGCCATACAGAATGTATTAAACGTCTTCATTCTTTTTTGACAACTTTCGTCTTTTCTTTTTGATTTTCGCTATAATCTTCTTTTCCTTGCTCCTCCATCCTAACTAATCAAGGCTATTGCGATGCATAAATAGTATCTATTACTAGATTTCTAGAGCTTAATCATGTTGCTAGAGCGAAGGGGGTTGATAGACCTTGTTAAAGACCAATTTTCAAGTATGTGAGCATTCAAGTGTATTGTTATAATTGGTTTGAGGTGTTTCACTTTTAAAATTTTTGATTTAATACCTGAGAACATGATTTAACACTAAGATTGAATCAAACTTTAGTTAAATAACTGAAATAGGTGGAGTGATCTGCGGAAAGACCTTTGATCAAACTTATTTTACAAATTTTACTTTCTTGATATTAATTTCCGAACTAGATAGCTTCCTATCCCTCTTCACTATCAAGATTGAACGCTCGAGTATCCTTTACAAGTACTATATGGTTTAAACGAATCAAAAAAGGAGAACCAACATGCAATAGAGACAAAATATTTTATGATAGGTTAAAGCAGTGATTCATAATTAGTTGAATATACCCAAATCGACCATGGCTTTTAGTTATACCGTAATAGATTTATAATTGATATCTATAATGGTCAGCAAATCCATCGCCATAAGCTTGCTATTCATTGCAGTTGCATACGCGGCTGTCGATCAAGATCTCATGCCGAATGTGCCTGTAACTATGCCCTAAAAAAGGGATATGGAGTAGAATTCAAACAGAAGGTTTGGTCCGGCTATCTCAATACTGCCTCCTCCCTTAGAAAACTTCACTATGTTTTGATCGAGTCTTCAAGCACCGCAAAGGACGTCCCTCTGACACTCTGGCTGAACGGAGGCCCAGGCTGTTCTTCGCTCTATGGTAGCTATGGCGACACTTAGGATTCATACAGTAAATCGGACCCTATTTTTTGTAAGATGGAGTCAGGTACAAAGTTGGAGATAAGATGGTCTAGAACCCTTTTTCGTGGCAGAAATTGTCGCATCTGCTTTTCATTAGTTCTCCAGCCGGAGTGGGTTTTTCCACCAACAATGACCCCAGCTTCCAGTATAATGACTAAACTACAGCCGAAGACAATATGAATGCCGTTTTGGACTTCTTCGTTAAATATCCTGAACTGTCCTCAAACATCTTCTGGATTGCAGGCGAATCCTACGCAGGAAAGTACATTCCTGACCTCGCCTATAAAATCGATCTCTACAACACTCAAACCCCATCGAAGCAAATCAACCTGAAGGGTCTTTTGGTTGGAAACGGGATAATGTCCTTCTTGAATGGAGGTCTTTAGACTAATGGCATAGATTATATGATTGACCATGAGTTCGTTGATCCTGATCTGCTGCCTTACTATAGAGGGTCATGTCTAGTAGACCCAGCTTCTGCAGGATGCAGGTACTTCAACTCCAGATATTCCGTAAATGTTGATGAAATCAACCCTTACAATGTTTATGGATATTGCTTCTATAATAGCACTAGCTCCCCTCAGGATTAGCCTAAAGTTGAAGTTTCTCAAAGCAGCATTCTTAAAAATCTGATCAAAAACAAAGGCAAATATGATAGAGAGTCTCCCTCCTTCGGCGCTCCTTGCCTCTATTTCGATGGTATAGTTGATTATTTCAACGCCCACGCCAAATAGTACCACGCCGTCGACGGCATGAAATGGAACGGACCATGCGTAAAGATATTGTAACCTAGTCCGACAACATAACAGCAAAATACACGATATCTCTGAGAGGTTCACTAGAAGAATATAGATATATCTTGGACCGTCCTGAGAAATACCACGTCATCCTCTACAACGGAGATTGGGACAATGTCGTACCCTACGGTGACACCATCCTCAACATTTAAAAACTAAAGCTGCAGCCTACCTACATCTAGTAAGACATCTCTGATTCAGTACTCCTTTCTTCGCAAATGGGCAGCATGCCGGCTGGACCCAGGTTTATGGCGGTCTGCTGTACGTTCAAATAAAGGGAGGATCTCACCAGGTGCCTCAGAGCAAGCGGGCGGCGGCTTACTAGTTGTTCAAGATGGCGACGGAGGCTCACAATGGCGGTTGGAAGGTTGGGGAACAGTGATGACTGTGTGATTGTGATTGATAATTGCGCTATAATAATAGTATTGGAGACAGAAAGAAATGCAATACAATTATCTTGCGAATTTCATTCTCTTTTACACCCAAATCAACAAATTCGAGTGGTTTAAGACCATCGCCTACCTGGAAACCATGCCCATCGTCAAACTCCCTCCCAAAAAGTTCAGGTTCAGACACTATGAGTGCAGGAAGGAAATCAAAAGTGTATTCAACTTTAAGGAGAAAGTGGTCAAACAAGAGTTCGATATCCTCATACTCTAGGATTAGTAGTTTGCGTTTATCTCTAATAAAGAGCGAGGCAGCGAGGTGATTACTTATGACGGCAGCACTACTTTGGCTGCTCATCCTTTCGCGGAGAAGATGATCACTCCCCTCTTTCTGGGAGAAAAAACGCTCATCCACGAGAGCAGCTGTGTGATGTACGGCATCCATTGGTAGAACTACCTGCTTTTCTACGCCGAGGTGCCTTAAAATCAAATAATGCTCTTCATCCAATAGATAAATGGAGTTACAACAAGCCGAAAGGTCCATCTGGTCTAAAAATAGCCAGTGGCCGTGGGGCTAATCCGCAAGCCCCAATAGAGCTACCACGTCTAGCTGTTCAAGATGATCAGGACCTTTTTCGAGCCCATAATGTACCACCTGTTCGGTGAGAAGCAGTGCGATGAACTGATCAAGTCCTACCTGCCCGAGCTCAGGAACATCATTGAGAAGCACCCGGAGGTCATCAAGCCCATAGACAAGGACAGGGACGAGCTGGATTACACTTTGATTTTGTACTTTGCTTTAGCCCATGCTCTCAAATAAAAATGATATTCATGTTATGCATACTGTACAATCAATTGCTCTACTTGTGGCCTGGGTATTCATAGTTCGGCATCAGGGGGTTGGTTTGCCGAAGGGTGGTTATGCCTTTTTTGAGGGTTGAAGCCGCGCTTCTTTCGATGTCTCCCAAACGCATGTAATCCCTGAATTCTCTCCTTTTCTTCATAGATATAGAAGTACATCGACGAAGTGAGTTCTCATAAACGAGCTGTTGGCCTTAGCCCCCTGAATATCGGTTACGTCCAGGCATAGATTGTTTCTCCTGTTGACGACGACTGGATGGTTGTTTTTGACCTGACTGCCTTCTATTTTGCCGTATTGGAGGTTAAGTGTCTTGTCTACGTTGTCGCGCCAGTAATAGTTGGGCAGGAGTGGGTTGGCAGTTCTTTTGGATTAGAAGATGTATTATTTATTGATATCTTTGACCTACAGCTTCGAGGGGGATTTTAGTTATTTTGTCTGAGGTTTGGGGCTGGAACCCTCGATCGGCTACTTTGCTTGAGATCCTGTGCCTTGGGTTTTGCAGGTTTTTTTATTGTTGATGTCACTTGTTTCTAGAGTATCGCGGAAAAAGGGACGTCCTTTGTCCGGCAGTATTGCAGACGCGGATGGCAGAATGTAGCGTGGATTCAAAGGATTGATCACTCGCTTGGTCCGGAACTCTCTGACCCTCGGTCTGCAACCTTAAATATCATCGATAAAGAGAGGATCGCTCGTTTTGAAAATAGATTTGGAGTGGTTGGGTTTGGGCTCAACAAAGGTAGAGAGCGAAAAGCTGCTGATTTTGGACTACTTGGGTATGAGCTGCTTGGGCTGCGAGCCTTAGATGTCGTGCCTAAGAAAAGAGGATTCTCTGGGCTTGGGCTGGAAGGAGGGAAAATCTTCCTTTCCTACATAATGAGTAAACTACGAATGGATGAGAGATACATGGTGTTCTAGCGCTTCAGGAAAGGGTGGCTGTAGGGATTGGTCATTGGTGGGGGTTGCGGTTATATAAAATTTATTATCAGCCCGAACAACTTGGTTATCGTTTATTATTAACTTTAAACTAGTCACCATGAAGCCCCTGGACGTGCATCTGATCATCGGCGACGACAACTCAGGCAAGCAGCTGGCCAAACTGGATATCCGGATGGAGTTCAAGCCTGCGAATGTACTTGTGGGGTTATTGAGTTGGGCAAATTGTGCCATGATGCGGAGATAAGGTAGCCACCGGGGTAGGATATGATCTTCAAGTTTGATTTCACCACGCAGGAGGGTCGCGAGAGGGAGTGCATCTAGTATTTCTAGTCTGGACTCGATAAGGAAGATGTGGGCACCTATAACCATGACCTTTCGCCTTTGCAGAACTGGTTCCAGAGGCCCAAAAAGTCAGGCAAACTGTAGATCTACGAGAGCACCAATGCTGAGGGCAAGGGGAGGATCACACTCGAGTACCGCATCTACAAGTAGGAGATCGAAAGCGACAACGATGTGATGAAGTTGAGCGAGAAGATCAGAGATAACTCCTTCCATCCAGATCTCCAGCTCTCAGCCGAGTTCTATGGCTCAGCTGAGATCTACAAAAAGAACAGGATCAAGCTCAAGCTGGATTACATCTAGGCCAGGCTCACATCTTAGGAGTTCAAGATGAAAGGCTTCCAGTAGTTACTGTGTGTGCTCGGTATGTTCGGCGATGAGGAGATCACCCAAGAAATGAAGCACCATCCCCTCTTCAAATTTTTGGAAAACACCGAGGAAATCCAGCTCAAGCTCAAAATGGCGTCCATTCGCAAAATGCTGCAGCTGTATGAGATAGGACTGACCGAGGAGAACACAATGAAGGAGAAGAAGAAGGAGTACCCGGAGATAATAAAGGGACTGTTCAAGGAATAGGTGAGGGTGAGTATGGTCTACGCCAACTCGTTCGGGTTCATCGCCAACTACAACTACCAGAGCGAGGCAGTGCTCATCCGCATGCTGACTGGCATGAAGAGGTACGCGCACTACTTCGACTGATGATGGGATAGTATTTGTGAGATTATATGGGAATAGGATATGCGGTATACTTATGAGTGTGTTTGTAGCTGTGAAGGGCAGATGCAAGAAGTCGTTATTATGTTGGAATTGTTGTATGCTGTTGGTGCTCTCTTTCTGTCCCATGATGTGTGACGAGTATGGCTTAGTGGTAATATCATGAGTGGATGGAAGGCCGGGTTATTATAATGGAGACATAAGCCCAGAAGGTATTCTGCTCGTCATTCTCGCATCTGCTATCATCTCTGGAGATGACTGAATCGATACGATGATAATTGTGTGCGGGTGCGTGATGGGCAGGTGGGTAGAGGTGAGCGGCTGCTGCGGGTGGGTTATATATTATAGGCTATGCCGGCGGAGATGTTAATTTAAATTTGAGATGGATTTTACCTAGCAAGAACGCAGGATCGAGATCGTACGATGTTTGTGACGTAGGCGTCCTATATAAGCAAAATGTTGGGTAGTTTGGGCCTGCCGCAGTCTGCAGACGTGCTCCGCCTGGAGGCCAAAATCCACCAGCCCCGGGCCATAGACGAGGACGTCTCTCAGATTTTGGAGCAGAGCAAGGACAACCAGCACCAGCAGCAGCTTCTGCACGATTACTTCACCCTCTACATCAAGCGGCTGATCCGCGAGAACCAGATGCAGGAGGCACTCAACGTCTTCGAGAACCACCTGCCCCTCTACGTCGACGACCTGCAGCCCTACGCCCTCCTCTTCGCCGACACCCACCTCTCCCCCACCTCCCACTTCGCAGACATGTTCAAAGACCTGGTCGAGAGCACTGCTCTCATCCCCGACAAGAGGGTCGCGCTCCTCAACCTCGAAAACTAGATCTGGTACTTGTAAAACCTGGGCGGCAGCATCCTGGCGGTGGACTGCAAATCCAACGCCAAACTGATAACCAATGACGAGGTGACTGTCTCGCGGGACAAGCTGCACGCCAACCTGGTGTTCTGCCTGACCGCCAAGGCCGACGTCTTCGCGACGGGGGGAGACGACACCTACTGCAGGGTGTGGAACTGCAGGCTCGAGATGATCTATGAGATGAGCCGTTTCCATAATAGGATCACTTCGATTTGCTTCAGCGACAGTAAGATGGCCGTGTTCGATAATGGCGGCATAGTCCATGTCGCTGACACTATACCTGCCGCCAAGATTCCCAGGAACTCCATAAGATGTTCTAGACTTAAGAGCATCCCGTACGGGTAGGCGAAGTACATGCAGAGTGGACAGTGCCTGATCGCTGCTGGCTTCTCCCAGGGCAAAGGCAGGCTGGACGTGATCGACCTGAACAAGTGCAAGAACACCTGCAAACTAATAATCAGCAACAAAATCTACAACATCCAGCTCTCCAAGTGCTAAAAACTAGTATTCGTGAACCTTAACAACTAAGAAATCCACGCGTACACGACGAGTAGATTCGAGCTGAGGTGCAAGTTCACCGGCTACGTCCAGCGCAAATGCTTGATGCGGATGACGGTGGGCGGCAAGAACCACAACCTGCTCGCCATCAGCAGCTAGGAGGGCTGCGCCTGCATCTACGATCTCAACAAGGAGCAGCTGATGTGCAAACTCAAAAGCTACTCGGGGAAGCCAGTCAACTGCGTGAAGTGGTTAGGCGACAATTTATATCTGGGCTGCGACGACGGCTACGTCGAACACTGGGTACCCCCTCTCTAACTTAGTCAACGCACTGCCCGCCGAAGCCCATGGAAGAGTAGGCCGAGTAGCAGCTTAATTTCTAGCTCAAGGAGATCTGCCGCGGCAAGCAGTAGAAAGCGGAGGACACGAGCTCATCCTCGATAGTATCTAAGCAATGATATTGAGCAACAGTATATGATAAGCACGTCATTCTATGTATTTAGTGAACAAAGCTATATTAAAAGCACGTCGTTCTAAGTATTGAGCAAAGTATGAAAGCATGTATTAAGCAAGCATGTATTGAGCAAGCAGGTGTATGGCAAATAGTATATGAAAAGCACGTCATTCTATGATCTGAATAAGTCTATTCTGCTCCCACAGCCCCTTGATGTTGCGTCCCTGCTTGGACCTGAACTCGCACTGGCCGTTGATCATGTCGTTGTCGAATCGCCCCTCGATGACTTCCCCGTTGGTCAGGTAGAGTTTGCCTTTGCCGCACTTGTTGTCGAAGTAGAACTCGCCTGAATCTTATCAGATGTACCTTCGTATTTGCGCCAGTAGTCTTCGATTTCGTCGAAGTCGCGGAAGTTGAACTCCTCTCCCAGGTGTTGAGGGTTTTAGTTGTAGAGCACGCCTGAGCCGTGGAATTGGCCGTTGACCCACATCCCGTCGTATGCGGGTTTGTCTTCGTTGTAGTACAGCACCCCTCTGCCGTTCATTTGGTCATCGATGAATTCGCCTTAGTAGAAGGCGCCGTCTTCGAACATGAGTTTGCCTTTGCCATGCTTGAGGCCGTTCAGTTTATACCCCTCGTACAGATGCCCCTCAGTATCAGTCTACTGGCAATAGACAAGATTCTCCTTGACGTGGGTCTATTGCTTTTGTTTTAGTGATTTGCTAGATACTGCCAGGTATCTTTTCTTCTCCGATTATTGGTGAGTTTCAGCCTGGAACTCGGAATGGGTTGGTAGTTTGTTTTGCACGGACTACTGCAAAGGTTTGACCCCACTCTTGATGGTGCTAGTTATGTTGGGATATTTGGTGTTGCTTTCGGATTTATGAGGGTAGGACAGTTTCAAATCTTTGATTGAGGAGAAGATGGAGTCACCTGGGTACAAGAAGGAGTATTTGATTGTTTACTTTAGGGTGCTTTGCTTCAACTTGTTTATGCACTCCAGATCTTTCTTTATCATCTCCAGAAGTTTAGGATCAGTGTAGATATTCTATTTTTATTCACTAACTTAGCTTGCTTTGACCTTCTAGGGTTTTATCTGAGGTTGGGTCTGCTTGTCTTTTTGTTCGGTTTGTCCGATCAATCTGGTAGGAGGGCTGTTATTCATCATCAGGTTATCTCTTCGTACGCTTTCCTTCTGGTTGCTTGTGATGGTGGCCAGATTTTTGAAGACGCCATCTTGCGAAGTCATCAGAAATCGTTTTTCGGCGTCATATATCTGGATGTTGAGGGATTCGCCGTTTTTGGCTTATTTATCGATTTGAGAGGTATTGTTCCAGTAGTTGTCGAGTAGCTTTTGTATTTAACTAAAAGATGGCCTCGAGTTAGGGTTGACACTGAGCAGCAGCTACAAAATTTCGATGAAGTCAGCTGAATAGATTTTCTAGAGCTGCTCCAAATGCTGGACGACCTCATCCTCCAAAAACATGGGCTAATCGAAATCATAGCAAGAAATCTGCTCAATAAGCAAAGCGGCCTGCAGCAAGGTCATGCCCATGCTGAACACAGCTTCTTTCGCCACGCTCACCTAGTTGTCCAGCCTATTGAAGTTGCTTATCTTCTCAGGAGCGTAAAAGTAAGTGCGGTCCAGTGAAAATCTGTACTATTCAGTGATCATGTCGTTGTGTACGACCTTGAGCTAGCCTTCAGGGGTGATAAAGACAGTGTTGGTATTCAAAGAGATGGAGGATTTGAGCTGAGAGAGAGCAGTGTTGCAGGATTGGAGCACACTCCACAGCTCATTCTACTAGAATCTCTTGTCCTCTTTCTTGCGCGCGATGATCTCGTCCTGCAGGCTGACCTGAGGGTACTCATAGATCGCGTATATTTTATGCGTGGTTGAGCACAGGCCAGAGATGGCGTGGGTTTTGATTTTGAAGATGTTTAGGACATTCTCAGCAGGGTGGATGATCTCCCTCTAGAAGCGTGCGCGTTATTGCTCGTAATGCATATCGGAGGCATAGGTGTATTCCTTGAGGAGGTAGGTCTGTTCGGATTCGGTATGCTGCATGATGACCCCGCGCTGTGAGGTGCTGAGCTGCTTAAATTATGCGAGAATGTCGATGTTGAAGCCGGATGGGGCTGGGTTGTTGCCCATTAAGAAATTAACTGAAATATTATAAATAAATCGGTGATCTTAATCACAGTCTACAAAAAATGGCTACCCACCCACTCTGTACCCTTTTGGACTCTCTTTCAATGGATCTGATGGTTGGAGGGTTGGAGGGTAATAACCAAGCGGTTTATTTTTGAATCTATAACGTTTTTATAATATGAAAGGACATTCAAAGCAAGATGCGCATGCCAGCTTCACTTCGCTGGCCAAAACCAAGCCATAATTTGACACCATGCGAATCGATCTAAAGGTTAAGTTGCCTAACAACCAGTTCGAGATGCAGCCCACCATTTCTAGAAACAAGCTCACCCAATCCAAAAGCAAGGAGCAGGATTCCATATAGATGCAGCTGAGCGATAGGACCAGAGGGGTCAACTAGTTCCTCCTCACCAACAAGGAATCGACTTTGCCGATCAACAAGTACGGCAATATAAAGAGCTATCTGCGCATCAAGCCGAATAAGTCTGCCTTCATGCCTTTTGGGGTATACAGCAATCAAAACATCGTTTATGATCGTTCGGTCTATAAGTTCGATTACATTTTTGATCAGTAGACGCAGCAGGTACTTCAAGTTTAACAAAGGCCAAAGTCTACGAGATTGTTTGCAAATAAGTGACTCAAAGGTTCATTGAGGGTTATAATGGAACGATTTTCGCCTACGGCAGCACTGGAAGCGGCAAAACCTACACTATGTTTGGAAACGATGATGGTTTAGTCCCTTCAGTGGTCACTGATATCTTTTCAAAGCTATCCCCCACCGATAAGCTGAGTTGCTCAATGATTGAGATCTACAGGGAAAATTTGATTGATCTACTGTGCTAGAGCGAAGTTTAGCTCAAAATAAAAGAGATCAATAATGTCTGTACAATCCATAACCTTAGTGTTCATAATGTGAACAATCAGGAAGAGACTTTAGAACTTATAAAGAAGGGGAATCATCTCAAAAAGATTAGGGAAACTGACCTCAACTAATCCTCATCGAGATCTCATATTGTCTTCACGTTTCACTTGGAAAAGATTGATTCCAAAGGCAGAGCTATTAAGGCCAAATTCAACCTAGTGGATTTGGCCGGCAGCGAGAAAGTGTGTAAGAGCAAAGTTCAAGGCTAGGGGCTTGAATAGGCGAAGAAAATCAACTTATCTTTGAGTTGTTTGGGTAACACAATCAGTGCTTTAGTCAAAAACAGTGACCACATCCCTTATAGATAGTCCAAGCTTACTCGAATTCTAAAGGAATCACTGATGGGCAATTCAATAACAAGACTAATAGTCACTTGCTCTATAACTTAGTAGTCTATTTAAGAGACCATTTCGTCTATTAAATTTGCACAACGTGCGCAAAAAGTGCAGACACAGTCATAGGTGGCATACAAGATCAGCAAATTCAAGGGTGACAAGGAATAGAGGGAGAAACTGATTCGGTTAGCACTTTAGAAAGCAGAGGAAAAACTAAAACAGATATCTTAGCTTACTTTGTGCTAGGATGAGACTACTTGCTAAAAATGTAAGCACATCAAGCAAATACTCAACAACAAATAAGCTGAATTCGAGGAAATATTCAATTTCAACCCTATTAGCGGCTATCTTTCGCCTAAAGCCAGTATCAACCTCAAATCTTTCTTTACTAACACTAGCTAAAGGATGTCTTCTATGTCGAAAAGAGGGTTTAGCAAACGGAGAGAAGTATTGCTCCCCAACAAAGACTTCGATTCGGAGGTCAGAGATATCTTCAACAAAAAGACTTTTTAGATGAAACTTGAGAACAGCAAACTTAAGTAAGATAAAACTACTTTATAATAGAAAATAAAAAAGCTGTAAGAGAAATGTATTTTGCTATAAAAGACTAATAAAATATAAAAGCCCAATAAGAAAGTGATTAAATTAGGAAGCAATGATACCCGCAACCCAAAGTTTTTGAAGTAGAACCAGCCTAATCTCATTAATACTAGATTAGATGCAAACGCTAAAAAATCAAATAAATAATGTACCTTTAGAACAGAAGAAATGTAGTCAAATAAAAGTTGCGATTTCCTGAATGGAGGCAAATAGAATAGCAAGGTTTATGAACTTCAGAGTGCAATCACAGTTATTAGAGAGTGTATAACGAAATTTGAGACTGCAAGCCATTAGTATAAAAGCAGTATACTGCCTTTGGAGTTAAATGTGTTAGAAAAACAAGTAGTTTTGCTTTAAAAACAATTAAACTAATAAAACAAAGCTCAATCCGTAGATTAGTAAACCTTCCTGACCCTCTAATCCCTAATAAGTTTGCACAAATAGCTCAAAAGATCATTGAGTAGCTACTACTTTTCATTTGCTTTATGCTTGGACCGGTTATTCGAGATAAGTCAATACTAATTCAAAGAAGAATTAATTGGCACCTTGTAATAAAGAGAAAAAGATGTGGAAAGTATTCTATATAAATGCAAAGAAATTATAGACGATGGAGACTAGTTAGCGGTTTTAAACAACCTAATAGAAAGATCTAAGATGTTGGGTCTTGTAAAAGAGAAGGAAAAAGTTTAATGTAAGCTCTAGAGAGAGGAGTAGCTAAGATAGTCCTACAATGAGTTTTTGTAAGTGAAACAGTTCTAGACTCCTAATTGTGATTGATGCTTATATTTCTTCGTTTTATGCTGATTTTTAAACTTTTAGTTTAGTTGATGAACTAATACATACATGAAGAAGATTGAAAAGACCCATTGGCTTCTATTAAAACAGAAATGAATAGATTAGGCATTATAAAGAAGTGTACTTGTAGTAAATTTATAATCTTGAATATCCGTAAAGGAGGCATGAATCCAATAAAAAGCAATTACTAATAGCACGCTTAAAAATAGCTAATAAGTCGCAGCGTCAAAGCGCTGGCACATCTGATTTGAAGTCATTTAATAACTGGATCAAAGCTGTGCTTATCCAGAGTCAAACCAAGCACATGTGTGGATTGGTTTAGTAGGTTCTAAAGCTCAAAAAAGGAAGCTATCCACTTTTGCACGTTTTGGAAATAGGTTGCGGTCAGGGGCAGGATATCTAAAGTGGAAGTAAGCCAGAGTTGAATACATGGTGTGCTTGGACTTCAGTCCTAAGTGTATTGATTCATACGAAAAAAGATGGAGAAAGCTTAAGCAGTCATATATGCCTCATAGCATAGTGGGAGACTTCACTCCTAAAGATTTATATTCGGAGTTGTAGCATTCGTTTTATGATATCGTTTCAGCCCCAGTTTTGCTTGCATTATATGTTCGACAGCTAGGAAGGTCTAAATTTTGGATTAACATCAATACTCTCTAATTTGCTGGTTGGAGGAGTTTTCATGGCTACAGTTCCTGATAGTACATCGCTTTTGAAGAAAATAGAGGAAAAGGGAGTTCGTAATAGTGACGGAAGTCGCGTTTATGGGAACAAATATTTCTCAATCAGGTTTGAAACTACTTAGCTTATTACTCCTTTCAACAATATGTACGGTTTTTACCTTTAAGAAGCAGTGAGATGCAAAGATAGAGAAGGAAGCATAACTGATGTTAACTAATGGCTTATTTCGCTCGATTACCTGTAGAAATTGTTGTAGAAATTTGGCGTATAAATCCGCTAAACCATGAATTTTCCTTAATATTACCTCAAATACAGATCCTAGTACGATTATCTTTTCCCAAATTTCTCACTGCCCTATAATTTAAATGAATCCATGGATCCCTAACTGTGGTAGATAACTCATCTCTATCGAGTGCTTATATGCAAGAAAAGATCAAAAGGAAAAGATTAGAGTAATTTGACCAAAAGAATAGAACAGAATCTATTGGCATGAAAGAAGTAAGACATTCCTTCAGCCGTGACCATAAAGACCATCAGAACAAGTACCCAACTCATAGAAATCGATCACCTGATCATGGCTATCACTCCAAAGAGAGAGATGAACGCTCCCGTAGCCGAAACAAGCCTAACAACTAACGTCAATTTAAAAGACACAATAACTGATAGCATCAAATCAAACTTTATTCTAATGGATTCTGAAACTAAAAATATAATATCTTATTAATAGATTGACAGATTACCGTTATTTTAAATAGGTTGCCAGAATATTTTTAGTTGAGTACTGGCTGTTCATTAAAGGGCCATATAACAATCGCTCTTATAAATTGTCAAAGAAATTTTATAAATATTTGACTTTCTCACAAAACTGGATTTGAGTTTTTTGGGCAAACTTTCCAGCTAGTATTTAGAAGCTTAGCTTTATTTAAGATTGAAAAAGTGTTCTAATAACTAATAATTAAAATTGATCGAAATTGATTACCACATAGGCAAACACCCTCGACTCCGCAAACACACCACAACACTAAAAAGAGCACAAAAACGCATTTCGTGATTAGTCGCTGCAGCCAGCATTTGTGAAACTTGCGAAACTGGTGTCCAAGAAGTAGGACTAATTCTAAATAAAGTTTGAGAGCCTTAAAAATAAAAACAGAAATAAAGCATTTGATTATATTGAGGTGGAGATCACACTGAGACAATTTCCTAATCATATCAAAAAATTATGGGCAAAAGCAGCCATTTTTGAGGTTCTTATATGGACTTTAGCAAACATGTCCTTTTCATAAAAATGAGAAGCCTTTCAGATAGAATGGAGTGTGCCAAGCCTCAATATTACTTTTAGACGCAGAGATATTCGCTATAAATGGAGCATTAATGCCGATTAAAATATAATAATTAGCCTTTAATGATTCACTTATCCTAAAAACAACAACAAGGAAACCAGAGAATAACCAAACGAGGGAGCTTGACAGAAGTCAGCTTCGACTAAAGTCATATAACCAGTCATCTCACACCCAAAGATACTATAATGGACAGTCTCTTATTTTAGACCGGAAAGAATTTACATGCCATTCAGCCCTAGAGAAACAATTGCTATGATTAAAAAGCCTAAAAGAACCTGACCGAACACTAAGCAATATCCTAAAAGGAGCCAAACTAGTAAAACTTTTAGTCCAGGCCTGCAAGAAGCATTTTCCAAAACTTCCAGAAGCACCTCATCACTACTCTCAAAACTTAAATGGACTTCAAATAGAATTTCAGGAATGACCCCATTGTTCACGTCGCCCACAGGATGTGGAACATTTTTACGCACACTAACTACTTTTCTAAAAAAATTTTGCATTTCTTGTTTGGAGTCAAGTCAGAAATAGTTCCTGGTCTAGAACCCAACATCCACCCAAACTTCAATTCTATCTCTTCCATCTACCCTAAGTAGGAAATTTAGTTGGCTCAGGAGTACCTTCGCGAATAAGTGGTGAGGCAAGGCAGGAAAGTCGCAGGCAGCAATCTTTTGAAAAAGAGGAGAATGCGCAAAGGATAGGAGTTCTTACTCTACTTTCTTAAATTCATTTAAGAACTGTAAAACGGGGGCATCAGCAGAAGATTACCAAAAAAATTGAAAAATAGAGATTGAATCTACAATAAAATAAAGGATAATATTGATTGCTATTTAACGAATTTTAATCGACTCACTCTTCTTTATTATCTTCCAAGAATTTGCAAAGCATATGGTGATACCCTCGACTATTAAATCAAAGAAGCCGCAACTTTCCCGATTAACAATTTTTTCAGCGTTAAATAAAAATGATGCTTTCCATTCGACGAAAAAGCTGATTCTTTTGCATCCTATATAAGTTTTAACCTATTATTCAATTTTAAAAAGGTCTCATTTATTAGGGAGATTACCTGTTATACGTATATAATATAGCTCTGGCAATCAAGAAAAGCAGAGACTAAGTATACCCTCCACAATACAACCCACTCTCGAACCTAGTAGGCAGTTATAACTTTAGATTAATAGAAAATCATAAATTGGTTTTCAGTTAAAGATTATTATAACGGTAATCATCAGATCAAATGCAAATGTTTCAGATTTATTTTTAGTTGTTAGTACAAATGCAGTTGCTAGGCTGGGCTAAGGAGAGAAATAATGTAAGCTGAAGTGCTCACTGCTGCTACCTTTATGAAGCTTTGATGGTAGTAGTAAACAAATGCGCCCATTATTAGCTGGCAATCCATGCGGTCGCTGACGCCTCCATGTCCGGGAATTGAGTTCCCGAAGTCCTAAATCACTCATTTGGTACCTTGATCTTGACAGATCTTTTAAGCCCTGAGGCAAAGAAGCCTCCAAAAGGTCCAATAATACTTGCAAAGAGCGAAAATAACATAAAGTGAGCTTGTAATTTGCTGAGACTGAAAGGCCCGAATTTCAAAATCTAAAGCATTGCTGATTTGCAGGTTGGAAAGAAGAAAGGCATTAGGTAGATCTAGGTTGCAGGGCAAAGAGTTCCAGACATGCTTTGAATGGCCTCAGTCAACTAAATTTTAAAAAGATTTACTATTATAGAGAAAAGACAGGTGCTGATGGCTCCACCTATGTAACCTTCCCAAGTTTTCTTAGGGGAAAGAGCAATAAGTTGATGCCTTCCAAAGAAATAGCCAAAAAGATAGGCAAAGATATCATTGATGACAATCAAGAGGGAAGGTATGATGTAATAAATGAGGCCTTCATAAATGTTGAAGCTGATAAGCCAGGCGGCCGTTGAGCATATCAACGTAGAAATGACAATCCATGCGAACAGTCTGAACTGATACTTAAGAAAGCCTTGCTTCAAGCTGAGCACAAAACTAAGAAACCCGACGATGAAGAACGAAAAAGATATGAAGTTGTGATAGAAAAGAAGTTTGCCTACCAGAATGTACTTGATGCCCAAATAAGGTAATCGAAGTGCGATGAACTTGCCCAATTGGAAGTAGTTATAGCTCAGAAAGATGTACCAATTGATGTATTTGGTCATGGGGATTTTGGCTTACTTCTATTCATTGCGTTTGATGCTGTTTATTTATGAAAAGATGATGAATGAGAGGAACTGGACTAGGAGGACAGAGTAAAATTGTCCCGAGCAGAGGATTAGTACGAAGCTGAGGATCATGAATATGGTGGTCCAAGTTCTTTGGTAGAAGTTAGAGTTTAGCTTTGAGCCACCTTGAGGAGGCGCGTGGGTTGCGTCCAAGGGTTTATTTTATTGGTTTGTTGGTTCGTCTTAAAATTAAGTTGAGGTGACTTCTGACGCCTCAGCCATTTTGTAATAATTAACTATAAACTAATCAAATTCAATGTGAATGAACAACAATAAGCACACTTAGACTTTCGGAAAATTTCTGAAAAGCTTTCAAATCGCAACATCCGAGTTGAAATTTCTTATCTTTCCACTGAGTTTTATCTTTTGATGAGGACCTGAGTAAAACTCATCTTCATTAACTTGCTTTCTTGAGCCTTGAATTTGCTTAGAAAATTGACAGTGTATTAAAAATGTGTCACCACTTTCGATTGGAACATTATAATTTTTATTTCACAAAAAAAGATGAATAAAACAGCCTACTCCTATTCCACTCCCAAGCACAACTACTATGCTCCTCTAAGCAAACGTTTTCCCGAAGACATAGAATGCATAATCACCTCCTAGCATCGAGATAGAGGCAATCTTTATATCAGTAATATCTAGGCTGCCTAAAACCCCACCACCCTTCAAAGTACAAATGCACTCAAATTAGAGTACTCCATCAAGGCCATTTTAAGTTGTGCAAAGGGCTATGAACTCAACCACTCCAAGCACATCGTAGCGCATTATCACTACATTCCCGCTACAGACCATTAGAACTGTGACATTTATCCTCATTTCAATCAAGCTGCTGACTTCATTCAAAAGAATCTTATGAACACCAATGTAGCTATTGTGTTATTCAGGTGTTGGTGCATTGTGTTGCTGGGGTTAGCCGTTCAGTAAGCATGGTTATTGCTTACCTAATCAGAGAACATAAACTGACTGATGAATAAGCTTTCAGGTTAGTGAAATCTCGCAGAAAGATAGTAATGATTCTTTTAAGCAGATCAACCCTAACTAAGGTTTTCGAAGTCAGCTGAAGCAGTATTACAAATAAGCTAGTTCTCGTCCTTTTAAACAAATGTCTTCTGAAAAGTCTATCAAAACTCCATAGAAAAAAACAAACCAAGACTCTAAATAATCTCCTAAAAAATTTAGCCTAACATCCTCTACTTACATAAAGTCATCAGAAGCAGATAAAGATAAATATGTAAAGAAGAACTAGTTGAACGACAGAAACCTGTTACTTGATTACAAGCATACTGAGATAGTCATTCCTGCTAAAACACAGAGGAAATCTTTTGAAGAAAAGTAGACACTCAAATACTATTCCCCTGTTAAATTATCAACTTATAATCGAGTGTATTAGCAAACAGATGTAGATCTAAAAGGTTCTAGGGGCTACATCCATAACTTAAGTCAGGATCTAGATCACAGAATAGAAAAAATAAAGCAGAAATACGAAATGCACCGACTGCAGCTGCAGTAAAGATATCCGAAAAGCATCTTTAACGATCATTTTGATCTCGCCTATTCATCAAAGGATAAGCAACTATAGAATAGTTTTGCTGATCGAAAACTAGAAAGGCTGAAAACCCAATCTTTCCACGACTATACAAGACCTAATTACTTGAACTAATATGACAAAGACTATATGCTCAGTAAAAATAGCTATCCGAGTGTTGATACTCTTGCTTCTAAAGCTTTTATAGTTGATTTAACACAGGCCGCACCTCAATTCAACCAAAAGGAGATACATAACAGGGCTATGTTGGACAGAAACTCTTACAAGCAAACTCAAGCAGCAAGTATTGGGAGTAACAATTACATGCGTTTGTATACATACAATACTTTCAAAAATAGCTATAATCGCGATGGATTTAAGAAGTTTCTTTGATTTTTCATCAAGCCTTGATTCTGATCAAAAGAAAGTATCATAAATTAGATATAAATTGAACTTTTCATTCCCAAATGATCAAATCTTTGCTTCTAAAAAGGTAAAAGCAAGATAACAGCATTTATGGTCATTAATGATAGTTCGGTCATAAAAATGTAATCTAAAACTCAAGAATTGAGGCTATATTCACCATGCTCATATTGATTTATAAATAACAACATTATGGAACCAAACAATATGCAAATCAACTACCAAGATTTGTAGCATATGCTGCATCTTTTACAAATGGCAGAGTCTTCTGATAATAACTCCCAGGCTCAAGTATTCCAGACACTGAAAAGTGTTGAAGAAAATCCATTGTCATATGTGTATCTTGCGATGCTTTTTGCGAACACTAATATTAGTCTTAATTTGAGGAAATTAGCTGGATTGACAATGAGCTCAGCTCTAAAACGAAATCACTCTATATTACACTTCTAGCTTCAGCAGCTAAACCAACTCAAAACTCATATCCTGTCCTAAAATGCACCTTAGCTCCAAAATATCAAAAGTATGATAGCAAGCACTCTAATAACTCGCTAAAACTTCGATTACGGCCTATTTAACTATTTAATTGAGAGTATTGAGATCTAGCCTTAAAATGTTTCAATGATCATCATCATACTTGAAGACCTGAAGTATAGCAGTGAAAACTACAGTATCTTCTAAGAGGACGAGTTTTCGCGCAGTTTTGAGCTGATTTATAAGAAAGCTTTCGCTATTTTTGCAACAATAAAGATGGAGAACATTAATAATCACAACAAAGTAACCCAATGGTTGAAGTGTCTTAATTTGATCACATTTCACTGTCCCACCAAGCTTCATATATACTTACAACAATATCTTTAGTCGATTATTAAAAGCTTCCTTATTCTGGCTCAACAGCAACCTATACCTAATGAGATTAAAGTCTTAGCTTTAACAGGGCTTAATTAGATTTTTGCAACTAAGTTTAGCTTAGTTTCTGCTTAAATAATCGAAATTGTGCTCAATTTCAACTCATTTGAGGGTAACTCATAATAAATCAACAAATGTTGGACTAACATAATCATTTAATTGGTATAAAATGACTTCTAGGGTCATTTATAGCATAAGCTACCTTTAATAATGCCCAGGCTCTTCCAAGGTTTAACCTTTACCGAAAAAGATCAAGCAAATATAAAGTAAGATATAGAATTATAATACAATCCTTACAACTAAGATTCAGAATCACGTTAGTAACCTTAGCTCGAAGATTAGAACACAGTTTAGTAGAATCATGATACTCATTCAGGCTACACTTTGCGAAAGCTGTCGTTTCAGCTTTTGGATAAAATTTCAGTGACCTATTCCTAAAATTTGTGGGGAAATTGGCTGTCTTTCACTAAATAGAGGCTAAGTAGTCAAAACGTACTTTAATGGTAGTTTTATAAGTATATAGCTAAACTGCAGTCGCTTTTATAGCCACAATAGCCTAAACTTGCTCAGAGTCAATGCAAAATGAAATTGAACTACTTGTACTATATCTCATTTAAAGAGCATCGCCAAACTTTGATAACATACTTCGAGCTACAAGTATCTGGGCTTTAGAAAAATTACTCCCAAATTTCTAACTAAACTACCAAATCATCATTTCATGTCTAAATCTTATTTCTCAAGGTGTAAGCTTTAACAACAGTAAAGGAGGTGTGACCTAGATGATGGTGCAGTAGGCTTCAGTTAGCTTTTTGGATGGAATTCTCTAGAAAGAAAGCATCAGAAACAAGTTTGATGGTGATACTTTGCAAAGGATAATACAAATTCTGGTTCATGGCCTCAATATATTTAGAGGAAGAGCCCTCATTTCAGTTTTTAAAGCTATTAGTACTATTTTCTAACAGCCATTTTCTCCTCATGTCCTCAATCACCAATATTTTGATTTACTGGTCTAATAGCTAAACAGAAAAAGGATAGCAAATGCAAACAAAGATTCTATTGTATGTCCTCTACTAGAATGTCTGATTACAGCCTGCTAAAGTAAAACATAGTTATTTTCTAAATACAATCAGTTTTATTTCAAAAGTGTTTTATTGGATCTAAGAAACAAAGAAAGAGTTGCCTTCGTACTTCGTTGCATTGACTTTATGTCTTCACTTATTAACCACTCTGGAGCGGATTTAGCTCCATTTGTTGTGCACTAAGAGTATTTGGCTCAGATTTATGAGCTTCTTAATGCTTAAGATAAGCAAATTAGGCACTTTACTTATGGTTTGATAAGTGACACAGCCAAAAAATATGATATTTCAAGCTTTGTTTTGAAATTTGTGCAAAGAATTGCCCAAACTATGAACTAAAAGAATTTGACTAGCCTTTGCAATGCACTAACTAGCCTTACAGATCTACTATCTGCCTACCCAACGCTAACTCTACAGTATTCCAGTGAAATTTTGGAGAAAGTCACGGCAATTATAGCCAAATAAAGAGTATAATTCTTTCTATTTTTAGTTGTAGCTTGTGTTTTCTTTAAATTTCTCAAGGCTTTACGGTCGTTTGTCTTTGCTAAACCCTGAATACTCTAAGAGCATTATTTTGCGAAACAATAAGATAATCTCTGCTATTTTCCTTTCCCTAAGAACCAGAGAAATTTTGAAAATTACTTCAGATGCATTTAGGTACATTTTTCTTTACTTAGAGGACTAATTATTACTCTTGGATTGTTATCCCAGCAATAATTGATCCAAATAGGAGATGGAATAGGATACGTTTTAGATGCTCTAATCTGCTACCCCCTCAGTGTTAATTCGACTCCTTAAAACTAACAACTGCTTCTATTGTTTTCCCAGTTCACAAAACATCTTCACAGGCAGCTAGGCAACGAAAACTGGGCAAAACTGCTGAATATACCAATATTTTTGCCAGCTAGCATCAAAACCATCCAACGGTGGCTAGTTTGATTACAAACATTATATCATACATATCATTAAGCAGTTCTATTTTATCTCTTACTGAGATTACTGATGTAGGAGTGTATTTTTTGATCAAGATCGATGATATCTTGAAGCATGTAATTGCCGTTCTCCGCTTCTTAGTTGCTTTCTTTGTTGAGGATATTACTTGGTGGACTTACATAGAAATCAGAGGGATCTTGACCGTACCTTATCAAATCTTTTTGCACTTTTTAGTTGTCGACCTCATTTTACTCTTAAGGCTATTACTCTATGACCTATCTGCTGTTATATTTGTTGGTTGATTTTAGTTTATCCATTTATAGCATCAATCTTTAGATTTCTTCAATGTAAAAGTTAAACTGGGCAGTGTACTCTTGATTGCTTTCTCTTAGCTCCTTTTAGTGTCTTTACTTTAAGCTATTTATTTCATTCTCATACCACTGCTTTGCTACTTAGAGCTCTTATTTGGCTGTGTAAAGCATTTATCGCAGCTTAGTATTTTACTCTTCGTTGATAGAAGATTGTTTCTTTATGTGCAGAAGATGCATTTTTAATTAAGATTGGGTAAGAGTTTTGCCACCTTTATAGATAGATTATGGCTAGGCTTAAGTTGAGGCTAAGAATTCACTCTAACAGCTCTAAATATTTAGGTTTTTAAGATTTTTTACGTATTCGTCCGTAAGCTATTAACATTTTTTTGTCAATTTCATGATTTATTCATCCTTGATAGCTAGCTAGGCCTTCAGGGTTAGTTAGAAGGAATTTTTTTGACCTCTCAGATATTCAATCTATTGTGCCAAAACATTTTTTTACTAATTGTGCCTATTTTCTAGCTTTTGCAAAGTATTATCCCTTTGGGTAATAATGCCTTCGATCTCACTAACTAGAGCTCGCAGGTTTTCTTCTAGCTTGTCTTTCTAAACGTTTAAATGGTAGTTTTAGGCCTTAGAAAATATAAGTTCATCTTGAATTTGTCGAATAGTTTGAAGGTTTCTTTCGTCTTCTTCTATCTTCTGCTTTTGAATTCTAAGTTTTTATTATTACATAGCTTCACTTTTTTGCTTAAATACCTCTAATATTAAGATCTAGTCTTTCAGTTTTAGCAAAACTACGTTAAAATGAGACTCCATATCCGAAATAGCTATCACTTTTTAACTGATTTCTCCTTACTTTTTAATAATTTATAGCTCAAGCTTTTCAATTTTCTATTTAGCCGTTATAAGTTAATGCCTTCTTGATTCTTCATTCTCTACTAACCTAGACTTAAGATAACTAATCTCTTGAAAAGCATTATTTAGTGATAGATCGAGGCTATATGATTGATGATTGAGAAACGCAATATCTTTGTGCCTACAGTCGATTTCTATCCTAAGCTAATCTACTCTGGCAGACAGTACGTTGTTCTAAACTAACTTGGCTTTTAGTTAGTTTTTCAAAAACTATTTGGCCTTTTTCTAAGATTAGAATAAATCATTTAGTTTCTAACTCTCCAAGGTCATCTTTTCGAGCTAAATTGAGAAATTATTCAGCAAAAATTAGTTCTATTTATTAGCTTTCAAGGTTAGGGTCTCAAGCTAAGCGCAATTCAGAGAACAATTCAAATTTTATAGATTTTCTCTTAAGTTTTAGGCTTACTAGGACTTTGTCTTTAAAAGCTAGTTTAGCTGGTTGTTGTTGTCCATAAGTTGCTGTTTGTTAGTTAATTACTGCGCTATAATCAATTAAAGCTAAGTCCGCTTTGTTTGTTATTGATGTAGCTCTTCTTGTAATAGCCTACGTTGGTTATTTTTCAGCTTTTAAGAGTGTGGCATCTCTTAGCTATTCTATGTTATTGGCTTGTTCTTCATTTCATTTGTTACTTTATAAAGTTCAAACTAGAGGCGCAGGGCTTTTTAGGCCGTCTCGACTTCATTCAATTTGTTCCTCATATATCTTATTTACTCTTTTAGAAGAGTGGTTTCTTCAGAGTTGTCGATTTTTTACACAGAATCTTACTTTAATGTAAGTAATTATGCTTATAAGCAAAGATAAGGCTCTATCTTTTTTCCAATTTATTTTCTCGTAGTCGTTGCTGCAACTCCCCAACCCTACTTTCTGAGAGTTTGCTCTTTGCTAAAATGATAGGCGTGATTGCTGGAGTTGCTTCCTGTGCTTTTACGGAAAGAAGTTCTTTCTTTTATTCCTCTTAGTTAAATAAAAGTTGGTGAAATTTAGTGTGACATGTGCTGATTGTCTACTGATTGCCTTTGGGTGGGCGATTTGAGATAATTGAAGCAAACTCGATACCCGTTTTTTGTTTGTGGATTTTCTCTCATAATTATTGCTAAATTTTATTACAATTTGATTATTATATGGTTTGAATCATTACAATCAAAGATCCATGATCGATTCATTTAATACTATAGAAAATTTTCGAAAATTTAATTAGAAAAATAACCTACAATCTAGAGTAAATTGGTTGCTTTAAGTTCCTTACCTGATAAATAATCAGAGAAAGATAGATTTCTTCAATTCTAATGAATCAAAGCATTTTCAGCAATTATCTTCTTTTTCGAAAATTATTTGCTTTTGCAAGGTTTAGGACTCTGTTTACTAGTGCATATCAATTGAAAAAGAATAAATCTTATAATAGTTGCATGTAATAACACCAGATATCAAAAAGTTTTAGTAGAGAAAGCTAGAATTACTATGTCTACGTTTAGCTCTTAGAACTCAAACTCATTGATCTTATCTTTCTTCCCAAATACGATGATTGCATCTTCCATGCGAGGTTTAGTGGCGAGAGCTTACCTGAATCTTGTGTCAATCTTTTTGGAGACATTGCTGCACTTTATTAGTTTATTTAAATCAATGGTCACAATAAAGAGAGGATGACTATGAACGACATGGGAGGCGTCATTTTTACTGAAGTTATAGAGAACAGAGGCAAATCTGTGAAAGTGCAGTCAGCAATCCAGACCTAAAAATACACCAAAATTGAAGACTTGAACAAATTTTACCTTCATATTGTGCGCTATTGGTAGAAAAACGGCTCAAGCTTTCACATCAATAGCTCAACCCAAAAAACTATAGCTCCTTAAATCGAAGTCTCAAAGGCTTTAATCAAACGCTTTTCTTAGTTCAAAAAGATGAATTTAACTGTCGACATTCATAACAATCCGTTTCTGAAGTCATTTAGCAAAGTCCAAAATAAGATAAGAATTGAAGACTATTCAAAAAATAGAATTAAACTCTTTTTCTATCCACCTGTTCCCAAAAGTATTTCCAGCTTTTTTGTGATTCGGATAGTAAATACCAAGTCTAACAATTTCGGCTTTGGAATCATTGACACTAAAGAAGATAGAGAAGCGAAGTCTTTGTTTTCTATCTGTTACGATTTCAACTCTGGGGATTTAAAAGATAGCAACTATCTCAAAGAAACGGCTTAGTGCAGATGGAGAAAGGTTGGAAGGCCGACTCACAGCTTGAAAAATGCTGTTTTGAGAATGGAAATCAATCCAAAAGAACAATTAATTGCCTTTTATTGCAATGATGAGTGGGTGTGTCAAACAGTAATCACAAACCATTTGATGAATCGAGATTTCGTACCCTACATAAGTGTGAAACATCAGTTCGACTAATTTCTCCTCAACGACTAATGACCAAAAAAGTGATTATGACACAATCTATGCATAATTGTACTTCTAAGACAACCTTTTTCTATTTTTTGCCAGTTCTCTAAACAAATTTATGTGTATAAGGGTAGTAAATATCACAAGTAGTTATTGTAATCAACCATTTTTTGCATATGTTGCAGGAGGTCACATGTTTTTGTTATGTTCTTCTCGGATATTGAACAATCTACTTTCTTTATCAGTCCTTTGTATTTCAGGACTAGTTCTTTTTAGTTGTCGAACTAAAGATAGTCATTATTCTTGACTTTCTACTTTTATTATTCGGTATAATTGGCCTCTGTTTTTGGCTTACAGGCCTCACTGCTTGTACATTTGGCCGTTTGGCATCGAACTAAACTCTTTTTTTTGCCATTTTTTATGTTCTTCAACTTTTAGATAACCTCTTGCTCAAGTTTTTTTTAGTCGTATTCAAATTTAGTTCCTTTTTCTATGATCTTCTTAAGAAAGATGTTGTTCCTATCTTTGGAAAGTATTTTCTCTACAAAGTCCTTATTTTTGTTTCTATGGACTTTGACCTTCTTGTTTTGCTTCTCATTTAAAAATTTCTGGATTATTTCCCTATGTTATTTCCATAGTTTTTTTTCGCTATCTTCAGACTTGCTAGCTTCAACTGAATTGAAATTGACTAATTATTTCCTCTCTTTTGCATAGCTCTTCTAAAAAACGGCCGGAACTTTCATTGCGCTGAATTTGTAGAAAGGAAGTTTTATTCGGCTTGCTGATGAAAAGTCTTTGACGGTTGAGCGATTATAGCCACTATATATTTTGTTCAATTTCGTGAGATATTCGTAGGGATGGGAGTGAGTAAAATCTTACATTTTCTTGGATTCGAGTCCCTGTTCCTCAAGTTATTATGACATTTCTATTTAAGAATAATATCATCAGACCATTGAGTATATTATTATCCGTTGATGATCGATAACTAAAAGATTGATCAGCACGTGAAGGATAAATACAAAATCATCAAAAAGCTAGGTTCAGGAGCTTATGGACATGTCTGGAAAGTCTCCCCAGCCAATAAGCCCAACTAATTTTATGCCCTCAAAAAGGTCTTCTAGGCCTTCCAGCATGACACAGATGCTCAGCGCACCTACCGCGAGATCTCAATCCTCAAAAAGATAGAACACCCAAACATCATCAAGTTACACTAAGTCATGCCCTCCGTTTCCGGTCGTGACGTATACCTTGTCTTCTAGTTCATGGCTACAGATCTTTACAAGGTGATATACTAAAACAATCTGCAAGAGGTCCATATCAAATTCATTTTGTATCAACTCCTCAAAGGATTGCACTATCTCCACTCAGCCAGTTTACTGCATAGGGATCTTAAGCCTTCTAATCTATTGCTTTCGGCTCAGTGCAATCTCAAAATTTGTGATTTCGGACTTGCAAGGCATCTGAGTACTTAGTTTGGATAAGAAAATGTGCTTACTGAGGGAGTTGCAACTCGCTGGTACAGAGCACCTGAAGTACTTTTGGGGTCAAACAAATACGATGAAAAGGCTGATATGTGGAGTGTAGGGTGCATTTTAGCTGAGATGATACTAAGAAACCCTCTTTTCAACTGTAACTCCACAGCTTCGCAGTTCGAAAAGATACTCCAAACGATCGGAAGGCCTTCATTCTAAGACATCAAGGAAATAAACTGCTAAGTAGCGGGTGTTCTGATGAAACAACTGGGCCAAATCCGGCAGAAATCGGCTAAGGAAATCTTTGGTTATGAGAATGAACTTTGCATTGACCTTATTTATAAGCTGTTGAGGTTCAGTCCTAGTAAACGATTGTCAGCTTTGTAGGCTATGAAGCATCCCTATTTAAAGGACTTTTTCAAAGAATAGGATTTAGTGGTATTCAAAGGGCAAATAGTTATGTAGGCAGATGAGAACTTAAGATTGACGACTGAAAAGTACCAATAACTAATACAAAAACACTTCATAGCTCCCAAGGAGCCAGCTCACCAGCCTCAAAGATTCAGCGACATAAAGAGGGAAAAAAGTTTTGGCAAGATAATCTAAGAAATAAACTCACGCAAATCAAGTGGAGAAAAGGATCACAAATAGAGATCAGTGCACAAAAACACCCATCTATTTGAAGAGCTCATCAAGTAGCGCGAATCAAGTGGTTCCAAAGTTAGAGTGAAGAGCAATAGTGGAAACCACTGCCAGTAGCCAAATAAAGAGAATCTCAATCTCAACAGAGATCATCTTTTGGAGAAGTTTAGTAACCAGCAAGCCAAACCTGCTAAGCCGAATGGAACTTTTGCGGCCTTGAGAAAAGTAACGACTGTCAAATTTAACAATCGATGATATGATATGTATACTAATATTGATTCATTATGTGTTAAATGATGAGACATAGCAACTACTAGAGTCTAAATATTTCAGCTAAGAAATAGAATCTCACTGCTCTAGCAAAAAATAAGCAGCCTTTTCAGCCTAACGATCATTTAGAGCCATTTTTCCTCGGATTGCTCAGAAACTATCGTACTCAATCACCGGATTGAATATAAAAATTAGAGTTAATATAATGAAGAAAAAATAATACCAATCTCTACAAACAATAAGAAAGCTGGGTGAGTTACACGCAACAGGGTCACTCTTCTTAAACGGGGTTTCCAATAAGTACCAAACCACGCCTCCTCCGCTCCTCAAAGAAATCCTGTCGTCAAGGGAAATCGATAAGTTCGAGGCGTATATGTAGCAACTGAACTACAAAACAACCCAGTATTGGCCATGCCTATTCGCGTATTGGTGTGGGTACCTATGCTCTTCCTGCACCTTGGGCCTCTCATTGCTGCTTCCCAGACTCTGCGTGGTCGAGGCTGAGGCTGTGCTGATCAAATAGATTCGTAAAATAAACGAGGATGTGCTGGGCCCTAAGAAGGTGGAGATGAAGCTGGAGAAGGGTTGCTGCAGTTCGAAGCTGGTGATCTAGGAAGTGCACTTCGACCAGTTTTCAGGATCTGCGTTTGAATTTTGATTTTGTCTGTTTATAAGCACAAATAGCAAGGAATATGAACTTCTCAGCACAAATAGCAAGGAATATGAACTTCTCAGCAAAAATATCAAGATATCAATAGTGTTTCTGTATCTTAGCGCTCCATTTCGTTCTTTAGGCTGTAGGCTAGGGTCTCGGCCATCAGGTACTCGGCGATTGACTCTCTGCTTGTTAGCATCTCTTCAGGGATTGTTTACTATAGGCATGAAAACTGTGGTCTGTTCTGTCCCTCCAAAAACTCCTCATTCTCTCTGATTTCAGTCAAGTTAAGACTCTCTCTGATGACGATTTCATGAGGGAGTGATTTTTTCGAGTCAGCAAATAGGGCTCTTCTCATCTGCAAGCTATCCAGTTTGACCAGTGCTGAGTTCTCGAAAGAGTAAGCTTCATCTTCCTTGTCTTCTGCACTCTCACTGCTGTGGATACTTAGTATTGTGGGGACCATTTTACTTGATTTCACCAAACCATCCAATTTCGTCTTTATTCGACTGGATTAGCAACTCTTAGCCCCTGATTTCACATTTTGATCACTCTGCGTGTATTTCACTGAAGGCAGTGTGTGCCTGTTAAGCTGCTAGTAAAAAAGCTGGAAATTTTCAGCTAGCATGCTGAGTTAGATGGGAAACTAAGGGAAAGACAAATTGGGCAAAATCGGGTCAGAGATCTCAGTCCCCTAGATCTGATAAGTGCTATTGAGCTGATTGCGGTAGTTCTTCATGATAGTCTAGTAAACATCTTGTTCTACTGATTGCGCAGCCTCCAAGTTGTTCTCAATATCAATTGCTATCCCCGAAAGCTACTCTATCTAGCTGACGAGCTGTTAGCGCAAAGTTCTGAGGTCCTATTCGGATTTGGCTCTGTGGCTCATCACTCGGTTGTAGACTAGATACTTTTGTATCTATATCTTGTTTTTTAGCTATTAGAAGTAGCTTGTGACTTCCGAGATTAGTCTGCTGTAGTGCTGAGAAGAAATGTGAAGACTTTTGTCAGTTTCTGCCCCCAATTTGTTGAGTTCTTAAATTTGAAAATTTACTTCAGTTATGAAGTCTTCAATTTCCACTCGGCGAGTGTTTTTGAGGGTTGAGCGTTTAAGTGGAGACCTGCTGTGAGCTGACTGGGCTCGTTTGAGTTTAACTACGTTGAATCCATTGCTGGCCAGCATGATGGAACACTTTTAACAATAGTTAATCTGTTCATTAGTTTAGGATTAGAGAATCCAGTGAGTGACTGGTTTGTCGGGGTGGTTAGGACAGCCAGCAGCTGAGCTACTTTTGATGCTAGGATGATCTTTGATGTTGATTTGGTTATGATTCTCAGATTGTCTGTTATAGTAAGTCATATTCATGTTATATTCGTTATCAAAAGCGCATAGGCATGTAAATATTAGCAAACTTTTTGATTAGCAAACAAAGATGATAGGTTAGTATGAAAGAGTCAAGTTTCGTCAAGAAAGGACAAAGAGAGATTGGATTTCAGAGGGTAGGTTGTTTTAATTTGTGCGATGAATCATGATAAAAAGTAGCATACAATATCATTTCTTGGACCATTCATTCTTTTTTTCTGCCTAATGGTTTTCTTCACTTTACATTTCATAGTGCTTACCTGCTAGTTAGTAGTAAACTTTGTCGGGTAGCTTTTGGTACAAGGGTTATTGCAGATAGGGAGTAAAGGCGGATCCCAGAGTTCGAGAGGAGGGGAAAAAATTGACTGTGGGGATTATTGGTAACTTACATGCTGACTCTAACGGGTGGTTTTTTTGTTAGATTGGGCTTAATTAGCAAATTGAGGGCGGCGGACTCTGATTATTTACAGCCTATTATCGCTGCTTTTTTATAGAGGGAATAACTCCACCGTTATCTCTCACGTAGTCAGTGATTAGTTCGGTTTCCGGTCTGTTTTTGTTCTACTTTTTCTTGCGAAGTTTGGCGAAAATGAGCTGAAACCTGTTTTTAATGGCGTTTTCAGTACGTCCCTAAAGTATTTTTACTAGCTTACACCACTTTTTTTAGCCATTATTCTAAATGATGTGCGAAAGCAGAGCCAGATCCTCTTCTTTGGTCCAAGGCCCTTTCTTTATCTGCGGATCCAAAAAGCTAGCGTAATGTTCTCGACATTGTTTCGGATGGCGGTAAATTTTATCATTTTTGGGATTTAGAGTATAAAGTTCCTAAGAAATGTATTTCCATTTGTTCCGGGATTCCGCGTGCTTCCTGCATGTCTAGATGGGTACTTTTAGAGCTAGATTAGTATCTTCTCCTCCTCCTCAGACCAACTATGTAAAGTGATCTTATGGCGTTTTAAGCTTAGCCACTTGAAAAGGCAGGACTCTGCGGTTGTGCCAGGAATGAGGGAGGAAATGAGCTCCCAGCTTTAGTTCACATTATGTATGTCAGCTATCGATAAGCCATCTTGCTCACAATGCTTGCAAATGAGCCAAATTAAGATTTTGAGATCGCAGACGCTCCAATTCCTTTTGAGCTTTCTGGTCTTGGTCATCCTACATCTGGCAAAACATACTTCTCTATTCTTTTTTAAGCCTATTGCGTAACTGTTTCGTGACCAACGTTGCGGTAGACTTCCTCTTCGATTTCAAGTTGTTAAAGGATATCAGAATTAATGGGAGTGTTCCTCAGTTGCCCCAATTCGTAAATAAAATGCCGCAAACGTTCAAATTTGGCTCGCAAACCCTCTTCGAAATTGCTTTATCGAATGGACTCTTCAGACTAAAGGTAAGCTGCTGAGCCGAACTGTTTAGGTAAGTAGCTAGGATGATTATCCTAGGGCTCTTCCTTTAAAATACGCAATGAAGGAGTCTCAATAGAACTCTTGCTCTGCATTAATATTACAAAACTTCAAAAAGTAATGAAATTCCATCAATAGTATTAAAGAGTCAAGAGCCAAAGTTACTATCTCTGCCTTAAGCTGTCCCATATTTGGACATCCTTGACGGCCATTTGGTTTGTCAGGTAACTTTTTTTTGTTCAAAAAAGACCAGTTGAAGAGTAAGAAACTCAAATTCAGCGTAAGGTGATTTGAGCGATAGGGTGGCTAAAGGCAGTCAAATGCATCAGAGTTCATCTTGTTTTAAATTACAAAACCAAGCAAATCCTTCACCAATCTCAAGACTTTATATTTTCTTTTGAATCCTTATTCCATATGTTTTCTGATATCTTACCCCATTTTTAAAAAAAGCGCGATGAACCCCGAAAACATTTCGAGAATTTACCAATTGACTTGAATTTGAGTTTAATTTCAAAAAAGCATGGCTGTAGTAAATTGTAGTTTTTTACTGTAGAAATTATTGGTTATAAGTAACTCCATTCTTCTATGAAAACTTCTCTTTTATGCTACATATAAATCTTAGATTGAGGAGCAGGGTTTGAGACTTTTTCAGCTATGCACTCGAATTCTCTCATGATTATATGAGCGAAAAAGAAGACAAGGTTATTAGTCTCATCAAAAAACGTCACATTAAATTGGTTGAGTTTACTCTAAAGAACGAAAATGGTTGAATTTGCTTATCCATTTTCAGAGAATACAAACTTTTTGTGTGAATTACTCTTTACTTTAAAACCAAGCATATTAGTTGAGCATCAATGATGATTCCTTGCTTTGACTAAATACATTCCTTATCTTTTGATTTGCTATCTATCCTTCTAATCTATTTAGAGTTCGCAATATTGGAGACTTCCTAACTGTGATTGTGCGCTAGAATCGCTTTGAAGCTTATTTAGAAGGAAAAAATGGATTCATTAAAAGATACTTATATCTTATTCCAAAAGATTAAAAGGGATTACTCAAAGTAATAAATAATATCGTTGATGGGAATTTGAGTAATAATGCTAAGACATTTGTCTGTGTGTTGACAGGTGTTGTATTAATATTAAATGAAATTAAAATTTGAGACCAAAAGCGCACGTGTCAAGGGCATTTGCTTCCATCCCTCCAAGCCTTGGGTTATCACTTCCCTGCACTCTGGAGAAATACAAATCTGGGACTACAACATGAAACTGTGCGTGGCCAAGTTCGAAGTAAAGCTCATGATATTTAGGGTCACGAAGGACCATCTCGAGGAGTCGATTTTCACCCCCAACTTCCTCTTTTCGTTTCCGGAGGCGACGATGGACTGGTCAAAGTTTGGGATTATAAACAAAAAAGGTGTATGTTTTCGCTGAAAGGACATATTGATTATGTCAGATCCACCTTCTTTCATCACTAGCTCCCTTGGATCCTCTCCTCCTGTGATGACCAAACCATGAGAATCTGGAATTATCAGAGTAGAGCTTGTGTCAACATTATTGCTGGCCATTCTCACTACGTCATGTGTGCACAATTTCATCACTAAAAAAATTTTATAGTCTCAGC
>Ga0316217_10001239_pt1 | contig 34091 bp, 27 predicted proteins | sample 1anoAmetaG_FD_203633 | JGI IMG/M metagenome (GOLD analysis project Ga0316217, IMG submission 203633) | Freshwater microbial communities from Trout Bog Lake, Wisconsin, USA - 1anoA | ecosystem: Environmental > Aquatic > Freshwater > Lake > Hypolimnion/Profundal zone | place: USA: Wisconsin...
GAAGGCCGGCAGCACCCAAGGCGGTGGTAACGCCAAGGCTAAGCACGCCACCGGTCAACGTGACGGCGCCGCTGGTGCGGGCGCTGTTGCCGGTATTGAGGGTCAGCGTGCCGGCGCCCTGCTTGGTGAAGGCGAAATTGCCCGTGATGGCCTTGGCGGTCAAATTGGTGCCGGCGGCCGTATCGAAAATGGAGCCGTCGGCCGTCAGGGCCAAAGTGGTATTGATGGTTTCGGTGGTCGCGGTGGCCGTGGTCTGCACGGTAGCGCCACTGCCGAGCGTCAGCGTACCGCCGGTAAGCGTGTAACCGGTGGTATCAAAGATGATACCGCCGACATTAATGGGTGCCGGGACGGCGCCGTTATAAACCGTAACCGTGCCCGCGGTGCCGCCAAACTCGGCGGTGGCTCCGCTGCTCCACGCCACATCGGCCGACAGATTGTCCCAGAATTGATTGCCAGCGTTCCACGTTCCCGTGCCGCCGTTGGCGCCGTTGGCAAAATTCCCGTCGGCATCCCAGAGCATGGTGGCCGTGGCCGGCCGACTCAAGCCTGCGAAGCCCAACGCTCCCGCGATGGCCCACGTCAAAATATGTGCGCGCGTAGCTCTCTTCTCCCTGATCATTTTGAACCCTTTCCCATTAGGACACTAAAACAACTCTCCCCGAACGAGCCCACATCGGGCCGTTTTCTGATATACACTACATGTTCATATGTTATGATGTGCTGCCGCCCGATCTAAAGGCGTGCGCCACCAAACATTGCTCTCCCTGCATATGAACGTATAGTTGCTCGGGGTCTCTCTCTGTTCTCTTCTCTCTAACCTGGCTCGGCTCTGCTTTTCTCTCTCTTCTCTCTTTGCCGGGCGGCCCTGCCGCTCCAGCCTCTCTCTCTACTGTTTCCGCGAGTCACTCTCTCGTGGGCCTATTAGCGCCCTGTCACCGCGGATGCCATGCAGATTACTGCTGAGCTAAGATAAGTTTGACACAAAAAAACGTTTTGTCAAATCTAAAGTCAAAAAATTTTCAAGATTCGTAAAAAAGTATTATTTGCAAAAGTGACGAATCGCGTTGCCTGCGGAAAACCAGCAATGCCGCGTCGCTATGGAGCGTTCATGGCCAAGAGGTTGTCCATGCTATTGCGTATCGGCACGCATTCCGCATTTCATTGAAAATTTAACCAGTATTTAAGATATATATATCATTTGATGTTGTGGATATTCTTTTTCTTTCGCGATGGGGTGTGCTGGCGCGAGCAGTGGCGGACGCAAGCGTGCGGGAAATAACCGGTAACGAAAAGTCGCGCCCGTGGTATTGCAGTTGGCCGGCCGAGCGTTGATCATTCCACCAATATCCCAATGAAAGGAGTGCGCGAAATGTCTCACCGCCATGTAATTGTCCGCTTGGCCTTGCTCGTGGGTCTGCTGCTGACTACTTCTGTCTTTGCCGCCGATGCGGGCCGGGAGGTTCTCGGTTTCAATCAGGGCTGGCGGTTTTTCCGCCCGCCGGAGAAGGCTGCCGCGGCGCCGACCGCTCCGGTTTACCGGCCACCAGCCGCCGCCTTGCTCAAGCAGGGAGCCTTTGTGCATTCCACCGCACCGCAGGACGTCATGGTGGCGGAACATACGGCACGCTACATATGCCTGGAATCGCTTTCGGCGCTTAGCGGCAAGCCGTTTGCCTCTGTGGCAGAGTTTTATCTGCTCGATGACAAAGGCCAGGTGCTGCCGCGCACCGACTGGACCATCGCCTGGGTGGATAGCGAAAATCGCGCCTCGGACGATCTGGCCGGCAACGCCATCGATGGCGATCCGGCGACCATGTGGCACACCCAATGGAACGGCGGCGAGCCGGATCATCCCCACCAGTTGATTGTGAACTTGGGCCGGCCCACCAAGTTCTCCGGCTTCCGCTACCTCGCGCGGCACGATGGCAATTCCGTGAGCATGATCAAGGATTACCGTTTCTACGCCCTCGATCAAATCCCCGCCGGGCTCGAAACCCCGGCGGCCGCGGCCGAAGAAAAGTTGCCGCAGGATGATGCGTCATGGGAAATCGTCAATCTGCCCCATACGGTGCGGCTCGAACCGCTGAACGCCGCCGGTGGCCGGAACTATCAGGGCGTCTGCTGGTACCGCCGCCATTTCACGGTAAGCGATGCATGGAAAGGTAAAAAGTTGCTGCTGCGCTTTGCCGGGGCCATGGCTACCGCGGACCTCTGGCTCAATGGCCAGAAACTCGCCAGCCATTACTGCGGCTACCTGCCTTTTACGGTTGATATCAGCGCCGCCCAGGGCGGCGGGGTGGATAACGTGCTGACGGTCCGGTTGGATAACGCGGACAATCCCAACGTGCCGCCCGGCAAGCCGCAGAATGCTTTGGACTTCACCTACTTCGGCGGCCTCTACCGCGCCGTGGAACTCGATGTGCTCAACCCGTTGCACATCACGGATGTCATGCTGGCCAACAAGCCCGCCGGCGGGGGCATCTTTATTTCGTATCCCGCGGTCAGCAAGGACGCCGCCACAGTGCAGGTGCAAACGGAGGTGATTAACGAAGCCGCGGCAGCCCGAGATTGCGTGGTAACCCAGGAATGGCGTGCCGCCGACGGCACGGTGGTTGCAACCGATCAGGCGGCGGGGGCTCTGGCGGCGGGGGCGTCCTATACTTTTACGCAACACTTGCAGGTGCAACAGCCCAAGTTGTGGCACCCGGACCATCCGTACCTGTACACGCTGCACACCACGATTGCTGCGGCGGGCGCCACTACTGACACGCTTGATACGCGCAGCGGCATCCGGTCGCTGCGCTTTGATACCAAGGAAGGCATGTTCATTAATGGCGAACGGTATTTCTCCCTCGGGTGCAACCGGCACCAGGATCATCCCTATGTGGGTTACGCCCTGGGCGCGGCCAACCACTGGCGCGATGTCAAAAAGCTGCGTGAAACCGGCTTTACCTCCATCCGCAGCCACTACCCGCAGGATCCCGCCTTTGTGGACGCCTGCGATGAACTGGGCATGCTGCTGATTGTCTCCAACCCTGGCTGGCAGTTTGTCGGCGGGCCGCTGTTTACGCAACGGGTTTACCAGGACTGCCGCGACATGATCCGGCGGGACCGCAATCACCCCTGCGTAATCTTGTGGGAGGCGCAACTCAACGAATCGCCCAACAAGCCCCTGTTCCCCATGCTCGAAAAAATCGTCCACGAGGAGTTTCCCTTCGACCCGTGCTATGCCGCGGGCGACTCGGTGGCCGCCAAGCCGGAAGATCCGGATTGGGACATGGTCTATGGTGGCGACAAACATGTCCGCCCCAACTGGTGGCGCGAGTGGGGCGATCATGTCGACAACTGGAGCGACCAGCAATCCCCGGTGCGTATCGCCCGCGGCTGGGGGGAAACGCCCCAACTGGTGCAGGCGTGGTCACATATCAATAGCCTTAACAGCGTCATGGGCACCTACGAAACGGTGCGCGGCGATCCGGCCACGCTCCACCTGTGCGGGGCCGATTTGTGGGCCGGTGTCGATGCCTATCGCGGCTATCACCATCAGCCATTTCTCGGCGGCCCGATCGATCTGTTCCGCCTGCCCAAGCTCGATGCGTACTTTTTCCAGAGCCAGCGCCCGCCGGGCGTGCATGTGCCGGGGTTGGATGACGGCCCGATGGTCTTCATCGCCAATTATGCCACGTTCCAATCCCCCACGAATATCACGGTCTTCAGCAACTGTGATGCGGTGCGCCTGACGCAGAATGGCAAGGAGGTGGGCACCAGCAAACCGCTGCCCAAGTACGCCATGCCGCATCCGCCCTTTACGTTCCAGGTCAACCCGTTTTCCGGCGAACAATCCACCTTGTTCATGACCGGTGTGGGCCAGCCCGGCACACAGATCGGCGAACTCAAGGCCGAAGGCTTGATCGACGGCAAGGTGGCCGCGACGCATATTGTCAAGGCCCCCGGCGTGCCGCGAAAGATTATGTTGGCGGCGGATTTGTGCGGGCGCGACCTGGTGGCGGACGGCGCCGCGTGGGTGCGGGTCTATGCCCGCGTGTGTGATGAGCGCGGCACCACCCATCCCTACGCCGATGACCGGATCACCTTTACGGTCGAAGGGGCCGGGCAGATCATCAATGATGCGCGCATCGGCGCCAACCCCGTACGCGCCGAGGCGGGCATCGCCACGGTTCTGGTGCGTGCCGGCCGGCACGCGGGGCCGATCAAAGTGCAGGCCGAAGGCTTTGATTTGAAACCCGGCGAAATCACTTTCGAAGCGCAACCGCTGACAACCCCCGAGGCGCCGGGCAAGGACGTTCAAGACCGATGACGATGGCGGCCCGCGGTTACGATTTTACCATGTAGTGCTATAAGCGCCGGCGCTGCGGGCGGGCCTGGGCACGCCAGTTTTCCGGACTCAGTCCGGTTTTCTGCTTGAACAGGTGCGAGAAATAATACGCGTCCATGCCCAGGTCGCGGGCCACTTCCTTAACCGCCAGCGCCGTATCGCCCAGCAGGTGTTTGGCCCGGGCGACGCGCATCTGCTGATGGTACTGTCCCGGTGAAAAGCCGGTGTATTGGGCAAACCGCTGCCGAAAACGGGAATAACCCATGCCCAATTCCTGTGCCAGAGCCTGCCCGTCGAATTCCTGCGTCAGCCGCGCGGCAATAAGCCCCTTGGCACGCAGGATCAGCGGCAGCGTTTCCTCCACCGGGCCGGGCTCTTTTTGCAATCGGGCCAGCACGCCGGCGCGGGCCAGGATCCCAAAGGCGATGCCGGTGCTGATCTGCTGGCAGCCCAGCGGGTCGGTGCGGAGGGTTTCGATGAGCTGCGTGAAAAGATTCCCCCAGGCCGGATCCGGCCCGGGGTGAAAGATCAGATCCGGCGCTTGAAAAAAGCCCTGCGTGCACAACCGTTTGATATACGGTCCATCCAGGCCCACCCAGTATTCCGTCCAGCCGGTTTCCGGGTCGGGCCAATAACGGTGCCACTGTCCGGGCAGGACCAGGAACGCATCGCCGCCGTGGATGGCGCGGCGCCCGGTCTCGCGGGTTTCATACATGCCCTGACCGGAGATGGTGTAGATGATCTGGCATTCCTGGAGGGTGCGGCCGCCGCGCCAGTCAAAGCGGTATTCCGGGGGATGCAGGGGCATGATCGAACTGTAAGCGCTGGAGCCCTTGGGCACCGCGTCGTAACCGGCGGTGGTGACAAACATCTCCCATTGCCGATCGGCATCGCTGATGGGCGGGTAGCGGAAATAGGTGGTCGCGGGCATGGCGTCCTCCGGAATCGGGTGGGGGGAAAGGTCGTGCCGTGGCACAGCGCGCAAGAGAGAATTCAAAGTCTACATTATTCGATTACTTCGTCAATCCAGGCGCCGCCCAGGAGGCGGTCCTCCTGGTAGCAGACCACGGCCTGGCCGGGGGTGATGGCGGCCACCGGCTCGGCGAAGCACACCGTTAATTCATCCGGCCCGGAAAGCTGCGCCGTGGCGGGAGATGGCGGCGTGTTGTAACGCACCTTGGCGACGCAGGCCAGCGGCTGCGCGGGCCGCGGGGGGGCAAGCCAATTGACTTCCCGGGCGATCAGGCGGCGGTGCAGGAGCGCTGCGTGCCCGCCCACGGTAACCGTGTTGGCGACCGGATCAATGCCTGTGACATAGATGGGATAGCCGAAGGCCACGCCGACGCCCTTGCGCTGCCCGAGCGTAAAGTGCTGGTGGCCGCCGTGCGTGCCGACCACCTTGCCATCGGCCGTGATGACATTGCCGGGGCGCACCGCCTCGGGGGTGCGCTGCGCCACCAGGCGTGCATAGTCGTTGTCCGGGACAAAGCAGATTTCCTGCGAGTCGGGCTTGTTGAACACTGGCAGCCCCAGTTCCTGCGCCAGTTGGCGCACCGCCGCCTTGTCCAGATCGCCAATCGGCAGCAGCATGCGCGGCAGTTCGGCGGGGGGGACGCCAAAGAGCACGTACGATTGATCCTTGGTCAGATCCTTGCCGCGCAGCAGGTGGGTGGTACCGTCGGAAGCCTGGGCGATGCGGGCGTAATGGCCGGTGGCGACAAAATCTGCCCCGACGGCCCGGGCGTAGCGCGCCAGCTTGCCGAATTTAAGGTACTCATTGCAGCGCACACAGGGGTTGGGGGTGCGACCGCGGTTATATTCGCGCACAAAGTAATCGATGATCCCGCCGAAATCGTGCTGAAAGTTCAAGGCGTAGAACGGAATGTTCAGCAGGCCGGCAACGTAGCGGGCGTCGGCGGCATCGGACGATGAGCAGCAGCCCTGGTGGTTGGCCTTGCCGCCGCCGGGTTTGGCGCCGGCTTTTTCGGGGGAACAAGCAATCAGGTCGGGCGCGGCGTCGGGCGGGTCCGCGGAATCGTTGCCCAGGCGCATGAACACGCCAATACACTCGTAGCCTTGGCGCCGCAGCAGGGCGGCGGCGACGGCCGAATCCACTCCGCCGGACATGGCGACGACGACTTTTTTACGTTGGGTCATGGGCATAGGGCCTGAACACGCGGTTATTTAGCGGCGGCCCTCGGGGCCGGGCGTAAGGAAGTCACAAACAAGAGGCATGGATACGAAGACGGATGGACACAGATAAAGACAGTTTCGCAAAGCGGGCAGATTGCTTCCATGATGTAGAGCGTGATTATAAACGAAGTGGCGCAGAAAACAGGAATGGATAATTTTGTAGCGCGGTGTGCGTTGATGAAGTATGACGTCATGAATTGAGAAATTTTATGAATAGTTGTGTAGTGGTGCGGTGCGGGCGGTGGCTGGTCCGTGGCGTTCTTGTGGCGGCGGCGGTGTTGGGCGCCATGCGTGCGGGCGCGGCAGCGCTCCCGGCGCTGTTTGAAAAGCTGCCGGACCCGGCACAGGTCCGCACCACCGATGCGATCGTCACCGCCGTACCGGGTGGATTGGACGTTACGACCGGGCACCAGGAACCCTGGCCGGGGATCGCCCTGCGTCCGTCGGAGAAGACCTGGGATCTTTCCACCGCCGCCGCGCTGGTGGCGGAGGTCGAGAATCGCGGCACCGGTGCGTTGGAATTGCATCTCCGGGTGGATAACCCCGGGGCCGACGGCAGCAAGAACTGCATCACCCGCCAGATCAGCGTGCCGCCGGGCCAGAAACGCTCCTTGCGCATCGCCTTGGGGCGGACCGACGTAAAACTCTTTGGCATGCGTGGCTATCCGCCCGAGTCGTACCAGGGCATTGATCCCGCCCAGGTGACCGGACTGATATTCTTTGTGAATCATCCCAAAGTTGATCAGCATTGGGTGCTCCAAAGCCTGACGCTCGAAGCGGGGTTGCCGGCGGGCACGCCGTTCTTCCCATTTATCGATACCTTCGGGCAATACATCCACCGGGACTGGCCCGGCAAAGTGCATGCGCTGGAGGAATTGCCCCAGCGTCGTGCGGCCGAAGAGCGTGACCTGGCGGCCCATCCCGGGCCAGCCGGGTGGGATGTCTGGGGCGGCTGGCAGGATGGCCCGAGTTTGCCGGCCACGGGGTTCTTCCGCACGGAAAAAGTGCAAGGCCAATGGTGGCTGGTGGATCCGGACGGGCGGCTGTTCTTTTCCCAGGGGATCGATTGCGTCCTGGAACGGGATATCACGCCGGTGGCGGAGCGGCAGGACTGGTTCCAGGATTTCCCCGGCACCCGGCCCGAGTTCAAGGGCTTTAGCACTTGGAACTACGCGCTGCACGGCTATTACGCCGGCAAGACCCCGCAGTGTTTTTCGTTTATGGCCGCCAATCTGTGGCGGAAATACGGTACGGATTGGAGTTCGGTGTCCCGGGTGCTGGCTCACCAGCGCCTGCGTTCCTGGGGCCTCAATACCATTGGCAACTGGAGCGAGCCCAGTGTGGCGAAGCTGGATAAGACGCCCTACGTAACCACGCTGGGCACGCATGGGGCCCGGATGATCGAGGGCTCCGCCGGATATTGGGGCAAGTTCCCCGATCCGTTTGCGCCGGAATTCAAGGACGCACTGGCCCGGCAACTGGCCAAGCAGGCGCGGCTGACCGCCCGCGATCCCTGGTGCCTGGGGTACTTTGTGGATAATGAAATGTCCTGGGGCAATGAAGTTTCGCTGGCGCTCGGGGCATTGCAAAGCCCGCCCGACCAGCCGTGCAAGAAAGTCTTTATCGGGGACCTTCAGGCCAAATACGGCAGTATTGAAAAGCTCAACGCGGCATGGGGCACCGCGCATGGCTCGTGGGATGACCTGGCGGCAGCCCGCACAGCGCCGGATAAGAATAAGGCGGCACCGGACCTTGAGGCTTTTTATACCCGCGTGGCCGTGGCGTATTTTTCCACCGTGCAGCAGGCGCTGCGCCAGGCGGCCCCGCAGCAGCTTTATCTCGGCTGCCGCTTTGCGTGGGTCAACCCGCGGGCGGTCCAGGCGGCGGCGAAATATTGCGACGTGATCAGCTTCAACATATACAAGCACAACGTCGCCGAGTTTACGCTGCCGCCGGGCGTCGATCGCCCGACGATCATCGGGGAATTCCATTTTGGCGCCCTGGATCGCGGCCTGTTCCATACCGGATTGGTGGCCACCGCCAGCCAGGCGGACCGCGCGCAGGCCTATACCGATTATGTGCATTCCGTGCTGCGGCATCCCAATTTTGTCGGCTGCCACTGGTTCAAATATTCCGATGAGCCGACCACCGGCCGTTCCCACGATGAGGAGAACTATCAGATCGGATTTGTCGATGCGGTGGACACGCCCTATCCGGAAATCGTGCAGGCGGCGCGGCACCTGGGGGCGGAAATGTACGGATACCGCGGGGCGGGTATACTACATCCATGATTCTCGCGGGAATTGATGAAGCTGGATATGGGCCGCTGCTCGGGCCGCTGGTAGTCTCGGCCACCGCCTTGGAGGTTCCCTGCGCCGCCGGGCCGCCGCCCGAGCAGATTGCGGATTTGCCCTGCTGCTGGACGTTGCTGCGGGCCGCGCTTACCCGCCGGGCGCCGGTTACCAAAGGCCGCATTATTATTGCCGACAGCAAGGTGGTGCATCATCTGGCCGATGGCCTTAAACACCTGGAGCGCGGCGTGCTGGCCATGCTGGCGGCTTGCAGCCCCGAGCCGGTCATCAGTGCCGGGCAACTGGTGGCGCTGCTGGGCTGCCCGCTCGATAGTCTCGCCCAGCACCCCTGGTATGCCGCGTACGATCCGCCACTGCCCTGGCAATGTGATGCCGGCGACCTGGCGATTGCCCGCAACATGGTGGCCGGCGCGCTGGCCCGGGCGGGGGTGGTCGTGCGGGCCATGCGCACCGCGGTGGTGCCCGAGCGGGAGTTCAACCGCCTGGTGGCCGGCAGCAACAACAAGGCGGCCACGCTCGTATCGATTACGCTGGGGCATCTGCATTATCTGCACACCCATTTTGGCGCCGCCGGACTGGTGGTGGGCGTGGACAAGCAGGGGGGACGTGATAATTACACCGGGTTGCTGCTGCGCACGTTCCCGGAGGCCAGCCTCAAGGTGCTGTTGGAGTCGGAGTCCGGCAGCAGTTATGCGCTCACGGAAGGGACCGGGGACCAGCCGCGGCGGACGGTGATTCATTTCCGGGAAAAAGGCGAGGGCCTGTTTCTGCCGGTGGCACTGTCAAGCATGATATGCAAATATTTAAGAGAACTGCACATGCATGTGTTTAATCGCTGGTGGTGCGGGCAGGTCGCGGGCCTCAAGCCCACGGCCGGCTATTACCTCGACGGCATGCGCTGGCTGCTGGATGTCGAACCGCACTTGGCGCGGCTCAACGTGGCCAAGGCGGACCTGGTGCGGATACGGTGAAATCTTAATGGAGAATGGCACATGATGCAGTGGTCGTCGATGGGTCTGCGGGGCCGGGCTATGGCATACCGCGGATGGGGCGCGTTCAATGTCTTCCGGCGCTGGCACGACCAGGGACGCACATTGGCCCAGGGATTGCGATCCCTGGGCGTGGTGAGCGTGTTGACGCTGTCGGGGCTTGCCGCCTGTACCCACGTTAAAGGCGTGGTGCTCGCCGCCCACACCGAGCGCCCCATGGCCAATGCCCAGTTTACCGTCGGGCGCCCGGACATGTTTGTCCTGGACCGCCACCGGGCCGATAGCGCCGGACGCTTTGATTTCTTCATCAGCCCGCTGGACGAAACCAATTTATACGTGTGGGACGGGCGCGGCGATCCGACCATTGCCGTGCGGCGCATCGACCGCCTGGAGATATCCGACCATATGGTCCTTCATATCTCCGACGTTGGCACGGAGTTTGGCATTCCCTAAAAGTTTGTCCGCGCCTGTTGCTGCCTGCCGATCCGGATCATAGAATCAGACATTCTGGTTCTTTATTCTGCGGCGGGTCATTTGCAGAAAGGATTGGCGTGTCAACACTATCGCCACCTGTGGGGTCCGAAAAAATCAGTGTCGTTCAACCGGCCAGTTATGCCGTGGCGCCCGGGCGCCGGCATTTTTGGCTGCGCCGGTTGCATTCGCTGGCGGGCCTGGTGTTCGGCGGCTATGTCGTGGTGCATCTGCTGGTCAATGCCACCGGCTTCTGGCCGAAGATGTTCCAGCAGAACGTGGATCACATCCACGATCTGGAACCCATGCTGCCGCTGATCGAAATCACCGCGATCTTTATTCCGCTGCTGCTCCATGCCCTCTACGGGATCTATATCACCACGGCCGGGGTGCAGTTCAACACCATGCAGTACAACTACGGCGGCAACGTGCGCTACATGCTCCAGCGTGTCTGCGGCATCATCCTGGTGCTGTTCATCGGGTATCATGTCGCAACGCTCCACAAGTGGGGCCTGGGCGGGATCAATACCCTCAACCATGTGTTTAATGGACCCGCGGCGGCCGATGTGTTCCAGGGCTATCCTGAATTCAACGCGCAGAACGTCGCTTACCAGACCACCGCCGCGGCCATCCGCACGCCCTCTGACTCGGCGGGTTTGAATCTGACCGTCCGCATTTTTTATCTGCTGGGCGTGTGGTCGGCCACCTTCCACTTTGCCAATGGCCTGTGGACCAGCGCGATTGCCTGGGGCCTGACCGTAACCGCTGCCGCCCAGAAACGTTTCGGGCATTTCTGCTGTGCGGTCGGTATCATGGTCACCTTGATCGGCACCGGCGCCTGGGCCGCGTTTGCCCTCGTTGGCGATCCGGCGCTGCCGGAGGCCGCCACCATGACGCGGGCCACGGAACAACACCAGGACTTTATTGTGGTACCGCAGGCCAGACGGGAAGCGGACCGGCCGGTACTTGTCGCACCGGCAACCGCGGCTCCAACCCGGTGATGCGACGGTGCCGCGGTGATCGTTTCCCAGCTCACGTATTAGACGCAGGATTTATTGCATGGCAGAAAAACGCGTGATTGTAGTCGGTGGCGGACTGGCAGGGCTCGCCGCCACGATGAAACTGGCCGAAGACCAGGTGGCCGTCGATTTGTTTTCGCTCGTGCCCGTCAAACGCTCGCATAGCGTCTGCGCCCAGGGCGGCATCAACGCCTGCAACGAAGTGGCCCGCCAGCAGGGTTACAGCGAGTGGGAGCATTTTGAAGAAACCATTCTCGGCGGGGATTTCCTGGCCAATCAGCCCCCCGTGCTTGAAATGACGCGCACCGCTCCCAGCGTGATCGACCTGCTCGACCGGCTGGGCGTGCCGTTCAATCGCACCGCCGAGGGCGAGCGGTCGCTGCGCCTCTTTGGTGGATCATTGTACAAACGCACGTTCTACGCCGGTGCCACCACCGGCCAGCAGTTACTCTATGCCTTGGACGAACAGGTGCGGCGCTGGGAAGTCGAGGGACGCGTCACCAAGTACGAGTTCTGGGATTTTCTGGCCCCCGTGCTCGATGAATCCGGTCGGTGCGTGGGCATTATCGCCCAGGACCTGCGCTCCATGCAGATCCGCAGCTTCCGCGCCGATGCGGTCATCATGGCCAGCGGCGGCAATGGCCTGATCTTCGGCCAATCCACCATGTCGGTGATCTGTACCGGCTCGGCCGCCGCCCGCTGCTATGCCGCCGGGGCACGCCTGGGCAATCCGGAACTCGTACAGGTGCATCCCACCGCCATCCCCGGCGAGGACAAGTGCCGCCTCATGAGCGAGTCGGCGCGCGGCGAGGGCGGCCGCATCTGGGTGCCCAAAAAGAAGGGCGACCCGCGTCCGGCCAATGATATTCCCGAAGACCAGCGGGACTATTTCCTGGAACGCCTCTACCCCAAGTACAAGAATATTGTCCCGCGCGATATTGCCACCCGCGAAATCTTTTATGTCTGCGAGCAGGGCTATGGCGTCGGCAACGGCCAGATGGTCTACCTGGACCTCACCCACAAAACCACCGGCATCCCCTATGCCGAGCTTAAGAAAAAACTCGGCGGCATCCTGGAAATCTACGAGAAGTTCGTCGGCGTCGATCCGTTGCTCGAACCGATGAAGATCTACCCCGCCATCCATTACGCCATGGGCGGGTTGTGGGTCGATTTCGTCAAGGACGCCAAGTCCGGCGGCATGGAACGCGGCCACCCGCGCAACCAGATGACCAACATTCCCGGCCTCTACGCCGCCGGCGAGGCGGATTACCAGTATCACGGCGCCAACCGCCTGGGGGCCAATTCGCTCCTCTCGTGCATTTTCACCGGCCTGTTCATGGGGCCGTGCGTGAAAAACTACCTGGCGGCCACCAAGGGCTCCGCGGCCGATGTGCCCCAGGCCCTCTACCAGGCCCAGACCACGCGGCAGGAAGAGGTGCAGGCCAAGCTGCTCGCCGCCGAGGGCGACCAGAATCCCTATTTGCTCCACAAGGAACTCGGCAAGACCATGAGTGACAACGTGACGATCATCCGCGTCAATAAGCGGATGCAAGAGACGCTGGCCCTGATTGACGATTTGAAGGGGCGCTACCAGACGCGCCTGGGCATGCCCGACAAGAGCATGTGGAGCAACCAGACGCTCGGCTTTGCCCGCAGCGTCTGGGACATGCTGCTGCTGGCCGAGGCCATTACCAAAGGCGCCATGGCACGGGAAGAATCACGCGGGGCGCATTTCAAGATTCCCGATGAATTGGCGGACCGCCACGACATGTCCTTGGATGCCCGGGGCCTGCCGCGCGATGATGTCAACTGGCTCAAGACCACGGTGGTTACCTATGAGAATGGTGCGGCGAAGCTGGCCTACGAGCCGGTGGATATCAGCCTGGTCGTGCCGCGGGCCCGCAGCTATGGCAAGCAGGCCGATAAGAAGCCGGAAGCGGCCGCCGGCACAACGGTCAAGGTTTAGAACCGCGTCAGTTTAGCGCCGTCGCAACGCGACGCCCGCGGAGTGACTCGAATAGTTCATGGTTTTGTGGAAAGGCGCCAGCGCAATGATTGCCCCCAACACGCCGGGAAAAGTTATTACCGTGAAGATCAAGCGGCAGGATCGGCCGGATGCGGCGCCGTATTGGCAGACCTTTGAGATTCCGTATCGGCCGAACATGAATGTCACGGCCCTGCTGCGCGATATTGCCGGCGTCCCGGTCACCTCTGAAGGGCACAAGACGTCTCCGCCCGTCTACGATGCCGCCTGCCTGGAAGAGGTCTGCGGTTCCTGCACTATGCGGATCAACGGCGCGGTGCGGCAGGCCTGCTCGGCCCTGGTCGATCCGATCCTGGAAAAGGCACCCGGCCCGATCACCATCGAGCCAATGACCAAGTTCCCCGTCGTACGCGACCTGATCGTCGATCGCAGCCGCATGTTTGAGAATCTTAAACGCATTAAGGGCTGGATCCCCGTCGACGGGTATTACAACCTGGGCAAGGGTCCCAAGATCGACGTTAATGCCCAGGACATTACCTATCCGCTCTCGCGCTGCATGACCTGCGGCTGCTGCCTGGAGGCCTGCCCGCAGTTTACCAAGGACAATAGTTTCATGGGCGCCCAGGTCTTCAACATGGTGCGGTACTTCAATTTGCACCCGACTGGCAAAATTGATGCCGACGCCCGCCTGGAAGCGGTCATGGGTGACGGTGGTATCACCGATTGCGGCAACGCCCAGAATTGCGTGAAAGTCTGCCCGAAGGAAATTCCGCTCGTCGACAGCATCGGCGCCATCGGCCGCGCGGCCACGGTCCACAGCGTCAAGAAGTTCTTCAACAAGTAAGGGACCGCGGCGTCCCACCGCTGTTTATGGTACCGCCGGCAGACGCAGCGCTATTGCCGTGCCAATTGCACCCACCGCGCCGGGACCGCTGCTCCCGCCGCCAGAGTGGCGGACTCCACGAACTCCGCGCCGATCTCAAAGGTGCCCGGAGCCGTCATGCGGGAATGTTTCACCTGGCATAACACCAGACGCTGTCTATCCATGATCGCTGGGAATCGCACCGCCAGATGGGCCGCGATGGTAAAATCCCGGCGTGCCCGGAATCCCATGCCCCTGGTCGACAGGTTATGCACTTGCACCTTGATTTCGGGCTGATTGGGCGCACCAAGAATGCTTAACGGCAACTTCAGGGAAACCTCTCGTCGTTCCTGTTGGCGATGCTCGGCAAGGCTGACGCAATCACCGAGAAGGCCCTCGACGGGCGGATGTTCGACCATTTTCAAAATCTCCATGCCTTGTGTATCGGCCACGGCGCGTACCGGCTATAGGTACAACTACCTATATCCTCCACGCCCATGGATCGCGCCCCAGTCGCGTGGACGTTACACCCTGATTGCCACGGTTTTGGCTGTACTGGCGTGGACTCACGAGCCGAAAATCACTATCATAAGGGTGTGTGTGCAATGACTTAACCGTCGCGACCCGCGGAATGCTGCGCCGCGTTCCCTGCGGCGGCGCGGCTTGCAGGCATCGACTGGCGTCCGATAATATTGCTTAATCTTCTTTCTACGGAATGGATTCTCATTATGCCTAATCAAGGTGGAAGTAATGGCGGCGGCTCGGGCCCGGCGGTCCCCAATGCGCCCGGCGGTGCCGGCAGCGGTGGGTTTCGCGGCCGCAAGGTGACCAACTGCTCGTTCTGCGGGAAATCCAGCCGTGAAGTCGGACCGATGGTCGAAGGCCCCAACGACATCTATATCTGCTCCAACTGCACTGAATTGTGCCAGAATATCTTCCGTCAGGAAAAGCGCAAGGTTTCGGGCACGCGCCCCATGTTCGGACAGATTCCCCCGCCGCGCCAGCTAAAAGAATTCATGGATGCGTATGTGATCGGCCAGGAACAGGCCAAGCGTGCCATGGCCGTGGCCGTGCATAATCATTACAAACGCCTCGCCCATGCCGATGCCGGCAATGCCGAGGATGTCGAACTCGATAAGAGCAATGTGCTGCTGATCGGGCCGACGGGTTCGGGTAAAACCCTGCTGGCCAAAACCTTGGCGCGCTGCCTCAACGTTCCGTTTGCCATTGGCGATGCCACCACCCTCACCGAGGCAGGTTATGTCGGCGAAGACGTGGAAAACCTGCTGCTCAAACTGCTCCAGAATGCGGATTTTGATTTGGAAGCGGCCCAGCGCGGCATCATTTATATCGACGAGATCGACAAGATCGGCAAGACGAACATGAACGTCTCGATCACGCGCGACGTCTCGGGCGAGGGCGTGCAGCAGGCCCTGCTTAAAATGCTGGAAGGCACCATGGCCAATGTCCCGCCGCAGGGCGGGCGCAAGCATCCCGAGCAGCAGTACATTCAACTCGACACGTCGCACATCCTGTTCATCTGCGGCGGCACGTTTGTCGGGCTCGACCAGATCATCTCCAAGCGCCTGGGCAAGAAAATGATCGGCTTTGGCTCCGAGGTCTCCGGTCGCGTGGACACCGCCGATGACAAGGGCGCCTTGCTGGCCAAGGTAACCCCGGACGATCTGATTGAATACGGGATGATCCCGGAATTTGTCGGCCGTCTGCCGGTGGTCGCGCCGCTGGCCCCGCTTAATGAAAAGGCCATGATCCAGATCCTCACCAAGCCCAAAAATGCGCTGGTCAAGCAATACCAGAAGTTCTTCCAGATGGAAGGCTGCGAACTGGAATTTACCCCCGAAGCCCTGGACCTGGTGGCCCTGCGGGCGTTAAAACGCGATACCGGCGCCCGCGCCCTGCGCAGCGTCATGGAAGAGATCATGCTCGAATTAATGTATCAGTTGCCGGACTTGCAGCAGCGCGGCAAGTATGTCATCACCGAAGAGGTGATCAACGGCACGGCGAGCCTCTTCGATCGCACGCCCATTCCGCTCAAGGAAAGCGCCTGAGCTGGCGCGGGGCCCAATGGTTCACGGTGCCACATGTCCACCGCGCAGATCGCGCGAGACCTGTGCCCGTTGCACACGGCCCCCGGAAACCGCCCCTGCTTAGATGATCTTTTCCAGCAGTTTGGCCACCTTGGCCAGGCTGCGCGGTTGTTTGTTGAGCAGGGACGTGAACAGCCGGTCGAAGGTCTGGAAGAAATCCCGCAGTTCATTAAGCCGTTGGACAAACGCCTCGTAATTCTCTTTTTCCTGGGACGACTCGGGCTTTTTGCCGGCGTGGTCCAGGCATTCTTCCAGGCGGCTGAGCAGCGGATCGAGTTCCCGTTTTTTGCGTTCCCGGAATATCTCGTGGAACATCGTCCACACATCCGCCTCGGTGATGAAAAAGTCGCGTCGGTCGCCCACCAGGCTGGTGCGCCGCACCACGCCCCAGTTTATCAGGTCCCGCAGGTTCATCGACACATTGCCCCGGGAGATCTGCAACTCCTCCATGATCTGATCGGCCGTCATCGGCCCGGCGGCGATAATCAGCACCGCGTGAATCTGCGCCATCGTGCGGTTAATGCCCCAGTGCTCGGCCATCTGGCCCCACAGGTCCACGAACTGGCGCCGGGCAATATTCAAGTCATGCGGTTGGGCTTCGCTCATAAAGGGATCCTGTCTGGTTCTCGGTTCGGGTTTTGATTATAACACGAATAGTTAGGCCCGTTCAGAAGTTTTTGAAAATATCCGCGGCTGCTCTTAACCATGAAGGTGTGATCCTATGGATAAGCCGAAAATCGGTCGCCCGCTGACCCGGCGGGCGTTGCTCCAGCGCACCCTGGCCGCCGGCAGCATGCTGGCCCTGCCGTGGATCATTCCCGGCCGCGCCCTGGGCAAGGATGGCGCCGCGGCCCCGTCCAACCGCATCGTGCTGGGCGGCATCGGCCTGGGTCCGCGCGGCCAGTACGACCTCGGATGCCTCCTGGGCGAGCCGGATGTGCAGTTTGTCGCCATCTGCGACGTGCAGGAAAGCCGGCGCCAGAAGGTCAAGGCCATGGCCGACGCCCATTATGGCAGCCAGGACTGCCGCATGTATCGCGACATGTTCGAAATCCTGGCCCGCCCCGATATCGATGCCGTGTTGATCGCCACCGGCGATCATTGGCATGCCCTGGCTTCCGTTCTGGCCGCCAAGGCCGGCAAGGATATCTACAGTGAAAAACCCTGCGGCATGAACATCGCCCAGCTCCAGGCGCTCGACCAGACGATGCGCCGCTATGGCCGCGTGTACCAGGGGGGCACCCAGCGGCGCAGCGTGCCGAATTTCCAACTCGCCGCCCGCCTGGCGCAGAGCGGAAAACTTGGAAAGTTGCACACCTTGCATGCCTCCATCTACCGCCCCGCCAGCCGCTATGACTGGCTGCCCGCCCAACCGGAGCCGGCCCGGGATGTGGTGGATTGGGACCGCTGGCTGGGGCCGGCGCCCTGGCGGCCCTACAACGCCGCCTATGTTTCCGGCGGCTGGCGCGGCTTTAACGACCTGGAAGCCGGCAACAACCTGCTGGATTGGGGCGCCCACACCGTGGACCTTTGCCAGTGGGCCAACCAATCGGATGACACCACCCCCGTGGAGTACGAGGCGTCCGCCAACGGCATCACGGCGCGCTACGCCAATGGCGTCAAGCTGGTGTGCGATTTTCTGGATCACGCCTTTGGCAACCGCGAACCGTATTACCACAATGCCACCGGCACCTGCCCCGTGCGCTACGAGGGCGATGAGGGCTGGGTGGAAACGGGCGATACCGGGGAAGTGCTGGTCCATCCGGCATCTTTGCAGGCGGAGCTGCGCCACCTCAAGATTGTCAACGCCAACGGCGGCAACAATGCCGCGCAGCATACGCGAAACTTCCTGGACTGCATCAAGTCCCGCGCCGCCACCGTTGCCAACCCGGCCGTGGTGCGCCGCGCCCACACCGCCTGCTTTGCCGCTGCGCTTTCCTGGCAACTTGGGCGCAAGCTCACGTTCGATCCGGTTACGGAAGAATTCGTCGGCGATGCCGAAGCCAACCGTTTCCGCAGCGGCGCCCTGCGCGAACCGTGGCATTTCTGAGCACATTATGGCACAGCGCCCCGCGCGTGAGCGCCCGGCCAAGCGGAGTAATAAGTATGAAATCACTGGTGCAACGAATCCTCATTCGCCGTATCGCCATCCTTGCCCTGTTCGCGTCCCTGGCGGTCGTGCAGGCCGACGACCAGGTGCAGAAGTTCATTGCCGTCCTGCAAAGCAATGCCCCTCAATTCGACAAGATCCGCGCCTGCCAGCAACTGGCCGCCCTCGGCAGCAAGGACGCCATTCCCGCCCTGGTCGCCTTACTGCCCGATGACAAACTAAACGCCTACGCGCGCACCGCCCTGGAAGCCACGGCGGATCCCGCCGTTGACCAGGCGCTGCGCCAGGCCCTGCCCACCCTCCAGGGCAACCAGCTCTGCGGCGCGATCAACTCGCTGGGCGTGCGGCGCGATGCCCAGGCCGTCGATCTGCTCGCTAAAATCGTCACCGATCATTCCGCCGGTGCCGCCGCAGCCCTTGCCGCCCTGGGGCGCATCGCCAATCCCGCCGCCATCGGCATCCTCCAGCAAACCCTGGCCAACGGTCCGGCCGAACTGCGCCCCGCCGCCGCGGATGCCGCGCTGATCGCCGCCGACCTGCAACGTGCCGCCGGCCAGACGGCGCAAGCCGTGGACCTGTGCACCGCCGTGCGCCAAGCCGCCGTGCCCAAGCCTTACCAAATGGCCGGGTTGCACGGTGTCCTGGTGGCGGGGCAGGCCCCGAACCTGCTCTTCGAAGCGCTGCGGTCGGATGACCGGGACACCTTCCGTATCGCCCTGGCCGCCATACGTGAAATGCCCGCCCCGGATATCACCGCCGCCCTGGTGGCGGAGTTACCCAAGGCCAAGCCGGAAGTGCAGGCGCTGCTGATCCCCGTGCTCGCCACCCGCACCGCAGCGCCCATCCTGCCCGCTATCGAGGCCCTGGTCGCCAGCCCCGCGCCGGACGTTCGCCGCGCTGCCCTCCAAGCCCTGGGGCAGATCGGCGCGGCTTCCAGCGTCCCGCTGCTGCTGCAGTCCATTACCGCGTCCGCCACGCCGCCCGAGGCCGCCGCTGCGGCCGCCAGCTTGATTATCCTCCGCGCCCCGCAAACCGATGCCCTGCTCCTGCAAGCCCTGCCGGCGGCCGAGCCGGGCGCTCGGGCCACCTTGATCGGCATTCTCGACAAGCGCAATGTCACCAGCGCCGTGCCGGAACTTCTTAAGCAGGCCGACCAGGGCGATGCCCAAGTCAGCAAGGCGGCGTTTGCGGCGTTGGTGGCGCTGGCCCGGCCCGAGGATTTCGCCCGCATCCTGCAACTGTGCAGCGCCTGCAAAGATGAAACCGTACGCCAGCGGGCCGAGCAGGCCGCCTTCATGACCTGCCGGAAAGTCGAAGGCGATACCACCCGCAGCAGGTTGGTGCTCGCGGCCTTGCATGGCGCCACCACCCCGGCGGCGCGCTGCTCCTTACTGCGTATCCTGGGCGGCATCGGAAATTATCCCTCCTACCAGGCGCTTCGCGCCGCGCTGGCGGATGGCGACCGGGACATCCGCAATACCGCCGTGGGGGTCTTGAGTAACTGGCCCGATCCCACGCCCACGCAAGTGCTGCTGGATGCCGCCGCCAACACCGTCCGGCCGGTCAACCGCATGGCGGCCCTGAGCGGCGCGCTGCGCCTGGCCGCCATGGGCGCTGCCGACGGCCCGCGCCCCTCCGACCAGGTCTGCGGCTGGTTCGCCACCGCCGCGCAGATCGCTGCCACCGTCGACGAGAAACGCCTGGTCCTCGCGGGCGTAGGGCAATGGCCCTGCGTCCAGGCGTTGCAACTGGCCGGGCCCTACCTGGAAGATCCCCAGTTAAAGACCGAAGCCGCCCTGGCGATCATCCAGATCGCCCCGCACCTGTTGCCCGCGGCAGATCGCCCGATGGCCAAGGGCCTGCTCGAAAAAGTGAGCGCTGCCACCAGCGATCAGCGTTTGTGCGATCGGGCCAGCGCCGCCGCCAAAGAGATTCCCGGTCCCAGCGCGCCGCTGCGGGTGCCCAACGTGGCGGAGGATTCCGACATCGATGTGACGAAACTGACTTTCCAACCCCTGTTCGATGGCCAAACCTTTGCCGGCTGGGAAGGCGACACCGCCCGCAGCTTCCGCATCCAGGATAGGGCGGTAGTCGGTGGTACGCTCCAAGGCTCCATCCCGCGCAACGAGTTCCTGTGCACCACCCGGTCCTACACCAACTTTGTCTTGCGTGCCGAGTGCAAACTTATCGGCAACGCCAATGGCGGCATCCAGATCCGCACCCATCGCCTGCTCAACTGCCGCGAAGTCACCGGCTACCAGGCGGACATGGACACCGGCCCGCGCGGCGGCTACTGGGGCTCGCTCTACGATGAAAGCCGCCGTGGCCCTCTGGCGGCGCTGCCGCCGGCCCAATTGGTCCAGATCGTCAAACCCGGCGACTGGAACCGCTACGAAATCCGCTGCCACGGCCCGCACATCGAACTGTTCCTCAATGGCGTGCGTACCGTGGACTTCACCGAGAAAGACAACCAGATCCCCCTGGGCGGCATCATCGCCTTGCAGATCCACGCCGGCTCGCCCAGCGAAACCTGGTACCGCAACATCACCATCGCCGAATTGCCGTGAGAGGATTGTCGATTTTCATTTTTCGATTGCGGAGAAGGCAGGGGGGGCTAAACGCCGCGCCCTGTGCTCCGCCCGCATTTTCCGGTACGCTAGTGCAGACTATTTCGACCTATCCAAGTCTGCTGTACGTATATGGCAGGGCAGGGCTGCACGGGTTGCGGTTCCGGATCGGTTGTACAGGTTTCGCGAGGTCTTTTGTTTCATGGATGAACGGTTGACTGCCTCGGCCCCGGCGCACGATTCGGGGCGGCCTTTGCGCCGTATTGCCATCCTCGGCTCGTCGGGTTCCATCGGCACCCAGACGCTCGATGTGGTACGGAACCTGGGGCCGGGCTACAAAATTCAGGCGCTGGCGGCCGCCACCAGTTGGAAGACCCTGGCGCAGCAGGCCCACCAGTGCCGCCCGCAGGTCGTGGCTTTATCCAATGGCTCCAAGCACACCACCGAACTGGCCGCGGCCCTGGCCGATCTGCCGGTTACCATACTCCACGGGCCCGAGGCCCTGGTCCAGATCGCCCAGCGGGACGATGTCGATACCGTGGTGGCGGCGGTGGTCGGGGCGGCCGGGCTCGAGCCGGTCATCGCCGCGGCCCGGGCCGGCAAGACCATCGCCCTGGCCAATAAAGAGGCGCTGGTCGTCGCCGGCTCCATTGTCATGCCCACCGCCCGCCGGCACCACGCCACCGTTCTGCCCGTCGATTCCGAACATTCGGCCATCTTCCAGGCCCTGCGCTCGGGCTATGCCTCCGAAATCCACAAAATCATTCTTACCGCCAGCGGTGGGCCGTTCCGCACCTGGCCGGCGGCCCGTATCCGCGAGGCCACCATCGCCGAGGCCCTGGACCATCCCAACTGGAAAATGGGTCCGAAAATCACCATCGATTCGGCCACTATGATGAACAAGGCCCTCGAGATCATCGAGGCGCATTGGTTATTCAACCTGCCGGCCGATAAAATCGAGGTCCTTATTCATCCCCAATCGATCATTCACTCCATGATCGAATTCGTGGATGGTTCGATCATGGCGCAACTGGGCACGCCCGATATGCGCACGCCCATCCAATATGCCCTCACGCATCCGCAGCGCGCCGCGGGCTGCAGTACCCGGCTGGAATGGTCGAAGATCAAGGAAATGACGTTCGAGCAGCCCGATGACCGGTTCCCCGCGCTACAATTAGGTTACGAAGTGGTTCGCCTGGGTGGCACCGCCGGGGCGGTAGTCAACGCCGCCAACGAAGCCGCCAATGCGCTCTTCCGCGCCGGGCAGATCAAGTTTGGCGATATCGTCCAGCGGGTCCAGCGCGTCCTGGAGAAACACAAACGGGCCGGATTTGTGGCCCAGCCCCGGTTGACGCAGCTTTTGGCCGCCGATGCCTGGGCCAGACAGGAGATGGCAGAATGACGTTTGTCCCTCGCGCCGGCGGGCCTCCCGCAGCACGTTTGCCCCGGGGTCTAGGCGCCGCACGCCGCGCGTTTTACACCATCGCCCTGCCGGTGCTGGTGCTCGCGGCGCTGGCGGATTATCCCTGGCTCGAAAGCACCCTGCGCTACGTTTACATGCTGCTGGGTTTTTCCGTGATTATTTTCGTCCACGAGCTGGGCCATTTCCTGGTGGCCCGCGCCTGCGGCGTCAAATGCCCGGTCTTTTCTGTCGGCATGGGCCATCGCCTCTGCGGCTGGCAAAAGGGCCGCGGGTTCACCTTTGGTCCGCAGCCCGGGGAAGAGAAGAAAGACGATGTCGCCGGGAGTGATTTGCTTTCCGATGTCGATTTGTTCCTGGACCCGGAAGCGATCGGCCAGACCGACTACCGCATCTCCATGCTGCCCATCGGCGGCTACGTGCGCATGCTTGGCCAGGACGACATGGACCCCACCAAGCTTTCGGCCGATCCGGATTCCTACAACAACAAGCCGATCTGGCAGCGCATGTGCATTATCTCCGCCGGCGTGATCATGAACGTGATCCTGGCGGTGGTCATCTTTGCCATTGTCTTCAAAGTCGGCATCGACCGTCCCGGCCCGGTGATCGGCAAGGTGCAGTACGATTCTCCGGCGGATAAAGCCGGTATGAAACTGGGCGACCGCGTGCTGGCCGTCAACAGCGACGAACTTAACATGCACTTGGAATTCATGGACATCATGATTGCTTCGGCCCTCTCCAACGGGCGCGATGCGGTGCATTACCGCTGGTTGCCCTATGGCAGCACCCAGCCCCGGGAAGACAACATTACCCCCACCACCAATGCCGGCGTCGGCGGCCTGCTGATGATCGGCGTGAGCCCCATCCCCGACCTCCGTTTCCCGGCCATGACCGCCAGGGAACACCAGGAACTCGCCCGTCTCAACAGCGAGTTTACCGCCGTGGCCAGCGGCGATCGGATCACGCAGATCAATGGCCAACCCGTGGCGGCCGCGCCGGGCTATGGCTTTGTCGCGCTCTACCAGATCCTCCAGCAGTCCGCCGGCAACCCCGTTACGTTGACGTTGCATAACGATGACTCCCGGATCGCCGCCGCCGATCGTGACATTACCGTTACCCCCAAGCTCATGCCGCGCGATGGTGTCACGGACGTCACCTATCCGGCCATTGCCGGTCTGCAGCCGTGCACCGCCATCGACATGGTCTATCGGGACACTCCTGCCGATAAGGCCGGCCTGAAGACCGGTGATGTGATCCTGCGTCTGAACGAACTCGAAACCCCCACCATCGCGGGCGTCATCGCGGCCACCCGGTCCAATGCCGGTTCGCGGATGACGCTGGTCGTTGACCGCGGTGGCGAGTTTATTACCGTTCATCCCACGCCCGAACGCACCGCCGATGGCGGAAAGCTGGGGATGACCTTGCGCTGGGATATCCGACGGCCGGTAATTGCTGCCGTGACGCCGGATCATGCCGGCCTCAAAGACGTTATTCCCGGGTCGGTTATCGTCGCCGTCGACGGCCAGCCCATGACTGACTGGAATCAGGTGCTCGCCCGCGTGCGCCAGGCAGTGGCCCCGCCGGACGCGCCGGCGGCCACGGCCGGTGGGGCGGCCCCGTTGCCCGCGCTGACCTTCACGTTGCAGCCGCCGGCCGGTGCGCCGCGCGTGGATGTCAAAGTGCCGCTGGAGCCGCGCGATCGCGCCGATGCGCTGGGCAAGCTGGAATACAACCTGGGCACGCAACTGGAAATCGCCAACGAACTCCAGAAGTCCGATACCCTCACCGGGGCGGTGCTCATGGGCCTTGACGACACCCGCAAGTTCATCCTGCAAACCTACCTCACGCTCCATGGCCTGCTCAACCGCACCATTCCCGCCGATCAGCTCCACGGCGCCCTGGGCATCGCCAAGGTGGGCCACGATATCCAGGAAAAAGGCTTCATCCACCTGCTGTTTCTGCTCGGGGTGATTTCCGTCAACCTGGCGGTGGCCAACTTCCTGCCGCTGCCCATTGTCGATGGCGGCCATTTTCTGCTGTTGATCGTCGAAAAAATCCGCGGCCGGCGCCTGGCGCCGCGCATCGAGATGACCATTCAGTACGTGGGCCTGTGCCTGATCATCGGCATGATGCTCTATGTCACCTACAACGACCTGGGCCTGTTTACCCGGAAGTGACCCGCTTATGTCCGGAAAGACTGATATCGCCCGGTCCTCGGCCCTGGCCAGCGGCGTACTGACGGTGTTAAAACTGGCGGTGGGCATCTTCACTGGTTCGCTGGCCCTGACGTCCGAAGGCCTGCACTCCCTGCTCGATACCCTCGCTACGTTGACTACCTGGCTGTCGGTGCGCAATTCCGACCGGCCCGCCGATGCCGAGCACCACTACGGCCACGGCAAACTGGAAAATCTTTCCGCGTTTGCCGAATCAATCCTGCTGGTAATGACCGGCTTGTACATTATCAAGGGCGCCATCGAACATCTCCGCGCCGGCGGGTTGGAAAGCGACCCGCAGGTGTTCCAATGGGCGATCCTGGTAATTGTTATCTCCCTGGTGGTGGACATTTCGCGCAGCATCGTCCTGTCCCGGGCCGCGCGGGAATTTGGTTCCCAGGCGCTCGAGGCCGATGCGTTGCACTTTACCACCGAGCTGCTGTCGTCAGGTTTTGTGCTGGTCGGTTTGCTGCTGGTGCGGCTGGGCGGCCGGCAGTTCTGGTGGGCCGATCCGATCGCCGCCCTCGCGGTCGCGGTGATCATGATCTGGATTGCCGTGCGGCTGGCCAAACGCTCCGCCGATGTGCTGGTGGACCGGGCGCCCGAAGGCCTGGAGAAACAGATCCAGGACCTGATCCGCCGCGTGCCCGGCGTACGCGATGTGCTGCGCGTGCGGGCCCGGCAAAGTGGCCCGGCCCTGTTTGTCGATGCAACCATCAAGGTGGATCCGAACATCACGCTGCTGGGCGGCCATGAGATTGCTTCCACGGTGGAACTGGCCGTGACCGAAGCGCATAAAAATACGGACATCACCGTGCATGTGGAGCCCGGCGACACCACCGGCACCCAGACCGATGCCATCCGCGAACTCGCCGGCGCCATGGGCCTGACCGTCCATGCCCTGCGCATCCGGGATATCTCCGGCCGTTTGTACGTGAACTTCCATGTCGATCTGCCGCCCCACATGCCCCTGGCCGAGGCGCACCACCTGGTCTCGCAATTGGAAGAACGCATCCGCCTGCGCCTCCCGGAAGTCGCCGAGATCGACTCCCACCCCGAGCCGGCGGTAGTAACCAGTAGCCAGTAGCCAGTAGGCAGTAGGCAGAAGGCAGAAGGCAGAAGGCAGAAGTTTTTGCCGCTTTACGATCTAACCCTTTGGGGAACAGTCGCGAAATTACTTCCGGCATTCTTAACGTTCAACGTCCAACGCTCAACGTCCAACATCCAATGAAACGGCTTCGTTCAACGTTGAAAGTTGGATGTTGAACGTTGGACGTTTGCTCAAAATCGGAGCGTAATTTCGCTCTCATTCCTTACGATTTACGCCGCCGTCCCCTCACTGCCCGCCACCCGGTATCTTGTCCGGGTTGACCCCGGGCCACTCCAGCGGCGGGGCCACGGGCGCCAGCGCCGGATTGACCGGTGCGGCGATCACCCCCGGTTCGGCCCTGGGGCCCATGCGCACGGCGGCCGGTGGCGGGGGGCTTTCGACATCGCCAATTTCCATAATCCGCTGCACGCCGGTCAGGGGCGATATCTGGATGGCCGCCAGTTGCGTCTTGAGCCGGTCGGCCTCGATCCGCATCTGCTTGAGGGCTGTCTGCGTGGTGGTCTTCTGCGCATCGATTTCCTGCATCCGACGGTACAAGCGGCTGATATCCGCCAATATGGCATCGCGCCGTCCGATCAGCAGCACGTCCACGAAACCTTGAGACTGTTCCTGGAGGATCAGCACATCCATGGTGCTCACATCGGACATCTCCGCATCGTAATTGGCCGCCGTCTGCCGGCCCTGCTGGTCCAGGGTTTGGAGTGCCGCCAGGGCCTGGCGGTAGGCGGCGTCGAGGTCGGCCATCTTCTGTTGGAGCCGCAGCACCCCCGAGAGCAGCCGGTCCTTCTGTTCCTGGGTAACCCAGGTACTGCCGAAGCGGTAGAGGCCGCGCTGGGCCATCTGGTCGGCCATGCGGGCATCGGCCTGGACAAAGGCCCGCACCAAATCGGTATAGGCCGGCACATCCTTGGCGCCGTGATAATCCCCCAGCGCCTCGGTGATGTTATCGAGCAGCAGGCGATTGGCCGGCGCCGCGTCCAGTGCCTTCTTGTAGTCCAGCAGCCCCTCGGGCTGGCGGTGCTGGATGTAGGCGACGATGGCCAGGTTGTTCTGTGCCAGCACATCCCCAGGATCGACTTCCGCGAGTTTCTGGAAATAGTCCTTGGCTTTTACCCACTTGCTCAACCGTGCCGTGGCCAGGCCGGCGGTGGCCAGGGCGGTGGAATTCTGCTCATCGGTTTTGAGCGCATCGAGCGCCGTATCCAGGGCTTCCTTGAGTTTGCCGCTGCGATAGAGCGTCAGGGCCAGCTTGGCCTGCGTGGCGGCCTGGTGCAAGATGGCATCGCGGGTATCCGGGGCCATCCACTTGTTGCGAAACTTGATGAAACCGTCCGTGGCATACTGGTTGTACTGGTCGAGCATCTGCTGGGCTGCCGCGGTGAGCTTCAGGTCCGGATAGGTCTTGATAAAGGTGGCCAGCATACCGGTGATGGTGCGCAGGTCGTCGGTCCGGGCGATGGTGGATTTGATGCGTGTCCATTCGCTCTCGGACTTCTCGGCGGGGCTCTGGGTTCCGGTCAACGCGACGCGCTGCACCTGGTCGGCGGTCACGGTGACCGTGTTGCCGTTCTCGACGTGGATGAGCATCTGTCCGCCTTGGCGGGAGATGGTGCCGTCAAACTCCCGGCCATCGCGCAGCCAGATATGATCGGCCCGGGTGGCGCCGGTCAGAACCAAGGCCGCCAGTGCGGCACACCAGGCGCGGTAGCTGCGTCTGTGTGGAATCATCGTGTTCCTCCCAAAACTAGACAGCCGCCAGCGCCAATGGATTGCCACAGGATTATTGTCAGGGTGTTGGTATTGTCCGCAACTATTGTGTTGACAATTGGTTGCGACTATTTTCGCAGCTTCTTTCTGCCGTCCGTCCGGGCCTCATAATGACACCGGATAACACTATGGAGCCCGCCGCGCGGGGTCCACTCGCTGATCACGGTCATCCGGCGGGGGGCCAGAAGCTTGACGAGGTCATCAAGAATACAGTTCGTCACATCTTCATAAAATATGCCGCGATTCCGGAAACTCTGCAAGTAGAATTTATAGCTCTTAAGCTCAATGCACGTCTTGTCCGGCACGTACCACAGGCGGATGGTGCCGTAATCCGGCTGGCCGGTCTTCGGGCAGACCGACGTAAACTCCGGCGCGACATGTTCAATTTCGTAATCCCGCCCCGGGTGCGGATTGGGAAAAGTTTCCAGCATGTTATTGGCGGCCATCAGGTTCACCATAAAAGAGTGCGGCGATAAAAAACTATTCTACGTTCCCGCCGTGTTGCCATAAAGCGAAATGTGCAGTCGGGCGCCGAACCGGTAGCCGTGCTGTTTGCACAACTCCGCCACCCAACGGCCTTTTTCCGTCACCGCTTCGTGAGTAATGCCCTCGGGCATCAGCAGCACATCGTGCGGGGCAATGCCGCCGATGGCCGCGAGCAACTGCTGCACCTCTGCCACGTCATCGGGGACGCTGAGCACAAATTTCCATTGCCGCTCGGCTATGGTGGGGGCGGTGGCAAAGTGCCGCAGCACATCCAGCGCTATACGCCCGGCCTCGTGGCTGTGGGCAAAGCGTCCGCCTTCACGCTGCCACGGGGTGCTGTTGGCCAGTTTCGGGCTGATACTGGCCAGATCCAGCGCCAGGTCGGCCCGCCACACCGTGCCGGCCGTTTCCAGGGTTACGTGCAAGCCACGCTGGTGCAGCAGTGCCACCAGGTCCGCCACCTGCGGCTGAATCATCGGTTCGCCGCCGGTCAGCACCACATGCCGGGCGGAAAACCGCAGCACTCGGGCCACAATATCCTCCAGAGGTAAATCTTCCCCGCCGGGGTTCCATGATGCGTAGGGCGTATCGCACCACGTGCAGCGCAAATTGCAGCCGCTGGTGCGCACAAATACCGACGGCACGCCGGCCAGTTTGCCTTCCCCCTGCACGCTATAAAAAATCTCCGCGATCTTCACCTTACACCTGCCCGGCATAATGCGCCGGGTCCTTCAGGCCCGCGGCCCGAAATCCTTCCAGCCGCAACTGGCAGCTATCGCAATGCCCGCAGGCGTGGCCATTGGCGTCCGGGTCGTAACACGAGTGGGTAAGCCCGTAATCCACCCCCAGCGTCACACCCTGCTGGATAATCTCATATTTACGCAGGTGCAGCAGGGGGGTATGGATGCGGAACTGCCCGGTGCCTTCCACGCCGGCCCGCGTGGCCAGGTTGGCCACGCGTTCAAACGCTGCAATAAACTCCGGCCGGCAATCCGGATAGCCCGAGTAATCCAGGGCGTTAACGCCAATGAAAATATCCCACGCCCCCAGCACCTCCGCCCAGCCCAGGGCAAACGATAGAAAAATGGTGTTGCGCGCCGGCACATAGGTAATCGGGATGCCGTGCGCCATGTCTGCGGCGGGGCGGTCCTTGGGTACCGCCGCATCGCTGGTCAGCGCGCTGCCGCCGAACGCCCGCAGATCAATCTGCGCCACCCGATGCTGCCGCGTGCCCATCTGCCGGGCCAGCGCCGCCGCGGCCAATAGTTCATGGCGATGCCGCTGGCCATAATCAAAACTCAGCGCATAGCAGGCAAAGCCCTGCGCCTGGGCCATAGCCAGCACCGTGGCCGAGTCCAGCCCGCCGCTCAATAGAATAACCGCCCGTTTGTCCACCCAATCACCTTATAGCCGTCGCCGTAGCGGCGCCGCGTTCGGGGTTACGATTCCGATAAGGCTGATTTTAGCCGCATTAAGGAAGAGATGTTAGTGGATAGTGGTTAGTTGTTAGTGGTTGGTTGTCAGAATAAGCCCACAACCCTCAACCTTCAACCCACAACCCACAACTATCAACTATCAACTATCAAGCTGCACCACCCTAAAAGTTCTGTAGCCCCGTGAAGGTCCGTGCCAGTTCCAGCATCCGACAGACATCCTCATCACTGGTCTGCGAAAAATTCCGATACCACAGCCCAATAGCATGGAACGGTTCGGGCATGTGGAGGCACACCACCTCGTCGGCCAAGGCCCGCAGCGCCACGAACGTGGCCGGCGCGCCGACCGGCACCGCCACCACAATGCGGCTCGGTTCCTGCCGCCGCAGCGCCATAATCGCCGAACGCATCGAGGCCCCGGTGGCCAAGCCGTCATCGACCGCAATCACGCAACGACCGCGTACGTCCAAGGGCGGCTGGTCGCCGCGATACGCCTGTTCGCGGCGGTGCAGTTCCGCCCATTCGCGGGCCGCCACGCCGCGGAAGGTCGCCGGGCCGATCCCCAAGGCCTGCAATGTATCCTCCTGCACCACCTCGACGCCACCGCTGGCGATCGCACCCATGGCCAGTTCCGGCTGGCCGGGCACCCCGATCTTCCGCACAATGAAAACATCCAACGGGGCATGCAGGGCTTTGGCCACTTCGTAGCCCACCGGCACGCCGCCGCGCGGCAGCGCCAACACCGTCACATCTGCCCGGTCCGCGTAGGTTCGCAGGCGTTGGGCCAGCAATTTCCCGGCCTGGGCGCGATCGGCAAAGCGCGTAAACATGAAACGCCTCCACAATAATGATAGGGCACGCGGCACCGGACCCCCGAACAAAAAATCGCATGCATGTATTGTGTAACGGTAATATGATAACCCAATGCGCCCTGATGCCTTGCGAATGTGCCCATAAGTCTTAGAATAGAACGGCTCAGGTGCTGGCCCTGAAATAATTGCCAGGCGAGACCGTAGCTCAGTTGGTAGAGCAACAGACTTTTAATCTGTGGGTCCTGGGTTCGAGCCCCAGCGGTCTCAATCTTAAGGCTGGGAAATGCAAGGGGTTATGAAGGTCGCCAAAAGGGTGGACTTCTGTGTTTTTGCGCAGCGCTACTCCGGCGCTACGGTGGCCGGGGGCGGTCAAAATACTGTGGGTTTGTCCGTTTTAGCACTACTGACAGGGGGCGCCGGCCTTAAATTGCGGCGCCCGGCCCCCTATGGCGGTGTTGTCAGGAACTTTAACATGCCCGCGACCCGTGGCGCTATGCTGGCCGGGGCGGATTGGTCCCTATTGCCGTTGGCGCCGACGGCGCCGTAGCAACCCTTTAGTCTTATTAAAAGTACTCGATATACGTGCCGTCGTGGTGGTGACGTTTCGGACGCTGGATTACTGGCGCGGGTGGCAGGGAGCCGCGCCAGCGTTGCCGCGGTATAGCCTATCGCTGGTGGTGCCGATCGGCGAGGGGCAACGGCTTGGATGCCTCCACACGGAAGCCATGACCTGAGGGGTGCGGTCGGTTATGTTTTTGCCGTTGGCTTATTCACGGGTTGTCCCGTTGAGGCTTCTGTCGTCGGGATGTGGCTCAGCAACTTTGTGATGTTATCAAGAAATGTCGTCAGGTATTGCACAGACATTTGAATCCGAGCACATTCATAGTTTGAGCCTTCGATCATCGAATAGCAACGGATTGACGCAATGCCATCAGTTCGAGCACTCACTCGCATTGTATCAACCCAAAAAGGATTAATACTGTTGTTATCTACAAACGGCAGATCTAATATTTTAATCATTTTCATAGGCTGGCTTGGCTGCCCCGGTGCCTCCCCACAAGAGATCCGATGCAAGGTGGGGGAATCGCCTGACCACGGCAATGATAATTGAAACGTCGTCCATATGCAGACCGAGATCCTCACCACCAGCGCTGAGACCACCGAACTGTCCCGCAAACAAGTGTCCGGTGTCATTGCCGCTCTTGGCGATCTTGCCAATGGGATCAGCCGTAAGCGTCAGGTGGCAGGTTCCAACTTGCGCAAACGGTTCTCCAATTCGTCCAAACGCCGCTGGGTACTGTGGGCGACGGCGGCGACGGCGGTTCCTGCACAGATGAATGCGGCCAAGCCGAAGGCCGCGGAAGACAGCAGGCCACAGAGAAGGACGAACGTCATCGGACTGTCCGGCAATTTGCCAAGACTCAATATTCCGGTGAACCAACACACACCGCCGACGAGAAAGAATAAAAACCACACGATGGTCATTCGTAGGGCCATCTTGTTCCAAAGCCGTGCGAACATCGGCAGATTGTCCTTCGTTACGTAGTTGCTCCAAGCCCAGCCGCCCATTTCGTGCCTCCTGTGCCATCGAGTACGTGCATCGAATTCATTACCATACCCACCCACATCAACATTGTGAAGATTGCATGAATATGCCGGAGGTTTCATACTTCCCCGATCAAATCCAGCTAAAAGGAAACCCAATGGCCCATCTCATCTCCGCCCGGAACGAAAAGGTCGCCCGTATCGCCGGCAAGGAGATCCAGACCCAGACCACAACCACGAAGAAAGCGGCGACCCGTTACCGCCACGACATTGCCGATTTGACGCGGCAGGTGTGCGAGCTGGTCATGCGGCTGGCCGTTGTCGCGAAACACCCGCCCACAGAGATGACGGCGCCGCCGGCGGTGCTGGAGAAGGCTCGTTACCGTGTGGGCCGCGTGAAGACGCCGCGCGCCAAGCTGGGCCTGTTGGCGGCGAACAAGGCCAAGTTGGTTGGAGTGTCTGGCCTGTCCCTCCACAAGGGGGAAGCAGGCAAGCCCCAAATTCAATAACGCTGATAATTTGTGCGACGGTGTAACCTTTGGCTAGCCGGCGCAGAGTTATGATGCGTTGGTATTCGTATTTTTATTGCGTGTTCCGTAATGTGTGATAGCATACAACTTTCGGTGTCGGCGGGTGGTGCAATGCAACGGTTTCTATCGACCCCATGTAGAAGCCATCACAGGCGTTATGAACCCGGGCCACGTTCCGCCTTCACGTTGATCGAATTGATGGTCGTGGTCGCTATCATCGTGATCCTGATTTCGATCCTGGTCCCCAGTGTCTCCGCCGCCAAGCGCCTCGGCCAGACTGCGACCTGCGCCTCGAACCTGCGGCAAATTGGCATGGGGATGTCCGCTTACGTCGTCAGCACCGGCGGCTATCTGCCGGGTTCCTATGGTGCCGACGGCAATGGCGCCATTGCCACCTGGCCGGTGCGCATCCGCAATGCCATGACCGGCAACAATCTGCCCACGGCGCAAGCCCAGAACCTCTTTTACTGTCCGGCGGCACCGCTCGGGTGGGCGTGGCAGGTCAAAGCCGGCACCGGATCGGGCTATGCCACGGCGGTGGATATCGGCTGGGGCTACAACAGCAACTTCAAGTACAACGGCGTTACCGGCGGCGAGGTGCTCGTGGACGGCACGATGATTTCCTTTTCCTACGGCTATAACGATTGGGGCAGCTATAACACCGCAGTTCCACAGCGCGGCCTGGGGGGCGATCAATGGAGTCACCCGCCGGTGCGGGCCGATCACGTTTTGAACCAGACAGTCTTTGCCATTGGCGATACCAGTGCCGCCGACAATGCCTGGGGGCAGAATATCGATCCGACGAACCCCTTGCAATACCCCGGTACGCGCCACAATAATGGTTCCAATATGTTATGCTTTGACGGCCATGTGGAGTGGCACCTGCAAAACGCGATCATCCTGTGTGATACATCCGGCAACATGCTGGCGACCACCTCTGCGATCTGGCAAGCCGTCGCGCCGTGGTGGAATAACGATGGCAAGCCCTGACCGGCCAGCACAGATTTTGCGGCCGGGGTGGCGGATCCCCTCCCCCGGCTCTCTGATGACGCCGTTCGGGTAATTTGCCGGTGCCACACCATTGGAAATGTCTGTAGCCCCCCTGTAATGACGGAGAACTCTTGAATCAGCTAATCATGAAAGCCGGTATCGTGGCGGTCGTGGTGCTCGCGGTGACCATCGGGTGGTGGTACTTTGGAAACTCGGACGCCGGCGTCGAAGGTTCCGCCATAACTGCGTGGAAGTGCACCAAGCCGGAATGCGGCCAAACCTTTCACTTGACCGTGAAGCAGTTGAGCGATTTCTACAAGGTACACTATGGGGAGCCACTGCCGTGTCCCAAGTGCGGCAGCCGCGCCCAGCGCGTGACCAACCGGCCGGCGGCGACGGCACCGGCTGGGGGAATGTAAGATTTTTGATTTTCGAGTCAGGATTTGATGGATTGCAGAAATTTTGCGGTTGGCAAGCAAAGGACGAATTTTATGCATAAGCCCTGCGTGTTATTGTTCATTGCCGCCGGTTGCATGCTGACAGCCGGGACGCTGCACGCCGCCGATCAGGTCCGTGTGGTCAAGGAATTGCCCACGGCGGCGGAAGCCGCGCTCTACACCGGCAATCGTGCGCCCTTGCAGCCCAGTCCCCTGTTAAAACTTCCCAATGGCGCCATCGAGCCGCGCGGGTGGTTGCGGCACCAGTTGGAATTGGATGCCGCGGGCATGTGTGGCCATCTGGATGAAATTTCGCCCTTCCTGAAATACGAAGGCAACGGCTGGGTCGATCCCAATGGCAAAGGCGGGTGGGAGGAATTGGGCTACTGGCTC
>Ga0316217_10001240_pt1 | contig 34061 bp, 27 predicted proteins | sample 1anoAmetaG_FD_203633 | JGI IMG/M metagenome (GOLD analysis project Ga0316217, IMG submission 203633) | Freshwater microbial communities from Trout Bog Lake, Wisconsin, USA - 1anoA | ecosystem: Environmental > Aquatic > Freshwater > Lake > Hypolimnion/Profundal zone | place: USA: Wisconsin...
GTATTTTTTCTCAAAAAAAAAATATTTTTTATATCAAGATCAAGATCATATTCAAATGAATATTCCATTAGGAATATCTTTTGATACAAACCGAAAGATTTATAAAATTTATAATAAGTATGTTGGTTTTATACAAACCTCTCGTTATAATCTTGGTAAAATAAATGAACAATTAATTTATCAATGGCTATTAATTATTTCACCAAAAGATCAATTTAAAATTCAATCTACAAAACAAGATCAATACAATAAACCAATTATTCAATCAAAAAATAAACTTAATAAAATAAACTCACATATAACTTATTTTCTAGAAAAGAAAGTACTAAATGATATTGTAATAAGACAATTAAACAAAATTTTAAATTTAAATAATATTTTTTTTGAAAAAAATACTAAAAATAATAAATTTAAAAAAGGTTTATTAGGATATTCATATAAAATATATAAAAATAGTTATAATTTTATACTTGATGCAAATTTACTTAAAATTAACTCACTTAATTACCAACTAAAACCTCATTTTTTTAATAAAAAAATACACTTTAAATTTAAATCTCAGAAAATTAGTATATTTTCTGAACTAAATCGAGAGAGTGTATATTTATTAAAGAGATATAATATCTCTTTAATAAATATACACTCTCTCTCAAGTACAATATTTTTATTTAATTTAGGTAAATTTCTCTCTCAAGACAAAGTCTCTTCAAAACGTTTATTTATTTTAGATGGAGGGAGAATCGTAGCCATAAATAATCATTATTATGGTTTACAACTATCTAAACCTTATTTAACAGTACCAAAGGCAAAGATGTATATATCTAATAAAGAACTTATTTTAGAAGGTAAAACATTACTAAGTCTTATTTATGAAAGATTAAAAACAAGTGATATTACTCAAGGTTTACCTAAAGCAGAACAATTGCTTGAAGCACGTCCTAATAATGAAGTAAGTATTAACCTACAACAATATTTTGAAGATTGGACAAAAAGAATAAATAGATATTTACTTCTCCCCTATTCTGTCTTAACTCCAAAACTGATCACACATAGTCAAATTGATCTTGTTAATCGAATTCAAGCTGTTTATTTAGCACAAGGAGTATATACTTCTGATAAACATATTGAAGTGATTGTACGCCAAATGACTTCTAAAGTCATTATCGTAGAACATATTGACCCCAAAGCAATATCTCCAGAAGGAGTTATTAGATGGTCATTAAAATCTAAAAGTTATAAGATGTGTTTATATTTACCTGGTGAACTAATTGACTTACAACAAGTGCAAAAAATACACTTTGCTCTTGAAGAGCCTACTCCTTATAAGCCCTTATTAATTGGAGTGACTAAAGCTTCTTTAAATACTGAAAGTTTTATTTCCGAAGCTAGTTTTGAGCGAACAGCTAATGTATTAAGTAAATCTGCTTTTGAAGGAAGGATTGATTGGATGAGAGGATTAAAAGAAAATATTATTTTTGGTGGTGTTATTCCAGCGGGTACAGGATGTCCAGAACAGTATTGGGAAAATATTTTAAAAGATGTACCAAAATTTAAAAATATTATTAATAATACTTTTTTTCTAGAAAAGTCGAAACATACTATATGTTACCGTTCAAAACTCCTATATTCTAGTAGAGGTAAGTTGCATAGTAGTTTAAGACAATCAATATACAATATATATAATTATCCAAAATATTCTCTATTATAAAAATAAAATCCAAATTTTCATGATTCATAGAGCTAGATACTCAAAGCTCTATGAATCATGAAAATTTCTTGTTACAATTGATAGTTTCTAATAAATACCACCTATACTTATAAAAAAGACTTAACTTAGAATCAAGTATGTTTTAAATAAACACGTAAGAGTATAAGTAACTTATTTAAGCCAATTATTTAATAAAAAAAATTATTTAATCTTAATATAGTCTATATATTACTCTAATTATTTTTAGTAAAAAAAATGAACTGGAATATTAATTTGTATGAAATGATGGAAGCAGGAGTTCATTTTGGACATCAAGCTCGTAAATGGAATCCGAAAATGGCACCTTGGATTTTTACCGAACGAAATGGTATACATATTATTAATCTTACACAAACTGCACGTTCTCTTTCTGAAGCATGTGATTTTCTTGCAAATGCTGCTAAAAAAAAAAAACAATTTTTGCTAGTGGGTACTAAACATCAAGCTGCTGATATAGTTGCAGAAGCAGCTATATCAGCACGATGTCATTATGTAAATAACAAGTGGCTTGGTGGTATGTTAACTAATTGGTCTACAATAGAAACTAGATTACAAAAATTAGCAGAACTAGAAGCTCAAGAAAATCTTGGCCTATTAGATAGGTTACCAAAAAAAGAAGCTGCAATATTAAAAAAAAAATTACATCAATTACGCAAATATTTAGGTGGCATCAAATATATGACCGTCTTACCAGATGTAGTAATAATTATTGACCAGAAACAAGAAATGGCAGCTATAAAAGAATGTATGAAATTAGGTATACCAACTATATGTTTAGTTGATACTGATTGTGACCCAGATTTAACAGAAATTCCTATTCCTGCTAATGATGATGCTAGAGCTTCTATAAGATGTATATTAGACAAACTTACTCTAGCAATCCGAGAAGGGAGAATAAGTTATTCTTAAAAATATTAAAAATCAAGTCTTTTTCTTAATTAAATCTTCTCTATTATCTTCTATAATAGAGACGATAAAAAAAAAACTTGACATACGTTTATTTAAATTATACTAAAATAGTATTGTTTAATAAACATATGTTAACTTAAAAAAAGTGAACTTTTGTTCTAAGTTTATTGAATTTAAATATAGATATAAAATTCTATAAAAAAAAATTAAAATCACTTGTTAGCACATAAAGAAAATGTGTTGCTTAAAAAGAGATAGTTATTTAAAGTTAAAATTAAAAAAAAATATATGCAAATTTCAGAATTTTCTATTAAAAATATTAATTGTATGTATGAAATATCCGGAGTAGAGGTAGGACAACACTTCTTTTGGCAAATAGGTAATTTTGAAATTCATGCTCAAGTTTTAATCACTTCTTGGATAGTAATTAGTATTTTACTAATTTTCTCCTTTGTTTGTACTAGAAAGTTAGAAACAGTTCCTACAGCAAGTCAGAATTTGATAGAATATATTTTAGAATTCATTAGAGATCTAACAAAAACTCAAATTGGAGAAGAAGAGTACCGTCCATGGGTACCATTTATTGGTACTATGTTTTTATTTATCTTCGTTTCGAATTGGTCTGGTGCTTTATTACCATGGAGATTAATAGAACTGCCTCATGGTGAATTAGCTGCTCCAACTAATGATATTAATACTACTGTTGCTTTAGCTTTATTAACTTCAGTAGCATATTTCTATGCTGGATTAAATAAAAAAGGCTTAAGTTATTTTGGTAAATATATTCAACCAACTCCAATCTTATTGCCAATTAATATTCTAGAAGATTTTACAAAACCGCTTTCTTTAAGCTTCCGATTATTCGGTAATATTCTAGCAGATGAATTAGTTGTTGCTGTATTAATTTCGTTAGTGCCTCTTGTAGTACCAATTCCAATGATGTTTTTGGGATTATTTACTAGTGCAATTCAAGCATTGATATTTGCTACATTAGCAGCTGCGTATATTGGAGAATCTATGGAAGGACATCATTAAATATTACTTTAATTTTTTAAAGTAATTACTTATAAACTTAAACTTAATTACACGCTGTAATTAAGTTTAAGTTTAAATTCTTATTTATTTTAGAATAAATACGTTTTTTTTTAAAAAAAAAGGCGGGTAGCGGGAATCGAACCCGCATCTTCTCCTTGGCAAGGAGGAATTCTACCACTGAACCATACCCGCATAAAAATGCTCAGATGTATTACAATCTAGATTAGATCTAAATAGATTATTAAGCTGATAATTTTATAGATAATTTATAAAATTTTTTGTAAAAATTACTTATTTTTAATCAAAGTCTTTTTATAATATTTATTATAAGAAATAAATTGATATGTATTTTAATTCGTATGAATTTACTTATAAAAAGTATTATCTGGCACCGAGCTATCTTCCCACAGGGCCCCCCCTGGAGTATTTTGACTGCAATAGAGTTTCACCGCCAAGTTCGAGATGGATTGGCGTGTTTCCTCTACACCTAAGGCACCAGACTATATCAATATAGTATGAAAAAAAATAGTGATCTTATATCCCTATAGCCTCTTTAAAAAAAGAAAAAAGGACTACACTTCAATTCAATTACATTTGTTTTCATCTTACCTTTTTTTTATCAAGTAAGAAATTGTTTAACTTTATTTATTTAGAATTTCTCAGATTCAAAAATTCTAAATAAATAAAATATCTTTTTAATGTAAAAGAAAAAAAATTTTCGTAATTTATATTTTTTTAAAAAACAATATACTATTTTTTTTTAATCGGGCGAGGAGGGATTTGAACCCCCGACTCCGCGGTTCGTAGCCGCGTGCTCTAATCCACTGAGCTACACGCCCTATTAGATAAGCAATATTCTTATATGAATATAACATATATTAACAAAAAAAAATAGCATATTTTTTATAAAAACATATTATAAATAAAAAAAGTAAGTTTTTGAAAAAATAGTATATTTCCTTAGATAATAATAGATAAAAATCTAAATCAGATTTATTATTAATCTTAAATATTTTGCTTGTAACTTTTTACAAAAAATTATATTTTATACTCTCTATATCTATATATGTGAGTGAAAATTAACCAATTTTTTTTTTAAAAAATATATAAAAATGTTAGTCTATTTAATAGATAAAAATAATTAATATTTATTAAAGAATATTTGATTTACCATAGACACTTTTGCTTTTTGAGCTTTACTATTACTATATTAATAGAGTCTGTAGAGAATCAGTACTAATAAAAGTACTAATATACTCTGCGAAATTTTTTTTTATTAACCATGCCAAAAAATATAATTTTAAAATGGATCAAGAAATCAGTATATTTATTTATTTCATTATTCTTAATTTGTGAAATAAATTGGTCTTCTCCGTCAGAAGCTTATCCAATTTTTGCACAACAAAACTATGAAAATCCTCGAGAAGCAACTGGCAGAATAGTATGTGCAAATTGCCATTTAGCAAAAAAAAATGTTGATATAGAAATACCACAGTCTGTATTACCTAATACTATTTTTGAAGCAGTTGTTAAAATTCCTTATGATACTCAAATCAAACAAGTTTTATCAAACGGAAAACTGGGAAGTCTTAATGTTGGAGCAGTTTTAATTTTACCAGAAGGGTTTGAGTTAGCACCATCAGATCGTATTCCTCCGGAAATAAAAGAAAAAATTGGCGATTTAGATTTCCAACCTTATTCATCAGATAAGAAAAATATATTGGTAATTGGGCCAGTACCTGGTGAAAAATATAGTGAAATTACATTCCCAATTCTTGCTCCAGATCCAGCTTCTAATAAACAAGTTCATTTTTTAAAATATCCTATTTATTTAGGAGGAAATAGAGGAAGAGGTCAAATTTATCCTGATGGTAGTAAAAGTAATAATACTGTATATAATGCATCTGCTACAGGTCAAATCACAGAAATTCTGCGTAAAAAAAAATCAACTAATATTACAATTACTACTGCAGATGGTCGTCAAGTAATAGATGTTATTCCTGTAGGACCAGAATTAATTATTGCAGAAAAAGAAGAAGTGAAAATTGATCAACCACTAACTAATAATCCAAATGTAGGTGGTTTTGGACAAGCAGATGCAGAAATTGTTCTTCAAGATCCATCACGAATTCAAGGATTACTAGTATTCTTTGCATCTGTCATCTTAGCACAAATTTTTCTTGTTCTGAAAAAGAAACAATTTGAAAAAGTTCAACTTGCTGAAATGAATTTCTAAAAAATTTACTAAATTTTAGTCACTATTAATATAGTACAGGAAGCGCTTAATTTGTGATAAAAATAAGAATCAGTTTTATAGATACAAGTGAATTCACAAAATTTGAAATTATATCAATTAATATTAAATACTTTTATATTAGATGAACTTGAATCTAGTTATTTATCTCCTTTATTAGAACAAACTGGTTTATATTCTGGACATTTAGAAATTATATTGACTACACATAAATTATCTCAAAAAGTACAAAAAGTTTATTTTTTTACAAAGAAAATAAAAAAAAAACTACGAACTAAGTACAAATACTTAGAAAAAACATACAATATTTATTTTTATTATTGTATAGAAGTTTTTTTTATGTGGGACATTGATACTAGTTATCACAATATATTGTTTAAATATAAACAATTATATCTTCTTTCATTACAAATTTTTGTAAGTTATAAGTATTTTTATGAATTACTGCAACCCAAAATTTCTAAATTCAAATTTAATTTTATAAAACAAGATATTTTTGAAGAAAGCATTTTTAGATCTTTAATTTTTATTCTATTGTATAAGGTATGGAAAGCGATTTATTGGTATCCACTTATATCTAAAATTGCTTTTGATTGTCAAGAAATTAAAATAGCAAAATATTTTGCTGGATTAGCTAATTTAGAAGTTAAAATGATCTATATGTTAATTATGCTATTTCATTAATTTCTTTTATATAAAATAAAAAAATTAGAAAATAGTATATTTAAAAAAATATACATTATTAAAAATATACTATTGAAAAAATAGTATATTTTTAATGTAAAAAGCACAGCGAAGGCCCTAATAAGGGCCCAATGCGTGTGCAACATAAGCACTTAAGGACTAAATTGTTTCTTAGGCTGTAAAATCAGTAAAATTATAGTGAAGAACCTAATCCTGAATATGAACCAAAAAAGAATAATCCAACTAGTGAAATGGCAATAATACCAACCACGGTGCCTACAAACCATAAAGGGATTCTTCCTGTAGTTCCAACGTTCGACATCTCTTATACTCCCTTTTATATTAATACAAGTCCTGACTTAGGACTGACACAGTCACAAGTACAAAGATTAGAAAATATAAAAAAAACAAAAATTGGTAATTAATTATTAATTGAAAAAATAACTTGAAAATAATACTGCAAGTACAAAGATTAATAATAATCCCCAGTACAAACTAGTCCGGTTCAATTCTACAACTTGCTTATTTGGATTTTCTTGTGTCATGTTTATACACTTGTTAAAAATGAGAACTTACCTTTGAATGAACTGCATTGCTGAGATGGAACCTAAGAAGAATACTGTAGGTACAGCTAATCCATGCACAGCTAACCATCTAACTGTAAAAATGACATAGCTTCTATCAATAGTCATTTAATATCTCCTATAAAGATCTAGTAAATTCATCAATTTGATCTAGGGAATTAAAACGCCCAGTAATCAATGGAACTTCTTGGCGAGTTTCTGTAAAATATTCATTTGGTCGAGGACTGCCAAATACATCATAAGCTAAACCGGTACTTACAAACAACCAACCTGCGATAAACAGAGAGGGAATCGTAATGCTATGTATGACCCAGTAACGAATACTGGTAATTATATCTGCAAATGGACGTTCTCCCGTACTTCCAGACATGGGTAGCTAGCTCCGTATGTAAATACAAGTCTCAATCTTGATGCATTAAATTGCTTAGATCGATCTTGTTAAAAGATTTGATACTTAAAGTATATAAAAAAAATATGCGAATTAAGTATAGCTTAGACACTATACATTGAGCAATATAACTTTGTTTAGTTAAAAAGTATTTTCAATTTAATACTAAATCTAGTTTAGTAAGGAAATTTTTAATATAAAAAGAATATACTAAGAAATTAAAGAATTAAGAATACCAACTAAAAATACTAAGCCAATCCATAAAGAAGCACCAGAAAAAACAGTATTTTTACTACTAGACCATCCATCTGGTGATGCCAATACTACTGGTACACCAATGACCAGTAGAAAAGAAATAACAATTAAAGCAAATACTGCTAATTGAAAAGCAATGATCATTTTGAATATCCTCCAAAATTAAAAAAAATAAAGAATGAAATTTTATAAAAAACCTTAATATTACTAAACTAAATTTTTTTATACAAAATTAGGATAATATGGTGCGATTATAAGGATAATATTATAAAATAATCTTAAACAATATCATCTTTTTCGATATACAAAAACAAATAAGCTATAGTAACTGCTGGAAATACCAAGCCTACTAAGGAAACCAAAATAGAAGGTAGGTAAGAAGAAAGCATGATTTTGTATCCTTTTTATTAATATTGTCATATTACTAAAATTTTAGTAATATGTGTTCTTCTTCAAAAATTTTATCAATTTAATAATACTAAATTTGTCAATTAATAGAAACTGATTAAAGCAATGAGGTATTTACTAGAAAAAATGTATATTATATATATATACCATTCACAATAAATTTTTCTTTATTATGAAATAAAATAACGTATGCAAGACGAGTATAGCATAAGCTTGTTTCTTGAACAACTAATCTTATATTTAAGAAAAAAGAATCCATCTAGCATAACAGATCTTATTAAGATAATTGATTTATATTTTTTTTCTCAGATATCATATCATTTTTTTTTATATAAAAGATATTATTTTTTTATTTTTTACTTTTTATTTTTTACAAGGAGCGGTTAGATATAACTGAAATAATTCCCATATACAATTTTTTAAAATTGTTCTAGGTATAATAAGATCAATCATACCATGGTCAAAAACATTTTCTGCTTTTTGACGTTGTTCATCAACTTCTATCTTGTAGATTTCTTCTATCACTCTTTTACCTGCAAAAGCAATATATGCACCAGGTTCTGCAATAATAAGATCTCCTAACATACCAAAACTAGCTGTTACACCCCCAGTAGTAGGAGAAGTTAAAATCGAAATACACATTAATTTATTTATAAGTTGATGTACCCTCAAAGCAGAAGAAATTTTAGCCATTTGCATTAAACTCAGTGCTCCTTCTTGCATTCTTGCACCTCCAGAAGCACACACTAAAATAACTGGTAATTTATAAAATGTTGCTAATTCTATTAAACGTGTAATCTTCTCTCCTACAACAGATCCCATACTACCGCCTAAAAATTCAAAATCCATTACTGCTAATGCTACAGGAACTCCTCTAAGTTCTCCAAAACCTGTCTGCACAGCATCTGGCATTCCTGCCCATTCTTGTTCTTCTTCTAGACGATCTTTATATGAATCAGTAGCAAGTTCAACCATATCTACAGGCATCATATCTTCGTTAATAGAATCCCAAGTATCTTCATCAATAAGCATTTCAATTCTTTCAGTACTTCTCATACGAAAATGATGATTACATCCAGGACATACACGTAATTTAATATGTTTGATAAATAACATTTGTTTACATGTTTCACAAAAAAGCCATAATCCTGCTCCAGGCGTAGTAGATTTATTAGGGGGTTCATAAGATTCTAGATCTTCATCTACTTCATTATCTGAACTTTTATGTGAAAAATTTAATTTTTGTGTTTCTGTATCTGTTGATATTTGTTCTGACATGATTGAATTATACGTTTCTTCAGAAGAATCTGCTAAATTAGTGTCTAAATATACTCCTTCTATTTTTCCTACATTTTCATTTAATGACATTAAAAATACCTCCTTATTATACTTATGCAGCTGATATACTTAGTTTTTTATAGTATGATTATACTAATTTATAATTTATTAATTTTTGTATGATCAAATCATATCAGTATAATTTCATTATAAAATGACTGAATGAAAGTTTCGTCAAAAAATACCACAAGAATAATTTCAATTTATTCTCAAATTTTTAAAAGTGATAAACTAAATTTTAAATTTGTTTAAATCTTTATTTGAGATGAGCAAGAAGGGATTTGAACCCTTGACATCATGGTTCGGAACCATACGCTCTAATCCACTGAGCTACAAGCTCTCTATCAAAAAAAAAGAATTTTTTTATAAAAAAAAAGAATTCTTTTTTTTTTATAAATTACTAGATCTATATATAAATATTTAGAAGTAGTTTCAATTGCCTATTTATTGTATACCTATTGACAGGTACTCTTGAATAAGTTACTATAAAATAGCCTTATTCAAGCCCCCATCGTCTAGAGGCCTAGGACACCTCCCTTTCACGGAGGCGACGGGGATTCGAATTCCCCTGGGGGTATATTAGGTTATATGTGTAAGAATTCTATTAAAAAAAAATCTTACACATATAAGTTGTTATTTTTAAAAACTGGTATTTTTTAAATAATTCACTTCAGATCTATTAAAGACTATAATTTTCAATTATATTAAAATTTTAGTTATGTAGAAGCTTTGAGTAAGATAAAAAGGGGCGATGCCCGAGCGGCTAATGGGGACGGACTGTAAATCCGTTGGCTTTGCCTACGCTGGTTCAAATCCAGCTCGCCCCATTGACAGAAAATGATTTAAATAAATTTCAATATAGATTGAAATACTCTTTCAAATATTTTAATCAACGACATACAAAGAAATTAAAAAATGTAAATTATCAATTATCTTGTTATTTAGAACAACACAATATTCGATTTCAGAATAAAATGCAATTTTTTATTCTTCTTAAGATAAAGAACTTACATTAAATAATATTTTTCATTTAATTTTAATTAAATTTATTTAAATGAAAAATATAGTATTTTGTATATTAATTTAATCTTTATTTATATGGGGGCAGAGGGAATTGAACCCTCACGATTTACAAAATCAACGGATTTTCTTCTTACTGCAATTTTCATTGCTAAAATTTATTTTGTAAGTTGGACTCTACCTTTATTCTTGTTAATATGTTATAGGAAAAATTTCTTCATTTTATTAACATTAGAATAGCTTCCATCGAGTCTCTGCACCTATTCGATTGTTAATAGAATTTGGCTCAGGATTACCTTTTTGTCACTCATACAAGGCTCCCCTGAATCTGAAAGCTGACATTTATTAAGTTAACCTAATAAAGCTCAATTATATCAAGTCCGTAGCGTCTACCAGTTCCGCCATGTCCCCTTTTAAAACTACCTGATTTATTGTAAAATATATTAGAGTCAAATGCAATATAAAAAACTATTTAGTAATAGGTAAATCAATATAAACAATTTAAAAAAAATATTAGTATGCTTAATATCTTTTTATTTGTTATTTACTTTAAAATAAATAAATCATTTTTGATATAAAGCCTGCTTAGCTCAGAGGCCAGAGCGTCGCACTTGTAATGCGATGGTCATCGGTTCGACTCCGATAGCAGGCTATTAGTATTAATGTAGTATATTTTTTCTTAAATAAATTATTAAACAATATATATGATATTGTTAAAGTAGTAGAGTTATTTCTTATTTTTTAATAAACTATGTATATAATATTTATATATTATATACATAGTTTATGTTGTAACTTCAATGAAGTGACAACATTACTTATTATTTAGTGTATATATCAAGAGAAATTTATCACAATTTTGTGAATAAATAATTCAAATAATTTTCAATATTAAATAATTTTTTTTAACTTATAATTATATTATTGTACAATAAGGAGCTTGTATGTCACGTTATCGTGGACCCCGTGTCAAAATTGTATATCGTTTAGGTACTCTTTTAGGTTTAACTCGTAAAACACCTAAATTAAAATCTACTTCAAAGAATCAATCTTCTACTAAAAAAAAAAAAATATCGCAATATCGTATTAGATTAGAAGAAAAACAAAAATTGCGTTTTCATTATGGATTGTCAGAAAGACAACTACTACGCTATGTTCGTCTTGCGAGAAGAGCCAAAGGTTCTACAGGACAAGTTTTATTACAATTATTAGAAATGCGTTTAGATAATACAATATTTAGATTAGGTATGGCTCCTACAATTCCTTCAGCTAGGCAATTAGTAAGTCATGGACATATAACTGTTAATGAAAATGTAGTTAATATTCCTAGTTATAGATGCCATTCTAAAGACATAATTTCAGTTCAAAATAAAACCAAATCTCAATCTTTAGTTGATCGAAACTTAACTGAGATACAACAATTGAAGTTACCAAATCATCTTATGATTAATATTCAAAAACGACAAGGAATAGTTAATGAATTAATAAATCGTACATCAATTGGAGTTACAGTTAATGAGCTTTTAATTGTAGAATATTATTCTCGTCAAGCATAATTATTTTTATAATATTCACATTCACGAAATGTGAATATTATAAAAATAATTATACAATTTATATATAGATTTGAAAGAATCAAATCTAATGCAAAAAAAAAACATTTAACAATAAAGGATATATTGTTATTTTATTAAATTAGCTTTAATAAAATTGAATTAATTTCGGAAAGAGAGGGATTCGAACCCTCGGTAAACCTAAAGTATACATAGCATTTCCAATGCTACGCCTTCAACCACTCAGCCATCTTTCCTAAATAGACCACAAAATTAGACTAAAAAATATATTAAAGTCAATTTATTTCATTATGAAAAACTCAATTATGAATTAATAATCCGTAAATAAAGTCTTTGATATTATACTATATAATATGAAATTAATATTCTAATATTAGAATATGCATGATTAATACTTTAACAATATTCAAATCATAGGTAGTAAAAATAAAAAGATTTTTAATATTAAAAAAAAATGCCAAGATCTCAAAAAAATGATAATTTTGTAGATAAAACTTTCACTATTTTAGCAGATTTACTATTACAAGTTATTCCTACTACTTCTCGAGAAAAAGAGGCATTTACTTATTATAGAGATGGTGTGATTTGAGTTTAAGCTTTAAATTAAAAATAAAATTTTATTTATAATTTAGAAAGTTTATGGAAAACTGTCGCTTTATGAAGATATATTATGTATATTAACATCCTTCCACTAAATATCCTTAGTGAATTAATTTCTAATGTAGTAAAAAACATTTGCTAAACATTGAGCAGAAAATATAATTAAGTTAATACGTATAAAACAAATATGCTATGCTTAGTATAACTAAAATAGACATTTTATTTAAAAAAAAATACTCTTTGTTTTAATCCAATATAAATTATTTCTTAATTATTAGAATATTGATATATATTGGAAATATTTTTAGTGAAAAAATGTCATCTCATTTCTTTCAAAGATACTTTACATATTCAAAGAATGAAAATAAAAAAAAAAGCGTTTAGAACAAATCAATATCTAAGTTATTACTTGTTTTTTAAGATGAAACAGTGAATTTTAACTTTTATAAAAGGATGATTAGTGATATATTTGATAGAACCTAATCTCTAATTAATACTAATTACGATTAAATTTAACTTTATCAGTCAGTATAGTTAGAAGGAGCCGTATGAAGTATAAATTTCATGTACGGTTCTGAAACGGAGTTTGTTATTTTTACATTTATACAAACAATCGTAACGAATGTCAGCACAATCAGAAGGAGAATATGCTGAGGCTTTACAGAATTATTATGAAGCTATGCGATTAGAAATAGATCCATATGATAGAAGCTATGTTTTATATAATATAGGTTTAATACATACTAGTAATGGACAACATGCTAAGGCTCTTGAGTATTATGCTCAAGCACTTGCAAGAAATCCCTCTTTACCTCAAGCTTTAAATAATATGGCTGTTATCTGCCATTATGTATGACTACTTCGATTATAAAAAAATTGGCTTAATCCTATTTTGATATTATAACATATCAAGGAAGTAACATTAGATTTTTTTTTATTAGAAAATTTCTAAAAAATGTAACATGATAAGTATCAAGAATTATCTTTTTTATTAAGATATTAATAACTTATTAACCTTATACCTCCATAGATAATTATTATAAATTAATGTATAAAGCGTTGTCAGGATTAGATTTTCATATTATGAATATTAGTAATTAGTATATTTTTTTCTGTTTAAATCTTCTTTTTTTGTAATGGAAAAAGTATTCATAAATATATAAACAGTGACGTTGAATTAAATCTTAAAGAGGAATAAAGATATAATTTATATATTAACTCTTTGTTATAATAAAATTATTTTTTACATTATAAAGCGAAGTAGTTACTTTCCATATAAAACTGGAAAGTAGGATATAAGATATATATCTTACTTTCATAAGATATAAAAACTTATATATAATATAAGTCAAGTTTATTCAATGTATTCAACATTGAATCTTTTTATTAAATGAGATTATTGTACTTATAACAATCTTATTTTTAAATATAAATTTTGAAAAATAATTAATGTAGAGCCGTATGAGATAAAAATCACAAGTACGGTTCGTTGAGAAGGTATTATCTTTATATAATAGTCAACTTGTTTTTTAAATACCTATCTTAACCGAGGAGAACAAGCTGTTGAAGAATCAGATCTGGAAAGTTCTGAAATCTGGTTTGAACAAGCTGCTCAATATTGGAGACAAGCAATTGAATTAGCTCCAAATAATTATATTGAAGCACAAAATTGGTTACAAATTACGGGGCGTGGATAATTAAAAAATCTTTCCTAAAACAAAGGAAAATACTTATTTATATGGAAATCTAAGACTAAATATTGTGGCTATTAAATTCAATAGCCACAATATTTAGTCTTTTATACTATCAAATCAACTATTGAGATGTATTTAAAACCTTCTTACAGGTTGACAAATAGAATATTAATAATTACAATTATCTTGGTATAAAGGAATATAGTAACGATCTGCATTTCTTTTTAATTTGCTTAAAAAGAGGGTTGCTAGCTCAATGGTAGAGCACTCGGCTTTTAAGTGCGACTGGAACTTTAATATAAATAAACAGGATAAATATAGACCTGTATACAATAAAGCATTGTGTAAATAAATTGCGGCTTACTTCACGAGGAAACTTAAGAAAGACTGTAGCATGCCGTTTAAACGACTTAAACTAATAAAAGAGAAGCTATTCCTTTTATTTTTTTTAAATGGTCGTTCATTTTAGATTAAATGGAAAAGGTAGATCTACCTGAATGATAGATTCAATTAAAGTGCCGAGTCTTTCTTTAAAATATTATTTTTTAAAGTCTCTGTTATTAATTAGAGAGATAAAACTAATGAATAGCTATAATCAGAGAAATTGCATTTTTGTCTTCTTCTTTAGAAGAGACAAAAATTTAATCATAAATCATTCCTAAAAATCTTATTTTATAATTAAATTATCCGTATGCTGACTAAATAAAAAAAAAATATAAGTCAGAAGAGCAATCTCTTTATATGGAAGATTGCATTATATAGTATTAAAAAATAATCAAAGTAAAGTAAGGTACTAAAATCTGAGTTTTGGATGGATATAAAAAAAAAGAAACAAAAGAAGAGATTATATTCAATAAATTTACGAGAAAAAATACACTTGTGTGTATTGAATCCAAAAATTGAGAAAATTTTACTCAAAACACAATCTTTTCTTAGATTGAAACGATATATTTATCAAATGCGTTTTTATGGGCTGAATGAATTAATGCAAATTTCTTTTTATAAAAAAAGAAGGATTGTCATTGTAAATGAAAATGAAAATTTATTTTATTTAAAACGAATAACCTTTACCTTATCAAAGGTATTAAATAAAACAAAGTCTATATCAAGAACAAATTCACCATTTGTTGGAAATTTATATTCTTCATTGCATTTAGCTTTTTCATTTCTTGAAGAAAAATGGTTAAATTCTTTTTCTATTTTAAAAGTAAAAATGCCATCTTCATTACATCCTGAACTTTTTATTCGTATAGTTAGTTCTAGAATAGAAGATATTGCATTTATTGATTTACTACGTCGTAGTCTAAATATTACTAAGGTTAATTTACTTTATCCAATTTATAGTCAAAATAATATTGATATAGATATAACACCAATTTTGATTAACATTATTTCATTAGAAGTTGAAACTTTTTTACAATTTGAACTCACTAATCTATTAGTGAAATCTAATCAAAATGTTATTAGACAATTAAATTTTCTACGTAAAATAAATTGTTTTAATATTTTTTATAAGGTAAAAAATATTAAAACAACTTCTCTTAGTCGGAGGAAAAAGAAAATTAATGTTTTTAATTATTTGTATTATGCTAATAAATGGATATTTAGTATAGACATAGAATCACCTATATTAGAAATATTAAAAAATCGTTGTATAAGGTATTTCAAATACCGTATAGGTATATTAGTCAAATATAATAATTGGAGTATTACTAATATATATGAAGATTATTCTTTTTTTTTAGGAATGAAATTTTTGATAACAGTTCAAAAACTGAAAATTAAAAATTTTACATTTAGTACTTTGATGTTACCACAAGTTTTTTATATAAAAAAGGTTATCTTGATCATGATTCCTGTGAGTAATTTTATAAATGTATTATCTCAATACGGATTTTGTAAACGAAATGGTTATCCGATTAGTAAAACTAATTGGAGTACCTGGCCTGATTTGCAAATCATAGAGAGGTTTAGCCAAATATTAAATAATATTAATTATTACTATAGTGGTTGCGCAAATAAAAAAAAAATAGGATATATTGAGTATATATTAGCTTATTCATGTGCTAAAACATTAGCATGTAAACATAAGACAAATGTAAGATCTATTTGGTATAATTATACTAGAGATTTTATACGCTATAGCCTTTTTTTAAAAAAAAATAATACACTAAAAAAAAATTCTATAGATAAGAATTTTTTTTTATGGGACCTTTCTAAACAAAACATTGACTTTATCTTCTTTTTTTTAACAGAAGAATCTTACAATAAATACTTCTAAGTAAATCTAATTTTTGGAAAAAATTAATACTAATATAAAGAAAGCTGTGTGCAATGAAAATTGCAAGCACGGTTTGGGAAGAGGTAAGTTTTTTTAGTATATTTACCGACTTTCATCCGATTGGTTCCGGGTTCGATCCCCGGGCAACCCAAAGACTTATACTTAAACTCTATCTATATAAAATTCAGAATATGAATTTTATATAGATAGAGTTTAAGTGTAAAAATATAATTGATAGTATGAATCTTAATACGTTATATTTTTATATAAATAGACTTTGATAAAATCTATTTCCTAATGTGTTGAGTTGCTTTGTATGAAAAAAAAAAAAAATGACAGAAATTTTACTATTTGAAGCTTTACGTCAAGGTTTACAAGAAGAAATGGATCGCGATCCAAAAGTTTTTGTTATGGGAGAAGATGTAGGTCATTATGGGGGATCTTATAAAGTAACTAAAGGTTTTGCAGAAAAATATGGTGATCTTAGATTATTAGATACACCTATTGCTGAAAATAGTTTTACAGGTATGGCAATTGGTGCTGCTATGACAGGTCTACGTCCTATTGTTGAAGGGATGAATATGGGATTTCTATTATTAGCCTTTAATCAAATTGCTAATAATGCCGGTATGCTTCATTATACATCGGGCGGGAATTTTACTATTCCAATAGTAATAAGAGGCCCTGGAGGGGTAGGTAGACAATTAGGTGCAGAACATTCTCAAAGGTTAGAATCTTATTTTCAATCAGTACCGGGACTGCAATTAGTAGCATGTTCTACTCCTCAAAATGCTAAAGGATTAATTAAGTCAGCTATTAGAAGTGAAAATCCAATTATTTTATTTGAACATGTACTTCTTTATAATTTAAAAGAAGTCATTTCTGATGAAGAATATTTACAATGTTTAGAAAAAGCAGAAATTGTACGATTTGGGAAAGATATTACTATATTAACTTATTCTCGTATGAGACACCATGTGCTTCAAGCAACTAAAACTTTAGTTTACAAGGGATACGATCCTGAAATTATAGATATTATTTCTTTAAAACCATTAGATTTGGGAACCATAGGAATATCAATCAAAAAAACTCATAAAGTTCTTATTATTGAGGAATGTATGAGAACAGGTGGTATTGGTGCTTCTTTAAGAGCATCAATTATTGAACATTTTTTTGATTTTCTTGATGCCCCAGTAGAGTGTTTATCATCACAAGATGTTCCTACACCATACAGTGGTCCGTTAGAAGAACTAACGGTTATTCAACCTACACAAATTGTCCAAGCTGTGGAAAATTTGTGTAGAAATTAATGAAGAAATCAGTCTCCTTATAGTGTCTTTATTTATAAAGAGACTGATTTCTTCATTATCAAATCATAACTATTTTTTTGATAAAATATTTTTGTATATTTCTTCAATAAATAAAAAAGTATTATTTATCGGATTTAATTGATATAATAATTGATAAGATATAGTCCAAAGATAAAGTGCGAATAAAAAGCAAGGATAATACCAAAATAATTGTAAATAAGAAATCATAGTTTTAATAAAAAAAAAACTTACCTCGTAGAAACTATTTTAAAATACCTGCTTTATATAGTATATATTTAACTGTTTCTGTAGGTTGAGCACCTACTTTTAATAAATCTAATATACTGGGAATATCTAATCGAGTATTATTTTGAATAGGATCATAAAAGCCTACTTCTTTTAAGGCTCTACCTTCTCGTCTTGATTTTGCATCAATTGCTATTATTCTGTAAGTAGGTTTCTGTTTCCTACCATATCTTTTTAAACGAAGTTTAATCATGTTATAATTTTTTGTAAAAATTGCAATGACTTTTTACCTATAGGTAAAAAAATGTCCGTGCATATCAATTTAATTAGTCTTTGTGATAAAATATTAAATACATTCAACAGATCACTTTAAATTTTAAAATATATTTATGTATAAATTTCTCGCTGATAAAGTATTTAGATCTAATTTAGATCTAAATACTTTATCAGCGAGAAATTTATATAGTTTTGTAGTAATAAAATCAAATCAATAATTAATTATGCATTTAATGCTTCTTTAGCTGCATACATCACTTCAACAGTAATTTGAGTCATATCATTTTGACGCGCATACTTTTCAGTATTTCTTTTAATTTTTCCTCGTACAAATCCAGGAATTTTATTCAATTCTAACTGGCTTTCTGCATCCCAATTTAAATCACTATCTACTGATAAAGATTTAGTAATGACTTCTTTAGTGTCATGACCACCAAATATTTCTAAAAGATGGTCTTCCATCCCTAAAGTAAATGAATTATATACTAAATCTGCTATTTGATTAGTTCCTTCATATCCCAAGAAAGGACGATAACCAAGAGGGAAGTTTTGAATATGAACCGGTGCCGATATTACTCCACATGGAACATCTAAACGTTTACCAATATGCCGTTCCATTTGACTTCCAAAAATAGCTGCAGGTTCTACACGAGCTATCATATCACTTACTTCAGTATGATTATCTGTGATTAATATTTCATCACAATATCCATTTACTTGTTCTCGAAACCAATCTGCATCATGTTTACAATATGTACCTGCACATACAACATTTACACCCATTTCTCGAGAAAGAATTTTAGTCATAGCAACAGCATGCGTAGTATCACCAAAAACGACTGCTTTTTTACCAGTTAAATTTTGACAATCAATAGATCTAGAAAACCAAGCTGCTTGAGAAACAAACCTTGTTTGTTCATCAATGTAAGATTCAAAATCAACTATTTTTCCAAGTAAAATAGGTGCCCAACGATTAATTTCTTTTTGAATTTCTCTTATGCATTGAGCTGTTCCAACTAATCCCATAGGAGTATTTGCAACATAAGGCATACCAAATTCTTTTTCTAAATATTGAGCAGTCATTAAACCAACCTCTCGATAAGGAACTAAATTTAACCAAGCTTTAGGTAAATTACGTAAATTTTCTACTGATCCTCCTTCGGGAATAACTTCATTTACTTGAATATCAAGATCTTGAAGTAATCGTATTAATTCTCTGCAATCATGTTGATTATGAAATCCCAGAGTAAAAATTCCAATTATATTTACAGAAGGCTTATCTGTCATAGGTTGATTTAGCACACCTTGTTTGCGAGCTTTATCAAGATAGTAACGTACTACTTGTTCTAATGTACGATCAGCAGCTTGTAATTCGTTAACTCTATAATGATTTACATCAGCTAAAATAACATCTGAAGATGATGATATAGATGCCCTATCCACAAAATTTTGTAAATCTTCTTGTAAGATACTAGAAGTACACGTAGGAGTCAAAACAATTAAATCAGGACGTTCTTCTTTGTCTTTACGAGTGATATTATCAACTACTTTTTCTTGAGATCCACGTGCTAAAACATGTCGATCAACAATACTAGCAGTAACAGGAGTAAAGTCTCTTTCTCGCTCTAACATAGAGCGCATTACATTAAAATAATCATCTCCCAGAGGAGCATGCATAATAGCATGCACATTCTTAAAAGAACTTGCAACACGTAGTGTACCAATATGCGCTGGACCTGCATACATCCAATAGGCTAGTTTCATGAATATAATGTATCCTCCTAAATTTTAATATACTAATATTTATTTAAAACTAAATAGAGTTGTATCGTATGTATATTTCAATTCAATCTTTTAGAAAATTGAATTGAAATATACATATCTAAAAGAGAAAATCAGACGAAAAAAAAGAAATTAGTCACAACATTTGGATAAATTACTAATCGTCTTTTAACAAAAATACCAAAAGACAATTAGTAAATAATCTTTGTTATTAAAAAATAAAAAATACTTACTTTAAGTGAAATTAATTAATCAGATTTTTTCTATTGACAATATAACTTTGAAAGTTGTACTATAAATTCCCCTTATTAACTGCTAATAAAGTGATTACTAGTGGTCCTGATAAAACTATAAGAGCCAATACAATTAATTGAGCAATTACTTCTAAATTCATAATTAAATAGATTATTGATATTTTTATAGATATTATAAGCAAGACTAATCTGTCTATAATTAGACAGCTAATATAGCTTTAAATTATACACAAAACAAACTCATTTTTCTAGTAAAATATTAAAGAGACTTTATCTAAAATGTTTATATTTTAATAAGATATAGTAGCCTTCTTTGTAGAAGAAAAGTACAATACTAAATAAGTATACATTAGTATTAATTTTAATTGAACTAGTGCATAAGTTGGAGACAAATGATGCAAATGAAATTGCATTGTTATGCAGTAATTAATAAATGAGGAAGTAACAGATGACATTAATTTCCGATAGCCAAATTATTGTAGCACTTGTAAGTGCTTTTTTAACTGGTATTTTAGCTGTTCGTTTGGGAAAAGAATTATATAAATAAATAAACATTTTCAGCCTAGCTGATCAGCTAGGCTGAAAATGTTTATTTATTTAGTGAACTTTTTGACAAAACAAAATTTCTTTATGAACTTTGTTTTAAAAAGTAAATTGTATTCGTACGAATGTTTAATAGACTTTATCTTTTAAGTAAGATAAACTTTTATTAAACATTTTAATTAGGAGAGATGGCTGAGTGGTCGAAAGCGACAGATTGCTAATCCGTTGTGCATCTTATTTGTACCGAGGGTTCGAATCCCTCTCTCTCCGTTGTAATAATCAAACTAACTAAATATTTGAAAAAACATAAAAATTATTCTTTGCGACCAGGATTACGTGCTGGATCATTTGATAAAAAACCAAATACAAATAGAGAAATAAATAAAATGACAATACTATAAACAAATAATTTAAGTGTAAGCATACAAAACCTCTAATATAATTTTTTAGGAGAAAAAAATGAATTCAAATTTTTTTTTAAGACTGATTAAAACTTAAAAAGTAAATAGTTACATTTTTAGCTCAAAACCATGTACTTATGTTTAGTTAAATAACTATAAATTCAAAATATTTAAACTTTTAGTTATTTTTCCAAAATAAATAACTAATTTTAAGTTTAACAAAAATAATTTAAATATTTTTCACTTAATCAGATTTCTTATAAAAGAATCTATTCAAACAGATTATATAAATAACTCAAGATAATTATCTTATAAAAAAAAAAGATTTTATTATATAAAAATCTCTTTTTTTTTATAAAATATGTAAAACTAAATTATTTCTAAAAGTTGCTGCAAATAAAAATTTTTATCGAAAACTTACAGATGCTTGCCAAACAAAAGCTAGCAATAGAAAAAATACAGGGATAACAGGTAGAACATCTATAATAGGATCAAAAATAGCATAAGCCTCAGGTAATTTTCCTAAAACCATAATCTCGTTTGTGTTCAAATTCAATAAGCTATGCAGATAAGCGGTGTTAAGCATGGTTAGTATAAATATTCTTCAATAAAAATAAATATTAGGCGATCAAATTTTAATGAAACACCTGCTAAGTTGAATTAGATTCGATTTCTTATCTTACTACACCTTGTAGTGGCTTGGAAGAGGCTCTAATAAATGTTATTTTTTCCATAAAAAAATAACTAAAACTCTTATAATTAGAATACTAGAATTCAAGTTATTTTACTACTATACAATTACTTAAAATAACTTGACAACTATTAAAGTTCAACTATTAACTAATAGTGAGTAAAGTTCGGGCGTGGCCAAGTGGTAAGGCAACGGGTTTTGGCCCTGTTATTCGGAGGTTCGAATCCTTCCGCCCGAACACTTTATAATTATAAATAAAATATTTTTATTATATAAAAAATATTTTAATATAATTATTTTTTTTTATATAATAAAAAAAAAGTGTAGATTTATTGATAGTTTATATATAAACTACTAATAAATCTGCACTTTTTTTAAGGGGTTGTAGCTCAATTGGTTAGATCGCCGCCCTGTCAAGGCGGAAGTTGCGGGTTCGAGCCCCGTCAATCCCGAAATTTAATATAGTTTAGAGATCAGATGGTATTTTATAAAAAAGAAATAACTATATGTACTTATTTATAACTATATAAAAATACACATTTTTATTATATGTAATGAAATATAATTTATTTTATTTTTATGGATTTAAACGTTTACTTAAGTGTAATAACAAATAAACATAATTAATAATTAATTATGTACAAATGTACAAATGTACATAAAGAAATATATACTTATGTAAGTACAAGAATATATTCTGTAAGACAAAAAAAGAATAAATAATAATAATAATAATATTAATATAAGTATTATATTATATAATGATATTATTTATTATATCAATAATAATAATATACATATATATATATGTATATAATATTATTAAATATATTTGAACTAAATTCAATTAGAATAAATTTCTATCTCTTTATTATCTTTTGTACAAATGTACATTTGTACATTTGTACATTTGTATATTTTTTAATTAAACTAATTAACCCTACACTCTTGCACTTATCTCATAATAAAGTATATCTCTATTTTAGAATAAGTTTTTATATAACCTTATGTACAGATGTACACTTGTACATCTGTACATTTGTAATTTAAAATATAAATAATCTTTTATATACTAACTCATTTACTGAACTTTTTGAACTTAAAATTTTTTTCAAATTCCTTAGTATCAAACATACATACAGATAAAATCTGTATGTACTATTTATTTTCACTACTTTTGTTCAAACAAAATTTCACACATATGTGCCTTTGATAAAGATTCTTGTAGATATTTATTGAGTAGTTCAAGAGTTTCTTCTGATTCATTAATATTTGCTAAAACTAAAAATCCATCATACTCGTAACATAAAGGGATAAATTGTAGTTTTCTTTTAATAATGGTGTTCAAGGCCATCATTAAAACCCAATTTTTACCGCTAACCACAATTTGTGAGGCCACTCTACACAAATTAGAAGATTTATACATTTCTGATTGTCTTAACATATCAGCTTCTGTAAAATAAAAAGGTTGATCATCAGTTGGAGAACAAACTTTTAGTTTTATATCCGGATTTAGTTGAGATAAATATCTTCTATTTTTTAGATTGTTATTTAGAAAATTAAATTCTCTAATTACTGGGTTATCTTGAAAAGATTTGACGATTTTATCTCGGTAAATTTTATTCATAATTATAAGGAGAGAGAGGGATTCGAACCCTCGATAGTTATTCACTATGCCGGTTTTCAAGACCGGAGCCTTCAACCACTCGACCACCTCTCCGGGAAAAATTTATTACTAACTAATAAACTCTATTATTTAGTAATAATACTATAATTTATAGATTAAAATTATGCTATATAATAGCATATATTATATAAAAATCAAATAGGCTATTATTTTCAATCTTTTGATAAGATATCAAAAGATTGAAAATTTATATGCTTGTTTTTGTATTAAAAATATAAATATTTCATTTAAGAAAATGAATTTTTATTATGAAACTGATAATATTGTACTTGATACAAGACTTTCTTGTGCTATATTAATAATTGGATTCATTGCAAGTCCTAAAAATATAGATGCTATTACACAAATAATAACAGCAAATTCAAGATTAGTTGGAATTAATAAAATTTGTGTCGAATTTGATAGGGGTGAAAAGATATATTCCTGTACATAAATAGATATATCTTTACCATCTCTTGTAGTTAAGATCTTAATTATTCTTAAATAATAATAAACAGAAATAACACTGGTTATCAACCCAATATAAACTAATAAATAAAGATGTTGATTCCAACCAGACCAGAAGAGATATACTTTTCCAAAGAAACCAGCAAAAGGAGGAATTCCTGCTAAAGATAATAAACAAACAGTTAAACTAAAAGACAACCATGGATCTTTAAAGTATAAACCAGAATAATCACGTATTTGATCTGTCCCAGTCCTTAATCCAAATATAATTACACAAGCAAAGGCACCCAAATTCATAAATGTATAAATTAGTAAATATGTTGTCATACTTGCATAACCATCGATAGTCCCAGATATTAATCCAATTAAAATATAACCAATTTGGCTAATAGAAGAATATGCCAATATACGTTTTATACTTGTTTGATTTATAGCAATTAAATTACCAAATATCATACTAAAGGAACTAAATATTTCTAGTATAAAATGCCATTCTGGTTTAACACATGAAAACACTATAGTAAAAATACGAGTTGCTAAAGCTAATCCAGCAGCTTTAGAACCTACAGATAAAAATGCAACTACAGGGGTAGGAGAGTTAGAGTCGAATGAAAACAAAAAAATCATTCTCTCATTCAAAACCGTGCATGAAGCTTTAACTTCACACGGCTATTAGATATAGGACTATTTTTTTAATCCTATATCCCTCTCGGGTTTGCATTATTCTTAAAAACTAGCTTTTCGAGAGATCCTTCATCAAATCATTATTTAATACAGAAGTATCAAATAATGATTTAACTTTTTTCGTTCCTAATAGATATGATTCGTGGATATAGAGCGATTTTTCTCTGGCAGATTAAATAACATCACTCACATTTTCTGAAGAATTGAAATTGTAATTGTTTGATCTATTTATAGAATCCAAATTAACCGATTTCTTTCAAATATACCAGTAAATTAATCTTTAATATAAAATACTCATAATTACCATTTGCTTAGAAAATAAATACCTTTGGGCCCTATTTTCTTTTTGACTTTGCTTTGCCTTAAAATTATACTTTTTTTGACAAAAGTCATGCTTTCAATCTGAGTGAAAGATGGCAGGTCTTTTCATCCTGCATATCTATTGAGTTTAAATCATTTATTTTTATAAAAAATTTTTATTTCATAAAAATGAAATAAACGAATCACACTCCTTCATATACATCGGGAGTCCATTGATGAAATGGAACTACTGAAATTTTAAACCCAATACCGACAAGTACAAATGTAAATGCAAGCCATATTCCTAACGAATAAGATCCATTATTTATCAATCCTTCTAGTATATCGTTCAGTATCAACTTTCCTCCTGATAGACCATAAAGCCATGAAAATCCATACAATAGAGTTGCAGAACTTGCAGCACCTATTAATAGATATTTAATAGCAGCCTCATTAGAACGAACATCTTTTTTAGCATATCCAGCTAATAAATAAGAAGAAAAACTTAAACACTCTAATGATACAAAAATAGTTACTAAATCATTAGCTGAACATAAAAACATACCGCCTATTGTAGCAGCTAATAAGAAATTTAAAAACTCTGCTAGAGTCATTCCAGAACGTTCAATGTATTCTGTAGAAAGAAGAATACACAAAATCGAAGATAAAGTTAAAATTAAACGAAAAGTAACAGAGAAAGAATCAATTTCTAAACTACCTAGAAAGGTTATAATGGAACTATTTTTCCATTGAAAACACAATATAGAACTTGCTGAAAATAAACCTACTAAAGTTATTCTTGATAACCAAGAATTATTTTTAATAATTAAATCTAAAATTAAAACAACCAGTAAACAAAAAATAAGAATGATTTCTGGTATTATATTAATTAAATTTTGAAACGCAAAGATTTGATCAAATTGCATAACAGTATATTTATTTTTAAAAAATGATAAAATTTAAAGGAAACGGAAAATAATCTTTTTCTTGAAAAACCCATATATAATTTTAGCAAAAAGAAGATTTGCGTTAAACTACATATAAAGTAGAGAAGTCTGAATTTAATTAATATAGAAATAAAATATATATTAAAAAGCAATAAATTATCACGATTAATGTTATTTAAATAATCTTAATTTAATGTTATTTAAATAATATTGTTTAACGAAAATGTGCAAAAGCTCTATTAGCTTCTGCCATTCTATGAGTTTCTTCTCTTTTACGAATTGCATTTCCTGTCTGTCTAGCAGCATCCATTAATTCATAGCTCAATTTTAATCCCATACTTCTCCCAGATCTTTTACGTGCAGCAATAAGTAACCATCTTATAGCCAAAGCCCTACCTTGAGCTGCTTTAATTTCTATAGGAACTTGATAAGTTGATCCTCCTCTACGTCGTGCTTTTACAATTATATTAGGTGTAGCACGACGAACAGCTTGACGAAGAATAGAAAGTGGATTTTTTTTTGTTTTTTGTTTAATTTTTTTTAAAGCTGTATATAAAATACGATAACCTAAAGATTTTTTACCATTTTTTAAAATTCTATTCACAAGCATATTAACCAGTCTATTCCGGTAAATCGGATCAGGTTTAATAGGTCTTGAAATAGTATTGGTTCTTCTTGACATAAGTAATTTAAAATAAAAGTTATATAAAATACATTTTTTTCTTATTTAGGGCGTTTCACTCCATATTGTGAAGTAGGTTATACATCTTTCAGAAATAACCTCATCCCAAACTGTACATGCTCTTTTTTTAGCATACAGCTTTCCGCCTGTGATAATCAACAAATTTAGTGAAATTATATGACTATTTTGCATAAAAAAGTTCAGACTTACTCACTAAAAAAAATTGAGTATCCGTTATAATAAAAATATTTATTTAATCTTGTATTTAAAATAATATGGGTTTATTTCTGTAGGTTTTTATTTATTTTATTAATAAGTATAATTATCTTCTAAATTTCTATCTATTCTAACAAAATAAAAATTTTTGAGTTTTCTTATTTAAAAACTAGGATAAGTTTTTTTGTTTAAAACCATAGAAATTTAATTTTTTGATAAAAAAATATAGATAAAAATATCTTTTATTTTGAAGCCTGCTATGTTCCCTGGTTTTAGGTCAGCTTCCAAATTTGCATGTTTAGAATAATTAATTAACATGAAAATAAAATTTTATAACCATTTAATCAATATACAACGCACTAGAACGTCCTTTGCGGCGGTCTTTAACTCCCACTACATCTAGTGTACCTCTAACAATATGATATCTAACACCTGGTAAATCTTTCACTCTTCCACCCCTTACTAGTACCACAGAGTGTTCCTGTAAATTATGACCAATACCAGGAATATAAGCAGTTACTTCAAAACCAGATGTTAAACGAACTCTTGCTACTTTACGTAAAGCAGAATTAGGTTTTTTCGGAGTAGTTGTGTTAAAGTTGACACTCTAATTGCTTAAATTGTCACTCTACAAAACCGTACATGAAATTTACACTTCATACGGCTTCTCATGTTGTGAAATGAATTAATATTTTAGAAAGTTATTAATTATATTTTTTAATCTTTATTAAAAAATATAACGATACTTTTAATCTAAGTACACTTTTTATTAGAAAAAATTCTAAAACTAATTCAATCTGATTTACACGGGCTAACGTTTGCTACTCCATATCATTAAATTTATTAAAAGAGAATTTGCTAAAAGAAAAATCTTTTCTACCAAAAAAGAAAAATAACTTCAACTTATTTCATTAACCTATGTGATTTTTTCTTCCTGGTAAGAAGAAAAAATGGATTGTAATTATCATCAATTTTTTCTTGATAAATTACTTACTATAAATATATTTTAATTAGTATAAATATACTATTTATATTAATTTTTTTTTATAAGAAATGAAAAAAATGATACCTATGTTATTATTTTTTTTTCAACTAATAGACAAAAGTTAATTACTTTATAGGAAAAAATCATTAGGGATAATCAGACTTGAACTGATGACCTCTATCATGTCAAGATAGCACTCTACCACTGAGTTATATCCCTATTAAAAATAACGAATTTTTTTTATGTTTTTTTATTAGATAAAAAAATTAATAAAAAAAATAAATGCGTCTAATAGGAATCGAACCTATATTGGAGGTTTAGAAGACCTCTGTCCTATCCATTAGACGATAGACGCCTTCTTTAAGAAAAAACATTTTTCTTAAAAGAATTTTTATTCAATTTTTGAGTTTATAACATTTCTTAAATTATCTATATTATAAGCGGGTAGCGGGAATCGAACCCGCATCATTAGCTTGGAAGGCTAAGGGTTATAGTCGGTTTTTTTTAAAAAAACCTCTACTTCAAAACCGGACATGAAAGTCTTCTTTCATCCAGCTTCTTTGTAAATGATTTTTTCATATATACAAAAAAAATATTTACAAAACCTATGTCAGCTTTTTTAAAAAAAATCTTACTTAAAAAACAGTCAAATTTTAAATTAATAGCATCTTAGGTTATCCTAATAATAAAAACAAAAATAGAATATTAAATAAAAATAATGAATCCTTTGTTGTTTTCAAAATTACTTCGTTCCACCTTTTTATTTATTAATATCGTTAGGAGAATACACTTTATCGAGCTAATTTTTTACTTTATTAAGTATATAACATTTTTGTAAAAATTATTGTTAATATATGGCTATATATATTGAATATATAATTAAATAATTATTCAAGTCTAGTAACGATAATACAACATTTTTTAAATTAAATCTCCATAGATTTCACCTTGCATTATATCTTTTGATGTTAAGATCTTAGCTATATTTTATGATTTTCAATAAGTCTTAAAATTAAGAATTGAATTAAAATTAGATCTAAGGTTATAGTACAAATATTTTTTTTCGAATTAGATAAGGTAGTTGCCAAAACTAGTTTTGACTTTCAATAAGTAGAACCTATTCAATATTCTACTTATTATAGAAACGAATCACACTTTTACCACTAAACTATACCCGCTTAAATCATATTATAAATAAAATTATGATAATTAACAAGGCTTAATTATACTATTAACAAATAAAAAAAATATACAATAAAAAATATAAAATGTTATAGCAGAATCAAGTTTAATTATATGTATTTTTGTTAGAAATACAAAAATAAAGACAAGCGTTAGTTATAACTAACGCTTGTCTTTAAACCTTTAGAAATTATCCATTTACAGCTGGAGCTTCAACAGAAGCTAAATCTAGAGGGAAGTTATGAGCGTTACGCTCATGCATAACTTCCATACCTAAGTTAGCACGGTTGATGATATCAGCCCAAGTGTTGATTACACGTCCTTGGCTGTCTACTACAGATTGGTTGAAGTTAAAACCATTTAAGTTGAAAGCCATAGTGCTAACACCTAAAGCAGTAAACCAAATACCAACTACAGGCCAAGCAGCTAAGAAGAAGTGTAAAGAACGAGAGTTATTGAAACTAGCATATTGGAAGATTAAACGTCCAAAGTAACCGTGAGCAGCTACGATGTTGTAAGTTTCTTCTTCTTGACCGAATTTGTAACCTGCGTTAGCAGATTCGTTCTCAGTAGTTTCACGGATTAAACTAGAAGTTACCAATGAACCATGCATAGCACTGAATAGAGAGCCGCCGAAAACGCCAGCAACACCTAACATATGGAATGGGTGCATCAAGATATTGTGTTCAGCTTGGAACACGATCATGAAGTTGAAAGTACCAGAGATACCTAAAGGCATACCATCAGAAAAACTTCCTTGACCAATTGGGTAGATCAAGAATACTGCAGTAGCAGCTGCAACAGGAGCTGAATATGCAACAGCGATCCAAGGACGCATACCAAGACGGAAGCTAAGTTCCCATTCACGACCCATGTAGCAAGCTACACCAAGAAGGAAATGTAAAACGATTAACTCGTAAGGACCACCGTTGTAAAGCCATTCATCAACAGATGCTGCTTCCCAGATAGGGTAGAAATGTAAACCGATTGCTGCAGAAGTAGGAACAATAGCACCAGAGATGATATTGTTTCCGTATAGAAGAGAACCAGCAACAGGTTCACGAATACCATCGATATCTACAGGAGGAGCTGCGATAAAAGCAATAATAAATACAGAAGTTGCAGTTAACAAAGTAGGAATCATTAATACGCCGAACCATCCGATATAAAGGCGGTTTTCGGTGCTGGTAACCCAGTCGCAGAAGCGACCCCATAGGCTTGCGCTTTCGCGTCTTTCTAAAGTAGCAGTCATGATTAGTATTGGTTTATTAAAATAAAGAATAAATTTGTGTCCCAAGTTAATCAAAATAGATATCCTTGTTAATATGTTATGTTAACACAAATTTATTCCAAGTGTCAAGTAAAAACTATATACAATTAGTAATTTACTTTTCTAATCTAAGGTAAAAATTAACAAGTAAATTTTATACATGTAATACTTACATTTTGTGATAAAAAATTGATTTAACAATAAACTAAACCAATATCATTTATTTCTTAAATTTGGTAATCGAATCGTTCTTTGCAATATTGCAAAGAACGATTCGATTACCAAATTTAAGAAATAAATGATACAATAAATACCATTTAAATTAGTAATTTTATGAAAAAATCTATCTTAATTCAATGGATTCATGAAAAGAACAGGTTCTGTATCACGATCAATTCCTTTTTCAAAACCAGCTGCTGCAGCACGTGCACGACCTGCATGCCATAAGTGACCTATGAAGAAAAAGAACCCAAGTACAAAATGAGAAGTTGATAACCAACTACGAGGAGATACATAGTTTACTGCATTAATTTCAGTTGCTACGCCACCTACTGAATTAAGCGAACCTAATGGAGCATGAGTCATATATTCTGCAGATCTTCTCTCTTGCCAAGGTTGAATATCTTTCTTTAATTTTGCAAGATCAAGCCCATTAGGACCTCTTAATGGTTCAAGCCATGGAGCACGAAGGTCCCAGAAACGCATGGTTTCACCTCCAAAAATAATTTCCCCAGTAGGAGATCTCATTAAATATTTCCCTAATCCTGTAGGACCTTGAGCTGAGCCAATGTTTGCACCTAGGCGTTGGTCTCTTACTAAAAAAGTAAAAGCTTGAGCTTGAGATGCTTCTGGTCCTGTTGGGCCATAAAATTCACTTGGATAAGCAGTATTATTAAACCATACAAAGCAACAAGCGATTAAACCCATTACGGCAATTGCACCTAGACTATATGATAAATATGCTTCTCCAGACCATACCAAGGCACGACGTGCCCAAGCAAAAGGCTTAGTTAAAATATGCCAAATACCACCAAAGATACAGATGAATCCTAACCAAACATGTCCACCTATAATATCTTCTATATTATCTACACTAACAATCCAGCCTTCTCCACCAAAAGGTGATTTAAGCAAATAACCAAATATAATACCAGGATTTAAAGTAAGATTAACAATCTTTCTGACATCTCCTCCACCAGGAGCCCAGGTATCATAAACACCTCCAAACCATAATGCTTTAAATACTAACAAAAATGCGCCAACACCTAAAAGTACCAGATGGATACCCAAGATGGTAGTCATTTTGTTTTTATCTTTCCAAACGTAACCAAAGAAAGGAAATGATTCTTCTAAAGTTTCTGGTCCAATCAATGAATGATATACACCACCAAATCCTAATACAGCTGAAGAAATAATATGTAGAACTCCAGATACAAAATAAGGAAATGTATCTACAACTTCACCACCAGGACCTACACCCCATCCAAGAGTAGCTAAATGTGGTAAAAGGATTAATCCCTGTTCATACATAGGTTTTTCTGGGACAAAATGAGCTACTTCAAATAAATTCATAGCTCCGGCCCAGAATACAATTAGGCCTGCGTGAGCTACATGAGCACCTAATAATTTTCCAGATAAATTAATAAGTCTAGCATTACCAGACCACCAAGCGAAACCAGTGGTTTCTTGATCACGACCAGCTACAGCTAAGGTTCCATTAAAGAGCGTTTCCACGTGGTAGAACCTCCTCTGGGAATACAAGGTTTTCATGAGGCTGATCTTGAGCTGCCATCCAAGCACGAATACCTTCATTTAAAAGAATATTTTTAGTGTAGAATGTCTCAAATTCAGGGTCTTCTGCTGCACGAATTTCTTGAGATACAAAGTCATATGCTCTTAAGTTAAGAGCCAAACCAACTACTCCAATTGCACTCATCCATAATCCGGTCACAGGAACAAATAGCATGAAGAAGTGTAACCATCGTTTGTTAGAAAAAGCAACCCCAAAGATTTGAGACCAAAATCTATTTGCAGTTACCATTGAATATGTTTCTTCAGACTGAGTTGGGTTGAAAGCACGGAAAGTATTTGCACCATCTCCATCTTCAAATAAAGTGTTCTCAACTGTAGCACCATGAATGGCACATAGTAAAGCAGCACCTAATACACCAGCAACTCCCATCATATGGAAAGGATTCAAAGTCCAGTTATGGAAACCTTGGAAAAATAGAATAAAACGGAAAATAGCTGCTACACCAAAACTAGGTGCAAAAAACCATCCAGATTGACCTAGTGGATAGATTAAGAATACAGAAACAAAAACAGAAATAGGACCAGAGAATGCAATTGCATTGTAAGGACGTAATTGAATTGATTTAGCTAATTCAAATTGTCTTAACATGAAACCTATTAACGCAAATGAACCATGAAGAGCTACAAAAGTCCATAAGCCACCTAATTGGCACCAACGTGTAAAATCACCTTGTGCTTCTGGCCCCCACAGTAATAGTAAAGAATGAGCCAAGCTATTAGCAGGTGTAGATACAGCAGCAGTTAAGAAATTACAACCTTCAAGATATGAACTTGCTAAACCATGAGTATACCAAGAAGTTACAAAAGTAGTGCCTGTTAGCCATCCACCTAATGCAAAATAAGCAGTAGGAAATAATAATAAACCAGACCAACCTACAAATACAAAACGATCTCTTCTCAGCCAGTCATCCATACTATCAAACAAACCTTTTGGTTGTTTGGAAGGTTTTCCAATAGCTATAGTCATAATTAATCTCCAATCGAATTTTTTGAATCAATTTTAAGCACAATTGCTTTAGCAAAACATCTCTATGAAAAAATTATCAAATTACACAAAAAGATACTTCTCTAAAAAGAAAAATCATTTTTCATTTAGATTTAAATATTTGTTTTTGACTTAATTTTAAGTTCATTAAAACTAATCAAGTTAAAATTATTTTGATTCTATAGAGACTTTGTTCACTTTGCTTTTCTTCGTTATTTATGTTCTATTTAGATAATTTAAATTAAATCTTAATAAAATTTTATAGTTTAAAATCCTTTTCTTTAAGTTGAAAATATTATTAAACTAATGTCAATATTTTTTTTCTTATATAAAAAATCAATACTACTATATAATACTACTATCAATAATACGCTATAAACTGTAATTTGGTCAAGTAAAGGTCATGTTAATATAAAATAATGAGAGAACTTGTAATTTTTTTTTTATATACAAAAACTGTATAAAAAAAATTACAAAAAAATAATAAAAAAAATCTTATATTGCACATCAAGTTGGTAAATGTTAAAATATACCATAGAGCATATATAGTATGTTGTTATTTAACATGCTTTATTCGCTAATCAACATGA
>Ga0316217_10001241_pt1 | contig 34055 bp, 29 predicted proteins | sample 1anoAmetaG_FD_203633 | JGI IMG/M metagenome (GOLD analysis project Ga0316217, IMG submission 203633) | Freshwater microbial communities from Trout Bog Lake, Wisconsin, USA - 1anoA | ecosystem: Environmental > Aquatic > Freshwater > Lake > Hypolimnion/Profundal zone | place: USA: Wisconsin...
CAAGCTTGCTTTCGGGCCAAAAAACCGCGACTCTACACCAAGACTGTTTCGGCCCTACCTTATACCCTGAAAGCCTCATCGATGAATGATCAACCATCCGCAAATGCCCTGACCGAAGCTGACCTTATCGCGTTTACGCAAAATGTCGCCGCGCAACTGAACGCGGCACGTGAAACCATTGGTATGGTTGTGTTCGGGCAACACGAAGCCATCGAAAATGCGCTGATCACGATTTTATCCGGCGGCCATGCCTTGCTTGTTGGTGTCCCGGGCCTCGCCAAAACGCGGCTTGTCGAAACCTTAGGCATTGTACTTGGTCTCGATAGCCGCCGTATTCAATTCACACCAGACCTCATGCCATCCGACATTATCGGTTCCGAAGTGATGGACGCTTCATCTACCGGGCAGCGCCAATTTCGCTTTATCAAAGGACCCATTTTTACAAGCCTCTTAATGGCGGATGAAATAAACCGCGCCAGTCCGCGCACACAATCGGCGCTGCTACAAGCCATGCAGGAATATCATGTAACGGTGGCGGGAGATCGCTATGATCTGCCTCGCCCTTTTCATGTGCTCGCAACCGAAAATCCGATTGAGCAAGAAGGCACTTATCCTCTTCCCGAAGCGCAGCTTGATCGCTTTCTCATGCAAGTGGATATGACCTATCCCGATGAAGCAACCGAGCGTCGCATTCTGATTGAAACAACCACCAGTACCGATGTCCATGCCAAGCCCGTTCTAACGGCCATAGACCTTATCGCCGCACAACATCTGGTTCGCCGTCTCCCGATTGGTGATTCCATTGTCGACGCAATTCTTAAGCTCACCCGCGCCGCGCGCCCCGATAGTAGCGTGGATGACATTGCGCAGCATCTCGCATGGGGTGCAGGCCCGCGCGCGGGCCAAGCGTTGATGTTAGCCGTCCGCGCACGTGCGCTGATACAGGGACGATTTGCACCATCGATAGACGATGTTAAAGCTTTGGCCACGCCTATTCTCAAACATCGATTAGCGTTGAATTTTAAAGCCCGCGCGGAAGGCATAACCATCGATGACCTCATCGCACGGCTCATCACTATTCTATTGTAACGGGAACCAACCCCTTGGTTCAGGTAGCGCTTACACCGTCCGATCCTTTAAGCCTCCGCTCGACCGCGGGAGCCTTGGCCGCGCGTCTGCCCTTGATTGTCATGGAAGCGCGTCGCATCGCATCCGTCATGTCGGCGGGACTTCATGGACGCGGACGCGCAGGACCGGGTGAGGCCTTCTGGCAATACCGCAATTTTATGAGTGGGGAGTCCGCAAACCGCATCGATTGGCGTCGATCCGCTCGCCACGATTCAACCTATTTTGTTCGCGAACGTGAATGGGAATCACCTCATTCCTTTTATCTCTGGATCGATCGCTCCGCCTCGATGCAGTTTTGCTCGGATCATGCGCCTCTCTCGAAAGGTGATCGCGCTTTAATTATTGGCTTGGCATTAGCCGATCTCTTGGTACGATCAGGCGAAAGCGTTGCCCTGATGGGATTGACGCGCCCAACCGCGTCACGCCATGTTATCGATCTTTTTGCTGAAGCAATGATCGCGCAATCGGCCCATCGGCAAGACGATATACCCGATTATTCATTAACCTCACGCAGCGAAGCCATTTTAATCAGCGACTTTTTATCGCCTATTGATGTCGTATCAAAACATTTAAGCATCCTCTCTGCCCTAGGTGCAAAAGGACATCTCTTACAGATTCTCGACCCCGTCGAAGTGCTTTTTCCCTTTCAAGGTCAAATGGAATTAATGTCGATTGAATCGGACGGAAAACTCGATATCGGTGATGCACAAGCTTTCCGCACCTCCTATTTGGAAACCATGCGCAATCATCGCGAAAGTCTACACAATACAGCACACAAAATCGGTTGGCATATGGATAACCATGTCACCAATTCACCCGCATCCGACGCGTTAAGAAATCTTATCCTGCGAATGATAGCACCATGATGAGCTTATTATCGATAGGCTTTACTCAGCCTTGGCTCTTTATCGCACTAATAGCGCTCCCCGGATTATGGCTCTTGCTCCGCTTAAATCCACCGCGCCCGCAATCCATTCCCTTTCCACCCTTCCCGCTCCTCTCAAAAGAGGCCAAAACGCAACCCGAACCACGGCGTTTACCGCTATGGTTGCTCATCATACGCATTATCCTTTGTCTTACCGTTTTAACCGCCATGGCCGGGCCAATCATCGAGCCTGAACGACACCTCATTGAAGGTTCAAACCCGCTTCTGATTATTATTGATGATGATTGGACAGCCGCATCCGATTGGGCAGATCGCCAGACCATGCTCGAAGACATCATGGCCGAGGCCGAACGCGCCAACCGTCCGATTGCCCTTTTTGCACCAAGCAATCAAGTCCTTCCCAAACTCTCTAGCGTAGCCGCCCTGCGCGATCAGGCGCGAAGCCTTGTAGCAAGGCCATTTTCATACGATCGTAGTAACCTGCTTACACCCTTACAAACCTTTTTAATCGAGCAACCAAATGCTGATATTGTTTATATAACAACGGCTACCGCATCGGTCGATGATCGCGACGTAATATCGGCATTAAAGGAGATGTTTAAGTCAAGAAATATAACGCTTATATCCAGTCCTTCTCTCAGGGTTATAGCGCTTGCAGGTGCCACCAATGGACCCGATGGTTTTACGGTTCAACTCGTTAAAGCGGATCGCACCAGTGAACGCACTGGCATCTTACGCGCCTATGATTCAAAAAGCCGTGTCATTGGCGAGGCCCCGTTCAAACTCAATGCTGCTCAATCAGAAACAAGCGTTCAGTTTATTCTACCAACCGAACTCCGAAACGAAATCACGCGTATTGAAATAGATAACCAACACACCGCCGGTGCCGTTGTCTTGATCGATGGTCAAAATAAACGTCGTAAAATAGGGCTCATATCCGGCGTCTCCATTGATACCGCACAGCCTTTGCTGTCGCCTACCTGGTTTATTGCCCAGGCACTACGGCCCTATGCCGATCTGATTGAGCCGCGCGGTGGACCAAATGAAGCCATCTCCCAGGTCCTTGAAGCGAAGGCCTACATTATCGTTCTAACCGATATTGGAACCCTTTCCTCAGACGTCGAAAAAAGCCTCGCCGATTTTATCACATCCGGCGGTGTTGTTATTCGCTTTGCCGGACCACGCACCGTTTCCGTTAAAGACAGTCTCATGCCCGTTCGCATCCGCCCCGGTGATCGCTCCATTGGTGGCGCGCTCACATGGGACGCGCCTAAGCATCTCGCTCCGTTTGCAACAGACAGTCCCTTTGCCGGCGTTGAAGCTCCCGAAGAAATCGCCATCACGCGGCAATTACTTGCTGAGCCGGATGCCGATCTCGCCCACAAGACGTGGGCAGCATTATCCGATGGCACACCCATCGTCACCGCCCAAAAGCGTGGCAAAGGTATGATCATCCTTTTTCACGTGACCGCCGACACAACATGGTCCAACCTTCCCCTCTCGGGAACCTTTGTCGACATGCTCCGGCGTATTGTAGCGATCTCCAATCATTTCGACACAGCGTCATCATCCACACAAGCAGGCAGCGCGGCACCGCGCTTAACACTAAACGGTTTCGGCGTTCTTGGCCCGCCGACGGCGCTTGATAAACCGATTGAAAATGCATTTCCGAAACAAGCTGATCGTGATCACCCGGCAGGTCTCTATGGCGATCTCGATAATCCAGCGGCTCTTAATGTTCTCATCCATGGCGATCAATTATCAACGCTTGATTTAACAGAACTTAATACAAATCGATTAGAACTCGGTCAGCAAGGAAGTTATGATCTTCGTCCTTTATTGCTCATCCTCGCAGCGCTTCTTTTTATTGGTGACGCGTTAGCAACCTTTATCCTGCGCGCAGGCGTGCAAACCTTTCGCTCTCTCAAAACAACCGCGCTACTGACGATTTACATTGCCGGTTCCATTCTTATTTCGCATCCATCGGCTCATGCATCACCCTTGGCACCAAAGGACGCGGAAGGTCCGCTTCTCACCCATTTTGCCTATGTCGTAACAGGTGATGCAACCATCGACGACATCAGCCGCATTGGCCTATCGAGCCTTTCAACCTTTCTTTCCGAGCGTACCGCCCTTGAACCCGGCGATCCAATCGGTGTTGACCTCGCAACCGATGACCTCGCCGTCTATCCCCTGCTCTATTGGCCGATGGCCCCCAATCGCCCGCTACCAAATGAACAAAGCATGGAAAAAGTCGATGCGTTCATGCGTGATGGCGGTACCGTTGTTTTCGATACGCGTGACGCGACCTTAACAACACCCGGCCTCGATACGACGCCAGAAACGAAAACGCTTCGCCTTCTCCTATCGCATCTCTCGATTCCACCACTTGAACCTGTCCCAATGGACCACGTTTTGACCAAGGCTTTTTATCTCATCAACCGTTTCCCCGGCCGCTATGCGGAAGGAACGACATGGATTGAAGCCTTACCAAAATCCGACCAAGAGTCCGATGAACCGGTACATGCAGGCGATGGCGTCTCCTCGGTCATCATTACGTCCAATGACCTCGCCTCTGCATGGGCAAGCGATCGCGATGGCCAACCACTTTATCCCCTCATCCAGTCCATGCCCCGCCAGCGCGAAATGGCGATGCGGGCTGGAGCCAATATTGCGATGTATGTTCTCACAGGCAATTACAAAGCTGATCAGGTGCATGTCCCTATCTTACTAGAACGATTGGGGCGATGAGATGATATCGCTGATCTGGTCCCCCATCCTGCCACCCTTCTGGTTTAGCCTTTTAGGCTTAAGCCTCCTTATTCCCGTCATCGCCATGGCAGTAGCGCGGCAGCGCGGAGCGGCTTTTCGATTAATCGCAGCACTCGGTCTCTTAGCCGCTTTGGGCAATCCATCCTTTGAGAGTGAAAAGCGCGAACCGTTAAAAGATATCATAGCGCTCGTCATTGACCATTCCGGTTCCCAGTCGCTTTCCAACCGCGCCGATCAAACCGATAAAACCGTTGAGGCGGTTAAAAAGAAATTGGCGAATTTACCCATGATCGATGTTCGAACCATTGACGTAACCGACACCACTGAAGATGGCACACTCGCCTTCCACGCCCTGCAACGCGGCTTAGCCGATGTAGCACCCGAACGCATTGGGGGCGTGCTTTTCATCACCGATGGTCAGGTTGACGATGTTCCAAAATCTATCGATGCCTTAGGCTTTCACGCCCCCGTTCATGCGCTTATCACTGGCTATGAGGGCGAGCGCGATCGTCGCATCGAACTCATTGATACGCCACAATTCGGCCTTGTCGGAAAAGATCAACTCATCCGTTTACGCATTACCGATAAAGGCTCGAATACGCCCATTCCCGTCACCGTCAAACGTGATGGGCAATCGGTAGCAGGCGGCACCGCAGAGCCAGGTAAACTCATCACTCTACCCATTCATATCGATCACGGTGGTCCAAACCTGATTGAGATTGAAGCTGAACCCGCAGGCGATGAATTAACCACCATCAATAACAAAGCGGTGCTCGCCATTGAAGGTATTCGGGATCGTTTAAAAGTATTGCTCGTTTCGGGCGTCCCGCATCCCGGTGAACGGACATGGCGTAACACGCTTAAATCGGACGCGAATGTTGACCTCGTTCACTTCACCATTTTGCGCCCGCCCGAAAAACAAGACGGCACGCCCGTTAATGAATTATCCCTCATCGCATTCCCCACGCGTGAATTGTTTGAAACCAAAATCGCGGATTTCGATTTGATCATTTTTGACCGCTACGCCGATCTCGCCATTCTACCCCCGACCTATTTCGGCAATATCGTCAATTATGTCCGCAATGGCGGCGCGCTTTTAATAGCAGCAGGGCCTGAATTTGCCGGTGCCGAAAGCCCTGCTGAGACGCCCTTGCGCGCCTTACTACCCGCCTTCCCCGATGGCGAGATCATCGAACATCCCTTTCTTCCACGTCTAACAGAAGCAGGCAAACGCCATCCCGTCACGCGCGATTTATCCGGCAGTGCAACGGAGCCGCCACAATGGGGCGAATGGACGCGGCAGATTTCAACGGGCAATATCTCCGGTACCGCCATTATGAGCGGCGATGCCAATAAGCCGCTGCTCATTTTGCGCCATGAAAACAAAGGCCGCGTAGCCTTACTCTTGTCTGATCACGCTTGGCTCTGGGCGAGAAATTTTAGAGGGGGCGGTCCTCATCTCGATCTGCTTCGGCGTTTGGGGCATTGGCTCATGAAAGAGCCGCAGCTTGAGGAAGAAGCCATCCGGGCATCAACGCAAGGCACGCACCTGTCGATTGAGCGGCAAACCATGGCCGACACGGTTAACCCGGTCACCGTTACAGGCCCAAACGGGCAATCGCAATCCGTGACCCTTCTACCCTTTAAACCCGGCCTCTGGCGCGCCGATATAAATCCAAATATCTTAGGCCTTTATCGCATCAGCGACGGCGTATTAACGGCCTTCGCCAATCTCGGCCCCGCCAATCCGCGCGAGTTCCAAAATGTGCTCTCAACACAAGACAAACTCGCCGCGCTAACCACGGCCACAGGCGGCTCGGTTCGACGCATCGCGCGCCATAAAGAGGATACGCCCTTGATACCCTCTATTCTTACGCTGAGCGATACTACGCGCCATGCGGGAAATGATTTTATCGCCTTCAAAAACACCGGAAGCTCGACCCTTCTCGGGCTCAGCCTTTGGCCAATTTTCATTGGCATTACGGGCCTTGCACTGCTTATCGCAAGCCTTTTAACAGGCTGGCTTGGCGAGGGGATTGGCTTTAGGCGGCAGCTGCGGTCTTAACACCGCTGATCTTGCCAGAAAGCGCCGCTATCGCGCCCTCTACCAAATCAAGCGCCAGCAATCGTTTGGGGTCAACCGGACCTGGCATCTCAACTTTGTTGAACGGCATCACAACAAAGCCCGCGCGCGCGTAAAAAGGCTCATCACCTACGAGCAAGATCACGCGATAACCTTCCGCTTTCGCCGTCTCAACCGACCGTTCAATCAAACTCATTCCAATCCCAATGGATGAAAAAGCCTGTTCAACCGCCAACGGTCCCAACAAAAGCGCAGGCGTGTTGCCAACGCTAATCGGCGTCAGCCGAATAGAGCCAACAATCAGCGTGCCAACAAGCGCCACATAAGAGAGCGTTGGCAGAGGAGCCACCCCTTCCCGCAAGCGATAAGCCGTTTTGGCAAAGCGCCCCGGCCCAAAGGCCCGCTCGTGTAATTTCTCGATTATGGCGCCGTCAGCCGGGTGCTCGTGGCGAATGGTTAAGGGAAGATCGGTCATGGTCTTAAATTCTCAAACAAAGGCGAGTGCCTTTTTTAACAAGGAAAGCCCGCCAAAATATCAGGCAAGCGCTAAAAAGAGCCCATTGGCCCCATCAAAGCGTCATCCTCGTCGTAACTGTCGATTAAGCAATCTATGACCTGTCATAATAGCGCTCTTAACATGAACGACACGGGTCGTCCATGCCTTGAGCAAACCAGCATAAACTATCCTCCCCCTACCGCATATTTTTTGGATCAGCCTATCCCCATTCAAGGCTTGATCCCTAGCGGCGGTGAGACAAAATCAGATAAAGAGATCATCAACCTGTTTCTCAACCCTAAGGGACCACACCATGCTGGACCGCCCGACCACCAAAGAAGCCTGGATCGCCCGCGCCCGCGCCACCGTCCCGGAAGGCCGCGCCTTTATCAACGGCCACTATGTTGCAGCCCAATCCGGCAAGACCTTTGACAAAATTTCATCCATGGATGGGTCTGTTGCAGGCCAGGTCGCTGATTGCGACGCCGCCGATATTGATGCCGCCGTCAAAGCCGCCCGCACCGCTTTTGAAGATGGCCGCTGGCGCAATAAGCCCGCAACCGAGAAGAAACGCATTCTCTTGCGATTTGCCGAACTCATCAAAGACCATACTGATGAAATTGCCATCCGCGAAACGCTCGATGTGGGAAAAGTAATCAGTAATTCACTCGCCATCGATGTGCCTTATTGCTACGCGTGCATTCAATATTACGCCGAACTTGCCGATAAGATGTATGATGAGATTGCGCCGATGTCGCCCAGTGATTTGGTGCAGGTGCGCAAAGAGCCGCTCGGCGTGATCGGCGCGATTGTGCCATGGAATTACCCGCTCATCATTGCCGCGTGGAAACTTGGACCAGCCCTTGTGGCTGGCAACTCGGTTATCTTGAAACCCGCAGAGCAATCCCCTTTCGCCTCGCTCTATTTAGGTCAGCTCGCCAAAGAAGCGGGCATTCCCGATGGCGTTCTCAACATCGTCCCCGGCTTTGGCGAGAAGACCGGAAAGCCCTTAGCGCTTCATATGGATGTTGATATGATCGCGTTTACCGGCTCAACCGAAGTCGGCAAGCTGATGCTCAAATATGCCGCTGAAAGCAACATCAAACGCGTCGCCTTGGAGCTCGGTGGCAAGAGCGCGCAAATCGTCATGCCCGATGCTGATCTTGATAAAGCCGCTGAAGCGATTGCATGGTCGATCTATTATAACCAAGGCCAAACCTGCCACGCCGGATCGCGCGTACTCGCGCATCACTCAATCAAGGACACGCTTGTTACCAAGATTGCAGCCGTCGCAAAAGCGCAAATCCCGCAAGGCCATTCCTTTGATCCCACGGCCCAAATGGCCGCGATGGTCGAACAAAAGCAAATGGAGCGCGTCTTGGATTATATCGCCATCGGCGAAAAAGAAGGCGCCAAAATCGCGCTGGGTGGGAAACGCGTGATGCAAGAAACAGGCGGCTTCTATATCGAGCCAACAATTTTCGATCAGGTGAAACCTGAGATGCGTATTGCGCAGGAAGAAATCTTTGGCCCCGTTCTCGCTGTCATTCCATTCGATACCGAAGAAGAAGCGATACGCATTGCCAATGGTACCGTCTTCGGCCTCGGTGGCTCGGTCTGGACCAAAGACATGAACATCGCTCACCGGGTCTCAAACGCCATTCAAGCCGGAACCGTATGGGTTAATTGCTACGATAAATCATCGCCCGTCACCCCCTTCGGCGGCTTCAAACAATCCGGCTTCGGCCGCGATCGCTCGCCTCATGCAGTCGATAAATACATGGACTTTAAGACGATTTGGACGGTGTATGAATAAAACGCGAATAGCGAATGGGGAGTAGCGAATAGGGAGTGCCGCGCGGATCATTAGCCCCTATTCGCTATTCGCTATTCGCTATTCGCCATTCGCTACTCCCCATTCGCCTCATTAATCCCAACAACGAGCCCCGCAATGTCCATCAAAATCACCGCCATAGACATCACCAACCACCGCCTCCCTCTCGACCCGCCCTTCAATGCGAGTTGGGACACGCAACCGCGTAAACATTTCGATGCCTGCATCGTGCGCGTACACACGGATGCAGGGATCACCGGTGTTGCATCGGGCGATTTCATGATTGGCTTTCAAGGCCATGAGCATCTCTTTATCGGGCAAGACCCGATGCAGATTGAGCGTCATTATCGCATTCTGAACAACATCCAATTTCATTATGGCCGCTGCTGGCCACTTGATCTCGCACTGTGGGATTTAGCAGGCAAAATCACCATGCAACCGGTTTGGAAATTATTAGGCGGCTTATCCAACACAGTCCGTGCCTACGCATCATCTGGTACGCTGCGCGCACCAGAAGCCTTAGCCGATGCGTCGGAGAAATATCTGGCCGAAGGGTTCAAAGCGCTCAAAATTCGGTTCCATCGCGGCGATTGGCGCGCCGACATCAAAGCGCTGGAAGCCGTCCGCGCGCGCATTGGCGACAGACTCGATCTGATGGTCGATTGCAACCAAGGCTGGCGCATGTCGTGGGATGCGTATTCTTCTTGGTCGTTAAAAGACGCCATTCCGGTGGCGCGTGAATTGGAACGGCTAGGCGTCTATTGGATGGAAGAACCACTCCACCGCTCGGACCGTGAAGGGATGCGCCGCTTGCGCGAAATGGTCGATGTCCGCATCGCTGGCGGCGAGATGACCCGCGAACTCTACGAGTTTCGCGATCTCATCCGCGATGGGTGCCTCGACGTCGTGCAACCCGATGCAGCGCTGGTCGGCGGCATCACGGGTCTTCGCCGTGTCGCGGCCATGGCCGAGGAAAACAACATCGTCTTTACCCCGCACACCTGGACCAACGGCATGGGTGTGGTCGCCAATGCCCATCTCACTGCCGGTGTCGCCAACGCCCCCTTCCTAGAAATGCCCTATGATCCACCGGAATGGAGCCTTGAGCGGCGCGATTACATGATGGAAAAGCCGCTCATCGTCGATAAAGATGGCTTCGTCGTCTTGAGCGATGAGCCGGGCATGGGCTACACACTCGATGAGGAAAGGCTTGCCGCTACTCGCTTTGGCTGAGCCATATCCAAAGGGAGTGAGAACGTGGATCGGAAATGGCTACCGTTAAATGCCTTGCGGGCTTTTGAAGCTGCGGGCAAACATTTGAGCTTTACGGCGGCCGCCAACAGCCTGACCGTCGCGCAAAGCGCAGTTAGCCGCCATGTCATCGTGCTTGAGAATTTTTTGGGTGTACCGCTATTCGAGCGCCGCCCGCAGCAATTGGTGCTTACAGAAGCGGGCCAGCATCTGCTTCCCGTCGTTTCCAAAAGCTTTGACCGGATCGATCAGGCACTTTCCGATATTATCAAGGAAGGCCGCTCGCCCCGCCGCGCGCTCAAAGTATCGCTGCCCGCTACCTTCGCCCATCAATTGGCAGTTCCAATTCTGAAAGATTTCCGCACAGAACACCCCGCAATCACACTCGATATCGAAAGTGATATGGGGCATGGCGGCGATAGCGAGGCCGATGTCGCGGTTGTTTTTTCCGAACCCATGGTTACCGACACGGTGCTTGACCTTTTATGGACCGAGCGCCTGACCATCCTCTGCCATCCGGAAATTGCAGCGGGTGCCGACAAAGAAGACCCCGCCCGCTTCATTGAGGAGAACGTGCTCTTGCACATGAAGCTCGACCAGCGCTCGCGCCATTATCAATGGGACTTGGTAGCGCGCGGCATTGGCCGCCCCGATCTCGATGTTGATCGCGGCTTGGTATTTGATACGTCGCGGCTCGTCGTCCAATACGCGCTTTCGGGCGAGGGCTTGGCGCTCGTTGATCCGCTTCTGTTCCAAATGGAGATCGAGAGCGGACAATTGGTGCGCCCCTTCGACCTCGCAATTGATGGCGGCTTTGGCTATTACCTCTCTACTCATCCCGAAGACTTAAACGACGAAGCCGTGGCCCTGTTCCGCTCCTGGCTCATCAACCGCTTCGCCGCGCATCTAGCGGACGGGCCGACATCGCGGTTAAAAGGCCCATTAGAGGTGGGTAGCAAAACGGGCTCACCCTTTAAAGTCTAAAGAGCGGCTTTAATTCTATCAAAAAACAACGTTCATCTAAAACATGGAATTGAGTGAACCGACCATTTAATGAAATGAACCTAATCGTCATTGTATGCTAGATTCAAACAAATTTCTTGATCACACTTTACTGTTACGTCATTTTTAAATCATGGCAAAATCGATCAGGCTTATTACCTCCTTGATGCTCATTTTACTGCTTTCGGCTATCGTCGTAGGCGGAGCATTGGCCCAATTTGACTCGCTTCCAAAACTACCATCAGACATCATTGATGCACCTGTGACGAGCGAAGACCCGAATGATGCCGGGGCCTTCGGCGACCTTTGGCTCACACGCCATACTGTAAAGAGCCAGCTTGAAATTGGGGATCGGTATATTTGGGGCCGTGGTATTGCTCGTGATATTAAAAAAGCCGCTTATTGGTATAAACTAGCTGCCGATCAGGGCTTGGCGCAAGCACAGTTAAACTATGGCCTGATGCTGCTCAACGGATACGGTGTTTTAGCGCTGCCAAGAGAAGGATTAGACTATATCCGCCATGCCGCCGAGCAGGATTTGGCAGAAGCGCAATTCAATCTTGCACGCGCCTATATGAGTGGACAGGGTACAGATCGTGATGAAAAAGCATCTTTACCTTGGTTTTATAAAGCCGCTGACAAAGGCTATGCTCCGGCAGAACTAGCCTTGGCCGAAATTTACGCGGCGGGAAAATTTGTTCCGAAAGACCCTTTGAAAGCCATGACTTTTCTACAAATGTCAGCGTCGCGCGGCTTTCCGCTCGCCGAATTAACAATGGGTCAGGTACTCATCAAAGGCGATTTAGGGCCCAAAAATCTGGTTGAAGCTGGCACTTGGCTCAAAAAAGCCGCTGAACATCACTTTCCCCCGGCGGAATTCGCCTATGGCCAATATCTCGATAATCCCGAGCAAACACCGCGCGAGCCCGAGGCAGCGGCCATTTATTACACACGCGCCGCTAATGTAGGCTTCGGCCAAGCCGAATTTGCGCTAGGGCTTCTTTATCTAAGTGGGCGTGGCGTTAAGCAAGATTATGGGCAAGCCCTAGCCTTATACCAAAGAGCAGCAACACATGGCTCTATTGACGCCCTTAACGGCTTAGGTCGCCTTTATGAAATGGGCTGGGGCGTCGAAAAAGACATGAAACGCGCCATCGAGTATTATTCAAACGCCGCAGGCTATGGCCATGTCCGCTCCCAAGACCATCTCGGCCATATTTATTACGAAGGCAATGGCGTCGAGCGTGATAATAATTTGGCGTTAAAATGGTTGCAAATGGCCGCTAATGCGGGATTTCCACCCGCCAAAATGACGCTCGCTGAAATGTTCGAAACGGGTCGCGGTGTGCCACGCAACCCCCAAGAAGCCAAGCGGCTTTACGATCAAATTATCGCTGCCCCGCCATGGGATTTTCCAAACGAAGTTGCCTTGCTCAAACGCATGGCAACAGAAGCCAGCGCCCGTGCGGCCAGTGCGTCCACCTCCACGGCAGAGCCATTTCAAAAATCAGCAGCAACGCCAGATGCCGTTGAAGCCTTCCGCCGCGCCGCCGACCAAGGCGATCCGCGAGCGCAAAATGCGCTTGGTGCGGCCTATGAGAACGGTTCCGGTATCACCAAAGATTTAAGCGAGGCCGCCAAATGGTATCGCAAATCGGCTGAGGCTGGCTTTCCACCGGGCCAAAACAATTTTGGTGCCTTGCTTGAGGGTGGACGCGGGGTGGAGAAAAACATCACCGAAGCGGCGCAATGGTACCGCAAATCCGCCGATGGCCAGTTCCCGCCCGGCATGACCAATCTCGCCGTGCTTCTCATTAACGGCAATGGGGTTGATAAAAACGAGGCGGAAGGGTTGCGTCTCATGCAAAATGCCGCCTCGCGCGGCTTTGTCCTAGCGCAATATAATTTAGGTGTTCTCTACGAAATCGGTCGCGGCACCGCATCCGATAAAGCAGCCGCCTTCGGCTGGTATCGCGTCGCCGCCGAACAAGGCCATTTAGGGGCGATGGCGAAATTGATTAAATTTTATGGCCAAGGCATCGGCGTAAAAGCCAATCTGGACGAGGCGGTCAAATGGCAGGCGAAATTGGCCTCGTTTAACGGCAAGCCTTCCGTATCCATCCCGGCGGAGGCGTCCGATAGGGTCATCAGCGGCGGGGATGGCGTTCCTTAACGGCGACGCTCCGCAACTTTATAAACCTCGTTCCGCTCGCGCTTGCCAACGGCCACACCCATAACAATAAGTTCTCGGTCTTTCACTTCATAGACCAAACGGTACCCCGCACTGCGTAGCTTTATTTTATAATGCTCTTTTGCGTCGTGGAGCCTCGCCGACGGGACTTTCGGGTTCAACAAATGCTCATCAATTTAGCCTTGAACTGCTCAAGTGTTATCGCGTCAAGCTTACGCCATTCTTTCAAGGCCTCGCCCAAAAAGGCCAGCTCATGACTCATCCAGCGTGACCTTGTGGATGGTTTGGCCCTCTCGCGCATTGGCAAGAGCCTATAATTCGAGGTCTTCGATGCGTTCCAGCATCGCCTCATAGGCTTTAGCAGGCACGCAATAAAAGGCAGGCTCGTTGCGGTTGAGAATGGCCACCGGAAATCCCTCGCCGCCGCAACGGTACCCATCGGGTTCTTCTTCAATTCAGAGACGCTGGCCGTCGTCGTTACGAGAATATGATGCGTCCTCGAGTACTCCTATTAGCACTTTAAATAGCACCTGTATTAGATCTTTTCAAATCGCTATACCGTCCTCATCCCGTTTTAATGATAGGCCCATCCAAAAAAAAGGCGATGCGTAAACGAGGCTCTCGGATAGGTTTTGTTGTCATGTCAAAGTGTGTCCGTGACAGGAAAATGGATGGGAGACGAGAGGATGAAAACGAGCGCGAAAGTAGTCGTGATTGGCGGCGGGGTAGTTGGCTGCTCGGTGCTTTATCATCTTACCAAACTCGGCTGGACGGATGTATTGCTCATTGAGCGCGCCGAATTGACCGCAGGCTCCACCTGGCACGCGGCTGGCGGGTTTCATACGCTCAATGGCGACCCGAATGTCGCCAAGCTCCAGCAATATACCGTCGAATTGTATAAGGAGATCGAGCAAAAATCCGGCGTCGCCTGCGGCTTGCATCTCACGGGCGGCGTCATGTTGGCCGGAACACCAGAGCGCTTGGATTGGCTCAAAATGGCCCATGCGAAGGGCCGCTATCTCGGGATGCATACCGAAATCATCTCGGCGGAAGAAGCCAAAAAGCGGATGCCGCTGATAGATGAGAAATACTTCGTCGGCGCGATGTATGATCCACTGGAAGGCCATCTTGACCCCTATGGCACCACTCATGCCTATGCCAAATCCGCGCGCCTCAATGGCGCCGACATCGTAGTGCGCAACCGTGTATTGGAATTGAACCCGCGTGCGGACAGCACATGGGATGTCATTACAGAACAAGGCACCATTCACGCCGAGCATGTCGTCAATGCTGGAGGGCTGTGGGCGCGTGAAGTAGGCCGCATGGTTGGCATCGAGTTACCCGTGCTCGCCATGGAACACATGTATCTCTTGACCGACGATCTTCAAGAAGTCGCCGAAGCCAACAAAACCACCGGCAAAGAGGTGATCACGGCGCTTGATTTTGAAGGCGAAATCTACACCCGCCAAGAGCGTGGCGGCATGTTGATGGGCACCTATGAGAAGGCTGCCAAGCCTTGGTCCGAGCAAGAAACACCATGGGATTTCGGGCAGAATCTATTAGAGCCAGACCTTGATCGGATTGCGCCCGAACTCGAAGTCGGCTTTGAGCATTTCCCGTCTTACGGCAATACGGGCATCAAAAAGATCATCAACGGCCCCTTCACCTTCGCGCCCGATGGCAATCCGCTGGTCGGCCCGATCCGGGGCTTAAAAAATTTCTGGGTCGCCTGCGGTGTGATGGCGGGCTTTAGTCAAGGCGGCGGCGTCGGCTTGGCGCTCTCTAACTGGATCGTTAAAGGCGATCCGGGCTTTGACGTTTGGGGCATGGATGTCGCGCGCTATGGCGATTACGCAACGCTCGCTTATACCAACGCGAAAGTGCGCGAGAATTATTCGCGCCGCTTCCGCATTCGTTTCCCGAATGAAGAATTGCCTGCGGGCCGCCCTTTCCGCACCACGCCGATCTATGACCGTTTGCTCGCGGATGGTGCGGTAATGGGGGAAAGTTATGGATTAGAATATCCACTCTGGTTCGCACCCAAGGGTATGGAGGCTAGGGAAGTCTTCTCCTTCCGCCGCTCGACGGATTTCGAGCATGTCGGCCACGAAGTCGCGCGCGTTCGTACCTCGGTTGGTGTAATGGAAACCTCCGGCTATGCGAAATACCGCGTCACCGGAGAAGGGGCCGAAAACTGGCTCTCCCAGATGCTTGCAAATAAAATCCCTGCAACAGGGCGCATGGTATTAACCCCAATGCTGAACGATAATGGCAAGTTGATTGGCGATTTCACGCTCGCCAAATTGGGCGCCGGCGATTTCCTTATCATCGGCTCAGGCCCTGCCGAACAATACCATATGCGGTGGTTTGAGGCGCATTTGCCCGCAACAGGCGTTCGCATCGAGGCTTATGGTTTAAACCTTGTCGGTCTTTCGATCGCAGGGCCAAACGCGCGCGCCTTGCTTCAGAAATTGACCCCTCAGGATGTCACCAACACCGCCTTCCCCTTCATGGCCATCCGCAAGATGGACCTTGGTCCTATTCCGGCGATTGTCGGGCGTGTGACATTCACGGGCGATCTGGGCTACGAGATCTGGGTGAAGCCCGAATATCAACGCGCTTTGCTGGATCTGATCTTCAAAGAAGGCTCCGATCTAGGCATCGGTCATTTCGGTTTGCGCGCGCTAAACTCGATGCGGCTAGAAAAGAATTTTGGCACATGGGCGCGCGAATACCGCCCCATCTATGGACCTTACGAGGCAGGTCTCGGTCGCTTTGCAGATATGAAGAAAAACGACTTTATCGGCCGCACCGCAGCAGCAGAAGAAAAAGCCTCGGGCGGCGCACTGCGTCTCATCGCGTTCAAGGTCGATGCGATAGATGCCGATTGTATCGGTGACGAGCCAATCTGGCACAATGACAAAGTGGTCGGCTGGGTTACCTCGGGCGGCTACGGCCACTGGGTCAAAGCCTCGATTGCCATGGGCTATGTACCAAAGGACCTCGCCGACAAAGCAGATGGGTTTGAGATTGAAGTCATCGGCGAAAGACGCAAAGCGCACCCGATCCGCGAGGCACTATTCGATCCAAAAGGCGAGAAGATGCGCGGGTGATGGAAGAGCACAGAATTTTAGTAAAAAAGGACTATCTTCCTTCTCCCGAACGGGAGAAGGTGGCCGCGAAGCGGTCGGATGAGGGCCTAGTGGTAGCCGCTAAATACTCTACCATTGCAGCTAAAAAACCCCCATCATTCCCTCATCCGTCATGCGACGCATGACACCTTCTCCCGGCCGGGAGAAGGAAAATAAGCCTGCATATTCCACGCTTACTTTACCTCGATCATGTCAAGCAAACGCTCCACTTCCGCCTTCGCATCTTCAAGCACGGAGGATAACGACTCGGCGGCGCGCACAAGGGCAACATCTTCGTCTTCGTGAAATTCCGCATAATCGCGTAATTGCACCAGTGCAAATTGCACAACAACACTCACGGCCTCCGCGCGTTCACAAAAATCCATCGGTTTTGAGTAATTAATCAAGGCCATCGGCACCCTCCTAAGTTAGAAAATGGCCCCAGCGCGGGAATGCGCTGGTGCCGGGGTGCTGAAAAAGCCACGTAAGTTTGGCCGCGACGCCTTTAGTCTTGCGACTTGGACATAACGCCACCACCCCGACGTGAGAGCGTCAGGGCAGTTTGGTAACGGCAGATGCTCTGCCGACTTACGATGAGGCTTTTCAGTTCCCCAGGTCATGCGAATGCACGACTTAAACAAAAGCCTATCATTATAACATCCAAAAACCAACCCATCGCGATCAACGCAAACGAGCGGCGTATCATGAGGTCAACGGACACAGGCTTAAGGTTAAAATAAGTATTTTAGTAACAAAGGACTATCTTCCTTCTCCCATCCGGGAGAAGGTGGCCGCGAAGCGGTCGGATGAGGGCCTAGTGCTAGCCGATAAATGTTGCACCATTGCAGCTAAAAAACAGCCATCAGACCCTCATCCGTCATGCTACGCATGACACCTTCTCCCGGATGGGAGAAGGAAAATAAGCCTGCATATTCCCCCTTACTTTACCTCGATCTTGCTAAGCAAACGCTCCACTTCCGCCTTAGCAATCAACGCAAATGGACTTAAGAAGCGAGCAGAAAATTGTAGTAAAAAACGGAAAACTTTCATTCTTCCCGGATGGGAGAAGGATTTTTAACATATAAATCATATACTTAATAAGCGTCTTTCTGTGCAATAAGAGCACTAAAAGAAGCAATCAAAAATCCGTAGGTGCTCCGCCCTCAGCCTTACGCTTCATAACAAACGCCTCAAGCTCGCCGCGCACGGCGTCATCCATCGGCGGTGGGGTATAAGCCGCAAGCTTCTCCTTATATAGTCGGTTAGCCTTGTCATAAGCCGTTGGCGAACCCGCTTCTTGCCAGGTCTCGTAATTCCGCCAATCCGAAATCATTGGCGCAAAAAACGCGTTGCGATAACGCGATTGCGTATGCTCACAACCAAAAAAGTGACCGCCGGGGCCTACTTCTTTCATTGCCTCAAAGCCGAGATCATCATCGCTAAACGATAAAGGTCGCATGAACTCAGTCAACATGCCTAACAGATCAGCATCAATCACCATTTTCTCGAATGATGCGTGCAATCCGCCTTCCATCCAACCTGCTGCATGCATGATCAGATTACCGCCACCCATAATCGCGCCCCATAAAGAGAACACGCTCTCATATGCCGATTGCGCATCAATCGTATTGGCCGCACATGTATTGGATGAACGATAAGGTACGCGATATCGCCGTGCGAGTTGGCCGCCAATGATCGCCGACTTCATTTGCTCTGGTGTTCCAAACGCGGGCGCACCTGATTTCATATCGACATTCGATGTAAACGCCCCATACACAAAAGGCGCTCCGGGATTAACACTTTGTGTGAAAACCAAACCCGCTAGCGCTTCCGCATTCTGCTCTACAATCGCACCAGCAATCGTTACAGGGGCCATCGCGCCAGCAAGTGTAAATGGCGTCAACACAATAGGCTGATTGCGCTTTGCCATTTGAATAATACCCTCCATCATCGGCACATCAAGGCGAAGCGGTGAGTTTGAATTTATAATTGTAAACAATGACGGTTCACGATCAAGTGTTGCATCATCAATACCACGTGCAATACGCACGAGTTCAATCGCATCAAGATTACGCTCTGCCCCAAGCGAATAGGCATGGACCGCTTTATCGGATAAAGTGAGCATGTCATAAAGCGCATCGAGATGGCGCACTGAGGCATGAATATCCGCAGGTTCGACCGGATATCCACCCCATAAATGCACCGAGTCTAAACTCTGTCCAAGACGGAGTAAATTTTGATAATCGACCCGATTGCCTGGTCTGCGTCCGCCCTCACGATCCGCCACATTCGGCGCACTCGCCACGGAACAAAAGGCAACGGCATCGCCACCAATCACAAGATTGTTTTCTGGATTGCGCGCGTGCAACGTAAAGCTCTCTGGAGCTATTCCAATTTTAGACTCTACAAGGTCACGCGGGAAGCGAACGCGACGCGTTTCGTCATCGACCATCGCGCCTTCTTTTTTCAAAATCGCGCGCGCGCCATCATGCAATACATCGATGCCCAACTCTTCCAAAACACGCAGCGACTCGTGATGGATACGCTCTATCTGCTCCGACGTTGCAAGTTCCACGGCAGCAAAGGGACGACGCGGTTGAGAAGCCTTTGGCTGCTTACCCGCGCGCTCTGCCCGTCCCGCGCGACGGCGACCCCCTTCACCCATTAATTCCATCGTGCAACCCTCACAATCCGAAAACGGCCCGCATTAAGCGTAAATCTAACCCCTCGCATGAGAGGCGGAAAGCATGATCGGGAGCGGATGACATATGTTTTATAGATAGCGTCGACGCTTAAAGTTCGCCGGACTCATACCCGACGACGACGCCCTTCACGACGTCCACGATTTAGCGGCTCATTATCCCGAAGCGCAATGCGTTTTGCCAAAAGCGGAAAACCCACCGTGCGATGCGGAATACCCATCGCCCCAATTTGCTCGGCTTGAAAATCTGGATCCAGCACTGTCTCAATCACCTTAACCTCACGCGCCAAACGCGCCATCCCCTCCCTCGCGGAACGGCTGAGCAACGCCGCTTTCGCACCCGAAAGCGCGGCATTCTCAACAAAGGAAACAGCATTCGGATCACAATCCGGAAATAATCCGATAATCGCGGCACGCAACGGATCTATGCTTACACCAGTCCCCCCTGTCAGCACCACGCGGTCAATCTTGTCACCCCCATGCCGCTTCAGCAAAATACGAGCTGAGGCCTGCACCGCCGCTTTCGCCATTTGCAAGCTACGAACATCATGCTGCGTCAATGCAATACGCGGCTCAGCCTCCCGCACAAGATAGGTTAAAGAACGATACTCTTCTCTTACGTGTGACGTAAGCGCCGCCTTATCGGGATCAATCGTCCCATCCCGCCCCATCAAACCCGTTAGCCGCAATTCCGCCAAGGCATCGATTAGACCAGCACGACAAAACCCGCCAATATCAAGCCCATCAACAGAAGCAGCAAACTCTAGCTCATCGGACCAATAGGGAGATCCAATCACACGATAGCGCGGCTCAAAACTTTCAGGATCAATGCGCAGCGAATGGATGGCACCCGGCACCACATGGCGACCCGCCTCCAAGTTCACGCCTTCAAGCACGGAACCTGCGGGCGGAGCTGCCGCAAATATACGACCACGCGACCCAAACACAATTTCAGTCGTCGTCCCAATATCGATCAAAAGCGTAACCTCATCGCCCTGCCCCACACCGCACTGATAGGCAGCCGCCAACACATCACTTCCAACATGCCCGCCCATCAGGGGCAAAACATGCACCAAGGCACCGGGTACCAATGGAAGCCCCAACTCTTTCGCTGATAGGTCCAATGGCTCCGAAACCACTGGCGTGTAGGGTGCCGTTCCAAGCTCGGAAGGATCAAGGCCAAGCAGGAGATGATGCATCACAGGATCGGCGACAAAAACCGCATCGAGGATCTGCTCGCTCTCAAGCGCCGCCTCGTCAGCCAAGGCTTTAATCGCCGCCTTGATCGCAGACCGGATGAGCGTTGTCATTTCATTGAACCCACCGGGCGTGCTTATTCCATAGGCAATCCGGCTGATTGGATCGGAACCGAAACGGATTAGCGGGTTTATGATGCTTTTTTGAGCAATTAAATCACCCTTGACGAGATTATTCAGCGAAACATGTACCGAACTCGCTCCGATATCTACCGCAAGCCCTGCTGGGACTACCTGATCGGGGCCTTGTATTACCACAACCCTGCCGTTATTCACCCCAATCTGCACGATCCACTCGGACTTACGCAAGCGTTGTTGAAGTATTCGTAAGGCATCAAGACCTATCTCTATGTCGAAAACTGAGTATTGATCAGCAAGTGCCAAAGCAACACGGCGCGCATCGCTGGAAGGATCATGTATATCAGGTTCCGTTACTTTAACTGTATAGTAACGAGTGACTTGATCAGAGCTTAAGACAAAATCCGCGTTCAATGCCGCCGACGCCCTGCCCGACGATCCCCAGCCTCATTCTTCGAAGGTGGCGACTGAAGCGGTCCAAGCTGTTGAATAACCACATCTTCTTCGGGTCTTACGCCCTTAGCATGGCCTGTCACAGCCGCCCGAATAGCGGCTAGGTGCTTAAAACCCGTCCCACAACAACCCCCGACAATCTGAACCCCGGAATCGACCGCCAAACAAGCATAATCCGACATTAATTCCGGCGTCCCCGAATAGTGGATATGTTCCCCCACAAAATGCGGAATCCCTGCATTAGCCTTCGCAATAATCGGGATTCCGGCCTCTTTTGCCGTCATTCCCAGCACACTCATCACCAAATCAGACGCGCCAACCCCACAATTCGCCCCAATCGCCAAAGGCTTAGGGTCAAGCGTCTGGGCGAACTCAACAAGCCCTTCGGGCGTAATACCCATCATTGTACGCCCTGCCGTGTCAAAACTGGCGGTAAACGTGTAGGGAAGCCCAACCTTAATCGCCGCGTGAGCAGCCGCCCGAATTTCCTCAATGGATGACATGGTTTCAATCCAGGCGACATCAGCCCCACCCGCCTTAAGTCCTTGCATTTGATCAATAAAAACTTCAACCGCTTCGTCTTCGGTCAACGGCCCAAGTGGCGCAAAAAGATCCCCAGTTGGCCCCACAGAGCCCGCCACGACAACCGGACGACCCGCTTTTGCGACCACGTTTTTAGCAAGCTCAGCCGCCAGCCTATTGATCTCTTGTGCACGATCCTGAAGGCCATGCAGCATCAAACGCCGCGCATTGCCGCCAAACGTATTGGTTAAGATGATGTCGGCCCCAGCATTGATAAACCCTTGATGTAACGCCATAATCCGGTCAGGATGCTCTAAATTCCAAACCTCAGGCGCCTCGCCTGCCACAAGGCCCATTTCGAACAGGTTCGTACCCGTCGCCCCATCAGCAATAAGGACTTTGCCCGATGACAAAAGTGAAGCCAGCATAAAAATTATCCTTTTTCGAACGCATAAAGTTCATTTATGCACTTGGGTAACCTCCTCCAAAGAAAATTACACCTAAAAATCAAACATAGGCTTGAGAAAAATTAATCCCCGGCAATTAACCCGCAAAGAGCGCTAATTCTTTGACCTAAAGGTGTAATTTATCATAGCCTAACGCATTAAAGAAATAGGCTCTAAATGGACGACAAAGTGATGAAAACGATTGATCTCGTGTCAGATCAAGGCAATAGCCCTGACCTAGCCGATGCTGTGAGACGCGCGAGAATTGAGCGCGCCGAAAAAACCGGAATCGCCAATGATCTGATTGCAGCCGAATATAGCCGCCTCGAGGCCTTAAACAACCAATTAAAGCCAATTTTACAACAACTTCCCCGCGATGCCGATCTGTTCAATCACGGTCTTGTTGGCGGCGAACGGCCCCGTTTTTATGTCGACATGATCTCATTCATCGAAATGAGCCGCGACCGCCGTACCTATCGGTTTTTGATGGATACGCCTTCCGGTCGGCAATTGCTTGGCGAAAGTGATGATGCAGCCATTATGGCAGGCGCAGTAACAAATTACCTCGGAAAACGACTTGTTGAACGGGAAGTCGCCCTATCCAATGCGCTATCTTTTGATTCCATTGACCGAAAAGAGAACCAATCTACGCTTGAACTCGAACATTCATCAACAGTCAAAGCCATTCCGGTGATCACCGAAGCAAATGGTCGGAGCGGAAGCAAAAATTTTCTAATCTTCGTTTTTGGCCTAGTTGCGGGCGTCGCATCGGTCTCTATCGGCACCAATTGGTCAGGTCTGATAGCACCTGAAATTGCAAGAGTGCTAAGCCTTTTTAGCAGTCAATAACCCGCTCACAGCCTCAGCTTCAACTGACCAATCAGGCCAATTTCACCCGATTCTAACAATCCGCGCGAGTGGCCCGTAATCGAAACACCGGCTTGGGTCATATCAAAATCGAAGATATGATATCCTGCTCGGTGTCCGGGCGTACCGCGGGCCGCCGACGCCGATGGCGCACCCACAACTGGCACCAATCCATCTGGACCTTCGAGATAGGCGATCGATGTTCGATGGTTATGACCGTGAAGGATCAATTCCGCACCAGTTTCCGCTATAATGCCTTCAAATTCGACAGCATCTGTCAAAGTGCGGCCTAGCTTCGCACCACCCCGATAGGGCGGATGATGAATTAGAATAACCCTTGCTAACCCCTGTAATTTCAAAAATTTCAAGGCTGTTTTTAAATCATCCCGCTGCCGTCGCCCTAATCGGCCTGTCGCGAGCAAAGGCCAAGTTGAAATCCCCGACGATAGTCCAACCAACGCCAAAGGACCCATCAAGCGAATATAAGGAAATCCCTCAAAATGCCCGGAATCGCTCGTCATCCAAGGCCCCCAATGTTTTCCAATCTCCGCCTGTGCCGAAGAAACATAAGAATCATGGTTTCCAGGAACAACGCTAGCCGAGCTCTGGCTACCTAATCGACCCATAAATTCCGCCGCCGGTCCAAATTCGGATGGTAGTGAAATATTAATTAAATCACCTGTACATGCGATATGATTCGGCGAATAAGCGTGAATATCAGCGACAATCCGACCTAAAAGGTCCATATCGTGAGATGTGCGACGCCGTAACGACCAGTTTACGAAACCTGCGAACCGCTTGCCAATGAGTTCGGACGGTCGAGGACTTGGAATTGGGCCGAGATGAGGGTCGGAAAGATGAACAAGACGAAACATGGCGCATCCCTGCCCGCCATCTCCCGTTCCGTCAAGCGCTACCAATCAATATTCCAGCAAGGAACACGAGCACACCGCCAGCAACAACCTGAAAGGCAGCTTGCAAAAACGGTGTATCCATAAATTTGGCTCTAATCCACGCAATCGCCCAAAGTTCTGTAAGAACAATGACGGTCGCAATCGCAGTAGCCACTAAAAACGCATTAGGAACGCTGTCAGGCACTAGATAGGGCAAAGTATGCCCTATGCCACCTATCGTCGTCATAAGGCCACAGATGGCACCTCTAATCCAAGGCGAGCCACGACCCGTTAATGATCCATCGTCCGACAGAGCTTCGGCAAATCCCATCGAAATTCCCGCACCAATCGACGATGCCATTCCGACAAGAAAAGTCGGCCAATTGCCATGCGTCGCAAAGGCTGCTGCAAAAACAGGGGCTAAGGTCGAAACCGAACCATCCATTAGCCCCGCGAGGCCCGGCTGAACATATTGTAACACAAACATCCGTTTTTTAGTTTCAGCCTCCTCATCAGCCGCCGCGCCCTTACCCGATGCTTCCATCAGATCTATGGTCTTCTTCTCGTGCGTCCGCTCAAGCTCTGCTAACTTAAGCAATAGGCCTCGAATATCGATATCCAGCACCCGGTCCGCAGATTTTTCATAAAAATTGGCAGCTTGCATTTCCATAATCTCAGCTTCTTGGCGCATTTTGTTGACGCCCAGATTCTTGATCAACCAAACGGGGCGTCGCTTCAAAAAACCCTTCACGTCTTCCCGTCGAATAGGAGACAAATGCTCACCAAATCGAGTTTTATACATTTGATAAAGCATATCACGGTGACCCCGTTCATCTTCGGCCATCTCGTCAAATACTGCTGCCGAATGAGGATAAACTGCCCGAACTTCGTCGGCAAAGCTCTGATAAATCCTCGAATCCTCCTCCTCATTGGAAATGGCGAGGGTTAAGAGATCACGCTCGGTCAGTTCGGAGAGAGCAAGCTGGGACACGGTCTGGAACTCCTAAAAGCATCACTGTTTGGAATCATTCTAAATAATGACGTTACAAATGCAACCCAGAACTCGTTCGATTCGTGATCACCCCCAAGTTTTGCCGAAAATTGATGCAGATTTGCTAAAATCAATAGTCGCACTCGCATGAAAACTCGAATTAGCGCTTGTAGCTAAGATCAAATTACCCCCAAAATGCATTTCTAACAGACAAGTAGAATCAAATAGAATTTGGATAAAGGCCATTATGGATGAAATATTCAGTTTTTAGCCTAATCCACCAAGCCTTACGTGGCCAAAAAGATTGGACGCCAGCTTGGCGCGATCCAGAACCCAAATCGGAATATGACATTATTCTCATCGGCGGTGGTGGCCACGGACTTGCAACCGCCTATTATCTCGCAGAAGAACATGGATTGAAGAACATAGCCGTTCTGGAAAAGGGCTATATAGGCGGCGGATCAGTAGGCAGAAACACGACAATTGTTCGTTCAAACTATCAAGAGCCGGGCAATCTTACCTTTTATGAATTATCACTGAAACTATGGGAAGGTCTTGAGCAAGACTTAAATTATAACGTCATGATGAGCCAGCGGGGCGTCCTAAATTTATATCATTCAGACAGCCAGCGCGACGAATATGCTAGGCGCGGCAATGCAATGGCCATGCACGGTGTCGACGGAAAATTGCTAAACCGTGATCAGGTCAGGGAAATGGTACCCTTCCTCGATTTTGAAAATGGACGTTTTCCAATTCAAGGCGGATTATTACAGCGCCGCGGTGGAACCGCGCGGCATGACGCCGTTGCTTGGGGTTTCGCCCGAGGTGCCGACTCCCGTGGCGTCGATATCCTGCAAAATACCGAAGCGAAACAAATTCGGGTCGAAAACGGTAAGATTATGGGCATTGAGACCAGTCGTGGGTTCATCAAAGCTAAAAAAATCGGTATCGTTGCAGCCGGCAATACGACCCGCATCGCCGAAACAGCCGGTCTGCGCCTGCCCATTGAATCCTACGTGCTACAGGCCTTTGTAACGGAGGCCATTAAACCTTTAATTTCCTGCGTCGTTACATTCGGAGCAGGCCATTTTTACATCAGCCAATCTGATAAAGGCGGTTTAGTCTTCGGCGCCTCGCTCGACTACTACACCTCCTACGCGGCAAGAGGAAATCTCCCCGCTGTGGAAGATACAATCGAAGAAGCAATGGCAATAATGCCCGGAATTAGCCGAATTAGGCTCTTGCGCCATTGGGGCGGGATCATGGACATGTCGATGGATGGATCACCCATCATCGATAAAACGGACATCGATGGATTATACTTAAATTGCGGCTGGTGTTACGGCGGATTCAAAGCAACGCCGGGTTCTGGCTTCTGTTTTGCTCATTTAATGGCCAAAGATGAAACCCATCCCGCGGCGAAAGCACTGCGGTTAAACCGTTTTGAAACAGGCCATATAATTGACGAAGCGGGTACAGGCGCACAGCCTAATTTGCATTAATTGGCTCATACGGGATAAAATCATGCGAATACCATGCCCCTTTTGCGGCGAACGGGACCTTCAAGAATACAGTTTCCTAGGAGAAGCGGGATTAAAACGCCCAGACCCGGCGGCCCATGACGCTCAGAAACAATTTCATGATTATGTTCACATTAGAGAAAACAAGGCAGGAACTACAAAGGAGCTCTGGCACCATACTTATGGTTGTCGTTCATGGATTGCAGTTGAGCGAAATACGCTAACCCACGAGATATTTTCTTCTGAATTTGCTTCAGTTACGCTGAAAGAATTAGCAAAATGAGCCAAGTAAATAGGCTGACAGAGGGCGGCCTGATTAACAGGTCCAAACTGTTAAAATTCTCATTTGATGGGAAAGGGTATACTGGATTTGAAGGAGATACACTTGCATCTGCCCTCATTGCCAATGGCGTGTCCTTGGTTGGCCGATCTTTCAAATATCATCGCCCGCGCGGGATTATGACCGCAGGCTCCGAAGAGCCGAATGCCCTCGTTGAACTAGGCTCAGGACCTATTAAAAGGATTCACAAATCGAATTTTATCTGATTCACTCATAGCTCTTGGAGGGCTTTAAGATGAGTGATTTGATTTGGCTTTCGGATTCTCAGATGCGTCGTATTGAACCTTATTTTACTTTATCGCACGGGATCGCGCGGGTTGATGATCGCAAGGTGATCTCGGGGATTATCTTCGTGATCCGCAATGGGCTTCGCTGGCGGGATGCGCCCAAAGAGTATGGACCCCACAAGACGATCTATAATCGCTTCATTCGCTGGAGCCGGATGGGTGTCTTCAGTAAAATTTTTGCAGTATTGGCCAGCAAAGGCCCCAAGCCCGAGCGCATCATGATTGACGCCACCCACCTCAAAGCGCATCGAACAGCAGCCAGCCTGCTAAAAAAGGGGATGTTCCCCGATATATCGGACGCACCAAGGGCGGTCTAAACTCGAAACTTCATGCGGTATGCGACGAGCAAGGTCGCCCTTTGGTGATGCTGTTCAGCGAAGGACAGATGAGCGATTATAAAGGGGCTGCCCTCATGCTTGAGGCTCTGCCAAAAGCAAAAGCGCTGCTTGGCGACAAAGGTTATGACGCAAACTGGTTCCGCAACGCCCTAACCGCGCGCGCAACAGCCCCCTGCATTCCACCAAAAGCAACCCGAAAGACACCCATTGCCTACGATAAAATCCTTTACCGCCAGCGACATAAGATCGAGAATATGTTCGCCCGCTTGAAAGATTGGAGACGCATCCACACCCGCTATGATAGGTGCGCCCATACCTTCATGTCCGCAATCTGTATCGCTGCAACCGTAATCTTCTGGTTATAATCAATGAGTCCTGAGCCTAGGAGTTTAAATTGTACTTTGCGCATAGTCTTTCGGGATCCTCTGACCAAACAAATTGGCAACCGTTAAAAGATCATCTCAACGCAACGGCTCTATTGTCAGCTTCGTTCGCAGCAGAATTTGGTGCGGAGCGGGCTGCCCATCTGTCTGGACTGCTTCACGATCTTGGAAAATATACCGATAAATTTCAAAAACGCCTCGCGGGCGGTGAACCCGTCGATCATTCTACCGCCGGAGCAATTGAAATTAGGCGCTTTGCTTCAAATAGGAATGATAGCCTTATAGTAAGCCTTCTTTCCTATGTCATCGCCGGTCATCATGCAGGCCTTTCAGATTTTTGTGATCTCAATAAACGGTTTGAAAAAAACATTGAGTCGCTTGATCCGGTGTGGGAGTCTGAGATTAACGCTTCCGCCGAAATGCTATGGCCCAAACATTTTATGCCGGTGCCGGAAGGGAATGCAAAAATACCCTTTCAGCTCGGTTTTCTTGGCCGCATGCTTTTTTCCTGCCTGGTTGATGCCGATTTCAAAGACACCGAACGGTTTTATGCGCAAAGCCGTCGACAGATCACTGATCGAGAGTGGCCCGACCTTACAACCGACATTAACACGCTAATCGTTCGCTTCAATCTATATATGGCAGAGAAGCAAGAGAATGCTCCTATCAATGAAATCAACCGACTGCGCGCGCATATTTTAGCTACGGTTCGGTCGAAAGCAAAAGAGCCGACTGGTCTTTATACGCTAACCGTACCCACAGGCGGTGGAAAAACACTTACCTCGTTGGCCTACGCGTTAGAACATGCCAAAGTCCATGGATTGCGCCGCATCGTTTACGCTATCCCCTTCACTTCTATCATAGACCAGACGGCAAATATTTTTCGTGATGTGATGGGTAATGATTATATTCTCGAGCATCACTCCAACTTCGAAGATGAGAAAATAGATAAGCGCGAACAGCGTGACAAGCTGAGGCTGGCGATGGAGGATTGGGCAGCACCCGTCATCGTCACCACCAATGTGCAGCTTTTCGAGAGCCTGTTTGCCAACCGCCCATCACGCTGCCGCAAGCTCCACAATCTGGCCCGCAGCGTCATTGTGCTCGATGAGGCGCAGACTTTGCCGCATTCCTATTTGCTGCCCTGCATGGCGGCACTCGATGAACTAGCGAGGAATTATGGTTGTACGATCCTTTTATGCACGGCAACTCAACCCGCGCTCGACAAACGCGGCTTTCAGAAAGGGCACGGGCTTGAACTCGAAGGCCGCGAGTTGGCCCCTAACCCCGCAGAACTGGCGCATAAGCTTCAACGTGCCCAGATTTTCCGGAAAGGTGAGCTTGACGACTATCAGCTTGTTGAAGCTTTGGCAGAGCATGAGCAGGGGATCATTATCGTCAACAGCCGTCGCCATGCACTCGATCTTTTTCGCAAGGCTAGCCAATCTGGGCTTGAAGGGATGGTGCATCTTACCACCCGCCAATATGCCGAAGATCGGCGCTTGATTTTGGCTAGGGTCCGGCAAGATTTGCTGGATCAAAAACCCTGTCGTTTGATTGCGACCTCGTTGGTCGAGGCAGGTGTCGATCTCGATTTTCCTCGCGTTTGGCGAGCAGAAACGGGTCTTGAGCAAATCATTCAGGCGGCAGGGCGCTGCAACCGCGAAGGCAAGCGCGCTCTTGAGGACAGCATCGTCACCGTCTTCAAACCGAAAGAACATTCACCGCCACCCGAGATCAAACAGCTTGTCCATGATTTTTCCCGAATGGCCGATTCCCATCCCAATTTATTCTCGCCCGACGCCATCAAGGCTTATTTCGCAGAAGTTTATTGGCGTAAGGGCCCTACACAACTGGATATGAAGGAAATATTAAACAAATTCGGCGTAAGCGCGGGCAATCTTAGCTTAGAATATAAAACCGTAGCTGAAAGTTTCCGCTTTATCGAGAGCGGTCTAATGCCGATTATCGTCGCGCATACCCCCGAAGCAAAAGACATTCTAGACAGGCTCGAAAATACTGAAGCTTCACCTGGAAAAGCCGCGCGGGAATTACAAAGCTTTATCGTTCAGGTGCCACCCCCCTATGCGGCAAAACTGATCGCTAACACCCGAGCAACCCATCACCGAACAGACCTTTGGGGGAAACAGTTTTTGGTGCTGAACGACGAAAGCCTTTATCGTCCGGATGTTGGGTTGATGTGGGAAGATGCGGACATTTTAGGAGATGGAATTTTTTAAGTATAGAAATTAAATTAGTGAAGATTGACTTAAACAATTTTTTTGTTAGTATAAAATTGTGATTCTTTCCAAAAAATTCACGTCGCTCCCTCCACAAGAGCGTGGATTGAAACACTAAGTTAATCTCTATTATTTGATTGTGAAAAGAATTTTTAGCCTAAAACTAGGATTCTTTTCATTTTTCAAAGGATGTGTTTTAAAAACTAAACGTTTTTGGAGGAAGTATGGCGCACGGCGTAAAACTGAGGGTTTCAGGTGATCATGCCCTGTTCACCCGCCCGGAGATGAAGGTTGAGCGGGTATCCTATGATGTCATGACCCCCTCTGCGGCGCGGGGTATTTTGGAGGCGATCCATTGGAAACCTGCGATTTGCTGGGTAGTCGATGCCATCCATGTGCTTAAGCCTATCCGGTTCCAATCCATCCGCCGCAATGAAGTGGGGCATAAAGCGCCGACACGTAAAATCCAAACCGCGATGAAACGCGAAAGCCTCGAAGGGTTGCATATTTTCGTCGATGAAGATCGACAGCAACGCGCCTCTACGCTGCTTATCGATGTCGATTATGTCATCGAAGCGCATTTTGAATTCACCGCTAAACGCGGCGACGCCGATAATGAGGGCAAGCATCTTGATTGTTTTAATCGCCGTGCGCAGCGCGGTCAGTGTTTTCATCAACCTTGTCTTGGAACGCGCGAATTTCCGGCACGGTTTGAATTAATCGAGCCGGACCAATCGATACCGCAAGCCATTCCAGAGACGCGTGATCTCGGTTTCATGCTGTGGGATATCAATCATACGGGCGACCGCTCCTCGATGTTTTTCCGCGCCAAACTTGAAAACGGTGTGATCAAGGTACCTTCCCCCGGTTCGCAGGAGATTTGCCAATGACCATCCTCGCCTCACTCAACCGTTCTTATGAGAGGCTGGTGCTGGAACATAAAGTACCGATTTTTGGCTTTTCATCCGAGAAAATCAGCTATGTGATTTCGCTAAATAATGATGGCAGTGTCGCAGGTGCACCCATCGACTGGCGCGATGTGTCTGGCAAGAAGCCCGTACCGAGGATGATTGCTGTGCCGCAGCCGACCAAACGGACATCGGGCATCGTGCCTAATTTTTTGTGGGATAAGAGTTCCTATGTGCTCGGAGTGACGGGGGGTGAAGGCAAGCGTCTTAAAGACGAGCATGAAGCCTTCAAGAATTTTCATTTCAAGCTCTTGGCAGGCACGACCGACGAAGGGCTAATAGCGTTTTTACGCTTTCTCGACCAATGGAGGCCGGATCACTTCGCCGAGTACAACTGGCCGAAGGACATAAAAGAACAAAATATTATTTTTGCCCTCGAAAGTGAGCGGCGCATGGGTTTTCTTCATGAACGGCGTGCTGCAAAAGAGATTTGGGCGCAAATGGCGCTGGAAGGGGAACATAGCGAGGCCATTTGCCTGATCACGGGTAAAAAGTCATCGATTGCGCGGCTGCATCCAAGCATTAAAAATGTCTGGGGCGGACAATCGTCCGGCGGCTCAATCGTGTCATTTAACAACGATGCTTTTACATCCTACGGACATGAGCAGGGTGACAACGCCCCCATATCTGAAGCCGTCGCTTTTGCCTATACCACGGCGCTCAATACCTATCTCGAAAAGGGCAGCGGCCACCGCATTCAGATCGGAGATGCGTCAACCATCTTCTGGGCCGATGCCTCGGATGCGGAAACGGCAGAGCAGGCGGAAGATGTCTTTTTTGCCATGTGTAATGGTGTCGATGAAGGGGTTGAAGCAAAGAGTCATATTAAGCCGATTCTCGAAGCGATCCGGCAGGGGCAACCGTGGCAGAACTTTAACCCGAAACTGGCCAAAGGTACCCGGTTTTACGTGCTGGGACTTGCCCCCAATGCAGCGCGGCTGTCGATCCGTTTCTGGTTCGAAAATGAGTTTGGTGTGCTGACTGAGCATTATTCCCGCTTCGTTGAGGATATGAAGATTGAGCCGCCGGACAAAGACACCAAAATTACCTTATGGAAATATCTGCTCGAAACCGCAGTGCTGCGGAAAAACGAAAATATACCGCCAAATCTGGCGGGCGAGTGGATGCGGGCCATTTTATTCGGCACGCCCTATCCGCTGACCTTGTTAAGCACAGTCCTGATGCGCTTGCGCGCCGACGGTGATGTCAATGGGCGGCGCGTGTCGATTTTGAAATCTGTTCTTATCCGAAATTTTAAAACAAAGGAGGCGCCCGTGGCACTTGATCCCGACAACACAAACAAAGGTTATCTTTTGGGGCGGCTATTTGCCGTCTACGAACAGATTCAAACGGTGGCTCTTGGGCGCAATGTCAACGCGACCATCAAAGACAAATTTTATGGCTCCGCTTCAGCACAACCCCGCAAGGTCTTTGCGGTGTTGGACCGCGGTTCTGCCAATCATTTATCCAAAATCGGCAAGCAAATGCCCGGATATAAGGTAGTGCTCGAAAAACAGCTTAGCGAGCTTATGAATCGAATGTCGCCTACCAATGATCCGTTTCCACCCGCGTTTGCAGCGGAAGAGCAGGCCCTGTTTGGCCTAGGTTACTATCATCAACGCAACGAATTTTTCAAAGCCAAACCAGAGGAAGCTGCATCATGAGCCATTTAGTCAATCGTTATGATTTTGTTGTTGTGTTTGATGTCGCAAAGGGAAATCCGAACGGTGATCCTGATGCAGGAAATTTACCCCGCCTCGATCCTGAAACCAATCATGGCCTAGTATCCGATGTCAGCTTGAAGCGTAAAATTCGCAACTATATTGAACTGGCCAAAACGAATGAGCCAGGTTTTCGTATTTATGTCCGCGAAGGCTCGATTTTGAATGAAAGGCACCGCGAAGCTTATACAGCGTTACGGCCTGATAATGAAAAGGTGGCGAAGGAAAAAAGCCTCAACCCGCAAAATGATGAAGAGGCTTATAAACTTCGCGACTTCATGTGCCAGAATTTCTTCGATATACGCACTTTTGGCGCTGTGATGAGCACTGGTATTAATTGCGGTCAGGTGCGCGGGCCGGTGCAGATTGCCTTTGCCCAATCCGTCGAGCCCATCGTGCCGCAGGAAATTTCGATTACCCGCATGGCCGCTACCAATGAGAAAGAGAAGGCGGCTAATTTACAAGGCACCGATGATAATGAGCGAACCGAAAACCGTACCATGGGCCGAAAGCACATCGTCCCGTATGGGCTTTACCGCGCCCACGGTTTCATTTCAGCCAAATTATCGGAACGGACCGGATTTTCCGAAGCTGATCTCGAAGTATTGCTTGAAGCCGTCGCCAATATGTTTGAGCATGATCGCTCGGCCGCGCGCGGTGAAATGGCGGTACGAAAATTGATCGTATTCAAGCATGATTGTGCGCTGGGCAAAGCACCGGCGCACAGCCTGTTTGAGCGCGTCAAAATTGGCCGCAATATCGACGGAACGTTCCGCACCGTCGGTGATGCCAGTATCGACAACCATTTGCCCGCTCGCTACTTCAGCGATTATATCGTTACAATCGATAAATCCGACCTGCCCGAGGGCGTCAGCATCATCGAACGGGTTTAAATGTCAGATACTGACCAGCCTGACGAGTCGATGGCGGAGCCTATTCCGCTATCGGCTTTACAACATGCAGTCTATTGCCTGCGTCAGGCCGCTTTGATTCATCTCGAACGGCTTTGGGCTGAAAATCGGTTTACGGCTGAGGGGCAGGTGCTTCATCAGGTGGCTGACAAGCCCAGCCAGCGCAAGATCAATATGGTGAGGCGCGTGACAAATCTGCCGCTGGCCTCTCGCGCTTTGGGCCTTGCAGGACAGGCCGATCTGTTAGCGCAACGTGAGAATGTCCCCTTTTTAGCAACGTGAGAATGTCCCCTTTGTGGTTTTTGTAAAGGGGGGGTATTTGATGTCGGAGGGGCTTTTTGCGATGAGCGCTTTGGAGCGCGAGCG
>Ga0316217_10001243_pt1 | contig 34024 bp, 19 predicted proteins | sample 1anoAmetaG_FD_203633 | JGI IMG/M metagenome (GOLD analysis project Ga0316217, IMG submission 203633) | Freshwater microbial communities from Trout Bog Lake, Wisconsin, USA - 1anoA | ecosystem: Environmental > Aquatic > Freshwater > Lake > Hypolimnion/Profundal zone | place: USA: Wisconsin...
CCAACCCCTTCTTGTTTAGAGAAATATGGAATCTCTAACATAATTCAAATACATACATCATTTGATTGAACTTTTTATCTTGAATTGGACTCATATGATTGATTAGGATGTATTAATTGAAACATGATAGGTTCTACTGATTGCTAAAAGCAGAGAGGAGCAGTCAAAGGATATACAGTAACTAGACTCCAGCCCTGTAAAATGTATTCAATTCTGTGGCTGCATCTTCATGATGTATCTCCATGGGTATGACTGCTCATCGATAAATCTAAGGCAAGGGTTGGACAGCGCAGGGAAGCAGCTTGTTCTCGATTCAGTGACAGGAGCGGCTGACATTTTCAATAACGTAACTACCATGGTATCAATTTTATGACTGACTGGAGAGAAATCATTAAATTTGTTTTCCATAGTTATTAATCATCAATAGTTATAATTGGTTTGCCTAATAAATTTATTATCGAATCACCAAAATCTCGAAATATAGTACTTCACCCTTTTCCAGTTCTATTGCTCATAATAGACGATTCTGTCCATGAAAAGGCGCTGCTGATTGATATGAGTGATGGTTTTGCAAAAAGCATGGAAAAGATCAATTACAGGTATCTTGGTTGGTTTTGTGTTATTCTTGGTTTGAGAAATGCAACTCGTGGACTTCTTTCAACTGGCAGATTATTTGCTCCTACAAGCTCTGAATGGCCGCAGAGGTTTTCTGGTTTTTGACTGCTCCTTCTCTCGGCCTGAAGAAGTTGCGGGTGAGATGTAGCTTATTTTCTGGGAGGCTACTTCCCTCCGCCGCTTTCTGAGAGAGGGGTCGGTCCGATTTGAGAGTGAGTTACTTAAAGAGCTCTTATATCTGCCTGTTCTATTGGCTGCCAGGCTCGATAAAGTTTTGGAAAAACTCCCTTTCCTCGTTGCTCAACTACATGATTTCCGACTCCGCCTCGTCGAAATCATAAGAGTCTCCTTCGTGCACAGAGGCGGACTACATACACTAGAGGGACTCCAGACTCTTGATATACTCGGATCTGACGGTTAGAGTTTCGGAGCCTAGGACCATCGGGCGCGGCTCAGCTGTCAGAGAACATTTGGATCGGTGGGTTTCGTCGGAATCTTTTGTTTTCTTCAGCTACCCGTATTTCGTCTATTATCTGCGGTCTGCGCTCCCACTCCCATCGCCACAGGAAAATTAGCCGGACCAGCTTTTACAGTGCGGGGAAGCTGTCTCGAAAGGCATCTGATTGAGGGGTGGGTCAGAAAGGTCATTTAAAATCGGTTGATTGTAGAGGTCTGCATGAAGTTGGGTGTGCTATTTAAACTGTAGTGCAAGTCTAAGTGGAGGCCGGGTGAGGATGAGCACGGGACGGTCATCTACCAAACGTACATTCGTGTGATAGTTATTTTCTTGACTTGTTTTCCTTTCCATTATATTTATATTTAATACTATGCAATAAAATGGGCAACTCCCACTTTCCACAGCACCAAAAAGCACAGTCGTCCTATACACTGCCTCATTTTGGCATGCCCACGGCCCAGATAGCTCCTGCTGTGCTGGGCTGTCCGTAGAATGGCGCAATTCGAGATGTGAACTGGTGTTCTTTTATTTTTTGGCTCTTGGTTGAACCATTTGAGGTTGTTGGTTGGGTGTTTGGGTGATGGAGGTTATAATAAACCGGAGATGTTTGGTTAGGCTGGCTAAAAGTTTGCCAACTCTTTCTCAGGCTGGATACCTATAGCCAATTGATGTAACTAACATAGCCTCTCACCGCTATTCACCCATTCTAACCACTTCTACAAAATATCTCTCGAGTTTCAGACCTTTGAATATATATGCTAGATATTGGCAGCATTTCTTGGATACATGGTCTTTCAACTTCAATTGCTTATTTAGCCTCTAGCTCTTTAAAGCTACCCCTTTTTTCAGTAACTGACCTCCAGATGTGTCCTTTAGGAGTTGATTGGGAAAACAATTGGCGGTCATTTGTTTTACTTGTAGAGCTTTATTTGCCTATTATAAAAATAGAAGTCATGCTCATATCACAATCCATCTCTGATCTTCACTTGAATACTTATAACAATTTTGAGTAGCTTTAGGGTTCAGAAATCTCGGATACTAATCTGGTGAAGTTTTAGCGGCTCTGTTAAAAGTGTGTGCTGAAGGCGGCCTATCAAGCATTAAACAACCAAATGCCAAACATTAGATGATTTGGAGTGTCTCTATGCTGTTAATGCGCTCCAAACGAACATTTAACTCAACATTAGGTCCGATATCCTCAATATGGTTGGATGCAGATTTGTTAACCTGAGTTGATGATATTTTTGGATCCACCCCAGTAGGTCAACTTTTCGCACTAGCTGAAGCATCCAAAGGTAGATCTGACTATTGTAGAATGCTATTTTGGCAAAAATGAGGTTTAGAAGCAAGCATAAGCTTTGGGCGGCCTTTGCTCTTAGATTGCCAGATTTTGCAACCTTACTCAATGCTTATGTGTTTGGCTTACTTTTAGCTTCAGGGTGAGCCGATTGGCTCAAACTATTTTTTGCTTTACTTTATAAAGTTATTTATCTGGTACAAACAAACAACAAAAAAAGCTTTATCCGCCTCCCCCCCTCCCCTCGCACCCTAAGTGCTCCAAACCTCAACAGTTAATAATCCTTTATCAAAAGTGCTTGAGGAGAGATCTGTTTCTTAGCGGATCCAGTAGTAATAATCTAATTAGGTTGAGCAATTAAGTTATTTAATTACTTTGATGACCAGAAAATACCTGAGGGTCAAGGTCGGCCACTCCAAGTATGTCCTCTCTTTTCGGGATTTGAGGTAGATCATTTCAATTAGCAGAATTCGCACTCCCCAAATCCCACCCTTTAACCCTTCCTGCCCCAAAACCGCAACCAATGGCATCTAAAACATGTCGACCAAAATCTTCTAGCCTCCCCTGGACTAGTCTTGACCAAAACTTCAAATGATTATTTTCTACAACTATTATATTTTTATTCCAAGTCGCAAATAAGACAGTTACCAAGGTGGATCTTGTATTTGCCATTTAGGGGGCATTCGGGGAGCATCTGCTTTGGTGGAAGTGAACTTTGCTGCTGACTTCATACGGTTCCTACCCAAAAGTGCTTTATATTTTATTTTAGCAATAGGAAATATAATATAATGCGGCATTAGCAAAAGTAATAACCTGGTGACTACCTCAGATTGGCTTATGTAAATCTGGCTGTGATCCTCAGGGCTGCGACTCCGGTCAACAAGTGGAGGAGACTTGCCGATCGCTCGAGGGATCGCTACAACCGACTCAACGAACTGGTCCACACTGAGGAGATATATCTCAAAGATCTTATTATGCTCAAGTAGAAAGTTCAGGAGCAGCTGCTCAGCGCCAAAATCATAACTTAGAAGCAATCGAACTAGATGTTCCCCAACATTGCAGGGATGATAAGTCTGTCGCAGCAGATACACAATGACCTCAGATAAAAGCTGGGGGGCTGGAACAGAAAGACGATGCTGATAGGAGACACCATGTGCAAATTTGCGAGGGCTTACATCATTTACTCCGATTTCTTCAAAAATCTGCACTAGACTCAGCTCAAAATCAGGAACATCCTCAAAAGTAGCCAGCAGGCTAGGTCGATTTAGAGAAGTTTGTCACTCCCCAATAGAATAATCAGCTTCGAGGATTTGATTGCCAAACCTTTCCAGAGGCCATTGAAGTATCACCTCATTCTGACTGATTACTGCAGCAAAACTGAACACACTCATCCTGACTATCAAAATCTGCAAAAAGCCATAGCGCTTTACAAGGGCGTGAATGAGCAAAATAACCTTTCTGTGTAAAACAAGCAGAAAACCTAAACTCTCTATAATTTGGAGTCAAAGTTCGGAAACATTATATCAGAATCTAGACATTACATCACTTAGTATGAGGCGGTATGCTTTTAGACGTCAGTAATAATATACTTGTTCTCCAATCTCGCGATTCTAGCTAATAAGAAGTCAGAGAAAGAGATCAGCAGAATATCTCTTAACAAATTCAGTCATGTGGAAACTGCAGGAGACGTGTTTCTGTTTAAAAACCGGCTTTACTTTTATGGCTAGAAGACCTGTATTCATCTCACGTTTGCAGAGAAACCACTAAGGGATGACTGCTACAGTTGTCTCAAAAAGCTCATCGAATAGATAAGCCGAAATTAGATCACGAGAGAAACAATTATCATTGATAGGATCTCAAGATTCACGCTAACCAATCATAGGCGGAAGTTTAGTTTCACTAATCTGGAGCCTCAGCTGCAAAGGCCAATTGTAGTGTCAGTACTTGGCGCTGAGGAGAGATGTAACAAATATGGTTAGAAAAAAAACTATTTTGTTTGTCAGTTCTACCCTGAAAAATTGAATCTTAACGCTTCTTTCATTCCTCATCATATTTCAATCCTGAGTGAGGACTAAATAACCAAACTTTAGACATTGATAGGCATCCTCTATCCTTCAGAGCTGTAACGCCTATCTTTGTCTACAATCTCTCGTAGTCTTGTAAATGATATTTAATACTACAAAAATGATCAGAAGAGGATAGAAATCAAGACAGTTCTGCTGCAACTTTACCTCAACTCTCTCTTTAGGAACCCCATCATCCTCAAAAGAATCGATGTTTTTGTGTACTTACTGAAGATTTCTGAGCCCATTTGGAATTTACTGAAAATAGCTAATAACCATAGTAGTCAGTGCAATGCCTGCTACAACAAAGATCCCTAATACTCCAAACACGATGATTACAATAGATAAACTCAGGAGAGAGAGTACAATCGAGTTAACTTGAACAAAAAGAAAACGGAATATTGTGAGCTAAGAACGATACAGTCTCAATAGAATCTCTATCAGCTTAGTCCTCAAGTGATGAGTAAAGCCAAAGTTTAGGATAGGATAGCATATGTTAAGACTAAGTTGGGATGGGTTAACCAAACTTTGACCAATACTCGACCTTGTTCTCAACTTGTCAATCAGATCAACCTTAAAGTCTACTATAAAAGAATCTCCAATACGATCTAATTTCAGATTGACTGCCTACCAAATGACCAAGTGCGGAAGATCATTACCCTCATCGGGCAGAAAAGATAAATGAACTTTTAAGACTACGCCCTGGTTGCTGAAATGGATCAAAATGCCTTAATTTTATGCGATGACGAGCCAATAGGTAACATTGTAGGCTCGAACGAAGATTAATAAACCTTTGCTGAGAAAGTTCTCCACTTCATAACAAATAGATAAGAGCTGAAGATAACCCTCTGCCTGTAAAAGTATTGGGTGATCTTTTCCCCAAGGGATTATGTTGCTCCTGATAAATCCAGGAGGACAAAAGTCAACAGTGAAGTCTAATCTGTGTTGTATCGACTTGCCAGTGAGGAGCTTAGAATGGCAGAGGAGGAAGCTTTGGAAATTTATGCTTTGTTTTTCTGCAAGAAGTATTTTGCTTAGTTTAGAAGTTTTGATTACTAGAAAGTGGCTATCAAACTTAGAGATAAGCATGAATTCTATATGTCTTCTAAGTTCCAAAACGAATAAAGCATATGTAAAATATACCAAAGAGTGCAGAAAATTAAACAAAACACTCAGTTACATAGTGAATTTGATATTGGAGTCAAAATACTTCAAAATGTGTCATAGAAACCTGGATGGAGTTGCATTATGTTTAAGGCGGACTTAATATAATAATAAACCGACAACAAGATGTCTGTATAAATAGGATGCGACTTGAAAGGAGTGCGAGTAAGAGAGTAGAAAAAACTAGCTTTCTACCTCTAATTTGGGCTGGAAGATACCTACTGGACTCATCACACAAGTGGCAACATCCTGATTATAACACACAACCAAAAGACATTCAAATTCACTGGCAGATAGATCTGGAAAGTCGACCAGCAAATCCAATTCTATACAATGTACCTGAAATTGTTCGGAAGGAGCTGATTTCCCTCCTCAGTAAATCCCTAATATGATCATGATTGCAATGTGTGTATTAATTCGAATATGATGCAGAAATCAGGCCAACCAATTTGTGGGCTCTTCCTTATCACTCATTTCTATGCCGATTGTTTGCTGCTACATAAAGCTTTGCAGTATTTGGGCTCCTTTTTTGTTGAATTTCAGCGAAGTCATCAGTTTTTCGGTTAGCTGATATACTCTATTCCTGAGCAGACAGGCCTTAGTTTTGGATTCTTAGGTGCTTTGGTCTTACTTTTTCCAATCACCATACTAGGCCTTTATAACGTTGAGCTACTCTAAACCTGCAGTTTTCATTTGTAAAGACTGATAAAGCGCATTCGATAGATCAATCTGCATCATCCGGCGATAGGTCTAAAGAAACTCTTTGGGGTACTTTTTGAAAACGGGAGCCAATTCTTTCCGATTACTAGTGTAAATAGAATCCTAAATAAAAGTATTTTTACCGCCGTCCCTCTGAGCCTCATATAGTAGTTTTTGCTGAAGGTTGCAGCTGTTTGCCATCTTTTGAACACTTCGACCACTCTTTTGGACAACTCCCAAGTCATGCTTACTTTTCTATATAGTACATTTCTTACGAGGAGTATTTCTTCAGGAAGAGTTCTATCCTCGCGACGATGTGTTTGAAAAACCTCTACTTTTGGTCGGAGAGGATGAGTGCCGCCATGGTTTCGAAGATGTTGACTTTGAGCTCCAAGGGGTAGACATTCTAGTTATCCACAAGATAGAACTCAAATCTTTTCGCAAGGTCCAGCTCATTCAAGTTTGTGGCAGTGCTGATGAAGGCGGCAACTTACTGAATTTCTTAGAAAGAGGTCGCTTCCTTTATTTTTTATGTGGCCAGCTTATAGTCGAACTGAGGTTTTGGTTCCATGATAAGATATATTATCTAGCTACTTCAAAATTGTAAATTGGACATGTCCACTTCTATAAATGATAATTTGTTATTTCTACAATCTTATTACTAAATTTATTTTGATTTTTTTCTGCTTCTCAACGGTTCCGCAACCCCAGGCGCTATAATATAATAATTATGAAAATTGAGGCAAATCGGTTTACTCCACTTCTACCCCTAATATAAAACTACTTCCAATCCAGTTTAAACAGACACACACTCAACTAATTCGTCTCGGAAAAGTAGCTGCTTCTTGTGGTTATTGAGAAAGGACCAGTTTTGTGTGTTACGGATATGAAGTACTCAGTACAGGCAGCCAAAAACAAAGCAAATCTTGAAAATATTCATCCTTTTGGAACCCAGACAACTACTTACTACGATGTCGAAAATAGATCATGGATATCCTTTAATGCTAAGGTTTAGGATTTACGATAGCCTTCAAAATATCCAACTGCATACTAGCCTTATTTTTACTTCAAAGATCAATATGACATTTACCGCAAATAAAGGGCAACAGTAATCTTGAAGTTATAGTGTGAAGTGATAAAGGTCAAAAAATGGTCTTTCAGGGTTGTAAATGTATCTAAATCCGGATACTACGGTCTGGTCTTATAGCTCATCGATTTTCGTTTCACAGGCTAAAGAGCTCTCCAAAACGTAAAAGATATAACTTCGGTTCTATATGAACCTTTGCCTAGGACGAAACTTTAAATTGTTAGACTCAACGATTTGAAGAGATTGTACGCCTAAGTTGGAGATAAAAAGCACTCTTGGAGTTTGTTTTATCATTGCAGGAACATGAACATGAATCCAAATACCAAAAAAAGGCAAATTAACCTCAGTGTTCTGGACAAAGATAAATAAATACTCAATTATGATTCTCAAAGGAAGAAACATTTCGTTAATTTTGGAGTTATGAATGAGATAATTTGTCTCCAGGTTCCTTTGAATCACAAGGAAATCGACTATGCAAGGATTAAAAAGATCAACATTTCAAACATGCAATAATTTTTCAACAACGTCACCGAAAAATAAATGATCGCCCATAGAGCAGCCAGAAAACAAGTTGGAATATGGTCTTCTGAGTAGTAAGAACCGGATTAAAAAGAAGAGTAGAAATAGGATGTATCCTAGCCAATAGAAATAGAAGATTCCTAGTAAAAAGATGATTCCGAAGAGAGCGACGAAGACCCATTGAAGAATCTCTATATCAAGCAGTTTAAAAACCTAAGGATTATTTGATTGTGTGAGTTTATCATATTTACAACTTGAAACAGTTCATAAGCAATTATTGAAATTGGCATTCAACACATTAATACAATCAATTGTCTTCAAGAAGGTTGACATCTTCTTCAGAGAGCTATTCAGTTAGCTTTTACGAACTCTCTTCACTCTCTTCTTAGTTTTCTGGGATGGGAGGGATCTCGGATATGAGTCGCTAGTCATCTTTCCAGATAGTAAAAACTTTGCTTTTGCCTTCGGATAATTCTATTTTTCCGAGAAAAATGTTGCTTACAAAAACTTCTTCATACTAGCACTTGTCTGACTGGTCACTAAATAAGATAAAAGTTACAAGTAGGCCACTTTGTCGTTGATTGCGATCTTTTTCAGGTAGTTGTCTTGTGAAATCGGCCATTAATGGGATTGAACAAATTTGTTTTAAGCTATGTTTTGATAAAACTCTTTGATTTGCTCAGATTGCTTAATATATGCTTTCTTTGAGCAGAAAAACATCACTCCATGTAGCTTATTAACCATTGATTCCGTATATTTTTTCTAAGTAACAGCAAAAATACATTCTTTTTGGATATTTAATCCGAAGGCACCTTTTTAGTGGCCAAATTCAGCAAATAGCTCAAAATCTAAGGCTCCTTCTGAAGATAGTTTCTTAAGTGTTAATTCCTGTTCAAAAGTATGACCAGCCACTGCTGTATAATGTTAGAATCCAAAGAATACTGCTCATTGTGCTTTAAGGCTTAAACTATCTTGGCAAAACAGGCGAGTCTAGTAGCTTACAGCTTTTAATTCTGGCTTTTGTCGACTAGGCCATCTTTGGTGTTTATGATTTGCTAGAAAAGCAGCATGAATTGTCTGTATCTTTTGGATTGGAAATCTCTCAAACCTGTAAATATTTGCTATACGATTATGCTCAGGAACTTCTCATTGTTTTTAGTGAGGTAGGCTAGAAAAGAACCGAACTCATAAATTGCGAATTTGTTCCTGACCTATTCAATGATCTTGTAGATTTTGGCTTCGCTCAAAAACAAGTTTTACCATTCAGACTAATCTATAACCTACTTGAGATGTTTCCCCTGTTCAGATGCATGTTTTATGACCAGGTTTATCGTTGCCCACACAAATTCGTTTTCATTTTATAGCAACCTCATCTTTTTTTGTCTTAGTTGCTCAGCTGGCCCCATCGGAACGTGTGTTTCATAGCCAATTTCACTTTCTTTTTCACTTTCAGGCAGCAATCTTTTGTCTTTCTTCTCTTTAGTAATGTTCTGCATAAGTTTGCCAATAATATTAGTAGAGATGGCATACTAAAGCAATTTCATATCATTGTACAACAGTTCGTAAAGGATAATGCAGATTTAGTACAGATTTTAGCCTTTTGTGATAATTTTATTTAGGCAGGAATTGAAGAACTGCTTTTTTGCCTATGGCTAACACAAACCAGCCAGGTACACTAGCCAATAGCTTAGCATCTTTTTCATGTCCTTGTAAGGGTTATTCAGGAAGAATTCGTCATAGATTTTGTCTCTGCTGAAAAGATTAACAATCCATAAGGCTAAATCTCTATGCTTTTCTATATTTTTGCTGATCCTCTTCATTATGAATTCATTCACGCCCTCGCCTTTTTATCTTACTGTCACTGTCAAGTAATAAATCGTAGCGAACTTCAAGATAGATTTCTAAAGATTGTAGTCTAGTTTTTAACTGCGGCCCAGCAAACTTATTATATACCTTGTATACTATTTCGAAAAAAGGATATTCTGAAGCCTATGTTCTTTGTTTTCTCTGACGATTTCACTGACTATCTCTGCGTTTTCTTGCTTTTTTTTGATCTCTTATCTTTTGAATGTAATTTAGTTTCCTGTGGGTATCTTTTTCTACCTTTCATATATGACCATATAGGCATTCTTTATCTTTTATCTCAAGTCACTCATACCAATCTCTCCCCCGAAAGCTTACTAAGGCATCTATTCAATATCGAAATCTCGAACTGTCGAGTCGTTGAACTCATACCACTTGCGAGTTAATCTATCTTGAATGATTGAATAGTAATGGCCACTATCTGCATGTCCTAAATGGATGACAAATCCTTTGAGGTTATAGTTAAAATACTAATTATCAAGCTCCTCTTCCTCTTATATTGTTTTAGAAGCTTATTGCTTTCTTAGGAACTGTCTTGAGTACTCACGAAGGTTCAAATTGTGAGGGAATTCGCAAAAATCGTTTACCTTCAGTTTTATCATTTTTTCGTAGTCAAATTAAAATCTTTTGAGTGTGATGATTAGGCGGTTTGGTAGCTTTTTCAGAGACATTCTTTTTACAGCATTCACCTTTTTGTTGCATCTTTAGCAATAGTAAGCATTGTCTCCGTCCAAATTATCACCTTTTATCATGTTTTCGAACCCTTGGTAAATAGTTTTCTTGTTTTTTACTGTTAAACTGATGGATAAAAAGGGTTCTTAAGATTCTGAGTAGTGAGGACATCCTTTGCAGACTATCTCATTGGAAAAGACACCCCCAAACATGTCTTTAATGAGAGTTGGATATTGTGTAGGTTTGAGTAGGTTCTAAAGTCTATCAAACAGAATGTTACTGAACTAGTCAATATCCATTTGTTAGGCTACATTTGTTGGATTTCCTTCATAATCTTTGAAAGAATAGCAGAATTACTTGGGGTTGTAAAACTTTTTATCACTGTATTCGAGATTCATGAACATTTTTTGCAGCTGGTAAAGGACATTTTATTCAGGTTTGACAGGATTTGGACTTTTGTCGACTGCATTAGTAATCGAATATCTGAAGTACGGCACCATGAAAAGCTGTTGAATAAAGCTATTCATGTAGCAAATGCAACCTAAGTTCTTCAGACCAACATAACCTGTTGAAGATTTCATTTTGTCGTTAAATGTTATGCCCCAATCTTCAAATCGCCTGCTTCTCCATTTTCCTTTCTTGTGCAGCGAGGTTAGATAATCCACTATGAGCGTTAGATTCTTTTCATTTTCAGAGAGTTACAAAAGGACACTGAATGATTCTCTCCGCGAAGGTGAGGATTTGCATTTTGAATCATTTTGACTAAAAAGACATTCATAGACTATGTAATCCAATATTTATGCCTGAGTTTATTCTTTTTAAACTTTGATCAAATGCTTTAGAAGGATTAAATAACCCTCCAAAGCTTTGTTTTGGCACTAGTTAGATTACTAAGGTTTTTACTTTTTCAATAAATCAAATATTTTTAACACCAAGCCATTTGTTTCCTTTTTATAGATGAAATCTATCACAGTGACTGAACATTTAGATAGCACGTATGATGTCAAAGTATAGTATTCTTTGAGATTTTACTTTTTCTTTTCATTTATAGCAGAGGAGAAAAGTGTTCCAAGCAACAAAGAAATGAGTTTATGATCCTTCTCAAAATCAAAATTTTTGATCAATGTCTTAAATTCCTCAACAAACCGATTCCTAATTTATTGATGGTGGATCGAAACGAGAGCTGAGTTCAAAATAAAGATTATTTTTTCATGATTCATCAGCCTTTAAAGCACGTTTTATGTTTTAGATAGAATATTGGCGATCTGAAACACATTTTTAATGATTTTTTACTAAAGCTAGATGCTTTTGGAACCCTTGCTTTAGATGTTTTCAAAAAGAGCAGCCAAAACAGAAATAAGAGTTGATAGCAGTTCAGGAGGAATAGCTAGTTCAGGAGTTAATTTGATAGTTACCACCATTTTCATGATACTATTAGTGACGGCAATCACAAATTCCTCCTCAATCTGATTCGCAAAAGTAATTCTCGTCAAGTATTTAATGAGACTATTTATCTTTTGCGCTTTTGCAAATTTTATCCATTCTCCTGAACCTAGTTCCTGCATAACTTTCAGCATATAAAGCTGCTTGTAGAATCCTAGATGTTCAAGTTACTCAAAAATGTTTTAAGATTTGGTTATTTTAATTTTGAGATCTTCGGAAAGAGGCAATCTTTCGACAATACTCCATAGTATCACTTCTATCGAGGGATCATCAAGAAGGTTAAAAAGGGTATCTATGTTCTAATTAAAAATAGCCTTAACTGCGCTGTTTTCGTTTTTCAAAACAAGCTGGAACTTTCCTCCTGTAAATATCTGGTCAACCATGTTTCTATTGAAATATTCTTTGCCCAACTTGACTCCTTTAGTGCTGAGAAGATAAAACTTGTGTAAAGGTATGCCAAGTTTAGCAGATAATATCTTCTTGAACTAGTATAAATTGCCTAGATAGTTGAATTTGATTATGACTTATTACTTGGTATCTCTTCGAATAACTATGAATTCTTTAGTGTAGTGGTGTTTGGAGGTTGGTTTTGAAGGGTACAGCTACTCGTCGTAATCCAAAGTTTTTTTCATTAGTGTTAACAGTCTACTCAAAAAGATGCTGTTATTAGTGTTGATTGATTACTTGATGCCTTTTAGGATAGTTTGAGAAAGAGAAGTTATAGCTTTTTCTAGCAGAGCTTAATTGGTATTCACATAGAGAAAAGCCAAAAACTAGCATATTTTGAGTGCAGCCTTATTGTCAGAAACTACCTTAAGAGCAATCATTAATAATGGATGGCCATGCATTTCCTGAGGGAGGATACTATTCGAGATGGTTACTAGTTTTGATTTCTCAATTTCAAAGTTGGCTTCTTTAATGAGCTAGATCACAATGTTGACTTAAATTTCATCCATATTCCTCTTCTTTTCTTCGTTATTCCACAATATCTTGAGAAGTAGCTAGGAAAGCCTTGGTTTTTTGAAAATGGTGGCCAAACCCACATATTTCTCTTCCTCTAAGTAGATCCACCTCAGGAATACCTTTCTGTTGCTTGAGTCGATAAATTTAGACCACAGACTCGTTATAATGCTTGCCTCAATATAGCTGGATGTTGATTTTACGAACAGTTAAAGCAACTTAAGAGCCTATTCAACCATAGAGCTATCTTCGTTGTTGGCATTCTCAAGTAAAAAATTTTGTAGAATTGATATTCCATCTATTTTAAGCTTGCTGAAACTTTGCACCTCATCATTGGCTAGTTTATAAAGTATTCTAATGTACTTTTTGGCTCTATTTCTATTCTTGATCTCCAGAAGGCACTCTTACTGAAATTTAACCAAATGTGGACTATCTTCGATATACAAAAAGAGCTTTCCCAACTCACCGATAGCGAAATCCGACGCCTATTTAACTGTGTATTGCGAGATGATGTTGAAACCTAAGATTTCATTTGGGCCCTATTTGTTTTAGCTATAAGAGTAAGTGGAGAAGACTCTCACCATACAGATGTACTAATCGTCCCACAGTTCAGGTGCAAGGTCTGAGATCTTGTCGAAAAGTTTGACTTTTTAGTTGTAGTCTTTCTAGTAGTAAGGCAGCTAAGAGATTAAGGTGTAGATTTCTTTGAGCACAGTCTCATGTTTACCAATCCTTGAATTCCAAATGATATCAACATCTTCATGTTTTAGCAACTTTCGGATTACTAAAAATCTCGTCAGTTCGCATGATTTTTTAATGATCTCAGGATTGTCGTTGAGGATGAACAGGTTTTTGAAGAGGTTGTTTTTGTCTATCCAGAGTCTAAATTTGTTATCTTTGTTGATGAAGGCTTAATGTTTCTAGCAGACTTCACTGATATGACTTATTCCTTTCAGCTTTCGTTAGAAGTAGGGACAAAGGATCATTTTCAGACTCAAATTTAGTTAGAGATAAATCCCATCTTCCTCAATAGTTTGTTCGTACCTAGTGCCTTCAGAAAAACAAGTTAAAGCTTCAATGAAAGTTGACACTTCTTTTCTGTGTAATTCCTTTATCTGGTTTTCCTTTATCTTTTTAACATTCTCTTCTCCGATTTTGAACAACCTTTCCAGCATGCTTTCTCTGAAATTAGGCACACAAACTGAAACAATACCAACAATCAAGTGTGTAAAGGCTGATAAGAACAAAAAAGGGACAAATCCCTATACTTTTCTCAGCTTATCCAACACCTGCTAAATCAAAGCGACGCCTTTCATACTACCAAAATGTTTGGTTAGTTCCTGTTTGTAAAATAGCTGGTGGTTTTTGTTAGGTGGCACTTTAAAGAATTATCTTATGTATTCTTCATTGTTTTTGAAGAAGCCGTCCAGACGGTCATATTCGCCGAAAATGATGAACAAGGTGTCAAAGAGCTCATAAAAAGACAGATAATAGGCTTAAAGCGAGTTATTTTCTTGTGGCTCGTTGCGAATCTCAATCGTTTTTAAAAACTTAATACCAAAAGATTTACCTCACTGAAATTTTCGCTGATTTTGATCAAGAAATTGGAAAGCAACTCAACATTAAGATAGAAATATTAAATAACTTTGCTGAAAGCTGCTAAATCGGGATATTTGTTGGTCATTAAGAAATCAGTGTACAAGTAATTATGGCCTCTAATGAGTTGGTTTATCTAAAAGCATGTGAACTGTAAAGGATTGCTGATAAAGTTTTTGATTTGGTTGTTGCGCTATATATCTTTTCTTATACTTATTGAAGATTTTATAAAGTAAAATTCCAGCTTTCTCTAAGCCCTGGATTTTTCATTTGCCCAGTATAGCCAATGACGTAGGTTCGGAAGTGTTTGAGTTTGGGCGAAGTCAGTTTATAGACCTGAGTGGAGAGATGTGTACTTAATCATATTTTGCACTCCAGCCATCGAATCGCACTTTGAGCAACTGTGCAGGCATGTGCTTTTCAATGATGTAGCCTACTCTCCAATCGCCTTGGTTATCTTTGGCGTCAATGAAATCGCCTGGGTTGTAGAGTTCTGAGATTGCTTTGTGTGTGCTCATTATCAAAAATTTGTGAAATCTATATAAAGAGTTAATTGGTTATCTGCGTTTTACTCAAGCTAGTTATTACCCTGCAAAAACTATAGCCAAATAAACTGCCGAACCTGCAGTTCCCTATTTTAGATGAGCTTTTGAAGGGTTGGGGAAATATTTGCTTTAAAGTTGGTGATACACCAATAAACATGGAAGTTGATAAGTGTTATATGATTTAAGATGTGCAATCAATTGAGAAATTATTGTGATGAAATAAAAACATGAATTGAAATGAGGGTGGAATCTTTTAGGAGTCAATTACTGTTTATGAAATGTAAATGGTTCAAGAGTTGACCATTTATGGTCTATATTCACGAATTTCTCAGAATTTGAAAAGCATAGGGTTTTGGTTATCAAAGAGATTCGTTATTGCTGTTGAAATTGAATCTATAAGTTTTAAATTTCTATTAAAAGAATAAGAAAGAGAACACTCAATACTACTTATCGTCTAAAATTGATGTTTTTTGTTATGTTTTGATTCTTTTACATAGTTCGTCTACTGTTTTTTCTCTACAATCGTCACTAAAAAGGGTTTATTTGAGTTTCATTTTGTCATAATTCCGAAAATTTTACAAAAAATAAAGTAATTGTGCACCCACCACAACCAAAATTGAATTTTATGACCAGCCTCTTAACAAAACACCATAATAGGCTGCTTTACAATGAAACATAAGAAAGTTCATAATTTCTTTAGTTGCAACTTACAAATAACTTATTCGTTCTTCTGAGCTTACAAAAGATGAACTCTGAAGGGCAATAAAAAAATACTCTATTACATTTTCCACTAAAGATTTAAAAAATTAGTGAAATTACGATCTTATAGAGTTATTATATGATCTCAAAAATAGAAACGAGGGAGAGGAATGAGTTCAGGGTCAAGTTCACGCAAACAGAGCACAGGAAGAATAATCTAAACAATAAAGAAATGATCATAGGAGGCCGTTCAAGAACCGTTCGCGATCTTAATACTATGTCCAATCGGGTCAACATCAAATTTGGATAATCTTCAGATGAGAGTTCTATCGACTCTGAAGCCAGCAAAAGAGAGCTCAAAATGGACAGTCTTATATCCCCCAAGGCAATCGAATACACCCAAAATAACACAAGCGTAATCTTGAGTGGTTTCTAAGCTCTATCACAGTTCTTTGAGGAAGAGGTCGCCTTCAAACTTATCTTTCGAGCAAGTCACCATAAATTTAGCGTCAAGCACTTCCATACGATTTGTGATTCGTATGAGGACACTATTACTGTTTGTCTTACTGAGGATAGCAAAATAATTGGAGGATTTACTCCTCTCAGTTGGTAGGACCAATTTGAGAAAAATTCGACGCATTTCAAAACTGATTTTAAGAGAGAAACCTTCCTCTTTTCTGTCACAGATAATGCGAAGTATCCTTTGGTGAAATCTCTCAAAAACAAGGCAATCTGTTGCTTCAAGGCCTATGGCCCAACTTTTGGAGGAGGCTACGACCTACTCATAGGTGATAGATCCAACGAAATAGCCAATACCACAAGCTACTTCCCTAGAAACTTCGAACACCCGAATCCCAGCAATTTCAATAAACGTGATTTTACTGGGACGAGTAGAAAGCATTTCAAGCTTCAGGAATGGGAGGTTTTTCAAGTAACGCGCTTGCGTTCGTTCAAGACTGTCTAAACTGTTAATTTCAATCAAACAAGTGTTTTAACGCAGCTGAGAGGAGAGAAGAGTTTGTTTTAAAAGTTCAAAATTGCCGCTAAGGACTTTTTCACGAATCTTTTCAATGATTGAGATCCATATTTAATATTTTTAGCTTAGAATTATAAAATTTCAAGCAACCGATCTGAAATTTGAAAAGTTAAATAGGTACAAAGCAACTAAAAGTTTATGTGTATCTTTTATTAGAGCGAAATAGAGACAATAATCATTATAGGGCCCACTTGAAGTCTAACCCGGCTAATCCTAAGGCAACACCCCAGATTTTAGGGATCTTTTTTTGAAAGCTGACTTCGAAGAGATCTGACCCGATTTTTACCATTTCCATGGCCTATTCCCCAACTATATCAATCAGTATTGCGTTCTAAACAGATGCAATCACATGTTTTCTTGAGAAGTTAAGCGAAAGTTCACCATTATCAATGTTCCTCCTTGGCTACAAAGCCATTAACTTTGTTATTTTTTCTAAGTTTTAAGGCTAATAAAACAGCTATTCCAAGTCTTAGAGACCACACTAGTTTTTGAGGTCAGAATATTTGGTATTTTACGTAAGACCATACATTGAAAATTGTCTGGAACCAAAATTACTACAAAAGCCTGTGGAAAAGACAATACTCAAAATGAGCTACTTTTCTTCATAGAGATGATAACGTGTGCCCAAAAAGTTGGAAACCAAGCTAAAAACTGTATTTTTGTCAGACAATTCATGGATCTCAAACTAGCTATAAGGAAAGCTCTTTACTCTGACGATTTCATGAGATTAACTTGGTATACTTAAGGACTTTAGCGAGCATCCATAGTTATAGTTCGCTAACATCTGGATAGCCATGGGTAGAGGCTTCCTTCTTTTGATTACTTTGCTGCTTTGGATGACAAACCTAGATGGCGTTTTTTGAGGTTAACCTGGCTGATAATCTTCGGCCATGGGTTGTATCTTGTTGGATTTGCCCAGACTCTGCTGAGTGTTTTTTTTAACTAGAGTGACACTAGTTTAAGAGTGGTGTTCTTACATGAAAGAAGAATTAGAATATATAATCACTAGCTAGATAGATAATTTCTAATATGGGTAAAATCTTGGTTTATTAGAATGGAAGATTTTTAAACCTTTTTTCTAAAGATAAAAAATAACCCAGTTTTTCATGAGAGAGTTGGATACGTCAGGCGAGATGCTGTCTGACCCTTTTATATGCTTCTAACGCTAGTAGGTAGGTAAAAGAAGGATCAGACTTCATCGATTTCGAAAAGGTTACATAGAAAAAAGATAAATTGAGTTCACAAAAGATATATAGATTTAGGCCTCTGTGTCCTAAGGCGAAAGAAAGTGCAGTTTAATTACGCTTTAGGAATCGTTATAGAGATAATTATAGTAATGACGTTTAAGAAGAATATAAGGCATGATCAAGGTACTAATGTAAGTTGCTTAAGCTTCTGCTCAATTTACTATAAATGTGAGGCGTCTAGCTCGACTGGCTGGTAATCAAGCATGATATCGAGTTTGGACATCTTCTCGAAGTAGTCCTGCCTGTGGAAGTCATCAATGTACAGACAATTTAGCTGATAGTAGCTTGTGACGAAGTCTAGAAGCAAAAGTTCTGCTTTGTGTTTGAACGGAGACTATTTCTAGTATTTGAGCTTTGGGTTGTACTATCTTATGATTTTTTACCATATTCGTTTGATCTCAGCAGTTGCCGCGCTGACTGCAAAAATACAATTGTATTCAGAAATCGAAAAATTCTAGTTTAGTAGCTGAGCTAAACCTTTCAAAGGTGCTTGAGTTGTGTTCTTGGAGGAGAAATATTGAAGGAGTTCGTTATATGAAGTTTTGGCCTTTTAGAAGCGAGCCTCGTTTTTCTTGATCACATCTTTTAATTTGGCCATTCTCTACTTCTATTGAGAGAACTCTTGCCAATTCGTCAAAGAAAAAGCATTCTCACCCAAGTAGAAGTGTCTTCTCAGGTTATAGAATTGGACGGAGAGCTGTCTAATGACTATAAACTTAAGAATCTGGGTTGAAATCTGTTTCTCTGCAACACTCTCCAGTCTTTACATAACTCTGAAGAGAAAGCGCATCCAATTAATCTGGCAGCTGATATGCTTCTCTACTCTATTTAAATGGTTGGGTTGGTTTTCTTTTTTTTGAGGTTTTTGCTCTAGAATCTCGTTGCCTATCACCCCTAAAATATACTTTTCAGCTGAAAAGTTTGAGAAAAACCTTTTTACGAGAATATGAGTCGGCAATTACTCAATGGATAGCCTGTTGGAGGCTGGCAACAAACTTCTGCTAATGAAATCTTTGAGCTAGGTACTAAGATCAGGACTTATTGAGTAGGGTTTCGAATAGTTTTAGAGCACATCTGAAGGCTGATTGATGACCCAAGGGAGTTCCCCATGCACCAGCACGTAAAGTATCATACCAAGTGACCAAATATCACTTTTGGGTGTAACTAAACGCTACTTGATGCTTTAGGGACTTTGATACTGATTAAATGGCACTTATCGCTTGAGATCTGGCTTGTTAGCTTTCTTGCAGTTCGCGAAACCCGCAATTTTTAAGATACTTTATTTCAGAAGCAAAGATGAAAGTTTTAAACTTCCATGGATGAACTTTTACTGGGTCATCGTCAGGTATCCTGTGACGAGATCTTTGAACAGCACTAAAGCTTAGGCTTACCTTATGGCTCCTCTTGATTTGATTCGGTTTTAAAGATCACCACCTTCACAAAACTCAGTTACGATGTAGCAGTTGTTTACGGTCGAAAAGACATCTAAACAGCGAATGATGTTCGGATGTTTGAGCTTTTTCAGAGCATCAATTTCGATGGCAAGTTGGTCTTTGAGGGTCGGATCACTTTATTTATTCCGAAGGTCAATGACCTTGATGGCTACTTTCTCCTCGGTAAGTTCATTAACGCCTTTGAAAATGTTGCCCTTTTTGGCGAGGTCCAAGTGATCATTGAGCCCATACGAATAGTTTTATATTTTTTTCCGCAGCTAGTTTCTGTGCTAGCGATTCATAATAATAAAGTAATTAAATCAAAGGGAGTCTCAGACGATCCAGTTTAAGATGAGGTTTAGAAAAAAGAGGACTATGATTACGTAAAATATTTTTTGGTACTTTCGCAGATCGATTGATTTCGATTTTGTGGACGAGGGTTTTGTGTGGCTTATTCTTTACTTCTTTGATTCGTTGATGGTATAGTGATGGCTTATAGAACTATTGCCGTAAAAGGTCTTCTTAGATCTCAAAACAGAACCAGTTTTCTCTTCATGTGGGCTGCTAGTTTTTTTTGCACATTGTTAGTTTCTTTTCATTGGAACAAACTCAATTTCTCTCATGATAGAACTATTACTTTGCTCCGGTTGTGGAACCTGTTTTTCTTCCACCATTTTGCTTTCTAGTTCTATATGTCTGGAGGACTAGATGCCAGCTAGAATTCGCGAACTAAGGAGAGGAGCTAGCTACAGATGATTTATTTTGATGTCTTACATATTTATCTCTCCTACGATGCTTTCGTATCCTTTGACGTTTATGAAAGAGGGTTATTTTTGGAACGAAAGCTTGTTTTTTTCAGTGCCTTAGATAATACTAAACTATAGCTACTTCTATTGACCTCGGGCAAGGACATTGCTTAGAAGTTCTTCATCCTTCATGTTGATCAGTTTTTTGGAGATATTCTCAACTAAAGATTTAGCCTAGTTGTTTTTGGACTGCCGATCATGGATGAAGTAGTAATCTGTTGTAGTCATTTTTTGTATGATTTTGATCTCAAACATCGCATGCCAAGGTGAGCCATTCAAATGGTACTCTATCGAAATTGAGAGTTTTTACTTGTCTTCCGATAGATAGGTGCTGAGAGTATCAACTATTATGCTGGCTTTTAGCAGCTAGCTTTGAAAATCACTTTGAAAGCGTTGCTAAAGTAGAAACAACTCACTATCTATTTGATCATCTTTGTGTGCAATCGACCCTACATGTTTTCTTGAATCATAGAACTCCATCAGCTTTTCATAAGGGTCTTCCATGGTCATAAAGTTCGTAAAGTCGAGATTTCCATGAGTGGTTTATAAAGTTATTTTGACTGAGAGCAAATGTTTGCCCAATATGATTTGATAGATGTCCCATTTGGGGATGCGGATATCTGTGTCTCCGAACAGAGTTTTTGAATTAAAGTGAGAAGAGAACCTTAAATGGTGTTCGTAAAGAGTCAAACAACCTGAGTTAGCACGAAATTACCTTGGATCAGCATGTTTTGTTTGAGGGCACACACGTACTCTTTGATCGGCACTGATCCTTACTACTCATCATTGTTCCACATGAAAAACCCACCACAACAGTTTTTCCTAGGCTTGAAAGATTTGGAATAGCCTGCGAGTGTAATGGACTTTTGAACCTGATTGGCCGATAAGTGCATTTTGATCTTCCTCAGATAAGGATTCTCCTGGTACAAGACCGATTCAACCCTATTCAAAAAGAATGGTAACATGAGTATCTCATAGTAGGCTTTCTCAAAAAGATCGTTTTTGAACTTCTTCTTGCTTTTGTCCTAGTAGGCTATGTCTTATCGCTTGTACTCACCTAAGATGCTATTCTGCAGCTATACTACTCTCTATCTGTAGCGTGATGTTAGCTCAGTATTGCGGTCTAAGAATTTAGCTTAGTATTTGGTAAATTTTTGCTTTAGCTCAGATGAAAGCTGGTTCTTTTTCTACTAGTCGATAAAGTGTTGGGAATCTTACAAAAACTTCTCGAAATTTGAGATCCTGTACTTTGAAATTTCTTTGATAACCTTCATTTTGCCAAAGATGGTATTAAGATTGAGTAGAATCAATCTAAAAAGACATATTTCGTTAACGATTAAATCGATTTCCCTGATTGACTAGAAAGGCAAAATCTAAGAAATGACCAGTTTATCATTAGTGAATTTTTGGTATTAGTTCGAAGAGCGGAGTTCATCGATACGCTCAGCTGCAACTTTCAGCCCCTCATTGAACTAGTTCATAAACTACTCGAAATAACCCTCCAATACAACAATTTTCTCTTAGTCTTTAATGATTTCCCTTCGAATATGAGAAACGGCTTTTTCTTGAATTGGTCTTTCCGTCTTTTTGATCGGCAACATGTCCTCTCGATAAGAAGCACTATTTTGAGATTAACTCGGCTAGCTACTGAGCTCTAGAATGGCTTGAGCGTAAACCTAGGCATTTGTTCTATTGACTTTTCGGATGTTGAGCAGCAATCGGCTGTATTCGGAAATTATGTTTTTTTAAAGCTAGTAGCAATCCTTCAGTCCAACTCGAACCTAATGAGCATGAGCCTGGAAATCCTGCTTCCTACGAAAAATGTACTCCAAGCTCTGTTTCAAAGCTATCTCTTTAGCCTGCAGTTTCTCACAGCGTTAGACATTTTTCTTTAGTGAATAATATTTGAGCACATCTTTTTAGTAGTCTTTGAAATAGTCACACTGTTAAACCAACTATTTCTATTCCTTGTTAAATAACCTTATTTCAGAAATGTATTAATTACATATTTCATTACAATGAAGCAGCCGATCTTTGAGGTTTTAGACCCGATTTTTGGCAATTCTGTAGGTTTTTGTGCCTAGAGTGACTGAATTGCTGCTCAGTTGGCTGTTGATCGAAAAGTGAAGGAAACTTATGCTTTTAACAAACTAAAGGATGACTTCAGAGTGGGGTGTCTTTGTTTTGCAGCTACTTACTATCTTTCTTTAGTATTAATCAGTAACTTGTATTAACTTTTTGCAGAGCTGATTATACATTTGATGTATGTTGGTAACCAAAGATCTCAAATACTAAACATGAGTAAAAAGTTTGAAGTTATTTTAGTTTATTTTGAGGCAAAACTAAGTTTGCTAGATTAAGATCTGGGGCATAGTTATTTCGTTGCTCATTGATTTCCACTATATTCAATTATAAGCTTGTTTAAATTATTCTATTAAGTTTATCTTTTTCTGATTCATTCCAGGATTGGACAAATCTGATAAAAAATAAAACAGGCAAAAATGGTTCAATGGCTGATTCATAGACTGAGGATAACAAATAATAATTGGATTCGTCGATAATCTTAGTAGTTTTCAAGCTCTTGCCTTTTTCTGTCTGCTTATGCTCTCTAGAATCTAATCCTTCTAAAAGCAGCCCTATTTATCTTTTTTCTCAAAAACCCCATCCAAAGCAAATTGAGAGCATTTTGGCCGAATATAGTTTATTAACCTTATTAGTCTGGAAATAAAAAATATGAATAGAAGTTTTTAGTTCGTTCTCAACAGCTCAATAAACCGCTCCAAATCGAAATAGACACACGCTTTTCCCAAATAGAATAGATTCAAGCCTCTAAACTCCTCCCTGTATCTATAAAAAGACGAAGCTGTGTTCGAGATTCCTATGATCTGTCAAAGTTGGAGATGGCTGCCAACATACCACACAAACTAACAACCACCTCCCTCTCACCCCGTTTCAGGTACAAAACTTCTGACACTCCTAGTCCTTCCGACTACAAACGTAAATCGTTCGTATAATAATCCAAGTAGTCTCGCAGGGGTCCCAAACTTTTCGCGCATGATCGGCTGAAGTAGAACCAGTACTCTTTGAGTCCAGGACCGGGGTAATACTCCCCTGCTGTTAAAAACAACGGTCCGTAGTTCAGTATGAGCTATCGGTATGAAAAAGATAGGAAAGCCAAGCAGAAATAACAAGTAAGCCCAGCCTACTACTAAACCACCAATATTGGAGCGATGGCGGCCAAAACGAACATCTATTCCAAGTACAACAATGTGAGTTTCTACAAGATCGGGCATGAACCCAGGTTCAAGCAGAAGACGAGGTTTGAGGCTTAGAACGGTCCGGGTAGTTGTAGTTTGACTTTTATTTAGATAATATCTCGGCTGATTTTGGGACTCCCAAGAAGACCTATTCGTTTGGGAGCTAGAAAAGGGCTAACAAAATGAAGGCAGGAGATTCTCCGGGACCTGGCGCTTAGTAAGAATTGGGTTATTTAGCTAACAGTTTTCTTAGTTCGCTGAGAGGAGGCATAGACTTTAATCTAAATTGCATCGGCTGTCGCAGATAATGACAAAAAAATGATTCTTTTCCCATATCTTCAATCGTCTCCAATCGAGATATCATTTTTGTTAGACATAAATGATTTTTCGTTTGATTTTTCCAGCTGCTAACTTTAAGGCATCAGCCATTCGGTGCAGCTTATTTGAAGTATTAAATTATATAATAATTGAAAGCAAAGGTATTTGTAATGGAAATTTTTTGGCGGGACGACTACAATATTGCCAAGGCTTTAATGCGATAAATCTCCCCAGTTGGAGTGGCCAGGCGTATCGCAGAAGTTTTCTCAAATATACAGGTATTGGGTATTGCCTTTTTGAAGGTTGAGGAAAGAGTGGATGGTTGTGAGGTTGGTCAAGTGGGTCAAAGCATAATGTTCTTTGAGATGTTCCAAGACTACTTCCTTAATGAACATTCTACGGCTTCTTTGTACACTATTTTGGGATGGTTGAAAACGTACAAAAAGCGTCTTTGTTTAAGTAGGTTCAAATACCGAAGCTGATTTGCCATTTTTATAAAGAATTTTGCTTAAATGGACAGATAACCCCTGTCATAGAATAGCGTACCTCATACCGTACCGACTTGGCAAATGTACAACTAGATGAGAAGCAGGATGGAAAGAGTAGTAAAAGAAAGGCCAGAGCTAAAAACATTGGCTGCCGCACTTATTTAAGAAGCAGACAATCAAGCGGTTCATCTTTATAAGATTATCAATTCTAATGCCACCTCAATTATAGATTTGGAAAAATAACTCTCACAGCTCAAGCCTGAAGTCTATTTCCTCAAATAGAGCGTGAGTTAACTGAAAAATAGTTGTTAGACTAATTTCAACCTCATGAGGAAAGACATCAACCAGGTAAACACAGAGATCAGCCAGATAAAGACAGAGATGAATCAGGTGAAGACAGAGATCAGCCAGCTAAAGACGGAGATGAATTAGGTGAAGACGGAGATGAATCAGGTGAAGACGGAGATGAATCAGGTGAAGACAGAGATGAATCAGGTAAAGACAGAGATGAATCAGGTAAAGACGGAGATGAAAGAAATCAAAGATAATCTTTTATTGATGGTAGATATGCAAAAACAATTGTAACTTAAAGTTGGGACAATCTAATCCACAGTCAACAAATTTTAAGCAAAAGTGAATTCAATTTATGAATTCATTCAAAAAACCATTGCTAAAGAATGATTGAATAGAACTCATTTAAATTTCTATTTATTTTATTATAACCACTTGAAAGCCTTATAATCCTCAAACCTAAAAGAGCATGCCAACACACCCACCAATCATAAAAAGCTATGATTGGAAAAACGCCCAGTATAACATATTACAGGCCAGTGTCTTATTCTTGCGATTAAAATTAACTTAATATTGTTAACTGTCAAAAGTATTTTTTGCTTTGGTAGTCTCAAATGGCCTAGTAACTTTCCATTTCCACAAAGAATACATCCCTAAATGAAGGATTTGCCTGGAGTAGAGTTGAAGATTCATTATCAAATACAAACAAGCGTTTAGCCAGCAGCGAAGAAAAACTACCAAAAACTGATGGAAGAAGTGAGGTGAGAAAGAAAAAGTTGGAGTTAAGAAGTGAGAAGAGAAATTGAAGACTTGAGGAAGATGAGGAAGATGAGCAAACTGAAAACTTAAAGAAGATGAGCAAACAAATCAAAGCGGAAATCATTAATTAAGGAAGTTCAAGAAATCACAACCTCAGGAAATTGATGAAGAAAGGAGCAATTTTGATTTTTGATATCAAATATAATTATTATTTGATTGCTACATTTTTTTGATGAATTTATCACTTTTCTATTGGTTTCTATATCTCTATGCAAATTTATTTGCTTATTTTAATTTTTCTCTAACACCACATTTACTAACTGTAATAGCTATCTTCAATTTCATGTTTCTTTATTTATCATTTTATTTGATAATTATGTCTCTATCTGAATGTCTTTCATTTCCAACTTCTTAATTCTCTTATTTACTTTTCTATTTTTGCCTATCCTACAAATCCCGTATATTTCTTATTTCTACAAATCTACTTTTCTCTGTTCTTCTTTACAATCATGATCCCTTTATCCTATAATAATGTACAAGAGATGCCACATGTAAAAGTTCAGTATTCCTCAAAATTGCTTTTCAATACTCAGGTTGCTAATTTATTATATTAATGGGACAAAGCAGCAGCTAAGTAATGGAATCGCGCGCTATCTTAGTCCAAAACTGGCAGCCCCAAGACAACTAGCCCAGTGTCCTCGTCAACCGTATTACCCATGAGCACGTCCAGAAGCATACTATCCGAATTTTGGTGAAAGATCTACCGAGGTAAACCGCTCTCTTTGCCTCGAGGATGAGCAACCATCAGTCTTTCATATGTAGGCTCATGTACTTCCATCCGGCTGTTCCCGATCCCAGAGCAAGTCAGGAAACCGAAAAAGATTTTAGAGAAATGTATATCTATACTGATCGCATGATGCCTCTTCGGGATTGGAATCAGTAGAAAGTCAAGATGGTTATCCAAGGATTTAAAAGGCTGGTTTCAGTCAATGGCCCAATCAAAATCACAGAAAACATGATCTGCGAAAACCAGAACGGGGAAATAAAAGTTTGGATGAGCTAAAACCCAGTTAACAACCACCCAGACTCAAAATATATGAGTGAGGAACAAACTGTCGCTGACGTCGCCACCGTTCTAACAAAGAAAAACAAAGATTTGGCTGGGAAGCTCATGGGCTGCCATACTTTAAGAGATATTTTGGAGAAGTTTAGCTGTACTGTGAGATAGAATAGCTCTCCTTTCCAGAATTACAGTCATAGGGCCTCTTAAAGTGGAGATTTCCATAGTAAAAAATTTGAGTATATTGATAGAGGTCAGCCTAATATAGCCTATAGGAATGTCTTTGGTTAGGCTCCAGATAAAAAACTTAAGGAGCAGGGTTTTTTGACTCCGAAACCTTCGCCGAAAATGTATGAAAATTATCCTCAAAGTGCTTTTGGTAGGGTCTAAGAATAGTGTAAACCAAAGTCAAATATGGGATATGTTGAAAAATTGCGCTAAAATGCAAAAAATATTCAAAAAACGGAAGAAAAAAGTGGCACCGTGTCTGCCCTAAGTAGAAAAGTAGCAGTTGAGAGCAGTCTTTAAGCAAAAGGCAACTTATTAAGCGAAGAGGAGCCGAAAAATACCGCCAAGATTTCAAAGAACGATGAGGCCAAGCTTGAATAAAAGAAGAGATCCTACAAGTTAGCTCAAGCAGCTTCTTACACCAATTTATAGCCTCAGTACAATTTCCACCGATTCGAAACCACCAAATTCGGCAGCACAAACAATTTATTCATGCCTAGCTTCACTTCAGCCAAAAACATTAAAAATGAGCAATGGAGGCAATACTAAAGCAAGAATATAGGTTCTCAAGGCGATATAAAACAAACTAACTTCTGCAACAGCTCGGCTGCTAACTTCCCGGCTGAAGAAGTGAAGAGAGGCTACGATATAACAATAATCAACAATAACGTCAACAACTTTATAAATAATGTCACTCACAATCACGTGGTAAAGTTTTAGAGGAAAATGCCTGAGCAATCTCAGTTTCGTTCACCAACAACGCAGTAGAGTATGAGCCAAATGAACCAAAAAACGCAGTATAGCTCCAAAAAACAGCCTAGTAATCCAAACGTGAAGTAAAAACATTAGTTTGTCCCAGTGCCTCACTTTCTGCAGCATCGAAAAAGAAATAACCTTGACGAAGCCGCTTCTCCAGCCAACAGTAAAGCACAGCCTCATCTTTATCCGAAACGATAGTTCAAGCCGTTCAGTCAGCAGCAAGAAGAGACTATCCCAGCAAACAAAAATGGCCAACAAAGTGAGACTTTTTATCTGGCTTAGAGGTCCACTGAAAAGCACTCCACTATGTCCAAACAAATGAGCTTAAATTCAAACTATAGCAGTATTTCTAATAGTCAGCAAACCCCAACCACACCTAAAACGCCTATGCCAGGGACAGGTTATGGTCAAAATTTTAGTTCCTTTATGAAAGCCAATAACTCAAGTTTCGAGTTGAAATCAGGGCTGAGAACAAAAACGACTGAGTTTTTTGCGAAGGTCAAAGATGTCAACAAAATCGATGGATCCATACAAAATAAAAGCTTTACCCAAAATGAAAAGATTTCCTTATAGTTCGAGCATCTACAGGAGCATAGATTTGTTTAAAAGGTTCATTCAGCCAAAATTTTCGAGGAGATTATTGAACCCAAACCTCGATTAGAGCTGCTTTCACAAAAAAGTATTCCCAAAGAGGAACCTGTCCCTTAGGAGAAACAAAACTTCAAAAAACAACTTAGAAATGAATTCAAATTTTTGCTAGGAGGCGACCCTCCAAAAGAGGAGCCAAAGCTCTAGGAAGTTCAACTCTCGAAACAAAACTCAGACGTAGCACCACAAAACGAAGGGAAATAGGTCTAAGTCAAGGACAAGATAATAAAAAAGCAAATGTAATTCGCTTAGCTTAAGAAGTAGGCTTTAAAAGTGCTAATAGATATATGATACTTGTTTAAGTTCTTTACCTCAAAATTATAATCTTAACTGATTGTTTACAGATTAACACTCCTGTGCTTCTAAGACTGTGTTAAGTTGGCTATGCAGTCAGCAAACGTATAAAAGAGTTTAATGATCATTTGATTGACAACTTTGAGACGACTGGCCTTAGTTCATGCAGTTTTCTTTCGTTTGACTATCTTTTATACTCTTCGTAAGCCTTTTTGATAAATCGATCGTAATCGGAGAAATGCCCCATATTCCTATGCAGTTGCGCAGCTTTTTCGAACAGGAATCCTTTGTCAGTGGCTGCCACACTCAGCTTTTCATAACAATCCAAAGCTTCACTCCATTGCTGGCACATCTAATAAATGCAGGCAAGTTGAACCAAAATCTAAGACTAATCACCTATGCCCCTTTCTGCGATCTGCAAGGCATCGAAAAAGCTGGAAGTTGCCTCCTCGTACTTCTTGGCATTCTTTTGGCAGTTTCCTAGCTGGTAGTATGAGCAGTAAAGCAAGTAGAGGTTGTCGGGGGATTTGAGTTTGCGTTACTGGATTGATTGGAGGAAATATTTTTAGGCGGTTTCAAACATCGAGGATTGGGCGTAGAGTACGCCAATGTTGTTGAGAAGATTGGAGCAATCGAACTCTGGTATTTTTTCGTAGATTTTATATGCATCTGCGTAGTAGTTTAAGCTCAAGCGCAGTTGGTCGAGTTTGGCGTAGCAACTGCCCAGATTATTGAGTTTTTGCCCCAACTGCTTGACTTCCTCGTCTTAGAACTTCTTGGTGTAGTACTGTATGGCTTCCTCGTATCTTTTGAGGCGGTAATGACAGTTGCCAATGTAGAAGCATACGCTTTGGTAGTATTTGTCTTTCTTGGCTGCCTACTTCAGGGATTCAGCCAGTCTCTTTTCTTCCTCGTTTAGTATCACAAGAGCGTTATCGTAGAATTCTCTGTTATAGTACCCTAGGGCAACTTGAAAGTTGTTGCATAGTTCTTGGTCCTCGAAATCCAACTCATCTTTGTTCTGGATCGAGTATTTGGAGTTGTATTCGGGTCCGTACTTTGAGGTTTTGGAGTTGGTGTTGACTGAGTATTTGGTTCGGTGCCTATGGTTGCTGAGGGGGAAGGGGTGTTCCGTTTTCTTCTCTTTTCTGGTGAGGATCAGAGTAAATTTTGAAAATTCACTCTATTCCAGCAGTTTTTCGATAGCCTACAAGATTTCAATGTTGGGTAAGGTACTCAGATCTAGAATTTAGCTTTACTCTGACATTCTTATTATAGAAAATATTAATGTTTCTATTTCGGTTCAAGGATTAATACCCAACACTCCTGCAAACTGAACAATAATGCCATTTTGTGCTTAGGCTAGAGACGAATTATTATAGAAAAGTTACGTTTTTTTGTTGATTTCAAAAATGATTTCATTTTTGTGTGTATTTCTTCTATAAATTCCAAAATTAATCGAGATGTCAATTGATGCGAGATCTTTAGGCATTTTAAAGATTGAGTCATCAAAAGCATGTTTTTGGTGTTTAAAATTATGAGTTAATTTTTCGAAGTTTCAGCGGTTTTCACTACTAAAATATTAGGAATATAAAACTAGTAAATCCTCGATTGTCAAAAAAATTGAGTCGAATCACTAACGGCAACATTTTTTGATTGTTCCTCAACTCTGGAATCTCGTAAAAATGACTAAAGTAGTAGAATGACAAAAAGAGTGGAAGAATGTCTCTTGAAACATCAGAGAAGAATTTCTTAAGTAAATTAGATAATCTTTAAATAACATCATTTAATGCTGTATAATGTTTGGCAGTGTTTTTGCCAACAGTATTTGAGATTCGTTTGTATTCCCTAACCCTTGAAATGCTTAAGTTTTTCTTTGGTTTCTCTTCTTTTTCTTCTCGAATCCTTATTGCTGCCAATAATAACGTAACTTATATGTCTGTCTTAGCTCGAAAGTGTAAACAGGAAGGAAATAATCTCTTCATTTGGTTTCATTTGAGGGGAGAATATGATAACGAAGCTATATGGGCGTAATTGCGGTGAGTTTTCATTAGAGTTTCTCGGTCATACGATTTGAATTTTGTAATTCTTAGTCTTGGATTTCGTTTATTTGACCGAAAAGCAAATGAATATCTTTTCAAAAGCAGAAAGAAAATAGGATTCTATTTTGCTCCATTTTGAGTCTTCGAGTCAGCTGGAAAAATTTTGACTCATATGGCACATATATTCAACAATTTCGCGTCTAAATCTTTATTTTTTGTCCTGATGTAGGCTTTATTTTTAATTCAATTTATCTGAAGCCTATGTCTAACGAAAAATTCTTGGTACTAAACTCATGTGCTACTTGGGTCTAAACAGTAAATCATTCGCTGGTGCTTTCTATAAACCCAGCGATTTCGAATGAAAGTTTAATAATCATAAGTTCTTTATTATAAGAATTTTAATCAATTTCAAAGCTATAATTCTGGCTTTTATTACTTTTTCTGAGTTTGAGCCACAATGTTTATTGTACTGCAATTGGTGCATCTGATCATTGAGGCCAAACCTTTCATATATAGCACCTTTTTCTGACAGCTCGAGCAACACACCACTCCGTAGATGGAATTACAGCTGCTTTTTTCTCCACAGAACTCGCATCTAAATTAGTCCCTCTTTGCAGATACAATCTGAACTTTACTGCAAAAGTTGCACTTTACCTTCCTATCTCTCACAAATATTACATTGTGGGGAGTTTCGACTTTTTGTTTTTTTACTGTTAGGCTTTGTCTTTTTCCCTGGCTTCTTCGGTTTTGATGGAAGTGTGGGTCTTTTTTTCTTATTGGGTGCTTCTGCATCAGGAATGTGTTACCTTGTTTTTTGCTACTTTTAGATGAGCTCAGTGTAATGGGTGTTCGGATTATCAGTTTTGCGGTTTTTATCAGCCTCCTTCGTCTCAGGCTTCACAGAAAAGTTGAGGACTTTGAGCTATATTCCTTAATTGTCTGAACTTATTGCTTCTGCATAGTTTGGAATGTACTTTTTGAGTCATTTTTCATGTCTAATTAATACAATAGCCTTGAGTGCAAATAGATATGAAGTGTGGCAAATAACATCTTACTAAATTCACTTCAAGCAGTCAGACTCAATGATCAACTTTTTGAACAAAAATGAAAAAAATGTTCACATACTTAAATATCACAGCCAAAGCATTTTAAAACTCTGTGATCCCAAATCTCCCAAAAACCATGAAAAGCCTGCAACGGTTGATCCACCCATTATAGGCAGATTGTATTCTATAAGTGTTGGTGGATGAGTGCAGGGTGTTATAATTTAAATAGTTAATAATTCTTCGTTGGTTCGAATAATGTCCAATCAGACGCCTGGTAGTTCTAGTGCGATTTAGATCTCATCGTGTGCAAAAACTTCAAACTTGTTCGCAAACTTGGCACAGGAGCCTTCGGATAGATTTACCTCGCCGAAAATAGAAACAATCCCAATTAACGCTACGCCGCAAAACTTTAGTAGACTCTCAGCAAATTCCCGCAGCTATACCACTAGGCAAAAATGTACAAATATCTCTGCTCATTCGGCCCAGTAGTCGGAATCCCAAAAGTACGTCATTCGCTATGAAGGTGCATTCATTCACAACCTAAGGCCAGTACAACATCATGTTGATGGACCTGCTAGGCTCAAGTCTCGAGGACCTCTTCAACGACTGTGGCAAACGCTTCTCCCTCAAAACTGTTCTGCAGATTGGCGAACAGATGATGGAGCGAATCTAGCTGATTCATGAGAAGAACATTCTGCATCGAGACATCAAACCTGACAACTTCCTGATGGGGGTTGGCAAAAATGCCCACACCATGTATATTGTCGACTTCGGACTCTCCAAAAAGTTCATCCAAGAAAGTACCAACCCTTCAATATAGATAAGCACATCCCTTACAAAGAGGGCAAGGAGCTGACAGGCACCGCGAGGTATGCCAGCATCAACACGCACATGGGGATCGAACAGTCACGACGAGACGATATCGAGTCGATTGGATATGTGCTGATGTATCTGTTGCGAGGGATTCTGCCGTGGCAGAACATGAAAGCGAAGGATACCAAGGCTAAGTATAAGATGATCATGGAGAAGAAGATAGCAACGCCTGCGGAGTTTTTGTGCAAGGGCTTTCCTAATTAGTTTGCTCTTTTCATCAACTATGCCAAGGGGCTAAAGTTTGAGGAGAAGCCTGATTATAAGTATCTCAAGGGATTGCTCACGCAGGCTAGGAAAGCTAACAAAATAGAAATGGATTATGTTTATGACTGGGGGACGAAAGCCATCACGCAAACTCTTACTTTTGAGCCTCCTGAGCAAAAAGCCGAGAAACCAGGTGAATCTAAGGTCTAGCACGTCAAAAACAAGAAATAAGAAGCCATGAACAATGCCCTAAACAACTTCCAGGTCAACACAGGTGGGGGAGTTTTGAAGCCAGGACAGCCCAGTCAAAGCGGGACGAGGAAGGACAAATAGATAAGGGAGACAGCCAAAAGTTTGAACAAAAATGGGCAGAATGTGGGCATTAAAAACCAGAACAACATTCTCAGCTCCATGGGGTTGTAGACTCTTGTCAGTACGAAGATAACAATGCCCAAGATTTCACTCATACGCAAATGATTTTTGTTATATCTTGTTTGGTTTTAAAACGTAAATTAGCTAACCCTTCAATAGTATTCAACAACATTTTTTCTTTTCAGGAACTTTATGCAAAGTACCACTCTTTAGTTTGAACTAATTTTTTTTTCGCATAATCCTAGCTATAATCTAACTTTGCGAAAGATCCTTTTTCTACTCCTTAGGATACACACTTGTTAGCTTTTCCGCAATCCCTCTAAAAGCAGCCTCAATTCCATCACCAGTTTTTGCGCTCACTTCTGAATGGCTGATTCCTTTGCTTTTGCAATACTCTATAACATGAGCATTATTGAAGCGGTTATCGGTTTGGTCAGTTTTATTGCCAACCATCCAAATTACAACATTCGGCTCAGCATACTTTTCGACCTATTTAGCTGAAGAAGTACTTCTCCTGTCCAAAACTAAGTGATATCAGTGAAAGAAGTTTCAGAAGTCAAGTCATAAACCATAAAAATACCCTGAGCCATTTTGAAATAGGCACTAGTAATCGTCCTGAACCTTTCTTGCCCAGCAGTATCCCAAATCTGCAGCTTGACCTAATCTCCATTGATGTTGAGTGATCTTAGATGATTGGTGATGATACTTAAAGCGAAAATCGACTCCAATTGTAGCGAGGTAGCTCTATTGAAACTGGTCCTCCGAGAACCTTCTAAGAATTGAACTTTTTCCCACTGAGCTGTTTCCGACTATTACTATCTTGAATAGACAATCGTACTATTTTATCATTTATTAATTCAACTTAATAAGCTAACAAAGCAACATTTAGGGTGGATTCAAAACTTTAGATCTTTCTTGGGTAGCTGAGGTAGCTATACTTAGAAAACTACTTCAAATGAGTATTTTTAGAGTAAAGATGACCTATCTCTTGAGGTTTGCTTGCAACGACCCCAATCATTCATAATTGCATCACGTGGTTATATTAAAATTTTATGACAAATTAGTCACAAGTACTTTAGCCAACAGCCAGCATTGAAAGCGCCATTCCGATTCAATAGACAGCTCTACCAATAGTTGAGTAAAGCCAAAGCTACGTTATTTATATCATCGCAGTATTAGTCCTG
>Ga0316217_10001244_pt1 | contig 33997 bp, 32 predicted proteins | sample 1anoAmetaG_FD_203633 | JGI IMG/M metagenome (GOLD analysis project Ga0316217, IMG submission 203633) | Freshwater microbial communities from Trout Bog Lake, Wisconsin, USA - 1anoA | ecosystem: Environmental > Aquatic > Freshwater > Lake > Hypolimnion/Profundal zone | place: USA: Wisconsin...
TCGCAGTTCAAACGTGTCACGAATCTGCCCGGTTCAGCGCTACCCCATGCACTGGTGTAGTTGTCGCTGACGCACTCCACACAGTGTCGTCGCCCAGGCTACAAAATAATGTAATTATTCTGTATTGTTTGATCAGCTATGAGTCAGAATAATACGAACAAATGCCTGTAAAATATACAATATTATTGATAAATAGAAGTTCACCACCTGGGAGCTGCTCTGCTACTACGCCATGCTCTACGGGGCGCCCCGCTCGCGGATCGAGGAGGTGATGGAGCTCACCGGCATCACCGGCATGCGCGACGCCCAGGTGTCGCAGTTCTCCAGCGGCTGGCGCCAGCGGTTCTTCATCGCCAAGGGGGTGATCAACCGGCCCCGGGTGCTGTTCATGGACGAGCCGACCGTGGGCCTGGATGTGGACGCCGCCATCGCGGTGCGCGAGCTGATCCGCCGGCTCAACCAGGACGGCTGCACCATCCTGCTGACCACCCACTACATGCGCGAGGCCGAGGAGCTCTGCGGGCGGATCGCCCTGATCGCCCGGGGCGAGATCGTCGCCGAGGGCAGCGCGGCCGAACTGAAGGAGCAGGTCAAGCGCGAGGAGGCCATCCTGGTGGGCGGCCGGCTGGATCCGGCGACCCGGGACCGGCTGGCCCGGGTGCCCGGAGTGCTGGGCGTGGCCCCGGGCGAGACCGCCTGCCGGCTCCTGGTGCGCGACCACGGCGCCATGGACGCGGTGCTGCGGGCCCTGCTGGAGGGCGGCGCCCGGATCGAGAGCGTGCGCTACGAGGAGCCGACCCTGGAGGATGTCTTCCTCAAGCTCACCCAGACCGGACTGGAGCAGGACGATGAATGAACTTTCCCTCTCCGGGCGGCGGATCCTGGCCCACGCCTACCACATCCTGGTCAGCGCCAGGCGCGACGCCTTCCGGCTGTTCGACGTGACCCTCTGGCCGCTGGTGCTGTTCCTGAGCATGACCCTGTTCGCCGGCGCCTTCACCCACGACCGCCGGGTCACCGGCGTGGTGGTGCTGGGGGCGCTGGGCTGGCGCATCATCTACCACTTCCAGATGGAGGCGGTGCAGCTGTACATGGACAACTTCTGGATGGGCATGATCGAGCACGTGATGATCAGCCCGGTGCGCTGGTGGGAGTTCATCCTGGGCGGCGCCATCAGCGCCGTGGCCAAGATCCTGGTCATCGCCCTGCTGTTCCTGGGGCTGGGCCACCAGGTGTTCCACTTCACGGTCACCGACTGGGGCGCCACCCTGGCCGGTTTCGCCGCCTGCGCCGGGTGCGGGCTGGTGCTCTCGGTGGTGAGCATGGGCGTGGCCTTCCTCAAGCGCGGCGACGCCTTCGCCTTCATCTACGCCTTCCCCGATGCCATCGCGGTGCTCAGCGGGGTGTTCTACCCCATCACCGTGTTCCCCGCCCCGGTGCGGATGCTCGCCGAGACCCTGCCCACCACCCACGCGTTCAATCTCCTCAAGGCGACCCTGGGCCTGGCCGAAGGCAGCTGGTGGCGCTATTTCGTCACCCTGGCCGCCTGGTTGGCCGCCTCGGTGCTGTTCACCGCCTGGGCCCTGGCCAAGGCCCGGCGCGAGGGCAAACTGGTGAAGATGAAGTAGCCGTGCGCCCGGGCGAGCCATGATTCCCCTTGCGCGAGAAAGAGGACTATTCCATCGTTTATCCAGGCCAACCCCGGTCATCCTTGAACGGACCCCCCCTTGCACCCACTCTCCCAGTCCGCCGGCTACGCCATCCTCGCCCTGAGCTGCCTCGACGATCCCGGAGGTGCGCCGATCCTGGTGCAGGACGTGGCCGCCTGGATCGGCGCGCCGGGCCCGTATCTTTCCAAGGTGTTCCACGCCCTGGGCAAGGCCGAACTGGTGGCGACCAAGCGTGGCCGCAACGGCGGGGTGATCCTCATGCGCCCGGCCCGGGAGATCACCCTGGACATGATCGCTGGCGCCATGGACGGCGAGGAGTGGCAGACCAGCTGCCTGCTGGGGCTGGCCACCTGCTCCGACGAGCGGGCCTGCCCGGTGCACTCGTTCTGGACCGAAGAGCGCAAGAGGATCCTGACTGAACTGCAGACCACGACCCTGGCGGACGTGGCGAAGTTCGAGCGGACACACCGGCTGGTCAATCCACCGGCAATCTAGCATAAAGATTCCAAAATACTATTGCATAAAGATCCCAGTGACCGACGCTTATAGGTAGGTCATCGGAGGTTCCATGGGACGCACACCCATACGGGCCAAGCTGGTTCTCGATGCAGAAGCCAGGTCCAAACTTGAAGCCATTGCGAAATCCAGGACAGAAGGGCAGGCCCGCATCGAGAGGGCCAAGGTTCTGCTGGCCTACCACGCCGGAGAGCGGGTAACGGCCTTGGCCGAAGCCTTCCAGACCAATCGCCCGAAGATCGAGCGGATCCTCAACCGGGCGCTTGAAATGGGTGCCCTGGCTTCGCTGGAAGACCGTCCCGGCCGAGGGCGCAAACCAGAGATTACTGCCGAAGCGCGCGCCTGGCTCATGGCTGTCGCCTGTACGAAACCCGTCGACCTCGGCTATCCCGAAGAACTCTGGGCAACCCGGACCCTGGCGCTCCACGCCCGAACACATGGACCAGAAGCCGGGCATCCCTGCCTGGCCATGCTCGGACGGGGCACCGTATCCAAGTTGCTCACCGGCGCCGAACTTCGGCCCCACAAGAGTTCGTGTTCACGCCCAAGCACGGGTACTGGCTGAATCTGGCGGAAGCCTGACGAGGAAAGCAGAAAGCCTGGGAACATATTCAGCAACATTATTTTAGAATCGCTCTACCAGGTACAGGCTGAGGCCAGCCGAATCGGCTGGCCTTCAGTTTTATGCAAAGAGTTCTTAAAAATTCATTCCCAAAAAGATTCTCTAAACGCCAGCCCGGGAAACCCCGGCCCGGCCGGGCTTACATGAAACTTGGCGGGTTGGACTTGGCCAGGGTGGTCACGTACTTGTCCAGGTCGTGGGAGTAGCCGGACGGCACGTCCATGAACTGGATCCCGGTTTCCACAAATTCGGTCCTGGGCTTGTCCTGGCCGTGGCACCAGACGACCTTGGCCTTGATGGTGCCCTTGGGCAGGCTGGGATGGATCAGCTCCCAGCCGTCCAGCTGGGCCTTGTCGCTGAAACAGCCGGCGGTCTGGCTGGGCATCTGGATGCAGCAGCCCTCGGCGCCCAGGTTGGAAACGGTGATGTTGTTGTAGGACTGCCCGCCCAGCTGGAACCTGGCCTTGCACTGGGGTTCGACCGAAATACGGGAATGGAGCCTCTTGTCCATGATGGACCTCCTCATTCGTGAATGAGCAAATAATCGCCTGCCCCTCGGGGCACCGGCGCACTGCCGGTTCCTTCCTTTGATGATTTCAAAACCGAACTGTTTCTTTTTTTGCGTTACGGCATCCACTCCGCCAGCGCCGCCCGCAGCGCCGCCAGTTCCAGGGGCTTGGCCAGGTAGGCCGACATGCCAGCCTCCATGCAGCGTTCCTTGTCCCCCTCCATGGCGTTGGCGGTCAGGGCGATGATGGGGATCCGGCCCAGGTCGTCGGCGCGGGCCCGGATCTGGCGGGTGGCCTCGTAGCCATCCATGACGGGCATCTGGCAATCCATGAGGATCAGCCGGTAGCCGCCCCGGTCCAGGGCGGCCAGGGCCTCCCGGCCATCGTTGGCCACATCGGCCCGGAGCCCCAACTTCTTCAGCATGGTCACCGCCAGCTTGCGGTTCACCGGGTGGTCCTCCACCACCAGGACGGTGCCGGGGCCGGCGGCGGTCTGCTCCTGAACCGAGTGCCGGGTCACCAGGTCCTCGACCGGGGCCGCGGGCCCACCCGGGGCCAGGATCCGCTCGAGGATCGCCTGGAGCTGGGCCCGGCGCAGGGGCCGGGCCAGGTAGCCGGCGAAGCCCGCGGCCCGGGCCTCCCGGGCCTGGCCGCTGGTGCCCAGGTAGCAGAACAGCACCAGGGGCGCGGTGCCCAGGCCGGGATCGGCCCGGAGCGCCTGGGCCGCCTGGGCCACCCCCTCCTCGCCGGGGGCCAGAGTCAGCACCGCCAGGTCGTAGGGGCCCGGCGGCACCGGCCCGGTGCGGGGCGCGGTGGTCACCTGCAGTCCGAGGCCGGCCAGTTCGGCGGCCAGGGCCTGGAAGCTGGTCAGGGGCCGCCCCGCCAGCAGCACCCGGCGCCCGGAGAGATCCACCGGCGGCGGCGCCGCCGGTGGCGGCCCGGCCAGCGCCAGCCGCGCGGTGAACCAGAAGGTGCTGCCCGCCCCGGGTTCGCTGGCAAGGCCCAGTTCGCCGCCCATCAGGCCCACCAGACGCTGGCTGATGGCCAGGCCCAGCCCGGTGCCGCCGTAGCGCCGGGCGTGGGAGCTCTCGGCCTGGGTGAAGGCCTGGAAGATCCGCTCCTGGTCCTCGGGCTTGACGCCGATGCCGGTGTCCCGCACCTCGAACCGCAGCACGGCGTCCGCGGCCTCCAGGGACTGCACCGCCACCCGCACCACCACCTCGCCGGCCTCGGTGAACTTCAGCGCGTTGCCCACCAGGTTCATCAGCACCTGGCGCAGCCGTCCGGGGTCGCCCTCCAGCCACTGGGGCACCGCGCTGTCCAGCAGCGCGCACAGGTCGAGCCGGCGCTCCTGGGCGGCGAAGCCCAGGGTCTCCAGGGTGTCCTCCACCATGGCCCGCAGATGGAACCGCACCCGCTCCAGCTCCATCCGGCCCACCTCGATCTTGGTGAAGTCGAGGATGTCGTTGATGATCGAGAGCAGGGCCCCGGCCGAGCGCTGCACAGCTTCTGCGAATTCCCGCTGCTCCCCGTCCAGCCGGGTGTCCAGCAGCAGGCCGGACATGCCGATGATGCCGTTCATGGGGGTGCGGATCTCGTGGCTCATGGTGGCCAGGAACGCGCTCTTGGCCTTGTTGGCGGCCTCGGCCCGGAGCATGGCCTTGCCCAGTTCGGCGGTGCGGGCCAGCACCAGCCCCTCCAGGTTCTCCCGGTGCACCTGCAGCTCGCTCTCCCGCAGCTGGATCCGGGCCAGCATCTCGTTGAAATCGCCCATGAGCTGGCCCAGTTCGTCCCCGCCCCCGGGCCGCACCCGCAGGGTGTAGTCGTGCAGCTTGGACACGTTGCGGGCCGTGCGGGCCAGCTCCACCAGGGGGCCGGTGACGCCTTCCTGGATTTTCCGGGAGACCCCCAGGGCGGCGGCAAAGGACAGCAGGGCGATCACCCCGACGATGGCGGCGGCCCACCAGAAGTGCTTCTGGAGCCCGGACATGGAGGCGGTGAGGAAGAGCGTCCCGGCCCGCTGCCCGCCCAGGCGCATGGGCCGCACCATCAGCAGCCGGTTGCCTTCGAACCGCATCCGGTCCGGCCCCGGTCCCTCCGGCGCCTCCGCCCGGGGCCGGCCGGGGCGGTCATAGCGCGCCAGCAGCCGGCCGTCCTCGGCGTACAGGAAGGCGCCCAGCACATCCGGGTTGCCGGCCAGGGGCTCCAGGGCCTTGCCGGCCATGACCGCATCCTCGAAGGTCAGGGCCGCCGAGCTGCCGGGCTCCACCAGGTTGGCCATGAGCTCCAGGTCCCGCACCAGCCCGGTGCGTGAGGCATGGATCTCATAGGTCACGAACGCCGCCGAGGCCATGAGCAGGGCGATGGCCACCGTCAGCATCACGGTGAGGCTGAGCTTCTGGCGGATCGAACTGGAGCGGAACAAGGGCATCGGGAATCCTAGGGGACCAGCTTGACCAGTTGCAGGAAGCCGGGGGCCATGCGCAGTCCGGCCTCCCGGGTGGCCGCGAGGTTGACTTCGAACCCGATCCGGGCCTCGCTGCGCACCAGGCCGACCATGACCCCGGCCCGGGCGAAGCCTTCGGCGTCCGCCACGGTGAGCACAGGCTGGCCTTTCACCTTGTCCAGGATGGCCGGCAGCGAGGCCTTTTCCGAGGCGCAGATGAACAGCAGGTCGCATTCGCCCAGTTCGGACACCTGGTGCGGGTAGCGCACCACGACCGGCCGGTTCTTCAGGGTGCGGGAGGCGAAGTAGCTGTCCAGCTCGTCGCCGAACGGGGTCCGGCCCAGGACCGCCAGCACGAAGGCCTTCGCGTCCCCTCGCGCAGGCCAGTCCACGAAGCGGGTGAGCTTGTCCATGAGCACGACCTTGGCCTGGGCTTCGGGCGCGGGCTGGGCGGACAGGACCATGGCGGCGCCCAGGCACGCCGCCCCGGTCCATGCCGCCCGGCCGGCCATCGCTAGAACGGCATGCCCACGGAGAGGAAGAAGGTTCTTCCGTCCGAGGGCATGCGGGTGACGGGGGCGTAGTCGGTGGCCACCAGGTCCACCCGGCGGGCCTGGAGCGCGTCCTCCAGGGTGGCCCGGAGCCAGAGCCGGCGCCCCTCCCAGCGGGAGGCCAGGCGGAGCACGGTGGCGGCCGGGGCCGCGGCCACGCCGGGCGCTCCAGGCCGGCTGCTGACGTAGCGCACTTCCCCGCTGGCGCTCCAGGGGCCCCAGTGGCGGGTCAGGCGGAACGCGCCCTGGGCCGAGGCGGCGTTGGGGAACCGCTGACCGTCCTGCGCCCACCGGTACAGCCCGGCCTGGCCGTAGAGGCCCCAGCCGCCCCAGCGCCCCTGCAGCTCGCCTTCCAGGGCGGTGCCGGCCAGGCTGTCCGGGTCGTTCTGGAACTGCTGCTGGCCGCCGCCCAGGTCCTGGGCCTGCACCAGGTGCCGCCAGGTGGAGGTGGAGGCGGAAAGCTGGCTCTGCAGCCCCGAGGTCCAGATCCGCACCCACATGGCCTGGAGGGTGGTGATGCGCTCGGCCCGGAGCTGGGCGTTGCCCACGAACGTGCTGATGTCGGAGTAGTAGCGCTCGAAGATGGTGGGGTTGCGGTAGCCGCCGCCATAGAGCGCCTTGAAGATGTCGGCCGCGGTAGGCTGCCAGATCAGCGCCAGCCGGGGCGTGCCGCCCCGGAGCGAACCGGCGGGATAGACCACCGGCGTGCCGGCCGCGTCCAGGCTGGCCGAGTCCACGGTCCAGACCGATTCCTGGAAGCCCAGGCTGGCCGAGAAGGTCTCGCTGGGGGTCCAGTCGGCCTGCAGGCAGGTGCTGCCGGTGCGGTGCCGCACCTGGGTGGCGACGATGGCCGGATCGATCCCGGCGAAGCTGCCGTAGTGCTGCCAGCTCAGCTCCTGGCCGAGCGTGAGCAGCAGGCTGGCGCCGATCCGGGACCGGGCCTGCAGTTCCAGCCCCAGGCTCCAGTTGGGGTCGGATTCGTGGTAGAGCCCGGTGGTGCCAGGCTGGCGGACCCCGTCGTAGGCGAAGTCGCTGAGGAACTCGTTGCGGTCGCCATACAGCCGGAACAAGGTCTCCACCGGGCCGAAGCTGGGGGTGTAGCGCCCGTCGGCGAAGGCGATGCGGTTCTTGTAGCGGTTCTGCTCCGAGCCGAGCACGGTGTTGAACGGCGCGCTGGCGAGGTACTGGGTGCGCTCCATGGCGAAGCCGGCCACGCTCCAGTCCGGGCCGGCGGCGCGCAGGTAGGCGCTCTGGCGCTGCTCCTCGTCCAGCTCCGCGGGCAGGGTCCGGGGCGACAGTTCCGGGAAGCTGGTTTCGGACCCGTTCCGGGTCATGCCGGACAGCGTGGCCTGCCAGCGGGTGGTCCCGGCGGTGCCGCCCAGGGTCCCGTCCAGCCCGGCCAGCCCGCGGCTGGATGCGGTGGCCACCGCCTGCCCCGCCGCGGCGGCCGGCGGCGGGTCCTTGGTCACAACGTTGACCATGCCCAGGAACGCGTTGTTCCCGTAGAGGCTGGAGGCCGGCCCGCGGACGATCTCGATCCGCTCCACCTGGTCCATGGGCACGCCGAAGTCCTCGCCGGCCTTGCTGCTGCCCACCTCGGCCAGGCTGTTGAGGGCGTGGCCGTCCAGCAGGATCAGCACCCGGGTGTTCTGGTCGCCCAGCACGTACAGCCCCCGCACGCCCAGCCCTGCGTAGGCCCGGTCGTCGTTGCTGCGGTAGCCCAGCACCCCGCCCAGGGCCTCGGCCAGGGTGCGGTAGCCCAGGTCCGCCAGGTCCTGGGCGCGCAGCACGGTGATATCGGCCGGGGCCTCCTTCAGCCGCTGAGGGCGCTTGCTGGCCACCTGGACCGGCTGGTCCAGGGTCTTCTGCAGATCCAGAAGGTCGTCCTGGATCGAATCCTGGCCCATGGCCGGCAGCGCCAGGATGGCCAGGGCGATGGAGTGCCGGAGGTGCTGCCGCATGCTGAGCCTTCCCTGGTGAAGAATGCAAGATCTTAGCCTGTTAATTATTTCGGCAGCGGGCAAGCATTGTTTGAGAACATGAAAAATTCCGAAGGGACCCACCGACCATGCCGCCAAGCCTCGCCGTCCCGCACCCCCGACGCTGGGCCCTGCTCGCCCTGACCTCTGTGGGCGCGTTCATGGCCCCCCTGGACGGCTCCATCGTCGCGGTGGCGCTGCCCCGCATGGGCCCGGCACTGCACCTGAGCTTCGCCGCCGCCCTTTGGGTCCAGGCCGCCTACCTGCTGGCCATGGCGGTGCTGCTCATCCCGCTGGGCCGCAGCGCCGACCAGGGTGACCGGCTGCGCTACTACCTGGCCGGCATCGCCATCTTCACCCTGGGCTCGCTGGCCGCGGCCATGAGCACCAGCGGCGCCTGGCTGGTGCTGAGCCGGGTGCTCCAGGGCTCCGGCGGCGCCCTGCTGAGCGCCACCTCCACCGCCATCGTCGCCGCTACATTTCCGCCCGAAGAGCGGGGCCGGGCGGTGGGCATCAACGTCATGGCGGTCTACCTGGGGCTGAGCGTGGGGCCGCCCCTGGGCGGGCTGCTGGTGGACCACCTGGGCTGGCCCTGGATCTTCCTGGTGAACCTGCCGGTGGGGCTGGCGGCCTTCGCCTGGGGCTGGACCCTGCTGGAGCCCCGCCAGCCCAGGGCCGCCCAGCGCCCGGCCGCCGACCTCCCGGGCGCGGCGCTGCTGGCGGTCCTGCTGGTCTGCCTGATCGTGCCGCTCACCTTCTCCAACGAGTGGGGCTGGGACGCGCCGGCGGTATGGGGGCTGCTGGCCCTGGCGCCGCTGGCCGGGTTCGCCTTCCTGCTGCGGGAAGCCCGGGCGGCGGCGCCGCTGGTGGACCTGGACCTGCTCCGGCACAACCGGCTGTTCGCCTCGGCCAACCTGGCCGCGCTGCTCAACTACTGCGCACTCTACGCCATCAGCGTGCTCACCGCGGTCCAGCTGCAGCTGGTGGCAGGCTACCCGGCCCGGATCACCGGCTGGATCATGCTGGCCCAGCCGCTCATGCAGGCCGGCCTGAGCCCGATGGCCGGGCGGCTCAGCGACCGGATCGGCTCCCGCACCCTGGCCACCTCGGGCATGGTCATCGTCGCTGCGGGCATGGCGCTGCTGGCGGTGATCTCCCGCACCGCCGGCGCCGCCGGGATGGCGGGCGCCCTGGCCCTGGTGGGCCTGGGCATGGCCGCCTTCAGCGCGCCCAACACCAGCGCCATCATGGGCAGCGTGGAGCGGCGCCAGCTCAGCGTGGCCAGCGCCTTCCTGGGCACCATGCGGGTCACCGGCCAGGCCCTGAGCGTGGCCGCGCTGGGCAGCATCGCCGCCGCCCGCCTGGGCCCCGGCGGCTGGGGCCTGCTGCTGCGCCACGCCGGCGGACCGGAGATCGCCGGGGCGTTCGCCTGGGGCTACCGGGCCGCCATGTTCTCCGGCGCGGCGCTGGCGCTCCTGGGCGCCTGGGCCTCCCTGACCCGCGGCGCCGCCCGGGGCTGAAGGCTCCGCCCGGGGCTGAGGCAGCGGTACTCCGGTATGCTGGGGCGATGTTCGAAGCCATCCAGATCGACAACCAGACCATCCGCCCCGCCCTGTTCCTGGCCCCCATGGCCGGGGTCACCAACAGCGCCTTCCGCCGGCTGCTGGCGGACTTCGGCGGCTACGGCGCACTGTTCACCGAGATGCTCTCGGCCTCGGCGTTCCTGCACGAGAAGCCCAGCGAGTCCACCTTCACCCGCCGGCGGGACTGCGAGGGACCGGTGTTCTACCAGTTCCGGATCTCGGCCGGCGAGGACATCGCCGCGCTGTTCCGCAAGCTGCCCCAGGTGCAGTGCGCCGGGGTGGACCTGAACCTGGGCTGCCCGGCCCCGCGGATCCAGGCCCAGGCCTCGGGGGTGGCCCTGTTCCGCGACTTCGCCCAGCTGCGCCTCGTGCTGGAGGGGATCCGCCGGCACTACGCCGGCACCCTGACGGTGAAGGTCCGGCTGGGCGACGATCCCGAGCGCTGGCGCGAGCCGTTCCTGGAGCGGCTCAAGCTGTTCGAGGACTGCGGGGTGCACGCGGTCACCGTGCATCCCCGGTTCTCCGGCGAGAAACTCAAGCGCCGGGCCCGCTGGAAAGAGTTCCCCTGGATCGCCGCCCGCACCCGGCTGCCGGTGATCGGCAACGGCGACGTCTGCTGCCCGGAGGACGTGGCCTCCGACCCTGAGAGCTTCGCGCCCCTGGCCGGGCTGATGCTGGGCCGGATCGTGGCGGTGCGGCCGTGGATCTTCCGGGAGTTCGCCGGGCTGCCGGCGGTGGCGGTGGATTTCCCGGAGCTGTGGGACCGGTTCTACCGCTACACGCTGGAGGACATGCCGGCGGAGCGGGCCTACGGCCGGCTCATGGAATTCACCTTCTACTTCGCCAAGAACTTCTTCTTTGGCCACGAACTGTTCAAGGTGATCCAGAAGGCCGGCACCCCGGCGGAGGTCCGGGAGGCGGTGCTGAAGTTCCTGGCAGCCGGGCCGCAGATGAGTCCCAGCCGGGGGCTGGTGTTTTCGTAGGGGCGGGCTACGACCGCCTGAGCACCATCTCCCCGAAATGGGCGACCCGGTACTTCCCGGCCTCTCTTTCCCGGACCAGATCATGCTCCAGCAAGTATTTCATATCCTCGTCGCTGGCCTGGGCCAGCCGCGCGAGCTGCTCCCGGTCCACCCCCGGGTGCTTGGCCACCATCTGCAGGATGGCCAGCTGGCGGGGGGTGATGGGCTGGACCATGGGCGGCTCCGGGATGCGATTGACCTCCAGCATAAACCATTGTTCCACCCCCTGCCAAAGGGCGCGCCAGCCGCCGCCCAAGCTCGCTGACATCCCTTCTCATTTATGTCCTCCTGGCCGGGAACGGGTTAACATGGGCCACCGTCGACGCCCGTGACCGGGTCCATGACTCACTTCTCATACTTTTCTTTCAGGAGCAGGCATGTCCCAGCGCATCACCATGAAGACGCCTCTGGTGGAGATGGACGGCGACGAGATGACCCGGGTGCTCTGGCAGATCGTCAAGGACAAGCTGCTGCTCCCGTACGTGGACCTGAAGCTCGACTACTACGACCTGGGCATCAAGCACCGGGACGACACCAACGACCAGGTGACCTTCGATTCGGCCCAGGCCACCATCAAGTACGGGGTGGCGGTCAAGTGCGCCACCATCACCGCCACCCCGGACCGGGTGAAGGAATACGACCTCAAGCACCTGCTGCCCAGCCCCAACGCTACCATCCGCGGCGCGCTGGACGGCACCGTGTTCCGCAAGCCGATCTTCGCCAACAACATCAAACCCTCTGTGCCGGCCTGGACCAAGCCCATACACATCGGCCGCCACGCCTACGGCGATATCTACAAGAACAGCGAGCTGCAGGTGTCCGGGCCCGGCCTGGCGGAACTGGTGTTCACCGGCAAGGACGGCAAGGTGACCCGCAAGACCATCATGGACATGCCCGGCCCCGGGGTGATCCGCGGTATCCACAACCTGGACGCCTCCATCGAGAGCTTCGCCCGGGCCTGCTGCCTCTACGCCCTGTCCGAGCACGTGGACTGCTGGTTCGGCGCCAAGGACACCATTTCCAAGACCTACGACGGCCGGTTCCGGGACCTGTTCGCCAAGGTCTACCGGGAGGAGTTCCACGAGCAGTTCCAGGAGGCCGGCATCACCTACTTCTACACGCTGATCGACGACGCGGTGGCCCGGGTGATGAAGTCCAATGGCGGCTACCTCTGGGCCTGCATGAACTACGACGGCGACGTGATGTCCGACATGGTCTCCAGCGCCTTCGCCAGCCTGGCCATGATGTCCAGCGTCCTGGTCTCGCCCAACGGCTACTTCGAGTACGAGGCCGCCCACGGCACGGTCCAGCAGCACTACTACCGGCACCTCAAGGGCGAGCGCACCAGCACCAACCCCATGGCGCTGATCTTCGCCTGGAGCGGGGCCCTGCGCAAGCGGGGCGAGCTGGACGGCCTGCCGGACCTCATGCGCTTCGCCGACGCCCTGGAGCAGGCCAGCGTGGGCGCGGTGGAAGCCGGATCCATGACCGGCGACCTGGTCCGCCTGGCCAACCCCGCGCCGAAGCAGGTGCTGGATTCCCAGGGCTTCCTGGACGCCATCGCGGCGCGCCTGGGCGACATCCTGGCCTGAGGCCGACCCGGGCGGGAGTCCCGCCCCCTTGCGGAGAAGCGCCCATGTCCACACTCCAACTGGTGCAGCTGCTGGCGGCCCTGGCCAGCGCCCTGGCCGCGGGCCTGCTCTGGGCGACCCAGGCCCGGATCAAGCGGGAGGCCCTGGCCGCCAGCGCCGAACTGATCAAGGCCAAGGACGGCCAGATCGCCGCCCTGATGCAGGAAGCCCTGGCCCTGCGCGAGCTCACCCCGATCAAGATCCGGGAGTTCCTCCTGGAGTCCCACGGGCTGCTGCGCAGCTACTGCGCCGCGGTGGAGGAGGGCTACCTCGCCGCCCGCAAAGCCATCGAGCAGTGCAACGCCGAGATCACCCACAGCCAGGAGCAGGGCCAGTGGCGGGCCGAGGGCATCGCCCAGCTGGTGGAGCGCCGGGAAGCCCTGCTGTCGGCCACCCGGGCCATGCAGCCTTCCCTGCGGGAGCTGCAGCACCAGTGCGAATTCCCCGAGGACTTCAGCATCAAGCTGGCCCGCATGCACCCGGCCGCCATCCAGGACCTGACCCAGGCCTACCAGGAGCTGGCCCGGGCGCTGCCCCTGGAACCGCCCGAGGATCTCGCGGCGCTGTCCGCCCGGGTGGTGCAGAACTTCAAGTACCGGCTGGACGAGAACACCCTGTTCTCCGACGCCCTGTTCACCCGGCCGGCGGCCGATCCCGGCGAGGTCTGGCAGCGGCCCGACAACGGCGAGTAGGGGGCCCGCGTGGACTGCCCCTGGCTGCGGGAGCGCATGTTCGAGATCGAACCGGACCCCAGCCGGCCGGCGGTGGCCGTGCGCGCCGCCGGCCTCGCCATCCTCGCCGTGTGGGGCCTGGCGCTGCTGGCCACCCCCATGGCCGGCGAGGCGCTCCTGGGGTCCTGGCTGCACTGGATCGACCTGCCGTTCCACGAGGCCGGGCACTTCGTGTTCCGGCCCTTCGGCGCTTTCCTGCACATCCTCGGCGGCACCCTGGGCCAGCTCCTGGTGCCGCTGGCCTGCGCCATCGCCTTCCTGCGCGAGGAGAACCCCTACGGCGCCTCGGTGGCCGCCTGGTGGCTGGGCACCAGCTTCATGGACTGCGCCCCCTACGTGAACGACGCCCGGGCCCGGGTGCTCATGCTCACCTCCGGCGAGACCGGCCAGGAGGACTGGGAGGGCCACGACTGGTACCAGCTGCTGAGCCGCACCGGGCAACTGGCCCACGACCACGCCATCGCCCGCTGCTTCTGGCTGTTCGGCGCCCTGGTGCTGCTGGCGGCGCTGGCCTGGGGCGGGTATGTGGTGTGGCGGCAGTCCAGGCCGGTGACATAGGGTAGAGCCGGGACTGGACTGATGAGCCGTTCAGTGGCGTCCGCGCCATGGGCATCGCTATACTCCGCGCAGGAGTCCGGCCCCCGTGCAAATCGCCAATCCCATCTATGACGTGGTCTTCAAATACCTGCTCGACGACGAGAAGGTGGCCAGGCTCATGCTCTCGGCCCTGCTGGGAAAGGAGGTCCTGGAACTGGAATTCCGGCCCACCGAGGTGCGCCTGCCGATCGAGGCATCTACTTCCTGGGGGAAGGGCTGCAGGGGATCGATGTGCCGGTGTTAAAGATCAACCGTCACTACCTGGACGTGGCCACCGGGGACGAAGTGGGCATCACCGATCCGTTCGTGGAAGCGCTCAGCCACGATTCCGTCGTGGTGCAGATCAACCGCCTGAAGAACCGGCGTCGGACCGACCTGGAGCGGCTCCTGGCGGTGTTCGACCAGGGCCAGGCCTACCAGTCGGATCCGCACCTGCTGGACATTCTGGAGGAGAACTTTCCGGACCACTACCGTGAGGTGCTGCGCCGTCTGGTGAAGGGTACCGCGGAGAAGAACGTCCGGGATGGCATGGACGTCGAGGACGACATTGTGGCCGCCTTCCTGGAGCAAGCCCGGAAGACCGCCCAGAAGCTTGAGGAGAAGGACAAGGTCATCGAAGAAAAGGACAAGGTCATCGAGACCAAGGACCAGGCCCTCGAAGAAAAGGACAAGGTCATCGAGACCAAGGACCAGGTCATCGAGACCAAGGACCAGGTCATCGAGACCAAGGACAAGGCCCTCGAAGAAAAGGACAAAGTCATCGAGGAGCAAAAAAGAATCATCGCTGAACTGAAGCGGCGATATCCCGACCATTCATGAATCCCCAGGAGTATACGGTCCCGTGCTCATCGCCAATCCCTGCTACGACGTAGTCTTCAACTGGCGGCGCACCGAACTGGAGCGCCTCCTGGCAGTGTTCGACCAGAGCCGGAAGTTCCATTCGAATATGCGTCTGCTGGACATACCGGAAGAAGTGGTTCCAGAGCAATACCAGGACGTGCTGTGGCGTCTGCTGCGGGCCGGTGCTGAGAAGAACATCCTGGACGGCATGGATGTCGAGGACGACATCGTGAACGAATTCAAGTTCCGGGGCCGCAAGCCAGATAGGTCGCCTTCGACGGAACCCAGATATGGGTCGCCACCTCGGCCAAGCTCTTCCGGATGACCAACGCCGGGACCATCCTGGGCAGCTCCCCCATGCCCTTCAGCCCCGTCGGCCTGGCGTTCGACGGGACCAACATGTGCGTGCCTTCGACCCACAGCGTGTCCCGATTCTGAAGCTCTCCCTGGGCGGCCCGGGAACCGGCCGCCCACTGATTGCATATTCATACCATTCGGCGGCCGCTCCGCCGGTCTTGGAATCCTGAACATGCGATCCCCCCGTCCGTCCCATGGCCTCCGGTCCCGCTGACCCCAGGGCGCCCACCCCCGCCTTCCCCTGGCCGTCCCCGCCCCGGGACGGCCAGGGGCCTGCCGCCCCCGCCCCCCCCGCCTGGGCCGGCGCCGGGGCCCGGACCCTGGGCCGCTACCGGCTGGGCCGGCGCCTGGGCCAGGGCGGCATGGGCGAGGTGTTCGAGGCCTGGGACACCCTGCTGGACCGCCGGGTGGCCCTGAAGACCCTGACCCTGACCCGGCCCACCGACCTGCTGCGGTTCATGCGCGAGGCCCAGATGCAGGCCCGGGTGAGCCACCCCAATGTCTGCCGGATCTTCGACGTGGACGCCTCCGGAGCGGTGCCGGTGATCGCCATGCAGCTGGTGAACGGGCCCAACCTGCACCAGGCCGCCCCGGGCCTGAGCGTAGAGGAACTGGTGGAGATCCTGGCGGCGGTGGCCCAGGCCACCAACGCCGCCCACCGGCTCAACCTGATCCACCGCGACCTGAAGCCGTCCAATATCCTGCTGGAGCCCGACGGCATGGGCGGCTGGAGCACCTTCGTGGCCGACTTCGGTCTGGCCAAGGATCTGGCCGCCGACGGCCTCACCGAAAGCCGCAGCGTCATGGGCACCCCGGAGTTCCTGGCCCCGGAACTGAAGCTGGAGCACGGCCCGTCCGCCGGCCCGGCCAGCGATATCTACGCCCTGGGAGCGACCCTGCGCAGCGTGCTGCTGCCCGCCGCGGGCGGGACCCTGCCCCGGCGGCTCCGGGTGATCATCGGACGCTGCCTGGAGGAGCGGCCCCAGGACCGCTACGCCAGCGCCGGCGAACTGGCCGAGGACCTGCGCCGCTACCGGGACGGCGAGCCGCTGCTGGCCGAACGGGGAGCCTGGCGCCGAGGGGTGCGCCGGTTCGTGCGCCGGCACCCCACCTGGACCGTGTCCCTGGGCCTCACCCTGCTGCTGGGTTCCGGCTTTCTGGCCTGGACCAGCCGCCTGGCCGCCCGCGGCCAGCGCCAGGCCGCCCTGGCCCAGCACTTCACCCTGGACGCCCGGGACCTGGAGAACCGGTTGCGGGTGGAGCGGCTGATCCCCGCCCACGATCTGCGTCCCGCCATCGCCCAATTGCAGCGCGGCCTGGACCGGATCCGGGAAGAGATGACCCGGCTCGGCCCCATCGCCCTGGGCCCGGGCAGCCTGGCCCTGGGCCGCGGCTACTGCTACCTGGGCGACCTGCGCCAGGCCCGGATGGTGCTGAACGCCGCCTGGCAGGCCGGCTACCGCACCCCCGACGTGGCCTACGCCCTGGCCCGAGTGTCCTGTTTCTCCTACTTCCGGCTGCTGGACCGGGCCGACATGGGCGACCTGGAGGAGCCGCTGGAGCCGGCCCTGGAGGCCCACCTGAAGGACGCCCGCGGCTACGCCGCCCAGTCCCAGGGCCAGACCTGGGAGCCCAGGGGCCTGGCCGAGGCCCGGCTGGCCTACCTGGAATGCGACTTCCAGCGCTCGGTGGACCACGCCCGGGCCGCGTTCCACCAGAACCCCTGGCTCTACGAAGCCAAGATGCAGGAAGCCTTCAGCCTGGCCGCCCTGGGCCGGGCCAGCCAGAAGCGCGGCGACCTGGACCGGGCCGGGCGCCTGTACCGGGAAGCCAGTCTGGCCGCCCGGCTGGCCCAGACCTTCGGCCAGAGCGACAGCGCCTGCTACCTGGCGGACATGGAATGGCGCTTCCAGTGGCTGAAGAACCCCCGGCTGAGCCACCGGGAACGGCTGGCCCAACTGGACGAGGCCGAGCGTCTGTCCGACCGGTTGATGGTGCTGCATCCGGACGCCCCCCGGGCCCTGTGCTCCAAGGCGTTCGTGCTCATCCGCCGGGCCGCCATCTTGGCGGGCCGGGGCCTGGACCCTGAACCCGAACTTCGCCGGGCCGAGCGGCTGCTGGCCCCGTCCGCCGAACTGCCCGCCTTCAAGCGCATGGTGGCCCTCAAGCGCCGGCAGATCGCCGAGCTGCGGCGCACGGGTGGACTGCCGTCGCTGGCCGACTGGCCGGAAGTTCCCCTGGAACCCCGAGCTAATTAACTGCACATATATTCACCCGCGACCGCTCAGAGGCCCCGGCCGTCCTGAAAGGATCAAGTCCATGCTTTTCCATTGCAACAAGCTGCCCGGCGCCATCGGCCTGATGCTCGCCGGAGGCCTGCTCCAGGCCCAGCCCGTCACCCGCCTGGCCAACGCCGGCGACAGCCCGCTGGTCATCAGCCTGAAGGAGCTGGACCCCACGCTCCCGCTCCCGGACTTGCTGGCGGGGGTCGAACGCCCCGACGCCGAGGCCGCGCCGAAGCTCCAGCCGTTCAAGCTGGCCGGGCGCTGGACCCTCGCCCCCTGGGATACCTTCGTCGTGCAGTGGCGCGACCAGGACGCCGGGGACGGGCTGGCGTTCCTCATGGTGGCCACCGCGGATCCGGACCTGGAGGCGCACCTGGCGCTGGAGCGGCGTCCCGGGAACCAGGCCTGGAGCGCCCTGGCCCTGGTGGCGGCCGACACCGGGCTCGGCCTGCTGGCGGGCGGCGATGGCCAGTACGCCTTCAGCTGGTCCGCCGCGGACACCGGCATCCCGGAGACCAAAAGCCAGGCCGTCGCGCCCGCCTCCGGCGCGGATGCGGGGCTGGAAGCCCGCAGGACCGTGTCCTGGAACCGCCGGGCCACCGCCCTCGCCCCTTCCCGGATCATCCTGGAGCCGGCCCCGGAGGCCGGCGAGGACGGGGACGAGCCCGAGGCCACCGCCGGGGAACCGGATCCGAAGGAAATCGAGCTCCTGCAGCAGTGGGACACCGCCGCCTACGACCTGGAAGCCTACCGGGTGGAGGCCAAGCATCTGCGGGACCTGCGCCGGGCCGAGCACCGGCGGGTCTGGCGGGACTCCGGCGCCGGCCAGCGGGAGTGGGACCGGATCGAAGCCGAACTGGACCAGCTGGACGAGGAGGAGGCGGAAGAGGACCTCGACACCTGGCGCGCCAGCCGCCGGCGTCGGGAGGTGGAGGCGCGGGAACAGGCGCGGGAGCAGGCGAAGCAGCAAGCGCAAGCCCCCGGCGGCTGCTGCGTCATCCTCTGAACCGGACCGGAACCTGCCGGGGGCGTGTCATCATCAGATCATGACGCGTCCCCCCTACCACTACCCCCTGGCCGCCATCCTGGCCTTGGCCTGCGGCATCGTCTGCATCGGCTTCTCGGCCATCTTCGTGAAGCTGGCGGGGGTGCCCGGGCCGGTGTCGGCGTTCTACCGGGTGCTCATCGCCGGCTCGGTGCTGGTGCCCTGGTGGCTGGCCCGGCGCGAGCCGCTGCCGGCCGGCCCGGACCTGCGGCTGATCATCGCCGGCGGGATCTTCTTCGCGGTGGACATCGCCCTGTGGAACAGCAGCCTGCTGCTCACCTCGGCCGCCACCGCCACCCTGCTGGCCAACAACTCGCCGCTGTGGGTGGGCCTGGCCTCGTGGCTGCTGTTCCGCGAGCGGCTGGCCAGGCGCTACTGGCTGGGCCTGGCCCTGGCCCTCTGCGGCATGGCCTGGCTCATGGGCGGCGACGCCCTGCGCAACATCAGCCTCAGCTCGGGCAACCTGCTGGCGGTGGGCGCCAGCTTCTTCTACGCCGCCTTCATCATGGCCACAAGGCGGGCCCGGATGCGGGTGCCGCTGATGACCTACATGGGCATCTCCGCCATCACCAGCATCGCCGCCCTGCTGATCATCAACCTGGTCCTGGGCACCGCCCTCACCGGCTACTCCCGCACCGCCTGGCTGGCCCTGGCCGCCATGGGCCTGTTCTCCCAGCTGTGCGGCTGGCTGGCCATCAATTACGCCCTGGGCCACCTGGGCGCCGCCCCGGTCTCGGTGTCCCTGCTGGCCCAGACTGTTGTCACCGCGCTGGTGGCCATGCCGGTGCTGGGCGAATACGTGCACTTCCACCAGGTGGCCGGCGGCGTGGTGATCCTGGCCGGGATCACCTGCGTGATCCTCGGCACCCTGAAGCCGACCATTCCAGCACTGGAAGCCCAAGGAGACCCCCATGTCCCAGGATGACCGCAGCAGCCTGCTCGCCCGCGCCGCCCAGCTGGGCAGCCGCTACCTGGAAGGGGTGGCCGACCGCCCGGCCGGGGCCACCGCCCCCGGCAAGGAACTGCGGGCCGCCCTGGGCGGCCCGCTGCCCGAAGCCGGCACCGAGGGCCTGGCGGTGCTGGAGGCCCTGGACGCCGCCGCCGTGCGCGGCACCTGCGCCACCCAGGGCCCTCGCTACTTCGGCTTCGTCACCGGCGGCAGCCTGCCCGCGGCCACCGCCGCCGACTGGCTGGTCTCGGCCTGGGACCAGAACGGCGCGGTCTACGCCCTGTCGCCCCTGGTGTCGGTGGTGGAGGAGATCACCGCCGGCTGGCTGCGCGACCTGCTGGGCCTGCCCGCATCCACCAGCGCCGGCTTCGTCACCGGCGCCCAGATGGCCAACTTCACCGCCCTGGCCGCGGCCCGGCACCAGGTCCTGCGCAACGCCGGCTGGGACGTGGAGGCCAACGGCCTGCCCGGCGCCCCGGCGATCGATGTGCTGGTGAGCGAGGAGTCCCACTACACCATCTCCATGGCCCTGCGCCTGCTGGGCCTGGGCGCCGCCACCGCCCGCCGGGTGCCCAGCGACGGCCAGGGCCGCATGCGCCCGGCGGAACTGGCGCGCATGCTCACCGGCACCGCCGGGCCCTGCATCGTCTGCGCCCAGGCCGGCAACGTCAACACCGGCGCCTTCGACCCCATCGCCGACATCGCCGCCATCACCCGCACCCGCGGCGCCTGGCTGCACGTGGACGGCGCCTTCGGCCTGTGGGCCCGGGTCAGCCCGGCCCTGTCCGGGCTGGTGCAGGGGCTGGAGACGGCCGATTCCATCGCCACCGACGGCCACAAGTGGCTGAACGTGCCCTACGACAGCGGCATCGTGCTCTGCGCCCACCCCGGCGCGCACCGGGCCGCCATGACCCTTGCGGCGGCCTACATCGTCGCCGACGCCGCCGAGCGCGACCCCCACGAGTTCGTGCCCGAGGAGTCCCGCCGGGCCCGGGCGGTGCCGGTCTACGCCGCGCTGCGCACGCTGGGCCGGGACGGCCTGATCGCCCTGGTGGAGCGCAACTGCGCCCAGGCCAGGCGCATGGCCGGGAACCTGGCCAGGCATCCGGCGGTGCGGATCCTCAACGAGGTGGTGCTGAACCAGGTGCTGGTGAGGTTCGAGGCCCCCGGCGCCGATGCCGACGTCCTCACCCGGGCGGTGATCGCCGGAGTCCAGGCCGAGGGCACCTGCTGGCTGGGAGGCACCACCTGGCACGGCATGGCGGCCATGCGCATCGCCATCAGCAACTGGTCCACCACCGACGAGGACATCGATCGCTCGGCCGAGGCCATCATCAGGGTGCTGGAGGCCTGATAATACGTTCATTTGATTTTTGGATACTTCTGTCCAGGCCTTGACAGCAGGTCAACTGAACAGGGATAAACAAAGCAATCACCCATGGAGAACGCAATGCCCCAGGCCCAGGCACTCGGTGAACGCATCCTCACCTTCCGGGAACGGCTGGGCCTGTCCCAGGCCGAGCTGGCGGTAAACTCGGGGGTGGACGTGGCCCTGGTGGCGGCGGTGGAGGCTGGCGAGGCCTACCCTGCCCTGGGCATCCTGCTCAAACTGTCCCGGGCCCTGGGCCAGCGCCTGGGCACTTTCATGGACGACCAGTACCGGCCCGACCCCCTCATCGTCCGCGTCCAGGAACGCCAGGAGGGCTTCCGCCAGCACCTGGGCAAGGGCGAAGGGTCGATCCGCTACTTCGGCCTGGGCAGGGGCAAGCCGGACCGGCACATGGAGCCGCTCTACATCGAGATCGGCCCGGACGAGCCCACCACCCTCACCAGCCACGAGGGCGAGGAGTTCCTGATCGCGGTGTCCGGCCAGCTGGTGGTGCACTACGGCCGGGAACGGCACACCCTGGAGCCCGGCGACTCGATCTACTACAACTCCATCGTGCCGCACTCGGTGAGCGCCGGCGGCGGCGCCACCGCCACCGCCTACGCCGTCATCTACCAGCCGTTCTGATGGAGGCCGGCGTGACCACCCCGTTCAGCCTCACGGCCCCGCCCCTGAGCGCCCCCTCGAGGGCGCCATTCGCCCAGCCGGTCTCCATGGGCCCGGTGCCGCCGGGCCAGGCCGCCACCCGCGACCAGACCCTCGGCCAGATGTTCGACGCCACCGCCCGGCGCTTCGCCCACCAGGACGCGGTGGTCTACGCCGACCGCGGCTACCGGCTCACCTGGGCCCAGTTCCAGCAGGAAGTGGACCGGCTGGCCATGGGCCTGATGGCCCTGGGGGTCCAGAAGGGCGAGAAGGTGGCGGTGTGGGCCACCAACGTGCCGCACTGGGTCTCGCTGCAATTCGCCACCGCCCAGATCGGCGCCGTGCTCATCACCATCAACACCAACTGCAAGTCCGCCGAGATCGACTACCTGCTTCGGCAGTCCGAGACCGAGAACATCTTCATCATCGACGGCGTGCGCGACACCGACTACCTGGCCACCCTGTACGAGCTGGTGCCGGAACTGCGCACCCAGCCCCGGGGCGAGCTGGCCTCGGAGCGCTACCCGCACCTGAAGCGGGTGTTCTTCCTGGGCCCTGAGAAGCACCGGGGACTCTACGCGCTGCCGGAAGTGCTGGCCCTGGCCTGCACCCTGGACGAGGCGGACTACCGGGCCCGGCAGGCCACCCTGGACTGCCAGGACGTGGTGAACATGCAGTACACCTCGGGCACTACCGGCTTCCCCAAGGGCGTCCAGCTCACCCACCACAACATCCTCAACAACGGCTACTGGATCGGCGCCAACCAGAACCTCTCCGGGGCCGACCGGGTCTGCATCCCGGTGCCGCTGTTCCACTGTTTCGGCTGCGTCCTGGGCGTCATGGCCTGCGTCAACCACGGCGCCACCATGGTCATCCTGGAGCGGTTCGAGGCGGTGAACGTCATGATGAGCGTGGAGCGGGAGCACTGCACCGCCCTGTACGGGGTGCCGACCATGTTCATCGCCATCCTGGAGCACCCGCTGTTCACCAGGTTCGACTTCCGCACCCTGCGCACCGGGATCATGGCCGGCTCGCCCTGCCCGGCCAAGACCATGAGCGAGGTCGTGGAGCACATGCACATGACCGAAGTCACCATCTGCTACGGGCTCACCGAGTCCAGCCCGGTGATGACCCAGACCCGCTACGACGAGCCCGACCTGGACCGCAAGTGCACCACCGTGGGCAGGGCCCTGCCCGGGGTCGAAGTGGCGGTGATCTCCCCGGACACCGGCGAGCTGGTGGGCCTGGGCGAGCAAGGCGAATTGTGCTGCCGGGGCTACCTCACCATGCGGGGCTACTACAACCAGCCCGACGAGACCGCCGCCTGCATCGACGCCAGAGGCTGGCTGCACTCCGGCGACCTGGGGGTCATGGACCGGGAAGGCTACTACAAGGTCACCGGCCGGCTCAAGGACATGATCATCCGCGGCGGGGAGAACATCTATCCCAAGGAAGTGGAAGAGTTCCTCCATACCATGCCCGGCATTTCGGACATCCAGGTGGTGGGCGTGCCCTCCCGCACCCACGGCGAGGAGGTGGGCGCCTTCGTCATCCTCCGCGCCGGCGCCACCCTGGAGATCCAGGACCTCCAGGACTTCTGCCGCGGCAAGATCGCCCGCCACAAGATCCCCAAGTTCGTCGCCTTTGTCACCGCCTTCCCCCTCACCGCCAGCGGCAAAATCCAGAAGTTCAAGCTCCGCCACCAGGCCGCGGAGCTCTGGGGATAGTGCGTCTGCTTGGTGATCCGGGTCCCTCCATTGGGTCGCTGCCGGGTCGGCGCGCATGGGCGCGCCGCTCGGCAGCGGGAAGGCGGGGATTGATGGGGCGTGTACCACTGGCGAGGTTGCGTCTCCGAAAGCGCTCCGGACGCTTGGGAATGCCCAGCGAAGGGCCTGGATCCATGGCCGCGTCCCGGTCCACTGAAGCACCCGGGCACCCGGGCGCCCGGGTGAATCCGTCGGAGGAATACCCTTCACAGTGGGACATGTCCCAACAAAGCGCCCGTAACGCCGCAGGCTGGCAGGCGTTGCGGAGCTTGCTCCGCTTGCGCCTGCCTGTGCCTGGAACGGGCGCTCAATCCCGCGCAAGCCAGCCGGTGCGAGGCGTGCCTGCCAAGGCGCGCCGACACTGCGGCGACTCACGGACGAGCGGACGGGACACGGGGGGGATTGCGCGGGACGGCGCTGGAGTGCATGCTGGGGCAGGACGAGGAGAAGGCATGGGCAGCATCGGCATCGAGAAACTGCTTCTTCTGGGTATCGCCTTGATGATCTTCTTCGGACCGAGCAAGCTTCCGGAACTGGGCAAGGCCCTGGGCAAGGGCATCTCGGAATTCAAGAAGGCTTCCCGGGAATTCGGCGAATCGGTCAAGGAAGGCGTGGTGGAAGAGGAAAAGAAGGGCTGAGCTTGCGCCCGCTCAGACGGTCAGGGCCCGGTGGGCCTCCCGGAGTTTTTCCATGATCGGGATGTGCTGGGGACACTTGTCCTCGCAGGCGCCGCAGGCCAGGCACTGGTCGCCGCCATGGCCCGGGCCGGCGAAGAAGGCCTGGTACATCCAGGCGGCGGACTTCCAGTTGTCGAACATGGCGCCGGTGTTGTAGCTGGAGAACACTTCCGGGATGGCCACTCCGGCCGGGCAGGGCGTGCAGTAGCCGCAGGTGGTGCAGGGCACCCGCACCCGGGCGGCGTAGATGGCGCGCACTTCCTCCACCCGGGCCAAGGCCCGGGAGTCCAGGCCGCCCGCCTGGGCGGCGCTGGCGGTGGCCAGGTTGTCCTGGAGCTGGAATTGGGCGTTCATGCCGGACAGGGCGGTCACCACCTCAGGATGATCCCAGACCCAGCTGAGCGCCCAGCCCGCCGGCGTGCGCCGTTCCGGCGCCTGGTCCCAGATCCGGCGGATGGCTTCCGGCTGCTCCGCGGCCAGGGTGCCGCCCCGCAGCGGCTCCATGGCGATCACCCCGACGCCCCGGGCGGCGGCGTAGGCCAGGCCTTCGGTGCCGGCCTGGTACTGCTGGTCGACGAAGTTGTACTGGATCTGGCAGAACTCCCAGTCGTGGCCGTCGATGATGGTCTTGAAGGCAGTCAGGGAGTCGTGCACCGAGAAGCCCAGATGGCGGATCCGGCCGTCGGCCCGGGCCCGTTCCATGGCCCGCAGGCCATTGAGCCGCTGGACCTTGTCCCAGCGTTCGGCGCTGAGCGCGTGCAGCAGGTAGAAGTCGATGTGGTCCGTGTCCAGCCTGCGCAGCTGCTCGTCCAGCAGCCGGTCCCAGTCGGCTTCGGTCTCCACCAGCCACACCGGCGACTTGGTGGCCAGGTGCACCCGCTCCCGGTAGCCGTCCCTGAGCGCGCGGCCCACGAACGGCTCGCTCTGGCCGCCGTGGTAGGGCCAGGCGGTGTCCACGTAGTTGACCCCGGCGTCGATGGCCCCGCGCAGCAGCGCCCGGGCCGGCTCCTCGGCGATGCGGGCCATGTCGCCGCCGAGGACCGGCAGGCGCATGCAGCCGAAGCCGAGGACCGATACCTGCAAGCCGGGGATCTTGGGAAAAGTACGGTACATCATGAGCTTGCCTCGCAGGATCTTTTATATCTATTTTTATCCCCATTCATCCCCGTTCATCCCCGGCAAATTCAATCGATTAATAAAACCGGGATTTATGGTTCTGTGACGAATACCAAGATTTCGTTTATCCCAGCCGAAAAGAATCAGCCGGGGATGAACGGGGATGAAAGAAGATGAAAAAATTATTCAAGACAATCCTAGATCCGGTGACTGTCCATGAACTGGGCAATCCGGTCGGTCTCCTCCTTCGACAGCCTGAACCCCGCCGCCCCGGCCACGCCATGCACCTGTCCGGCGCTGCGCACCCCGACGATGGCCCCGGTGACGGCCGGATGGCGCAGGCACCAGGCGATCGCCACTTCCCCCGGTCCCCGGCCGTGCGCCGCGCCGATCTCCCGCAGCAGTTCCGCCAGCTCCAGGTTCCGCCCCAGCCGCGGCTCCTGGAACTGCACGGCATGCTTGCGGAAATCGTCCTCGGGCATGGCCCGGATCCGTTCGGCGGTCATCTTGCCGGTGAGCAGCCCGGACTTCATGGGGCTGTAGACGATCACCCCGATGTCGTGCGCCTGGCAGTGCGGCAGGAGCTCGGTCTCGATCTCGGGCGAGATGATGGAGTAGGGCGGCTGCAGCGACGCCACGGCGCCCAGCGGGACGATCGCCTTGAGCTGCGCGGCGCTGAAGTTGCACACGCCGCCCCAGCGGATCTTGCCTTCGGCCCGGAGCCGGACCACTGTCTCCCAGCCTTCCTCGATGTCCTCGACCGGGTTGGGCCAGTGGATCTGGTACAGATCGACGGTCTCCAGCTTCAGCCGGCGCAGGCTGTCCTCGCACTCCCGCAGCACCGACTCTCGCTTCATCCGGCTGCTGATCTTGCCGGCGCCGTCCCAGACCATGGAGCACTTGGTGAAGACGTAGGGACGGGACGCGAGCCCTTCCAGGGCCCGGCCCACCACTTCCTCGGAATGGCCCAGGCCGTAGACCGGGGCGGTGTCGATCCAGTTCCAGCCGGCGTCCAGGGCGGCATGGATGGCAGCGACGGACTGCGCGTCGTCCTGGTCGCCCCAGCCGTACTGGTAGCCCCCGCCGCCCATGGCCCAGGCGCCGACCCCCAGGGGGGTGATCATCAGGTCGCTGCTGCCCAGTTTCCGCTTGTCCATGAATGCTCCCGGTTGGCTGTGGGCCCTATTATGCGCCGGTCGCGCCCGCCCGGCGGTGTTACCGTGGATGCCTGCCCGCGGGCCAGCCCCGCCCTTGCCAAGGTGCCCCATGTCCAACGCCGATACTCCTTCGCCAGCGGCCCGCCTGTACGACCGGGAGCGCATCCTGGAGTTCGAGTTCGTGCGGGCCACCGAGAACGCCGCGCTCCAGGCCATCCACTGGTCCGGCCGGGGCGAGAAGGAGAAGGCCGACGCCGCGGCCTGCGCCGCCATCGCCGGGGTATTCGACCAGCTGGACATCCGCGGCGAAGTGGTGATCGGCGAAGGGCTCAAGGACGAGGCCCCGGGGATCTTCCTGGGCGAGCGGCTGGGCTCCTGGCGGGGCGGTTCGCCCCGGTTCGACCTGGCCATGGACCCCATCGACGGCACCACCAACATCGCCAAGGGCCTGCCCAACAGCATCTCGGTGATCGCCGCGGCCCAGGTGGCCGACGGCGCGCCCCACGCCATGCGCAACCTGCCCAGCTTCTTCAGCCACAAGATCGCCTACGGCCCGGCGGTGAAGCAGGCGCTGGGCAGCGCCGGCGGCCCCTCGTTCCTGGACCGGCCCCTGGGCGACGTGCTGGCCTTCGTGGCGGAGGCCCTGGGCAAGCGGGTGGGGGAACTGGTGGTGGTGACCATGGACCGGCCCCGCCACGACGAGATCATCCGCCAGGTGCGCCAGGCCGGCTCGGCCCTGCGGCTGATCTCCGACGGCGACATCACCGCCGCGGTGGCCCCGGCCCTGCCGCATTCCGGGGTGGATCTGTACGTGGGCATGGGCGGCTCGCCGGAAGGCGTCCTGGCGGCGGCGGCCCTCAAGTGCCTGGGCGGCGATCTCCAGCTGCGCATGTGGTTCGACCGGGCCCGGCACCCGCAGCACTACGAGGAGGTCCACGCCGCCACGCCCAGGGAGGACCTGGAGCGGGTGTTCCGGGTGGACGATCTGGTGGTGGGCGACAGCGCCCTGTTCTGCGCCACCGGCATCACCGACAGCCCGCTGCTGCCCGGAGTGAAGCTGTTCGGCCACCAGGCCGAGACCCACTCCATCCTCATGCGGGCGCGCAGCGGCACGGTGCGCCACATCCAGGCGGTGCACCAGATGGACCGCAAGGTGGCGCCGCTGCGGGCGGACTTCCTGAAGCTGACCTGAACAGCGCAGACTCCGGGCACCGGGAAGCGCGCCGGCAGGATAAGCTGACTATCCAATCCGAAAGGGAAGTCCCATGGCCGGCCACGGCCGGGGATTTCCGCACTGCTCCGGAGCCGCCATGCCCGTCTACGTCATCGGCCACAAGAACCCCGACACCGATTCGATCTGCTCGGCCATCGGTTATGCCCACTACCTGAGGCAGACCCATATCCCGGATGCGGTGGCCGCCTGCTGCGGCGAGGTCTCCCCGCGCACCCAGTTCGTGCTGGGCCAGGCCGGGGTGGAGCCGCCGCGGCTGATCATGGATGTCCGCCCGACCCTGGGCCAGCTGTGCCGGCGCCAGGTCACCAGCGCCCGGGAGGACGAGGCGTTCTTCGAGGTCTACCGGCGCATGCAGGCCCAGCGGCTCACCGCCTTGCCGGTGCTGGACGCCGCCGGCCGGCTGAGCGGCATGCTGAGCCTGTCCCGCCTGCTGGAACTGCTGCTGCCCGACCGGGACGCGAGGGGCGGCAACGACAGCCCGCGGCTGGTGGAGACCAGCCTGGACTGCATCTGCCGGGCCCTGTCCGGCAGCTTCCTGAACGCCGTGGCCACCGAGCGCAGCGAGTCGCTGTTCCTGAAGGTGGGCGCCATGAGTTCGGGCCGGTTCATCCCCCGGCTGCAGGAGTTCCCCGCCGCCCAGGCCCTGATCGTGGTGGGCGACCGGCCCACCATCCAGAAGCCCACCATCGATTTCGGCTCCCGCTGCATGGTGGTCACCGGCGGCGCCGGGCTGGCCCCGGAACTGCTGGAGGCGGCCCGGGCCAACGGCGTCAGCGTCATCTCCAGCCCCTGGGACACCGCCACCACCACCCTGCTGATCCGCGGCGCCAAGGGCATCGGCCCGGCCATCGACCGGGAGTTCCTGAAGTTCCGCGACTCGGTGCTGGCCCGGGCGGCGCGCAAGCAGGTCCACCCGGTGGCCCAGGACCTGTTCCCGGTGCTGGACGAGGCCGGCGGGCTGCTGGGCGTGTTCTCCAAGGACGACCTGGCCAGCCCCGAGCAGGTCCGGCTGGTGCTGGTGGACCACAACGAGCTGGCCCAGGCGGTCACCGGCGCCGAGGAGGCCGAGATCCTGGAAGTGCTGGACCACCACCGGGTGGGCGGCGGGCTGATCTCCCGGGAGCCGATCCGGTTCCAGAACGACACCGTGGGCTCCACCTGCACCATGGTGACCCGCTGCTTCCGACGGGACGGCCTGGTGCCGCCGCCGGGCGTCGGCAAGTGCCTGGCCGCGGGCATCATCTCCGACACCCTGAACCTCAGCTCGCCCACCACCACCCCGGTGGACCGGGAGATGCTGGGCTGGCTGGGCGAAGTCTGCGGCTTCGAGGTGGCGCCGTTCGCCGAGGCGTTCTTCGCGGTGGGTTCGGTGCTCCAGCTCTGCGCCCCCCGGGAAGCGCTGCGCATGGACTGCAAGGAATACGCCGAGGGTCCCTGGAAGCTGGCGGTGGCCCAGATCGAGGAGATGGGCTTCGACCACTTCCACCGCAGCCGGCCCGCGCTCCTGGCCGCCATGACCGACCTGCTGCGGGAGCAGCAGCTGGATTTCGCCTGCCTGCTGGTGACCGACATCTCCATGAACAACAGCCTGCTCCTGGCCGCCGGCGACCCCCACGTGATCGAGCGCATCGACTACCCGCGCCTGGACGGCAACCTGTTCCAGCTGGACGCCGTGGTCAGCCGCAAGAAGCAGCTCCTGCCCCACCTCGCCCGCGTCCTGTCCCGCCTGGAAAAGGAACCCGCCGCCGGCTGAACCCTTGTACGTGTCCCATTGGCTTGACCTCGGGACGGGAAATTTGTCAATTCAATTGTCAAATTGCAATTTCTTCAACAATGGAACACGTCAATGATTTCTTTGCAGTTCCGCTGCCGGGAAGGCCGAGCGCCAGCGAGCCTTCACCGGCTGCGACGCCCTGTAGGAACCCGCCTCAACCGGTACTTGACGCGACGGTAAAAGCACGGATGCTGGGGGCAACCTTTTCAGTCTTTGCCAATGAGGTCAAGACCCGTGGCCGGTTCGCGCATGCAGACCGGCCAGCCTCGAACGACGCACCCCCTTCCCTCCTGCAAGGGCGGACCGCAGCGGGCCGCCGACCTAAGGAGCCCATCATGGCCAACCGAACCCTGGCAGTCATCATGGCCGGCGGCATGGGGGAGCGCCTGCGCCCACTCACGGACATCCGCACCAAGCCCGCGGTGCCGTTCGGCGCGATCTACCGGATCATCGACTTCACCCTGAGCAACTGCATCAATTCCGAGGTCCGCCAGATCCTGGTGCTGACCCAGTACAAGTCCCACTCCCTGAGCCGGCACCTGACCCAGGGCTTCAGCTTCCTGTCCCCGCGCCTGGACGAGTTCATCGAGGAGGTGCCGGCCCAGATGCAGGTGGGCAACCACTGGTACAAGGGCACGGCCGACGCCATCCGGCAGAACCTGCACTTCATCGACAGCGTCGGCGCGGACCAGGTGCTGATCCTGGCCGGCGACCACATCTACAAGATGGACTATCGCCGGTTGCGCCAGTTCCACCAGGACCGCGCGGCCCGGCTCACCGTCTCCGTCGTCCGGGTGCCGGCCGAGGTGGCGGCCGGACAGTTCGGGGTGCTGGAGGTGGACGGCAGTGGGCGGATCGTCGGCTTCGAGGAGAAGCCCGAGCACCCGAAATGCCTGCCCGGCACCGGCGAGTGCCTGGCCTCCATGGGCATCTACATCTTCGAGAACCAGGCCCTGCACCAGTGGCTGGACAACGATCTGCTGGACTTCGGCCGGGACGTCATCCCGGCCATGGTCGACGCCGGCGAACCCGTCTACGCCTTCGACTTCACCGCCCTGAACCAGATCGAGGACTACAACGTGGTGTCCCGGGGCGGGCGGCGGATCAAGACCCTGTGCCTGACCGAGGACGCCGACTACTGGCGGGACGTGGGCACCCTGGACTCGCTCTGGCAGGCCAACCTGGACCTGGTGGCGGTCAAGCCGCCGTTCTCCCTGTACGGCGAGCGCTGGCCGATCTTCCGCAGCCCCACCTTCTTTCCGCCGGCCAAGTTCGTCCACGAAGAGGAGGCCCGCACCGGCATGGCGGTGCGCTCCATCGTCGCCGAAGGCGTGGTGATCTCCGGCGGCCTGGTGCGCAGCAGCGTGGTGGGGGCCGGCACCTTCATCCAGAGCTACGCCCTGGTGGAGAGTTCGGTGATCTTCGGCGGCGAGGTGCACCGGGACCTGGTGATGGAGACCTCCATCGGCCGGCACTGCCGGATCCGCAACGCCATCCTGGACCGCCACGTGACCCTCCAGGAGGGCACCGTGCTGGGCTACGACCGGACGGACGACGAGCGCCGCGGACTCAAGACCGTCCCCATCCCCGGCACCGATGACTACGTGGTGGCCGTGGCCCGGGATACCATCCTGTAGGCAACGCGCCAAGCGGAACTGACCGTGGGTCATCGAAAAATAGGCAGCGTGGGGTTTTCGGGAACCCCCGAGTTATATAAAACACATATATAACCGGAGACACCCAAACCGCCATGACGAGCACATCCTTGAGTTCCTCTGCCAAAACCAATGTTAGGTTCATTCCAGCCTGGATCGCCACCGGGCTTTTCCTGGTCCTGGCCCTGGCCTGCGGGGGGGGCGGGGGCGGTTCATCGTCCGGCCCCCTCCCCGCCCCCGTCCTGGTCGCCGTGGTGCCCGCGCAGGGGCAGGCGGGCGACGAGGTGCGCCTCACCGGCCATCACTTCACCGGCGTGCCCCAGGTTACCTTCGGAAATGTGACCGCCGTGGGAGCCCGGGTGGTGGCGCCCACTGAACTGCGGGTGACCGTGCCCGCCGGCGCGGCCACCGGCCTGGTCCGGGTGGCCACCCCGGCCGGCCGTACCGATCCGGGCGTGCTGTTCACGGTGGTCGCCCCCGGGCCCACCCTCGATGCCGTCCAGCCTGACCGGGGCGGGCCGGGCGACCCGATCGTCCTCACCGGGACTCGGCTCGGCGAGGCCACCGAGGTGCGGTTCCACCGCCAGGCCACCCGGAGCTTCACCGCGGAAGCCGGCGGCACCCGGCTCCGGGTGACCGTGCCCGATGGCGCCGCCAGCGGCCCCATCCAGGTGGTGACCCCCCAGGGCAGCACCGGCACGGGCGCCATCTTCACGGTGCTGCCCCGCAGGCCGGCCATCACCGGAATCCAGCCGGCCCAGGCCGCGCCGGGGGCCGAAATCGTCCTGGCCGGCACCGGGCTTTCCCAGGTGACGGAAGTGCTGTTCAACGGGATCCCGGCCGACCAGTTCTCCCTGACCCCTGACGGGGCGGCGCTCCGGGTGGTGGTCCCGGCCCTGGCCGGCTCCGGCGAAATCCGGGTGCAGGATTCCAATGGGCGCGCTGCGGAGGCCCCGGCCCGCCTGACCGTGCTGCCGCCGGTGGTGCCGGTCATCCTGCCGACCGTCCTGCCGACCGTCCCGCCGACCCGGACCCCGGTGGTGGTCCCTCCGGCGGGCCCGTCCACCACCCCCCCCACGGCCCCCCCGGCGGGCCCGTCCGCCACCCCTACCGCGGACCCGGCGGCGCCCCCTGCGGCCCTGGCCGCGGCCATGCGCCAGGCCCGGGAAGCCGGAGCCAACATCCCCGCCGCCCAGGCCGCGCACGAGGCCGCCGTGGCCACGCTGATGGACAACCTGTTCGCCCAGCGCCAGTTCGAGTACGGTCTCTTCACGCGCGGAACCATCAACCTGACCACGGCGTGGCAGGAGGCCAAGGACGAAACGGCGCGCATCGCCAGGCAGCCCCGCGGCGCCGGAGAATACCGGATCAACTACGAGTACATCGATGCGGACCCCTACCTGGCCACCCACACGTTCGATATCGACCTGCTGATGCCCGCCGCGGTGACCGACGCTGAATTCACGGCCATCTTCAATGCCCTGAAGGCCACCGGCCAGGTGCAGGACACGGTGCTGGACGGGATCGCGGGAAGGATCGAGCATGCCAGCGCCCCGATCAAGTCCCGCCTGCGCAAGCGGGTGAAGCGGCTGTTCGACGAGGTCCAGCTGCGCGCGAGCCGCGGCGAGCAGGCCCAGAACCTGCCGGGCCTGACCCCCATGGCCGAGTTCACCCTGGAAATGGGCCAGCAGGAGGGCCGGTGCCCCGATGGCATCAGCAACGGCCTGACCACCATCGAGAACCGGGTCTTCCCCGGCAACGGGGGCGGCGGTGCCATCCACCTGGGCGCCTTCATGAGCAGCGTGTTCACCGACCACAAGATGGCGTTCATCCGCAAGCATGCGGGGTTCTACCCGGACTACGCCGAGTTCGTGACCTCCATCGTCGAGACCCTGAACGTGAGGATGCTCTACGCCATGGGGCTCCGGGGCAGCTTCGCGCCCATCCTCTATCCGGAGATGGGGATCCACACCGACGAACAGCGGCGGTTCTTCGGACCGGCCGCGGTGATCCGGCGCTTCCTGCTGGGCGAAAGGGGCGCGGTCATGCCCGGGCACAGCACCCCGGTGGATTTCGAGCCGTTCGATGTGGAATGCATGGTCCGCCTGCTGCAGGAGGCGCGGGAGCGCTCGATCGCCTCCGCTTCGGGAACCCGCGCCGCCTCCGCCGGCAACCCGGCCTCCCTGGTGCCCAACGCGCTGATCACCGCGGAACTGGTCGACCCGGCCAACTACAACCCGCGCGACCCGGTGCTGGGGCCCAAGCTGGCGGAATTCGAGGTCGTGAACATGGGCACGGATGCCAACGAGTACTTCCTGCCCGCCCCCGCGGGCGAGTCCTCCGGCAACTACCGCCTGACCCGGGAGTTCTGGCTGCACATGCTGCGCAAGTACAACTACATCCTCCCCTGAGGGGCGGAGGCGGCAGCCGGCGAAAGGGAAGGACGTGCTTTCGCACGCCCTTCCCTTTCGCCGTCGCGGCCGGGACGGCTGGGCCGTGCTCTGCCCAGGGGGTGAGGCGGCTGGGTGCGGGACCTGGATGGCGACCGGGAACCCCATGCCCTATTAGTAATAAATTATGCAGGAGTTATCCAGTCCGTCATGAATTTCAAATTTGCAACCTTCACGGAACGAACGGAGTTTGGATTCATCCCTCGGTGGATCGCCGCCGGCCTGGCCCTGGCCCTGGCCTGCGGCGGAGGGGGTGGCGCCGGCGAGGGCGCCGCGCCCCCCGGCCCCGCACCGGTGCTTGCCGCCCTGACCCCGGACCAGGGGCGGCCGGGCGATGCGGTGCGCCTGACCGGCCACCACTTCGCGGGCGCGACCCGGGTGACCTTCGGCAATCTGCCGGTGACCTTCGCCCGGGTGGCGGCCACCGAATTGCGGGTGGTGCTGCCCGAAGGCGTCAGCACCGGACTGGTGCGGGTAACCACCTCGGGCGGAACCACCGAGCCGGGCCTGCTGTTCACGGCGCGGTCCGCAGGCTTCGAACGGGCCGGCGGTGTTGACCGGCTGCGGGTGGCCGTGCCGTTCGGCGCCACCTCCGGGCGGATCCGGGTGCAGGACTGGGATGGCCGCAGCGCGGAGACCGCGGTCGAACTGACGGTGCTGCCGGCGCTGCCGGCGGGCCCCCCCCGCCGCTGCCGCCGCGCTGGCCGGTTTGGTGAGGCAGATCGGGGAAACGGCTGATGCGTTGGTCGAAAACCTTCGCCTGAACCGGGCGTCCGGGATCTCTGTCCCGGAAGTCCAGTGGG
>Ga0316217_10001246_pt1 | contig 33989 bp, 12 predicted proteins | sample 1anoAmetaG_FD_203633 | JGI IMG/M metagenome (GOLD analysis project Ga0316217, IMG submission 203633) | Freshwater microbial communities from Trout Bog Lake, Wisconsin, USA - 1anoA | ecosystem: Environmental > Aquatic > Freshwater > Lake > Hypolimnion/Profundal zone | place: USA: Wisconsin...
GCGGACGTGAGTGTCCGCGAGGCGGCCAAGGCCGTGAGCGAGGATTACGCCAACAGCTCCGCCCATTTGTTTTTGGCCGACAGCTACGATCAACTGCGCGATCCCACCCAATTCAATCTCCGTTACGAAACCGTCTGGTTCAACGAACTGCTGCTGGCCAACCTGCTGGCGCCCATTGGCGGCGGGCGACTGGCCCAGAATGTCACCCAGCAGGAATATTCGAAACTTTACCAAGCCGACGGCTTTGGCCTGGCCGATTCCACCGTGGTCCGCAGCGATCGGTCCATGAGCCAGCTCACGTCGCAATCCGGCACGTTAGGCGACACGAGCTACGCCTTGGACCTCGACTACGAGCACAATCATGGCGTGCGGGTCAACAACGGTCTCGACAGCCTCCAATGGGATACGACCATCAAACAGCAGGTCACCCCCCAAGACACCGCGCTCGTGCTGGTGCAGTATCAGGATTACCAATCCGGCGACAATTTCCAGTATTACAACCAGAATCAAGCCCGGCCCAATTATCACTTTGACGAAACCCAGCAACCCATGGTCTTGGGCGGCTGGAATCATGAATGGACGCCGGGCATCAACACGCTGTTGCTCGGTGGACGCCTCGAAAACGAGCAGCATTTCAGCGATCAGGCTGCGCCGCAACTGACGCTCTTCCAGGACGCCTCCGGGAAAACCATCGGTGCCGCTTCCGAGCCGTTGAACGTGGATTACCACAACAAACTGGAGATTTACACCGCGGAATTGAACCAGCTTGTCAAATGGGAATGGCTCACTCTTTCCGCAGGTGGCCGCTACCAAACCGGTAATATTGACGCCAATTCGCTGTTCAACAATCCGCCGCCCGGTTTGGCCTCGCTGTACAGCTCACCCGTGTCTGCCGAGGCCTCCTCGGACGGCTTTCGCCGCCTGACCGGCTACGGCTATTTGACCGTCGAGCCGGTGGACCGGCTCTGGTTGACCGGCGGGCTGGCGTATGATGACCTGACCTACCCGGCCAATTTCCGCAATCCGCCGCTCGCTGCCGGTGATGAACATGCCTCGCAGCTTGGGCCCAAGGCTGCCTTGGTTTGGAACCCGATGTCCGCCGTCACCGTGCGCGGCGATTACACCAAGTCGCTCGGCGGCGTCAGCCTCGATGAAAGCTATCGCTTGGAGCCGACCGAACTCGCGGGTTTCCCCCAGGCGTTTCGCAGCTTGATCCCCGAATCCGTCGTCGGCTCCGTGGCCGCGCCGGAATATCAGACCTACGGCCTGGCCTTGGATTTGAAGTTCCCCACCGGCACCTACGCCGGCATTTCCGCGCAACGCCTGGAAACCACGGTGAACCGCGACGTCGGCGTCTTTACCTTGGACCACGGGCTTCCGCCCTTCCAAACCACCGCCACCGCTGAAGCGCTGAACTACCGCGAGAACTCCATTTCCGTCAGCGTCAACCAGTTGCTGGGAAAGAACTTTGTCCTGGGGGTGGGCTACAGTTACGCGCAGGTGCGGCTGGACGACAATTTGCCCGGGATACCGGTGGCGGTGCTCGCCTCCGCGCGGCAGCAACTCAATTCCCATCTGCAAACTGCCAGCAGTTCCGTGTCGTTCAATCATCCCTCCGGTTTCTTTGCCCGGGCCGAGTTGAATTTTTATGCGCAGGGCAATTCCGGCTACCATCCGGCGCTGCCGGGCGACGACTTCTTCCAGGATAATCTGTTTCTCGGCTACCGGTTCTACCATCGCCACGCCCAGATCACGGCCGGCATTCTGGACCTGGCCGATTCCGATTACCACCTGAACGCGCTGACCATTCACCAGGAATGGCCGCACCAGCGCACCTTCACCCTGCAACTCGATTTCATTTTTTGAAATCCAGGCTTGCTCGCCATGCGGCTGGCGACGTAAGGAAGCGGATGGGTTTCAGAGTTGGATGCTGCATTTTTCTTGCTGTTTGCGGTTCAAAATGATAATCTCTTCGCCAAGAAGAAACCTGCTTTTATGTGTTCTATAAACATGATTGAACGTCTTTGTGCTTTCAGGGCTGCGATTGACGCAAAAGCACGCATAGTTTTCGTTTTTTGCGTCTTCATCGCCACGCAACATGGCCAGAACACGTTTGCCCAAACTGCACCAACCATTCTCACTCAGCCTCAGGGGCAGGAGGTGCTTGTTGGGAGCAACGTCAGCTTTGGAGTAACTGTGAGCGGCAGCGGACCATTAACCTATGACTGGCAAGTGAATGAGACAAACCATCTGGTGATCATCACGACCGTGGCGGGTAATGGCACCAATGGATTTTCCGGTGATGGTGGAGTGGCCACAAACGCCTCCCTTTCTAATCCCAATGGAATTGCCTTCGATAGTTTGGGAAATATTTACATTGCAGATTCCAGCAATGGGCGCGTTCGCAAAGTGAACACCAATGGTGTAATCACAACAGTGGCGGGAAGCGGTCCGAGTGGAGTCTACCCAGGTGACGGTGGACCAGCCACAAATGCCTATCTGTTGTATGCGCCGAATGCCGTGGTTGCAGATACCGCAGGAAATTTATTTATCGCAGACAATTTCCGCATCCACAAAGTAGATAATAAAGGTATAATTACCACTATTGCAGGGAATGGTGCTGGTGGATATAACGGCGATGGCATCGCGGCTACTAACGCCTCTCTTTACTACACAGCAGGCCTTGCTATTGATGCCCTTGGCAACCTGCTAATCACCGACCGATACAACAACCGTATCCGAATGGTAAACACCAATGGTATCATAACTACTGTGGCGGGCAAAGGCGGCAATGGATACACGACTGAAGGAGTGGCGGCCACCAATACTGATGTATATGCACCGGTGGGCTTGGCGGTCGGCACGCTAGGCAGTTTTTACTTCTCAAATCCCTGGCTGCAAAAAGTGTTTAAAGTAGATGTGAACGGAATAATTGCGAGCACTGCCACCAACGAAAGTTTGTCCGAGCCTGCGGGGGTGGCAGTAGACCATGCTGGCAAATTGTTCATTACAGATATAGCCTCCCAGACAATTAGCAAAGTCGATACTAACGGCATGTGTGCAGCCGTGGCAGGTTCTGGGCATAGCGGACTTGGTGATGGAGGACCGGCGACTAGCGCCCAATTAAATATGAATGTCCTATCTTGCATGATGGTGGATGGTTCAGGAAATCTGTTTATCGCTGACACGGGCAACCAAAGAATCCGCAAAATTGCATTGGCGGGATACCCGACACTGTCATTAGGTTCAGTGACCGCCAACGACCAGGGCAACTATAGGGTGGTGGTCACGAGTCCCTTCGGAAGTACGACCAGTTCCATAGTTGCATTAACCGTGTGGACCCCGCCATCGATAATCGCTCAGCCATTTGGACAGAGCATCATCGCTGGAAGTAACGTCACTTTTACTGTTGGGGCTGTCGGCACCCCTCCGCTGAACTACTTTTGGCAAAGTAATGGCCTGGCTATCGCCGGTGCAACAAACGCAAGTTACCTCCTCACCAACGTGCCGCTAACCGATTCAAACTGCCAGTTCGCCTGCATCGTCACTAATGCCTATGGAAGTGTCACAAGCAGCATCTCAGTGTTAATGGTCGGTCTAGCCCCAGGTATTGCTGGTCAACCTGCGTCGCAAACTGTTTTAAATGGAGGTGCAGCAATGTTTAGCGTATTAGCGACCGGAACGGGACCGTTTAGTTACCACTGGCAGTTTAATGGCGCTATGGTAGACAACATCATTAGCACTGTCGCCGGCAACGGGACCAATGGTTATTCCGGTGATGGTGGCGCAGCTACTAATGCCAGTTGGGGTAATAGCTCAACAATAGCGATCGACAGTAATGGAAATATTTTTTTGGCCGACTATTCCAACAACCGTATCCGTAAAATAAACGATCAGGGGACCATTACTACTGTCGCAGGAAATGGCACTTTTTCTTCTACGGCTGGAGGCGTGGCGGCCACTTATACCTGCGTGCCTGGACCAAACAGTATTGCGGCTAGTTCCGCCGGTAACTTCTACTTTGCAAATACTTGGGAGGAGCAAGTATGGGAGGTGACCGCTGGTGGTATAACCGAGCTTATTGCCGGTTTACCTGGGGCAAATGGGTGGAGCGGTGACGGTTCCGTGGCTACCAATGGTGGTTTGTCCTCGCCAGTCGGGTTGGCAGTTGACTCTTTCGGAGATATTTTTATTGCCGATTCTGGCTACTCGGCGATTCGGAAAGTGGATGTGAATGGTCTTTATGCGACCGTGACCAATCTTGGCTTGGGAAGTCAGGTCAGCCTTATTGCTGATTCATCTGGCGATTTGTTTGTCTCAGATTCTTACAACATGCGTGTAATTATGGTGGACACGCAGGGAAATATGCGCACCGTTGCTGGTAATGGCCTTGTGGGCTTTTCTGGTGATGGTGGCGCTGCTACCAACGCTAGTTTAAATGGACCCTCTGGCCTCGCCATTGATGTCAGTGGTGATCTGTTCATTGCAGATTCACATAACCATTGTGTGCGCAAAGTGAACTCTGGTGGTATTATCACAACAATAGCTGGATGCGGTGTAGAGGGTTATGGAGGGGACGGCAGCGTCCCGACAAACGCCTTATTGGCTATGAATAATAGCTCGGTCGTGGCCGTGGATGCGTCCGGAGATATATACATTTTAGATGACCAGCATATTCGTAGGGTCTCTCCAATTAATGCCTCTTTGCCGTTTATGCGGATCAACTCTGTGAGCAGTGCTAATGCTGGTAGTTATTCAGTCATTGTGTCGAGTGCATTTGGTTGTGTGACTAGCAGCGTTGCTGTATTGACCGTGGGATTAGGGTATTCGCCTTCCATCATTATTCCGCCGGGTAGTCTGAGTGCGAGCTGTGGCACCGACGCGTCATTCAGTGTAACCGTCGCGGGATCGTCCCCATTTAGTTATGAGTGGCTCTCGAACGGCATTCCCGTGTTAACTGGAACGAACAGCAATTTCATTCTCAGCAACGTTCAGCCCGCATGGTCGGGCACTGAATACTCAGTTGTGATTACCAATTTCTTTGGCTGCATCACTAGTACGGTCGGTGTTTTGACGGTGCCCATAGAAGCGATTTCTACTTCCGTTCTTGGTAACGGACAGATCCAAATCTCGCCGGCCGCCACGAATTATTATCTGGGCCAGACTTTCACCCTCACCGCAGTCCCCGGCCGCTACTATGCTTTCACACAATGGAATGACAGCTTGACGAATAATCCGCGCCCCATCGTCATCAACTCCAACAATGTTTACACGGCCATCTTTACCAATACCGTCCCCTTGGATACCTACACCATCAACGGCCTGACCTTTCAGGTTCCGGTCGGCACGCCAGTCGCGCTGGTCAACGGCCAATACAGTCCGTCCAACAGCTTTGCCATCGCCGTGACGAACACGATTCAAGTCAGCTTGCAAACCACCTTTGCCAATGGTTATATTTTCTACACCACGGACGGCACCGAGCCGGATTTCACTGCGGACGCATACAGCGGGCCGTTCACCCTCGCGCAGTCCTCGGTCATCTGGGCGATTGCCTATACTTCGGACGGCACGGCCTATTCCGAGGCGGACCCGGTGACGATTTCTGTCGTGCCGGTCTATAACCTCACGAACACGACACCCGGCGGGGGCAGCGTCGCGTTTAACCCGCCCGGTGGCACTTACTTGAGCAACACGGTCGTCACCTGCACGGCCACCGCTTCCAACGGCTGGACGTTTATGGGCTGGTCCGGTTTGACTGCCAGCCTCAGCAATCCTGTCTCCGTGACCGTTAACGATTCCACCAGCCTGACCGCGATATTCGGGACCACGATCAGCACGTCCACGAATGTCGCCGGCGCGACCGTGGCACTGTGGCCGGCAGTCGGTTCTTATGCCTACGGCAGCACGGTGCGTTTTGTCGCCGTGCCGCCGGTGGGGAAGTCTTTCGCCCGCTGGTTCAATGTTTTCACTGGACCGACGAACAATCCCTTTAATTACGTGGTCACAACCAACAATCCGGTCGCCAGCGCGTTTTTCAGCACCGTGTCGGCCGGCAACTTTACTTTGACGACCTTGCTTAATGGCTATGGCACGGTGACGCGCAGTCCCTATGCAAATTATTACGCCTCCAATTCCACGGTGCAACTGACCGCCGTGCCCGACACCAACTATGTGTTCAGCGGCTGGAGCGGCAACGGCAGCGGCAGACAGAATCCGCTGACGGTGATTTTGAACTCGAATCTGGTGATCACCGCGACATTCAACACCAATACGATGGGCACCAACAAAGCCATGGCCCTCGTGACCCTGGGCAATTTGAACCAGGTTTACGATGGCGCGGCCGAAGGCGTGAGCGTGGCTACGGTGCCCGCAGGCTTGACGGTAAACCTGGCGTACAACGGTTCGGCCAACGCCCCGACGAATGCAGGCAGCTACACCGTGGTGGCGACCGTGGTGGATGCCAACTATCAGGGCGGGGCCACCAACACGCTGGTCATCGGCCAGGCCACTGCCAGCGTGACGGCCAACAACACCAACCGTGCTTACGGCGCGGCGAATCCAGCATTCACCGGCACTTTAGTTGGCGTGGCGAACGGGGATAATATCACGGCCAACTACAGCACCACGGCTGTGACCAACAGCGCGGCTGGCACGTATCCCATTATTCCATCCCTGGTGGATCCGAATGGGCGGCTGGCGAACTACAATGTGATGACCAACAATGGCGTGCTCACGATAATTGCCCCGCCCCTCGTGAGCATTGCCTGGCTGCGTTCCACCCTCGACCCGGTCACTTACGCGCCCACGAACACCACTTCCCTGTTCACCATAACGGGCGTGGTCACCACTTGGACGAACCTGACCAGCAGCGCGAACACCGAATTTTACATGCAGGACGGCACCGCTGGCATCGCCATCTATTGGTCGGGTGCGGCCGCCAGCAATAATCTCCCGCCGGCCGGTTCCATCGTCCAAGTCACTGCCCCCTTGGGCGATTTCGCTGGTTTGCTGGAACCCACCCTGATTTTCGGCAACACGCTGCATAGCGTGACCGTATTGGGCTCGACCAACCTGCCAGCCCCAAGAGTCCTGCCGTTTGATCCCCTCATTACCGGCAATCCCGACATCATGGTGCGCCAATTGCAAGGCAGCTACTTTGTCATCTCCAATGCGTTCCTGGATTTGAGCAGCGGCTCGGTTTTCACCTATCTCTCCACTGGCGAACCCGTCACCAATGCGAACAACGTGACCTATGGATTGAACCTGTTTAACCCCACCAATATGACTGCGGGAACGAATTATGTCATCAGCGTGACCAATCAAAACAGCCAGACCTCCACTATTTTTTACAGTCGCTATACGGACATCATTGGCCAGACGAAAGTGACAGGTCCCGTCACCATTTATGGCGTGTTAGGCCAGTATGTGACCAATACCCCATACACGTCGGGCTATGAGTTCACTCCCACTCGCTTCGCCGATATTGTGCCGTTGGGAATCGCTCCGGCCATCTCGTGGACGAATCCCGCCCCCATCACCTACGGTATGGCGCTCAGTTCCAACCAGTTGAACGCGACCACCACCGTGCCCGGCAGCTTTGCCTACCTCCCGGCGGCGGGAGCGGCGTTGAATGCCGGGTCAAACCTCTTGACGGTGGTGTTTACCCCCATAAACACTGTGAATTACAGCAGCGCGACCAGCACTGTGTGCCAGCTTGTTTTGCCGGCCGGGTTGACGGTGACGGCCAACAGCGCCAGCCGTATTTATGGCCAGCCCAATCCGGCGCTCACCGGCACCCTGACTGGTGTGACGAATGGGGATCTCATTACGGCCACCTACAGCACGACCGCCGCGACCAATAGTCCGGTGGGAACTTATCCCATCATTCCGGGCGTGGTGGATCCGGCCGGCCGGCTAGTGAACTACACAGTGACCACCAGTAATGGGGTCCTGACGATAAACAAAGCCGCGGCTACCGTGACACTGGGCGGGCTGAATCAGGTGTATGATGGCGCGGCGGTGGGTGTGAGTGTGGCCACGTTGCCCGCCAGCTTGCTGGTCAACGTCACGTATAACGGTTCGCCGAATGCCCCGACGAATGTGGGCAGCTACACCGTGGTGGGAACGGTGGTGGATGCCAATTATCAGGGTGCCGTGACGAACACGCTGGTCATCAGCAAGAGTCCGCCGGTATTTTTGTTTGGTGCTGCGAACTATTCGGTGAATGAGAGCAACGGCGTGGTGGTGGTGACGGTGTTGAACAACGGGATGCTGGGCGGGTTGGTCAATTACAGCACCTATGATGGCACGGCCTATGGCGGCAGCGGGTTTTCGGGCAGTTACCGCATCGCGCAGGGTTCGCTGACGTTTGGCGACGGTCAGCAATCCACCAACCTCACCATCGGCATCATTGACAATTACTTGGATGGGCCGGACATCCAGTTCTCGGTGCAGTTGTTCAATCCCAGCGCGGGCACGTTGGGCACGCCGGCCACGGCGACGGTAACCATTCATCAAAATGACCTTGGTGTGGCGACCAATTCACTGGTGACGATCGCTTCGCCCTCGGCGCAGCCGCCCACCAGCGGAGCCTTGACGATGATGTTGACGCCGCCGGACGCGAATGGTCAGTGGCGTTTCGCGTGGGAATTGGGCTGGCATCCCAGTGGCTACACGGAAACCAGTTTGCAGGCGGGGAATTATCCGGTCGAGTTTCAGGACGTGCCCAATTATCTGGCTTTCCCCGCGACCTTGACTGTGGCCGTAACCAACAACGGCACGACGATTGTGACCAACACACTCTTGCCCACCTACACGTCGTTCGACACCAACAGCACGGGTTCGCTCACGGTGGATATCGGGCCGAACGCGCCGGCGGGTTGCGGCTGGCGGTTCATCGGGGAAAGCGCGTGGCGCTCCAATAGCGTCACGGTGTCGAGTCTGCTGCCCGACACCTATTTCATCCAATACGCGCCGGTGAGCGGTTATTCCAGCCCAGCCAGCCAGGCGGTGGTGGTGGCGAGCGGCCAGGGGAGTATTGTGTCGGCCAACTATGCCCTCGCGGGTACCCCGCCGGCGGGCGCCTCGTTGCCCAGTCAAGTGGTGTCCAGCTTGATCACCGACATTCGGGATTATCCGTATGGTTTCAATGGTCAATTGGAATCGGACATGGGCTATGGCAGCGGGGTGGCGGTGCGTCAGACGGTGGTGTTGACGGCGGCGCACATGGTGTTCAATGACGCGACGCTGGCGTATGTGAACCAAGCCTATTGGTCGTTCCAGGAGGAGGCGGGGACGTTTAGCCCGGAGCCGCTGCCGGCGCGCGGCTGGTATGTGTTAAGCGGGTATGCGGCGCAACGCACGAATGACTTGGGAACCGGCGGCTATGGCGTGGACGCTTCCAGCCCGCAATCGCGGGAATTGGACGTGGCGGCGCTTTATTTCACGGCACCGGCGGCGCGCGGCGGCTATGGCGGCTATCTGGCGTCTGATGCGGTACCCAATCCGTATCTGACGGGTTCGAGTTTGAAGCTGTTGGCGGGGTATCCGGTGGATGGCACGGCCTACGGGCAGGTGCTGCAACCCGGCACGATGTATGCCACTGCGGCGCAGCCTGCGGCGTTCGCGCTGGCGACCAACGACACTTACACCACGGCGTCGTTTCTGAGTTTTCCGGGCAACAGCGGCGGGCCGGTGTATGTGCAGTACAATAATTATTATTATCCGGCGGCGGTGTATCTGGGGACGCTGGGCAGCGGGCAGAACAGCGTGTCGGTGGTGCGGGCGATCACCAGTGACGTGGTAAACCTGATCAATCTGGCATCCAGCGAGGGGGATGCGGGAACCAATTACACGGGTGGCGGGGTCATCACCCTGCTTGCCGGGCAGGCCAGCGTGGTCAATCCGGCGTTTGTACAGGTGAACTTGGGACCGGCGGCGGCGATCAGCGCGGGGGCCGGCTGGCGTTTGCAAGGCCAATCCAGCTATGGTTCAGACCCGCAGTACACGCTCACAGTGACGGGCGGCAGCGCGGTGCTCCAGTTCAAACCCATCAGTGGCTGGAATGTGCCCACCAACCAGACGCTCAGTGTGGCGGCGGGCCAAGTCACCGTGGTCATGGCCAATTACACCGTGGCGCCCTCTGCGGACCTTGTCGCGGGCCTCAGCGGGCCGGCGACAGTGCAGGCAGCGAGCAATTACCTCTACCTGCTGTTGATCACCAATCTGGGGCCGTCGGCTGCGAGCAGCGTGACGGTGACGGATACCTTGCCAGCGGGGGTGACTTTCCTCGGTGCCACCGGAGGCGGGACGAATCGGGCGGGAATCGTCACCTGGCCTGTGTTGGCGAGCCTGCCCAACGGCGGAACGACGAACTACACCCTGACCGTCAAAGCGCCGACTTCGGGATATTTGACCAACCTGATAAGCGTGGGTGCGGCAGCCTTGGACACGAATTCGGCGAACCACACCGCTGCGATGGTCACGCTGGTAATCATCGCGCCGCCCCTGCTGGTGGCCAATGCGGCCAGCGGCTTTGGCATAGCGGGCACCACTGGCACGACCTATCGGGTGGAGTATTGCACCAATCTGGCTACCGCCCGATGGCTGCCCTTGCAGACGAACACCGTTCCCACCGCCGGCGTCACGAATGTCCTGATCTGGTCCACCACGAATGGCCCCACCCGTTTCTACCGCGCGGTCTGGCTGCCGTAGGGCGGACGGAGGTCGGCGGTCGGAAGTCGGAGGACGGCGTTCGGAAGCAACGAGCCGGGTCGGGAGACCGGCGCTCCTCCCCCTTACCCCCCCAAAGAACATTCAACATTCAACATTCAACATCGAACGTCCAAGTGGCTCCAATTGAGGCATTGGTTGAATGTTGGGCGTTGAATGTTGAATGTTGAATGTTGAGTTTTGAATGTTTTGGGGGTTGTGGGCACCTTCACGGCCCCTGCTCCTGCTGCACAAACTGCTGCAAGCGCTGCTGCATGAGTTGCAGTTGCGGACGCAGATTCGCAAACCGCGGATCGGCCAGCCATTGCCCGATGACATTGAGTGATGCCTGGTCGCGCGCCGCCAGTGCCGCGTGATCCGGCGTGGGATTGCCCGTCAGTAGATTGTCCGAAATCATGTAGTTCGCGTTCGGAAAAATGCCGGCGAATTGTCGCAGTTCGGCGGCGCTGATTTGCGGGTTGAGGAGATAACTTTCGAGAATCTGCCGCTGCTGGACCTCCTGCACATTAGCGCGGGCAAAATAATCCGCCCGCGTGTTTTCCCGTCCCTGCATCAGGCCGGGATCCGCCGCCAGCGCCGTGAGCAGGGTCGCGGGGTCATTGATCACCATCCGATCCAGCGCCAGAAACGCGGCGTGGGCCACGGCTTGATTGTCCTGCGCCCGGACCAACCCGGCCAGTGGCGGCGCCAAATCCGTGCCGCCGAGATAAACCGCCGTGTCGAATGCCTCCAGATAACCAGCCGAGGGATTCTGCCGCCACGCTTGGTTTTGGAGCAGTTCACGCATTTTGGTGGTCAGCAGCGCCCGCGCCTCGGCGCTGGTGTCGCCCACGGCCAGACTGCGCAGCGCCAGCGCCCATTCATCCGGTGAATCCGGGCTGCTCAAAATCACCCGCGCGTATGCGGCGGCGGCGGCGGGATCAATCTGAGCGAGATAATCCAGCAGCCACGTCCGCAGCGTGGGGGCGGCCTTCAGCCAGCCGCCCTGGCCGATTTTGAATCCCAGTCCGGTCGGCGCATCCACTTTGGACTCCAAAAACCGCCGGATGGCCGCTGCAATCTCATTCGTGGAGCCGGATGCCAGCGCCGCTTTCAATGCCGCCAGCGCGTCCTTTTTACCCGTTGCATCCGTCGCGCCCGCCAGCTTGTTCATTGCGGCTTGCCACCGGTCGCCCAGGCTGGGTGCGACCAGCGGCTCCGATGGCCGGGGCGCCACCACAATTTGGTTCGTGGTTCTGGACGCAGGTATGGTCGGAACCGCCGGGCGTTTCGTCTGAACCCACGGCCATCCCGCCAGCGCCGCCGCGACCAGCGCAACGGCGAGAACCAGAAAGACTTTTGAACTATTTTGCCGCATGGCCTGAATCCGACGACAGGTTACCGCGCGTCCGTCGAGCCGGCGAAGGGAGCGAGGAGCGGAATGATTTCGTGCTGGTGTTTGCGGAAGAACTCGAAATGACTGTCGGTCGTGCAAACGGTGGCGCCGGGATGGAGCTCCGCCAATCGCACCACGCAGGCATCGGCAAAATCCATCGGGGTGTCCGCGTAGCGGTTCAACAAGTTGGTGATGGCTGCGAGTTCATTCACGAGGGAAACCGGCTGCAAGCGCAGCCGCTGGATGAATTCGATGACCCGCGCAGGCGAAACCGCTTCCTTCGCGGCCAGGTGGCCGGCCTCGGCCAGAACGGCCTCGCAGATAATGGAACCGGGCGCAACCTCCCGGAAGGCCCGACGCACCCAGACATGATGCTCATCTCGCGGGCAGAGACAGGCCACGAGCGGGCCGGTGTCGAGAATCACCCGTTTCATTTCCCAAAATCGTCCATGTGGGCCTTGTTCGTGGAAAGGTCGGTATGGGTGCCGTTGCCAATGCCAAAGAAGTCTCGCGCCAGATCAGCGAGCGAGGATTCTGTGCCGGCCGGCGGCTCGGTGGCCGGCACCCCCAGAATCGTCAGCAGGGCATGGGCTTTGGCCGGTAGCGTTTCGGAACCGGCAGCGTGTACTACTCCGTTTTCGAGTTCAACCTCAAGCGTCTTGTAGCTCATGGAATTACCTTACCATTTTACATTGGCACCGCAAGCTTGGCCTCCAACCGCCCTGGGAACAGTGACAGGTGGCAGGTGACAAGGCCAAGCGCAGAACTGCGAAGAATACAGAGAAAGCGAAGCTTGGCACCGCTCCCTCTGCGTTCTTTGTGGTTAAACATCGGTGTTCTTCTGTGTCCATCGGTGGTTAAAGATTTCGGATTTTTGAAAGCGTCAATCCTATAATAATGACATTCCTGGCTCGGCTTCATGTTCGCCATATATATAGCATCGTTGTCAATGCCGAAAGTATCGCTGTTATAGGACTATTTCACGGCGCGACAGCCAGCATGGCCAGGCGCTCCGCCACGGGTTTCCAATCGGCAGCGGCCTCTTGGAGGTAGCCGCGTAACATCGGCAAGGCTTCCCCCCAACCGTGCGAAACCGGCGGTTGCAAAGCGTCGTCCAGCTTCGGCGGCTCGGGCAGACGGTATTCCACGGCCAACGCCTGGCCCAGCTCGAGCATGGTTTCGAGCAAAGCGGCCCGCGCTTCCTCGGCAAAGCCGGTGTTGCCCAGCACCCGCGCCATTTTCCCTTATGCGCCCACCGCTGCGCTGCTGAACCCTTCGCCGGGAATGGCGGCGCTCGGCGCTCCAGTTCATGGAAAACTTCCGCCCATTCCGAAAACCGGTTATTCTTCTTCCATGAGCGATTTCACGGTCATCCTGCAACAACTCGAACCCGGCGATCCCCAGGCGGCCAGCCGCCTGCTGCCACTGGTCTATGAGGAATTGCGCCGGCTCGCCGCCCAGAAGATGGCGGGTGAGCATCCCGGCCAGACCTTGCAGGCCACTGCACTGGTTCACGAGGCTTGGTTGCGGCTCGGGGGTGATCAGCAGGTCGAGTGGCGGAACCGCGCCCATTTCTTCGCTGCGGCTGCCGAAGCCATGCGGCGCATCCTGATTGACAACGCCCGGCGCAAAAGCGCGTTGCGCCACGGCGGCCAGGCGGAGCGCGTGGACTTCGATCTCGACAGTTTGGAGTTGGCCGCCGGCATGGACGACGAGCAACTGCTCGCCTTGCATGAGGCCTTGGACGCTTTGGCGGCACACGATGCCGTGAAGGCGGAATTGGTGAAGTTGCGGTTTTTTGCCGGGCTGAGCCTGGCCGAAGCGGCGAAAGCCCTGGAGCTTTCCGAGCCCACCGCAAAGCGTTACTGGGCCTACGCGCGCGCCTGGCTCTATCGCGAAATCACGAAGCACGGCGGACAGTGATATTGGCGGCAGATCTTCCTGTCGGCCGTTGAGGGCGGCTGCTTGCCGCACGGAAAGTAGCCTGAAGTGACTGGCAGAATGACAAAAGTGCGGTCGGCCAAATGCATTGTAGTAGGTGCGGATTTCCTTCGCCCTTCGCCCTTTGTCATTGCTTCCTTTGCTGCCTCCGCCGCACGTAGGCAAAGGTGCCCAGCGCGGCCAGCAATCCGGCAAAGCCGAGGCCGACGATGAACGATTTACGGTCCACGATGCCCAGCTCCACGAGCAGGTAACTGCCCAGCCCGCAGCCCGCCAATCCGCCCACCAGCAGCCGCCAGCGCGAGCGGAACGGCGCGAGCACCATAAACACGGACGCGGTGGCGAGATACAGCCACACATCCACGCGCACATGTGCGGCGTGCCGGTGGTCCATCGCATTGGTGAACATTGCGGTTAGCGTGTGGAGGATGGCCAGCACTTCCAGCAGTTTGCCCGCGCGCCGCAGATCCAGGCTGGCCGCGCGTTCCGTCAGCAGCATGAGCGCCAGAAACAGGAAGCCGTTCAGCACAATCGAAAACGCCTCCAGCCGTGACTGGTCAAAATACGGCCAGCGCGCGCCAGTGACCCCCAGCATTTTCAGGGTGGGGCCGTTCAGTGCGATGACATCCAGGCCAACCACCAGCGCGAGCAACGCCACCAGATGAAATGGCAGCGTCCAGCGCACCCGGCCGTTACGTTCCAACACGAGCGCCACCGGCTCCAGCACCACCAACGGCAGGCACCAGAGCGCCTTGATTTCCGGTTTTTGGTCGAGCCAGTTGAACTGCAACAGCAGGCTGAGATAACTGAGGGCGCCCAGGATGGCCGAGGTCCACGCGAAGCCGGTCAGCTTCAACCGCCACAAACTTAACACCGACAACGCCAGCGCGGTGCCGGAGGCGGCGAGCACCTGCTGATTCGTGAACGTGCCGGCGAACAACTGTTTCACCTGCGGCGGCGGGGTGGCGAAAACGTGCAGCTCCGCCAGCAGCGCCAGCGTGCAGGGAGCAATGGCCAGGGCCGCGCCAGCCAGGAACGTGGCGGCGGCCAGCGGCTCGCGTTGGCGGCGGGCCGCCTGGCCGGCCAGCAACAACGTGGCCGTAAAATAAGTCGGCAACGCCCAGCGCCAAAACGGCGCCAGATCGTTCCGCAGCATCCAGACCATCAGCACCGTGGCCACCACCGCCAGCCAGGTCGCCCCGGACAGAATAGTCTGCAACGGCGTGATGCGCCGCGCATCAATAATCCAGTGGTCTTCATCCGCGAGCAGGCGGCGGTGCACCACTTCCAGCGCGTCGCGTTCCTCGCGTGAAATGATGCTCTGACTGGCCCACGCGCGGGCCTGCCCAGAGTATTCACTGATGCTCCGGCGCAGCAGGTCGCCGTAAAGTTTCGGCCGGAGCCGCACCGGTTCGCCCACCAGAAAGCGGCCCAGTTCGAGCGCCACTTCCGCCGCCGTGGGCCGGTCCGCCGCGCTCCACGCCAGGCACGACAGACAGATGGCCTGCAAATCCTCCGGCACGCCTACGGCCACCTCGCGCAGAAATGGCGGCGCGGTGGTCGCGATGGCGGCGAGCGTCTGGCCCACGGTCTCGCCCGCAAACGGCGGCCGTCCCGTCAGCACCTTGAACATGAGGCTGCCGAACGAAAAGACATCCGACGCCGTTGTGAGCGGCTGCCCCCGAACCTGTTCCGGCGAGGCATACAGCGGCGTGCCCTCGAACCCGGCACCCTGCCGGCTGGCTTCCTCCAGCGACAGCGCCAGGCCGAAATCCAGGATGCGTGGCCGCATGTCCGGGCCTACGATCACATTGTCGGGCTTGAGGTCCCGGTGGATGAAACCGTGTGCGTGGGCCACGGCCAGGCCGCGGGCCACTTCGCGCAACAGGCGGGCCTTTTGTTCGCAGTTCAGTTCCGCCGTGAAGCGGTCCAGCGGGAAGCCTTCCACCAGTTCCATCACGATGGCCGGCGGGTCCGCCTCGTCATGCACGGAAAAAATCGTGACGATGGCCGGGTCGCCCAGCGCCGCCGCTTTGCGCGCCTCGTCCAACACGCGGCGGCGGACGGCCTCATCGGCACGGCGATGCAGGACCTTGACGGCCACCCGTCGGTTGAGTTTTTCGTCTTGCGCGACATAGACGGCGCCCAGACTGCCTTCGCCGATTTTGCGTTCGAGCCGGTAACCAGGCAGCGCCGGCGGCGGTTCCTCGGGTGGCGTGGCCGGCGCTTTTGCCGGCACGCGCCATTGCCGCGCTCGCAGACCGGCTTCGATACGTTCACGCGTTTCGCGCTGGACCGCTTCCGGCAGCGGGGCGATAAAATCCTCGATGGGCAGGTGGTTGCCGAGGTCCGCGCCGTGCAAAAAGGCCTCGGCGTGGGCAGCGGCATCAATGGCAGCCGTGCGTTGATTGGGGCCGGCCGGTGGGGTAGTGCATCCCACCTGCCCGCCTATCAGGGGAAAACTCATCTGGCTCTTCAGGCGGGGAGGTGACGAGTCGGGGGCGGAGGGAGGTTTCAGGCTGCGTTCCTCGCGGTCGCGCAAAAACCCGCCGGCCGCGTCATGGGCGCGCAGGAGACTCTCCACCTCGCGCCGCAGCGCCGGATCATGGGCGCATGCGACAGCCAACAGTTCCTCACGGGCAAGCCCGGGCGACAATTCAACGGCCCGGGCAAACACGTTTTCAGCACTGGTGGCGGGTTGGTTCATCGGGCGCGAACGCTGACCTTGACTGTATCATCCGCGCCGGTTTCGGCCAGCCCAAAAAATAATTGCAAATAAATGATCCGTTTCCCGCCCCGATTCCGCTTTGGTTCTTTGAAGGGCCGCAGTGGCCCAGGCGTCCCGCCTGGGTGGTACTTGAACGGCATGAGAAACCTTTTGAAACACACGCGAGAGACGCTCGCGCCACTGCCAGCGCCGAAGCTTTTGCAACACAACATTAAACATGAAACTGACGAAAGAACAAATACTATGAAAACGAATCTCCTCAAATTCATTGCTGCTGGCTCGCTGCTTCCGCTGCTCGCCGGCTGCATCGTGCTCTCCGTTTACCCTTTTTACACTCCGAAAGATTTAATCTTCGACCCCGGCATGGCGGGGCGCTGGGTCAAAACCACCGCCACCAACGAGTTCTGGCAGTTTTCCGACACGGACGGAAAGTACTACCTGCTGGCCACCACGGATCCCCAGGACACCAATTGCGTGGAAGCGCATCTATTCCAGCTCAAACACTATCAATTCATGGATCTCCTGACCACCAATCGTGCCCCATACCAGATGCCCATGCATCTCATTTCCAAGGTGGCGCGGAACGATGATCTACTCATGCTTCAGTTCTTGGATTACGGCTGGCTGGCGAGTTTGCTGGAGACCAATCCCGCCGCCCTGCGCCACCTCGTCGTGCCAGACAAGCCTGGCGATACCAACAACAACATGGTGTACCTCACAGCGGGTACGAAGGACCTCCAGGAATTCCTGCTCAAGCACGCCGAAGACACCAATGCCTTCAATGCCGGCTCCGCCGTCGAATTGAGGCGCGTGTCCCCGTAGGTTCGGCCAATCTGCGTCCCAAAGCCCAGTAAACGGGTTTAAACGGGTCATAACCGGGTCCCGCATAACCGCATACTTGAAGTGAAGTTTTTAGGGTGACCCGTTTACACAATCGGCGGCCCATAAACATTGGAGGTTAAGGGTCGAATGTTGAATGTTTTGGCAACGTTTCCCTCGGCAAGCGGAACGCCTGCCCTACGGCACGGCAGCCAGCAAGGCCAGCCGCTCCGCCACGGGCTTCCAATCGGCAGCGGCCTCTTGGAGAAAGCCGCGCAACATCGGCAGGGCTTCCCCCCAACCGTGCGAAACCGGCGGTTGCAGGGCGTCTTCCAGCTTCGGCGGCTCGGGCAGACGGTGTTCCACGGCCAACGCCTGGCCCAGTTCGAGCATGGTTTCGAGCAAGGCGGCCCGCGCTTCCTCGGCAAAACCGGTGTTGCCCAGCACCCGCGCCATTTTCACCTTGCGCGCGGCCCGCTCGCGGCAGGCTCGTACCCGGGCCGTCTCCCCGGCCGACAGCAGCGCGGCCGCGGCACCTTCGCCGGACGGAAACAGGGGGCGCGTGGCGCGCGTGGTTCCGCTGAGCAGGCCCATCCCGATGAGCCGCTGAATGGCTTCGTCGGTGGCGCGGTCAAGCACTTCCAATTGCACGGGGGCCAGGGGATCGGTTTTGCCCCGGCCAAATAATTGATCGTGCAAGGCGGCCAATTTCTCGCGCCAGTCGAGGGGATTGCGATCCACGACCACAACCAGAACGGAGTGCGCGCCCGCTTGCGGATAGCGCTCTTCGCAACGAACCAGCGCGCCGTTGATCTGTTCGGACGCCAATTGGGCAAACGCCAGCGCGGGATCCGCCGGCAATTTCCGGCCGGGCGCGGGGGCCGGCTGGGCGGCGCCCCCGCCAACGACCGCCGGGGTGACGAGTTGTTGCAGCCGTTCCACCATGGCCTGCCGCCCGCTGCGCAATTTGATTTCCTTCACTTCGCCCGGCCGATCCAGCACGCTGGCGGCCACCGTTTGCTTGAGGGCCAGCGTTTCGAGCATTCGGTGTTCCAGCGTGTTTTCGGAAATGAGGTTGATGACGGTGACGGGTTTAGTCTGGTGTTTGCGCCAGGCGCGGGCAATGCGCTGTTCGAGCTTGGCGGGATTCCATGGCAGATCGCAATTGATCACCACGCTGGCGGCCTGCAAGTTCAGGCCGGTCGCGCCGGCGTCCGTGCTGAGGAAAACGCGGCAGTTCGGGTCGTCCTTGAAGGCGTTGATCTCCGCGCGGCGGCGTTGCTGGGGCACGCTGCCGGTATGCCAGGCGTAACCGGTGCCGCGTTCCTCGCACAATTCGCGCACCAATTGCAGCATTCGCTCCCATTCGGAGAAAATGATCACTTTGGCGTCATTCTCGACACATTCGTCCAGCAGCTTCTCGATTTCCGCCAGCTTGGGACAGGTGCGATCCTCGGGGTCGAGGATATAATTGGTGTCGCAGATCATGCGCATCATGGCCAGTTCCCGCTGGAGCTTGTCCTGCTCCTGTTGCGTGAGCGGACGGCGCTGGGCGATTTGGACGAGGCTCATGACCTGCTGTTCATGCGTGGCATAGTTCTGCCGCTGCAATTCGTGCAAGGGCACGAAATGATTGCGGTCGGTGCGCTCAGGCAATTCGGTCTCCACGTCCGCTTTGCGGCGGCGCAGCATGAACGGTTTGATGCGCTGATGCAGCACATCCAGATTGCGGTAGCCAATCGGCCGCCCGCGTTCATCCAGTTCGTAGAAGTCGCGATTGAACCGGAACAGGGGGCCGAGCGCGGCGGGGTTGAGAAAATCCATCAGAGAATGCAGTTCGTCAATCCGGTTTTCAATGGGCGTGCCGGTGAGCACGAAGGCGTAACGGCTGCGGAGCCGTTTGACCGCCTGGGCGGTCTTGGTGCTCCAATTTTTGATGCGCTGGGCTTCGTCGAGCACCACGATGTCCGCCCCGAGCCGCTCGTTCACGTCGAGCGCGTCAGTCACCATCTGCTCGTAGTTGACGATGGTGAAGAAGGGGGCGGCCGCGCCCGCTGAATACGCCTGCAAGCGTTGCAGCTTGCTGCCGAACACGATCCGATAATCAAGCGTGGTGAATTTCTGAATCTGATCCTCCCATTCGGTCTTGAGCGAGGCCGGCGTGACGACCAACACGCGCCGCGCCTGGCCCAGCCGGTGCAGCAACGCGCAGGCGGCGATGGCCTGAATGGTCTTGCCCAACCCCATTTCGTCGGCCAGCAGCGCGCGTTCGGTGAAGGCCAGATGCAACATGCCTTCCCGCTGATAGGGAAACAGCGGCACGGTGGTTTCCTGCACGGGCCACTCGCCGCTTTGCACCTTGAGTTCGTAATCGCGGCGCAGTTGTTTGCGCTCGGCGGCCCGCCGCCGATTTTCCAACCACGGCTCGATTTCCTGCGAGAGGCGGATTTGCGGATGGCCGTCATCCCGCAGTTGGCGCAAGCCGTCGAGCGCGGTTTCCGGCGGCACGTTCGTCGGGCGTCCATCGGCCGCAAACCACTTGCCCAGCGCGCGCGGCGGTTCGCCCTGGCCGGGCAGCACCCGCAACGCATCCGCCGCGTGATCCACGACCACTTCGAGGCGATTCGAACCGCCGGCGTGCGCGGCGCGAAACAGCCGCTTGTGCCGCGCCTCGAGCTGCAACAGCACGGCTTCCACGTGTTTGCACACGCCCAGCCCGTTAGTGCGGAAATCCACGCAATCGCAGGCAAACTGGCGTCCAGCCAGATCGCGCACCTCCACGGCATAGGTCAGGCCGCTGGCGGACTGCACCCGGAAATTGGAGAAAATGGGATGCGCGGGCGTGGCGTTGGTGATGACAAACGCTTCCTCCCGGGCGCGTTGCCGGCGTTTGTTGATCTCGTCGGTGTCCGTGGTGCGCCAGTCGTGGGCTGGCGGCAGTTTGAGTTTCGCTGGGCGCGATGCGGTCTTGGCCATAAGTCCTCGAAGTATCGTGACCCGCCACGATTCGTCAATCACCAGTTCTTCACCGGTTCTTCACAATTCGCTGCTTTCTCCTCGTCCTCCTCCTCATCCTCATCCTCATCCTCGCTATTTCTTTTTGGGGATTCGGGTGTTGGACCATAGCTGAGGATGAGCCATCAAAGCGAGGATGAGCATGAGGATGAGGATGAGGATGATTGGATGGCACGCCGCCTCACGGCAGTTGCAGGATGCGGTAAAACCACGACGAAGCCCGGCCGATGAGGTTCGTAAAACTCGCGGTGCTGGCGTTGGCAGTGTTGGTGGACAGATTGATCCAGTTCGGTTGCAGCAGATTGGTCTTGTACTGGATGGCATAAGCCACGCCGGGCACGGTGTACCACGTGGAAACCATGACGTTCGAGCCTTTGACCACCGCGTTGAACGTCGGCTTGGGGATGGGCGTGAGGCTGACATCGTCCAGGCCGAAATAGTCATTATCGTTTTCCGCGGCAATTTGAATGGTCGAATTGGTGCCGGTGGCGGTGACGACAAACGATAAGTTGGTCCAATCAAAGACCGGCGGATTGGTGATGCCATAGAGGCTTTGCATGGCGGTGCCGTTCGTGCTCCAATGCAGCGCGAAAATTTCCGTTGCCTGGCTGGATGGGTTTATGAGCCAGCAGGAAAGCAAGTAGTTCTGTCCGGGAATGGTGGATACCGGCTGTGAGAGCGTCGCCGCGTATCCGCTCTCGCCCAGGACCGCGGCATAATTGCCGGAATGCACATAATTGTTGCCGGCTGCGGTGAACGAGGAAGCTTCCACCGCATTATAGATGAAGCCGCCGGCAATGCCGTCGCCCACCAGCGACCAGCCGGTAAAGTCGCCGGTTTCAAATCCGCCGTTCTGCACGGCCGACTGGCCTGCTTGCAACCTGAACGACAGGCTGGCCGAGGCAATCCCTTGATTCGTCACGAGCACGCTTGCGGCATAGACCCCAGCCGGCAAGGAATAGGCAGCCGCCGAAAGACTGATGGCCGAGTTGGTGTGCGCGCCGCCCGCCAGCGAACCGCCAGCCGGCGAGGCGGTCAGCCACAGCGAAGTATTGACGATACCCCACTGGAGCGCCGCCGCACCAAAATTGGTCAACGCGTAACTTAGGGAGGTAACGCTGAATTCCCCGCCCACCAGGCCCGAAGCGGTAAACCCGGACGCGGGAGAAAGCGCCAGCGACGACAACACTTGCAGCGAAAACTGGCGCGGTTGTGCCACGTGACTGGTCTGGTTGCTGAACACCACCGCAGCGGCATAATTGCCCGCCGCGAGGCGGTTGGCGGCGGCGGTGAGATTGGCCGTGAGATTGGTTTGCGTGCCGGCGGCCAGCGTGCCGCTGGAAACCGAAATCATGAGCCAGGCGGAGGGGTTGACCAGGCTCCAACTCAACGAACTGGCGCCGGAGTTGGTCAGCGTGAGGGTTTGCGGCGTGCCGCTGAACGGCCCGCCCGCCAACCCGCTGGCCGTGAATCCCACCGCCGGCGTGATTCCCAACGGGTCGGGCACGCCGGCCAAGGCATTGATCAAATTGGTTCCTTTGGGCGTCCCCCAGCCGGTGCATAGATCGTAACCAGCCACGGCGTAAAACTGGCTGGACAGGGTCGGCCAGGTGTTGTCGCCGGACGTGATGTCATGGAAAGTCGAGGCATAGGAGGAACGGGAGTTCAACCCCAGGCCGATGGCGTAAATCGCCGGGTTGAGGAAGCCCACGGAATTGGTGGCGTTCCCGGTGTTCTGCGCCAATTGCTGATTGATCAGGGCGGTGAATCCCGCCCACAACGGCGCCGCGCAACTGGTGCCGCCAGTCGAACCGCCGGAGCCGTCGTCGGAAATGGACCAGATGTTGTTGGCGGTCAAGGCCACGTCGGGAACATTGCGCATGGCGGTGGATCCGCCGTTGGCGGCCATGCTGACGCCCGATTGATAGCTGGGGATGCTGTAATTGGGGCCGATGCCACCGCTGCTGCCCCAATCGCCACTGCCCGCCGAGGTGTTGGCGGTGCGCTCATTCCAGACCGTTTCCGAAACATAACTCCCGAGCGGGCCGCTGGTGGTCAAGGTGGTTCCCCCAACCTGTATGACGTTGGTGCTGTCGGTGGGAAAACCGGGAAAATTACTGTTGCCGTTGAATGAGTCCTGATCGCCGGAAGCGTTGAAGAAGGTCTGTCCCTGCGTGAGCATTTGCTGGAAAATCACTTCCGAATTGGGATCCGTTCCGCCGCCGCCCCACGAGGTGCTCAATTGTTTGGCCACATTGTCATCGGCCATGCGACCCAGAATCGTCGCCCACTGGGTGAGGTTATTGACGCCCTCATAGACATAAATTTTCGACACCCCCGGCGCCATCGCCAGCACCATCTCGATGTCCAACGCCACCTCCTCGTTACCGCTGCCAGGGGGGCTGCCCGGCCCGCCGTCAATCGGCACATTCGTCAGTATCGTGCTCGTCGTGATACCGCACAGCGAGATGTAACGGGTGATGTCATTCGCGTAATAGCCATCAAATTGCACCAACCCGACATTCTGGCCGGCGCCGGTCAATGAAGTGCCGGGAACATAGGCGGCGCGCAAATCCTTGGCAAGATACGTTCCCTTCGAACCGGAACCCGAACGTGGTTTCTCGTTCGCCAGCTTGTCGGGCGACGTCTTGCGCAAGCGTGAATGGGGCAGCCAATAGTTGTGCAGCCCGCTGACATGCAAGATGGGAAGGGCCGCCTCCACCGACGGTTCGGTGTCCGGCGCATAAAAATCGCGCGCCTCCGTCGGGTGGCGGAACTTCTGCAGTTTGATGTGAAACGCCTTTTCCACTGCCGCTGCCGGGCCGCTCACGTCCAGCAGCACTCGGCTGGCATATTCGCCGGTGACCTTCAGTCCGTTGGCGCTTGCAAAACTTCTGACCGCCGCGTAGTCCTCCTCCGAGGCGCCGAATCTGGCGGCAAACCCAGCCGGGGTCAGATATTGCCGGAAATTCCGACTGGCCGGATCGTAAAGCTCCTGGATGAACTTGCCCAGCGCCGCCGGGTCGCGCAACGCCACCCCGATGGCCAGGTGCAATTCATTGGTGGCGGCCAGCCTCCCAATGGGCTGAAGCTGTTTCGTAGCTGCCGGCACATGTCCCGGCAATTGTCTCAATCCCGCGCCCAGCGCCGGGCTGGCGCCAGCGAGGAACAGCAGTACTGACCATGCCGCCAGCACCGTCCACCCCTTTGGAGCGCCGATCTCGGGCACGGCACGCCGACACCGTGCCAACACCTGCGCCAACACCGTCAACCATTTTGTTCGCGGCTCGGGATTGGTCATCATGCAGCGACAATATAACCCCAAGCCGCTCCGCCAGTTGCTCGAAAAACAGACATCGTTTAATAAATAACTTATTCACAGCACTTTGGATGCCATATTTGGGGTCACACCTCACACCTCACGCATCACGCATCACCCCTCACGCTACCGTTCCCCTCCGCAATCAGTATCCATCCGCAACCATGGTTGGTTAAAAAAGCAGGCGCCCGGTGATTTCGGATTGACGATTGGCTTCCAAAAAACCACCTTTAGGCACGCGGTTTTTGATGAAGACAATTCTATTTCTCTGCACGGGCAATGTTTGCCGCAGTCCGATGGCGGAAGGCCTGTTCCGCCACGCCGTCAAGGGCCGCGGCAACTTCCGCGTGCTCTCGGCCGGCTTGGGCGCCATGGACGGCCAGCCGCCCACGCATTTCTCCGTGCAAGCCATGCGCGAGATTGGCTTGGACATCTCCGCCCAGCGCAGCCGCGCCCTCACGGCGGACATGGTGCGGACGGCCGATTACATTTTTGGCATGACCCACAGCCACGTGGACACCGTGGCCCTGCTCTACCCGCAACAGGCCGAAAAGACCTTTTTGCTGCGCGAATTCGACGATACGCTCGAACCTTACGAAAAGGACATCAGCGATCCCATCGGCAGCCCGTACGAGGTGTATGTGGAATGCCGCAACCAGATCGAACTGGGCATCGCCACCATCCTAAAATTTATGGAACAACAAAACCTACTGTCAAAAACCGAAGCCCGACCGGCCGCCAGCATGGCCAATTTTGCGCTGGGCGCCGACCACGGCGGCCTGGAGCTCAAGGAAGTGCTGCGGTCCTGGTTGCAAGAGCGCGGGTTGACGGTGACGGATTTTGGCGCGCGCGCGAAAGATCCGGGCGATGATTATCCCGATTTCGCCAAGCCGGTGGCCGAAGCTGTGGCGGCGGGCAAAGCCGAACTGGGCCTGCTCGTCTGCACCAGCGGCGTGGGCATGAGCATCTCGGCCAACAAGGTCGCCGGCGTGCGCGCCGCGCTCATTGACGACGTGGAATCCGCGGCGCTCTGCCGCCAGCATAATAATGCGAACGTCCTGTGCCTGAGCGGCAAGAGAACCCCGCCCGAACTCGCCAAGAAAATCCTCGAAGCTTTTCTCCACGCCAAATTTGAAGGCGGCCGCCATGAACGCCGCGTGCTGAAAATGGACACCCAGTTCGCCCCGGCCAGCTTGCGCCTGCTCCAAGTGGACCCGGAAATCGCCGCCGCGATTGACCAGGAACGCCAGCGTCAGCAGGAGAATATCGAACTGATCGCCAGCGAGAATTTCGTCAGCCCGGCCATCCTGGAAGCGCAAGGTTCGGTGCTCACCAACAAATACGCCGAGGGGTATCCCCGGAAACGCTGGTACGGCGGTTGTGAACACATTGACGTGGTGGAGCAACTGGCTATTGACCGCGCCAAAAAGTTGTTCGGCGCGGAACACGCCAACGTGCAACCGCACTCCGGTTCCGGCGCGAACATGGCCGTCTATTTCGCGTTCTTGAAGCCCGGCGACAAGATGCTGACCATGGATTTGAGCCACGGCGGCCACCTGACCCACGGCAACAAGGCGAATTTTTCCGGCAAATTCTTCGAGATCGTCCACTACGGCGTGCGCCAGGATGACGAGCGCATTGACTACGATCAACTGGCCGTCATGGCACGCGAGCAGCGCCCGAAGATGATCACCGTGGGTGCCAGCGCCTATCCGCGGGTGATTGATTTCCGGCGTCTGGGCGAAATCGCCCGCGAGGTTGGCGCGTATCTGCTGGCGGATATCGCCCACATCGCCGGCCTGGTCGCGGCCGGCCTGCACCCCAGCCCGATGGAGTACGCGGATTTCGTGACCACGACCACGCACAAGACCCTGCGCGGTCCGCGCGGCGGCTTGATTCTGTGCCGGGAAAAATACGCGAAGGAAATTGATTCGCAGGTGTTCCCCGGCATCCAGGGCGGCCCCTTGGAGCACGTCATCGCCGGCAAGGCGGTCTGTTTTCACGAGGCCTTGCAGCCCGGGTTCAAGCTGTATCAGCAGCAAATCGTCAAAAACGCCGCCGCGCTGGCCGAAGGCATGAAACGCAACGGCTACCGGCTGGTCAGCGGCGGCACGGATAATCATCTCATGCTGGTGGACGTCGGGGTCAAGGGCCTCACCGGCAAGGATTCCCAAGTCGCGCTGGATGCGGCCGGGGTGACCGTCAACAAGAACACCATACCGTTTGAAACGCGCTCGCCGTTTCAGGCCAGCGGCATCCGCCTGGGCACGCCCGCCTGCACCACGCGCGGCATGAAAGAAGCCGAAATGGCCGCCATCGCCGACATGATTTCCGAGGTCTTGATGGATATCAAGAACGTCGAAGCCACCCACAAGGTCCGCGTCCGGGTAAGGGAATTGACGGCGCGGTTTCCGCTGCCGTACTAAAATTATGTTCAACGTCGGACAAAAAGTAGTTCTCGTGGATGATAAATGGCCGGAAACGGTCAAGCAGCTTTATTTGCAACTGCCGGTCTTGGACACGGTGTATGTCGTCCGGGCCGTGCGCGTGGGCGTGAAGGCGGATGAACTCATCATGGACATGCGCCGCGTCCTGGAGCCCTCACTGTTGCTGGTGGGCATGTACAATCCCGCAAACAACCTGGGCGTGGAGGCCGGCTTCGCCGCCAGCCGTTTCCGCGCGCTGGATGAATTGAAAAAGCAAAACGTCGAGGAAAAGGAAGCCGTGGCGTAGCGTCAGGCATCCGTGCCTGACGTGGAGGGCGGCATCCCTGCCGCCCGGAACCGGCGTGGGTTGTGTTGGGTCGCACGGATACTCCAACACGCCGCAGTCGGCACGGCATTCTTTCCGCCGGGCTGAGCCGCCGTCGCGCCGTAGCGGCACTTTGGCGCGCCGCGGCGGAAAGCCCGGCTCCACGGCCGGCGGGGATGCCCGCCGCTACCATGTTGGCTTCCGAATTTTCCCAGCGCCGTAGGCGCGAAATCTTTGTAGTCATCGGACACAAAAGAAATTCAAGCTCCGTCAGGAGCGGCATATTGCGGACGATGTCGCTCCGACGGAGCTTGCGAATGTTTGGCGGGGCGATTCTACAACTATTCCGCGCCTACGGCGCTGTGGATGTCATGCGTCTTCAATTTATAGCCCCCGCCAAACCTGAAAGCGCACCGGAAAAAATCAGAAAAATTTCCAGCCCCCGAAATTGGCCTTGAGTTGCACGGGGAAAGCAACGACATTGCAGTTATTGGTGGCACGCGTTTGTCACCTTCGTGAATTGAAATACCGTGATGAATGCTTCGCTGCTTGACCTCTCCATGAACCGGAGCGCCGAGCACCGCCTCGGCTCGTTGGATGCGATTGCTTGCCAACTGGCCGGGGCGGTGCCCGGCGCTCCGACCGCACGGTTCCTGGTTCCAATGGGCATCCTATCTTGGAGGTCGCTGCTTTCCCTGAGCCTCCTCTCCTTCTCACGAAGAGTGTCATGGGCGGTGGCGCTCACTTTGTGGTTCGCCATCCAACCTTTGCTGGGCGCCCAGGTCATCTGGAACGGCACGGACGCCTCAACCAACGCCAACTGGTCAGATACCAACAATTGGACCGGAGGCACGCCCGGGCCGGCCGCCAGCGTCGTGTTTTTTGACCAAGGCTCGAACGGCGTCCAAGGAGTGGTGAACAACATCGTTAATTCCAACACCGCGATTTCGTCGCTGCAATATGGGAACACCAATGGATTCCACACCACACAAATCAACGCGGGCGTCACCCTGACGGTTACCAACAAGACTGTTGGCGCCTTGGTTTTCGCCGGCACCGGGACCGACAACGGCACCAACCAGACCTTGTACGCCACGGTGACCGGTCCCGGATCGCTGGCGGTGGCGAACACCAACACCGGGTCGTCTTTTGTGGTGCAACAAGGCTCATCCAACAGCGGAAATCATCTGGCCACCCTGGATTTGTCCGGTCTGGCAAGTTTCAGCCTGACCGCAGGCCAGTTGCTGGTGGCGGGATTCGACCTGTCATCCTCGGGGGCCAGCAATTGGCTGTCCGGGACGCTTTATCTGGCGCGTACAAACATCCTCCGAGTCAACGGCGCGGCGCCGGCGATTGACGTGGGCGACGCCAGTTCGAATCCCGGCAACACGTCTTATCTCTATCTGGGCCAGACCAATGCAATCTTCGCCGACTCGATCACCATCGGCCATTCCAAGACCACCGCCACCCTGGCGTTTAACCCGGCGCTGGCTGGCGCCAATCCCCTGCTCTACCTGGCCGGCAACACGAATGCGCGCGTGACCCTGTTGACGGTAGGCGACGATTCCGCTCAAGGCGGGAGTGGCTACAGCCTCACCGGCACCATGAATTTGAGCGGCGGCACGGTGAATGCCCAGGTGAACGCTTGCTATGTCGGCGAAGGACAGCCGGGCACCGGCTCCGGCGCGGCCACCGGCATCCTGGATCTCGGTGCGGGAGTATTCAACCTGAACACACTTTATGTGGGTTATTTGACCAGCAGCGCCGAAACCGCCAATGTGTACGGCACCGTGAACCTGACCAATGGCACGCTGGTAGTCAATGGCAGTCTCTTTCTCGGCTACGATCCCGGAGCGCCCGCCACGGCTTATGGCACGTTGAACCTCACCAACGGGACGGTGCTGGCCAGCAACCTTATTTCCGGCGGCACCAGCAAACTCACGATGAACGGCGGCTGGCTGGCGGTCAGCAACACGCTGTGTGCGCCCTCCGCGCCCCTGGGCACCTTGACGGTCAGCAACGGGGCCACGCTGCAATTCTGGGTGGCCAACCATCAGACCAACGCCGCCATCACCAAACTTGCCAGTGACAACAGCGGGGCCATCAGTATCGGCGCCATGCCCATTGTACTGGCCTATCCAACCCAGTATCCGCTGATTTACTCGCCGGCGGGCGGCGCAAGCGGAGTCAAGTTCGCCTTGAACGCCTTGCCGAACAGCTATCTGGGTTACGTTTCCAACGACAACTCCAGCATGATTTGGCTGGTGATCACCAACGGCCCCACCGTACCCAAGTTGGATCTTTGGGGCGGCGGGGTGAACAATAATTGGGACACGAACACGCTGAACTGGACAAACAGCGGCGCGGCCGTGGCCTACACGGAAAACGATCTGGTCCTGTTCAACGACTCCGCCAGCACCAACCAGGTCAATCTGACGGGTTTTGCGCCACACACGCCGTACCTCTGGACGGTGACCAACAATATCCTGAACTACAAGTTTGCCGGCACGAACAGCGTGGCAGGGGCGGCCGGACTGGTCAAGCTCGGCAGCGCGTCCCTGACATTGGCCGAAAGCGGCGACAGTTTCAGCGGCGGCATCACAGTCAATGGCGGTACGGTGGTGCTCGATGAACCAGCCAGCGCGATTGGCGGCGGTCTGACCATCGCCAGCGGCGCGACCGCGCAGATCGGCAACAACGACACAAATGGCACCCTGCCCGCCGGCGCGGTGACCGACAACGGTGCCTTGGTCTTCAACCAAACCGGCACGAATCCGGTGTCCACAGCCATCTCCGGAAGCGGCTCCTTGACGCAGAGTGGCAGCGGTGTTTTGTCGTTGAGCGCCACCAACGGTTACACCGGCAACACCGTGGTGCTGCGAGGCACGCTGGCATTGGCCGGCAGCGGCTCGATTGCCGCCAGCGCGAATGTGGTGGTGAGCAACGCCACCCTGGATGTGTCTGGCGCTGCCGGGGCCATCGCTCTGGAGAATCTAAATCCAACCAACGCCACGCTCAAATTTGGCATCCCGGCACTGCATGTTTCTGTTTCAGGTCTGAACGTGGGCGGCACGAGCAACACGATCAAAGTTGCTGCGCTGCCCTCCATTTTTTTCTACCCGACGAATTTCAACCTCCTTCAAGCCACCGGTGGCATCAGCGGTTACAATTTCGTGCTGGGCAGTTTGCCCGCTGCCAGTCCGGCTTTTGCGGGCACTCTTGGCACCAATGGAAACGCCGTCGTGCTAACGCTCACCGCCGGACCCATCTCCTCGGTTGCGGCCACCATCACCTTCGCCGCGACCAATGCCGGCCTGCTTTTGAACCCGGCGTTTCCCGGTCTTAGTTACGAAAAGTCCTATTTGACCGGCAATTTGTTTGCCTCGAACGACACCTCACTGGTCAGCATGTTCAGCCAGATTGCTCCCGCCGTCTTGCGGGTCGGCGGCAACAGTGTGGACATGAGCACGTGTTGGGGTGGTTTGTCCAACTTGACAGCGATCACCCCCGCGCAAGTGGATGCCTTCGCGGGGTTTGTCAAGGCCCTGCCCACCAACTGGCACGTAATTTACGGCATCAACATGGCGGTGAACAATCCCACGAACTGCGCTGCCGAAGCAGCCTATGCCGCCAAGGCACTGGGGTCCAGCCTGCTGGGATTCGAGATTGGCAATGAATGTGATTTGTACGCCGGCAACGGCCTCCGCCCCAGCAACTTCACCTATTCGCAATTTCTGGCGCAATGGCGGGCACTAGCAGCGGCGATCACCAATGCAGTACCGGGTTGGGCCATCACCAACGCGGGCACCGGCTGGACCCTGACCGGCCCGGTTTCGGCCTACAACACCTCGGGTTACACGGTGCCCTTCGCGAGCAACGAGGCGGGCGTCATTTCGCTATTGAGCCAGCATTATTATCGGGCCAACGGCCAATCCCCGTCCTCCACCTTGGAGTATCTATTGCAGCCGGATACCGGCCTGCCCGGGACGGTGAAGACCATTGTCTCCGCCGCCACCGCGGCGGCGCTGCCGCTGGGTTTCCGCATGGCCGAATGCGGTTCCTTCTACAACGGCGGCGCCCCCAATGTGAGCGATGCCTACGGCACCGCCCTGTGGTCGCTGGACTTCATGTTCACCCTGGCGCTCAATGGCTGCCAGGGATTGAACTTCCATGGCGGCGGCAGCGGCACTGGCTACACGCCCATTGCCGACAATGGGACGAAGGTCATTCAGGCGCGACCGGAATTCTATGGCCTCAAGATGTTCTCCCTGGTCTGCCAGCAAGGGAGTGTCATACCCGCCACCCTCACGCTGGCTTCCAACATCAATTTCACGGCGTACGGAGCGCGCCGGGCGGGCGGAGGCATCAGTGCCTTGCTCAACAACAAAGAAACCAACGATACCGTCCAAGTGAACATCAATCTGGGGCCGGATGTCACCGCCGCGCAGGTGATCGAGTTGACTGCGCCGGTGCTCGATGCCACCAATGGTTACACGCTGGGCGGGGCGGTGATCAATCCCGATGGCTCTTGGAGCGGCGGCGTGCAATGGGTCATCCCTGCCACCAACGGCCAGTTGGGGCTGCTCGTGCCGCCGATCACCGCCATCCTGCTGAACCCGGTGGTGACGGAAGGCACCAACCTGTTGCTGGCGAGCGACGCCCTTAACACGACCTCCTGGACCGGCTCCACCAATTGGACCGACGGCTTGGCACCTCATTCCGGGGCCAATTATCTTACCGGGACCAATCTATTGCGGACACCCGCCACTGGCTCCAGTATCACCTTCGCCGGCGACTCCTTGACGTTTGGACCTGAAACCACGGGCAACCCGTCCATGATTCTCAAACTGAATCCGCCCGGCGGAACGTATATCATCAATAACTGCACCAATGCCGGCGGGGTCATCGAGGCGGGAATCGGCAATGCCACCAATTATCTTGCCGGAACCAACTGGGTGGTGGCGACTCCCAGCGCCTTGGGCTTGTTGAACGACAACACGCGCTGCATCGTGCTTACCAACCTCAATTTGAACGGGTCCGCCACCCTGAGCAATGGCGTAGCCAGTTCCGGCAACGGGTTGGGCTCGATCGTGTACGCTGGCAATGCCACACATTTCACCGGGCCGCTCGTGACGTCTTTGGGCGTCACCTTGCTGGCTTGGTCACAAACCAATCTCGGCGGCAATCCCGCCAGTTTCAACCCCGCCCAGTTTGTGTTGGACAGCGGCGTCTTCCAACCGCTCGCCAGCATGACCCTCTCGAATGCCAACAGCGGCGTGACCCTCAACCCCGGTGGCGGCACGTTCACTGTCGGTACCAACCTCGTGCTGACGATTGCCAATCCCATTGCCGGAGCTGGCGACCTCACCGATCAAGGCGGTGGCTGCCTGGTTTTTTCCGGCACCAATACATTCACCGGCATAACGGCCATTAGCGCGGGTACGCTCGCCTTGAGCGGAGGTGGTTCCCTCGCCAACAGCCCGCTCATCACCATCGGCGGCGGCGCCGCGCTGGATGTCTCCAGATTAAATTCGGCCTTCAGCCTGGGCGGCAGCCAGACGTTGAGCAACAGCGCGGCCAAGGCGATGATCAGCGGCACCAACAACACTGGTTCGGGAATCGTGTCACTGATTTACGATGGCGTGAATTCGGCGTTCATCATCACCAACGGCGGCATGGCCTTGGCGGCCAATACGATCTTCCGAGTGAACAACACGGGCGCGCAACTGGCCGCGCATAGCAGCCAGAAAATAATCGCCCGGGCCACAACGGGCAACGCGGGCTTGGTGGCGGGCACCGTCCCGGTTTCCGTGACGGTGGGCGGCAATGGCGCCGCGGCGGCCGCCACGCTCCAAATCACGGGCGGGGAACTTTATTTAAACGTGGGACCGATCTTGCCGGGCACCGGCACCAATATCACGGTGAGTGTGGCGGGCAATCAGTTCATCATGAGCTGGCCGACGAATTACATCGGCTGGCTGCTGCAATCCAACCCGTTGAGTCTGACCAGCACCGGCAGTTGGTTTGCGGTGCCGGGTTCGGCGGACACCAATCGCGTGCAAATCTCCATTGACCCCACCAAGACAAATGTATTCTACCGCATGACGCCGCCTTAAAACTCGAAAGGGCGGCGCGTGACAGAGTAGCCGCCGACGTGCGGCTGACCTCGCCCGGCAATTCATTTGGAAGAATCCGCCTCCTCACGGCGGCGACTACGCGTCCTGCCTGCTTTGTCCCCCCGCCTTGCAAAAATGCAACCGCAGCATCCAAAAAGTCTTTGACAGGTTTCCAAACGTGTGTTTGGATAGATGCATGAATCCCGTTTGGAGCAAACCCATAGGGTTTCTTGTCGCTGGCATTGGCGTGGAAGTTCCATCACAGCCTTTTGCCTAGGCTCCCTTTGTTGTCAAGTCCTCAAATCCATAACGACACTCAGCCCAAACAAACTCGTCAAGCCAGCTCGCTCACTGAAAACGACACAAATCCAAAATTATGAAAACCAAACTCCCATCCCTCCGGCTGCCGACCGCGCTACTGGCCAGTCTGTTCCTCACCCAATTCGCCCACCCCGCCACCATCACTTGGAGCGGCGTGGATGCCCCGGCCAACCTTAATACCAATTGGTCGGATGCCAATAACTGGTCTGGCGGCACGCCCGCACCCACCAACAGCATCGTTTTCAATGATCTGGGTGGGGCCTCGGTTGTGTCCAACATTGATAACATCGTGGATGTCAGTACCAACATTCTCTCGCTCAAATATGGGAACACAAATGGATTTCATACCACGTTGATCATGCCAGGGGTGACGTTAACCGTGACCAACACGGGGGCGGGCAACCTGCTATTCGTGGGAACCGGAACGGACAGCGGAGGTCTAACCTTGGATGCCACCATAACCGGCGCTGGCGGGCACTTGGCGGTAAGCAGCACCAACGTGGGCTCGCTCATGGTGGTGCAGCAAGGCAGCAGCGCCTCCAGCGGCCACATGGCCATTTTGGATCTCTCCGGGCTGGACACTTTTAATTTGACCGCTGGCCGACTGCTTCCCGGCGGATCGCCTTCGTCAAACTCATCCGGCAACAATTCCAGCAACAATCTAAGCAGCACCCTGACTTTGGCCAAGACCAACTCGATCTCGCTCAACGGCACCACAACCCCGACGTTGAATATTGGCGACGCTGCTTCCAATGGCGGCTCGGGCGTGCCCAACTTCCTACAGTTGGGCCAGACCAATGGACTGTTCATTGACACCATCGCCGTTGGTCGCAGCAAATCTTGGGGCACGTTGCAATTCAACCCGTCGCTCGC